>Ga0224508_10000297_pt1 | contig 50614 bp, 41 predicted proteins | sample SF_Jan12_sed_USG_4_FD_170157 | JGI IMG/M metagenome (GOLD analysis project Ga0224508, IMG submission 170157) | Sediment microbial communities from San Francisco Bay, California, United States - SF_Jan12_sed_USGS_21 | ecosystem: Environmental > Aquatic > Marine > Sediment | place: USA... | reverse complement strand
CGTGCCGCCGTACGATGCCGATTTACCCTGGGAATCTTGCGGGTGATGCAATCACATGTCCGCTGGCGGACGATCGGCGACCGGACGTATCACGCAACACACAACATTCTTCGAGCCACGTTGTCGCCGTCTGACGCAGCCGACGATGGCATGAAAAAACGGACCGTCCCCGAAGCCGAGAACGATCCGTTTGCATGAATCGGAAAATGTCCAATAGCGATTAGCTGCCGGCCGCCAGCTCTTCGTCGATGAGCGTCTTGAACGCGCTAAATGACGCCGCGCCACTCAGGCGGCGGCCATTGATGAAGATCGCCGGTGTTCCCTGGACGCCCACCGAGACGCCATCACGATGGTCGGCTAGCACCGTCTCACGATGACGACCGGAATCGAGGCACTCGTCGAACGCCGCCGTATCCAAAGCGAGCTCGGCGGCATAACCCTTGAGCTGCTCTGAGGTCAGCGCGCGTTGGTTCTCGAACATCTTGTCGTGAAGATCCCAGAACCGGTCCTGCTCGTGGGCACACTGACCCGCTTCAGCAGAGATCTGTGCCTCGGGGTGCATGTTGGCCGGCAACGGGTAGTCGCGGAAGACCACCTGGACCTGATCCCCGTAGGTGGCGATGACCTGTTCGATGGCGGGTCCGACTCTCGAGCAGAACGGACACTGGAAATCGGACCATTCGACCACCTTTACCGGAGCGCTATCGGGACCCTTGCGGGGGTCGTTAGCCGCGATGGTCACGTCGAAGCGGACAGGCTCGAGGGAGGTGGTGACGCCGTACTTGGCCTCGAGTCCCTCTCGGTAGGACTTGAGGAGGCCCGCACGATTCTGCGTGAACAGATAGCGTTCGATCTGTGGGCTAACCTGCGCGAACTCGCCGTTGATCTGAGCCTTGTTCTGATCGAAGAACGCCTGGATCTCTTCGGGAGTCGGTCGCGGGACCACGTTGGTGACGTTCTCCTCGACAAGCTCTTTCTGCGTCTTCCCGAACTCTTCGGCTTCGAGTGCCGTCAGCTTGTCGGCGATCATGGCGTTCAGCGTGTTCTGACGTGCTTCGAACAGCTTGACGTAGACGTCACCGTTCTCGCCGGCCATCGCCGCCTTGTCGAGATCGGCCATCGTGATGGTCGTGTCACCCCAGCTGGCGACGATCTGGCCATCACCGGCAGCTGCCGACGCAGAGTCCTTGCCTGCATCGGTTCCGGTGGTATCGCCACAACCGATCGCTGCGATCAGCAGAGTCGCACCCAGCAGTAAGCTCACCCAGCGAGCCGTGAATCGTTCCGTCATCTTCGTATCCCCTACATGCGTTAATTTGATCCCTCAGAATAGCACCGGACCGGACCTGCGGCCCATCAGGGGCAGGGGGTCGAGGGGGTTCGTCGGCGTCCACCGGGGAGGGTCCCCAGGATGCTCTCGGCCATCTCGGAATTGACAAAGCCGACAAGGTAGAAAAACCCTTCTCCGACCGCAGGATTCTCTGTGGTGAGCAGGACGGTGTCGGTCGTAACCGTGTCGTCGCCGCTGGCACAATCGCCATATCCCGCATCGGCAACGCCATCGGCATCACCATCCAGTAGATCCGAGAGCTCGCCGCGGTAGACCCGATACTCCTGGGCCCAGCGTATCGGCGCCCATCGCAGCGTCTGTGGATCCTCGAAACGAAGCGCCGCACGCCGATGGCCAAGGAGGAAGTCGACCACGCCGTCACGGAACCCCTGCGCGAGGGTCGGGCCGTGGGGTCCACCGGGAATGGTCCACAGCCGGGCCGAGCCGCCGATAGCGCAGCCTTCGTGGAGCGTCTCCGTGGTCTCGGCCCCCGGCGTCCCGGCGTCGATATCCCGTGGCGTGCCGCCGCTCACGGGCGCGGCATCACAGCCGTTGTAGTCCGCCCAGGTCGCGATGGTCTGCGTGGCCGAGGGATAGGAGCCGGATGTCGTCGCCCCACCGCCATAAAGGATGGTCGCGTCGCTGGTGCCGTGAATCTGCAAAACGTGTACCGCCGCCTCCGGCTGGCAGTCCAGCGGATCCAGAAACGTGGCACCGGCCAGACTCGCCAGCGAAGCGACCGTGTCCGCGTGATCGCAGGCCATGCGATAGGACATGAACCCACCGTTGGACCAGCCGACGAAGTGCACTCGCCAGGGATCGATCGGAAACTGGTCGCGAATCTCGTCGACCAGGTTGACCAGATACGTCGAGTCGTCGACCCCGTTTCCAAAGAGATCGCAACACGCATCCGTCCCGTTCCAGAACGGGCTTCCAAGGAAGTCGTCCAACCCCTGCGGATAGGCGTAGATAAACTCTCGGCTCTCGGCCCAGGGCACCAGAACGAAGTAGTTCTCCTGCTCCTGGCCGGTCAACGAGTAGCCGTGGAGGTTGAGCACCAGCGGGTAGGAACGATTCGGGTCGTAGCTCGAGGGCAGCTCGACGACGATGGAACCACGACCGATGTCGACGATCGATTGACCCGCACGGGTCGTCGAGAACGCCAACAGGACGGCGCTCGCAAGAAGGATCCAGTGTTGCAGTGTTTGTCGACTCATCACGATCTGGAAACCCTTATACGTCGAAACCGGTCGGTTGGAGACGGATACGCCGGCCGATCTCTTCGCGGGCGAACATGAGTGCGAACACGCCGTGCTCCAACCACAACCACCAGGCATGTTCCGTCTGGTCGATGTAAATGAGATAGGAGAGCAGGCTGAGGCCCGTCAGGACGATGAAACTCCAGCGTCGTAGTAGTGCTGCAAACGGAAGTGCCCACAACAGGTACCACGGCATGACCGTCGGAGAGAGAAGGACCACGGCCGCCAGGAGGTAAAAGACATTCTCGACCTGTCGATACGATGTTCCGTCATCCCGTCGCCAGAGTCCCACCATCAATAGCAGGATGGCGGCGCCGCTAAGTAGAAACGCCCCATCACCGGCAATCCAACGGAAGAGATGGTAGATCCCTGCATTGAATTCCCAATCCGTCGCAAAACGAAGAAGGTTCCTGAAGTAGTCCGGGCCATCAAAGCGCCACGGCCAGCTTACCAACGTCACGACTGTCAGAACTGTCGTCACAACGATGAGCGACTGCCGGCCCCCTCGTCGTCGCATGAGGAGGATCACCAGCGGAGCCGGTGTCAGTTTCGAGGCGATCGCAAGCCCCAGCGCGGCGCCGCCTGTGACCGACGCCCCACGCAGGAGTCGGTCCACGGCCAGCAATACGAAAAAGATCAACATGGCATCGACATGCCCGGAGCCCGCCAGCTCTTTGATGGCCAACGGGTTCCACGCGTAGAGCAGCAGACAACTCGGTGGGGCGTTCAGTCGTGACACGATGCCGGCCAGAACGCAACAACTGCCGATATCGAAGAGCATCATCAGAAGTTTGACCGCCATCGCGGAGGCCGGTGCAACTCGATGAAGAGTCAGAAACGTGTGTTGCGCCACGGGTGGGTAGACGGTCCGGTAGGAGCCGTGATCCACGCGTTCGTGCACCAGCCACCACGGATCGTCCAGAAGCTCCGATTCCGGAAGATCCGCCGCCGCGTCGGGGCTCAGATTGAACGGCGAGAGCCCGGCGGCGCTGACATGACCGTCCCACAGGTAACGCCAGATGTCGTTGTCGTAGGCGACGAATTGCGTCACGACGGGGCCGTCGCCCTTCAGGTCATCGGCCAGTCCACCCAGGGGGTCATCGGCAGGCAGCCCAACGCCGACAAATGCCAGTCGAAAGCCGACGGCAAATAACAGGATGATTTTCACGACGGAGCGCCGTCGGTCGGCATCTCGGGACAGCGAGGCGGCGTGTCCGTAGGAGACGCCGTAGAGCAAGAATATCCCGGCAAAAAGAGCCAGTACTTCCAGGACGTCTGAGCGGCTACTGGTCCATCCGGCGCCGAACGATGCCCGCACATAGGTCAGCATCGCGACGCCACCCAAGAGAACGAGCCCGCGGCTGGATCCGGCGATGGGTGGGAACATCAGAAAGAAGATATCCTGAACGGGAAGGTTTCGGTGAACATCGTTGTTTCTCCTGATGAGGTGAAGATGACACGAACCATTCTTGTGCTCTGGCTTCTAGTGACCATCGTTGCCATGCCGCTGATGGCGTCGGGCCCTTCGAGCTCGAGCTCGTCGACGAACGATCCGGGATTCGGCAGCTTCTCCACCGTTGACAGTCGGCGATGCGATCTCCTCGAAATTCGAGCAGAAGAACGGGTTCTACGCGTTTTCGATAAGGTCACGCGGAAGGAAGTCCTCGTCGTCATCGACGAGAGAACCGTCATCAGGGCGCAGAAGAAGTCGAGTTTCGATGGGCGTCGGCGGCTGGAATTTGCCGACCTAGCGATCGGTCAGGAGTTGATCGTGACCACCGACACGCAGAGCGGGCAGGTCAGCGCCATTCGCATCCGCGGCTAGCCGGCGGTCTCCAGAAACTCCAACCCTTCGTGTTTGTCCTGGATCCAACGTAGCGAATACTGGTTGTCCACCAGAAGAACCGGCTGCCCCTCGCGATCCTCCAGAAGCTTGGCGGTCTGCGAGTGGATGAACGCCGCCGGATCGAAGTCACCACGCAGCCATCGTGCGACCTTGAACTTGAGGGGTTGGAGTTTCAACTCCACGCTGTACTCGCTCTCCATGCGGAACTTGAGTACCTCGAATTGCAAGGGCCCCACCGCGCCCAGGACCGGTGCCGCACTGCCGGCACCCGGTTCGCTGAACAGTTGCACGAGCCCCTCCTGAGTCAACTGATCCAGTCCCTTGGTCAACGCCTTACGACGCAACGTCTCCGCGACATGCACCCTGGCAAAATGCTCCGGCGAAAAACTGGGGATGCCCGCGTAGTTAAAGTCTCCCCGATCGCTAAGTGTGTCGCCGATCCGAAACGTCCCGGGATCGAACAGACCCACCACGTCGCCCGGGTAGGCCTCGTCGACCTCCTGGCGGTCTTGCGCCATCAGCAGCGTGGAGTTGGCAAGACGGATCTTCTTCTTCGACGGCACATGGGTCGTCGTCTCACCCTTCAGGAAGCGGCCGGAACAGACGCGTACGAAGGCCACGCGGTCTCGATGATCCGGGTCCATGTTTGCCTGAATCTTGAAGACGAAGCCGCTGAACGAGGGGTCCAGAGGATCCACGGGTCCAACATCCGATTCTCTCGGCTGCGGTGACGGTGCCAGGTCCAGAAAATTCTCTAGCAGTGGAAAAACACCGAAGTTCGTCAACGCGCTGCCGAAAAATACCGGCGTCAACTCGCCACGGGCAACCTTGTCTCGGTCGAACGACTCGCCGGCGCCATCGAGTAATTCCAGCTCGTCCCTCAGCGTCTCGGCCTGGGTTCCCAACGCCTCGCGGATCGCCTCGGAATCCGGAGCGCCGTCGATCTGCTGTTCCTCGACCTGGGACGTTCCGTGGTTTCCCCCTTTGAACAACGAGAGGCGCTGTTTGAGTCGATCGTAGATCCCCGAGAAGTCGCTGCCCGCACCGATCGGCCAGTTGGCGGCGGTCGAGTGAATCCCCAGCACTTCCTCGATCTCGCTCATCAGATCCAAGGGTTCATGGCCACGACGATCCCACTTGTTGATGAATGTGAAGATCGGGATGCCACGCATGCGACAGACCTGGAACAGTTTCCGCGTCTGTGGCTCGACCCCCTTGGCCGCATCGATCAACATGACGGCGCTGTCGGCGGCGGTCAGCGTCCTGTAGGTATCCTCGCTGAAGTCATGGTGACCCGGGGTATCCAGAATATTGACCCGAAGCCCATGGTGCTCGAAGGTCATGACCGAGCTGCTGACGGAGATGCCTCGCTGTTTTTCGAGTTCGAGCCAGTCACTCGTTGCATGACGCGCAGCGCGGCGGGCCCGCACCGCGCCCGCCTGACGGATGGCACCGCCGTATAGCAGAAGCTTCTCCGTCAACGTCGTCTTACCGGCGTCGGGGTGCGAGATGATGGCGAACGTCCGTCGCCGCTCGGTCTCTTTTCGAAGGATGGTGTCTGTGAGTTCCATGGCAGTAATCGGATGCGTACTATAGAGATAACATCGGAACTTGCCCAGTTCAGGCGATGGCCCGTTGCACGGTCCAGAAGAGAGCGACGGCGGCGATCATCAGGGACACCGGCACGACGATCCGGGGCCGATACCAGGGTAATCGTCGATACCGACCCACCAGCACGAACGCCACCAGGATCACCGCCAGCTGACCGAATTCGACGCCGACGTTGAACGAGATCAACGACACGAGGAAACGATCCTTCCCGAGCCCAAGTTCGCGGAGCGCGCCGGCAAACCCCAGCCCGTGGAGGAGTCCAAAGCCGAAGACCAGAGCCAGTCGCCACGATTGGACCCGATCCGTCAGGAGGTTCTCCACGGCGACGTACACGATGGACAACGCGATCAGGACCTCGACCCAGCGCGAGGGCAACGCGACGACGCCGTAGATCGACAATGCCAGCGTCATGGTGTGCGCTACCGTGAAGGCGGACACCTGCAGAAGGAGCGCTTTCCATCGGCGTCCCAGGAGGAAGAGTCCAAGAACGAAGAGGATATGGTCGAATCCGTACGGCACGATGTGCAGGAATCCCAGCCTGGCGTAACGCGACCAGGACTCGTCGGACTCCTCGACACCGCTTTCGCCGAAGACAAACGGAGCCGAGCCCTCGCCTGGCGATAGCAGTTCCTTTCGGACCCGACCGGTGGCCGCCTCGCGGATGGACAGTCGCACGGGACCAAATGCTCGTGACGCTGTAAACGTCAGGGTCTTCCCGTCGACGGGGATCTCGGTATCGAATCGCGCGACACTTCCGAAGACCGTCGGGAAGAGCGGGTCCGTCGATGGCCTGGACCACTCGGGAAACTCGATCGAGGGCATCGATTTCTCTTCATCGAAACGGATTCGCACCCGACGCAGGAGGACCCGTCGAGCGCTGTCGAGCAGTGTCTCGGCGTCGTCGCGGGCCTGGATCTCCGAGACGTTGGCTGCGTCATCGCTGTCGGGAGAGACGCCGAGAGCCAACGCATCGACATCGACTTGCATCCACGCCTTGACGTGGCCGTCGATCTCCACGACGAGATCGACCTCGGTGATCTCGAAGCGATGGGCATGGATGGTACCGATACCCGAGACGAGCAGCAGGAAAAACAGCGCGGCGTTCTTCATCCCGGTTACTTGCGTGGACGGATCTTCTGTAGCTGTTCCATGACCTCGGGAGGTAGATCAAGAAGATCGTTGAACTCACCGGCTCCACGGAGCCACTCGCCCCCGTCGAAGACCATCAGTTCGCCACAGAACCAACTGGACGCGTCGCTGACGAGAAAGCACGCCAACTCCGCGAACTCTTCGGGAGTTCCGAAACGACCGGCGGGTATCTTCCGTTTACGACCCTCGAGCATCTCCTCAGACGGCAAGAGTCGAGAGAAAGCGCCCTCCGTCGGTATCGGGCCCGGGGCGATGGCATTCAGGCGGATGTTGTACCGGGCCCACTCGACGGCCAGGGATCGGGTCATCGCGACGACTCCGGCCTTGGCGCACGCACTCGGCAGCACGAACGCCGATCCGGTTTCCGCGTAGGTCGTGGCGACGCTCAGGATCGACCCGGCCCTGCCCGTGTCAATCCAGTAGCGACCGGCGGCCCGGGTGCACAGGAAACTGCCCTTGAGCACGATATCGACCACGGCCGAAAACGCCTTGGGCGATAAGGTTTCGGAGGGACAGAGGAAGTTTCCGGCCGCGTTGTTGAGCAGGATGTCCAGGCCGCCGTGGGTTTCCACGATGTGGGCCAACGTCGCATCGATCGCTTCGGGCTCGCGAACGTCGCCGGCGTGCCGGGAGGCGATTCCGCCCTGGTCCACGATCATGGCGACGGTCTCATCCAGCGGCTTCTCCCGTCGCCCCATCACGCATACCTGAGCGCCCAGTCCGGCCATCCGCAGGGCCGTCGCCCGCCCGAGGCCGCTGCCGCCACCGGTGATCCAGGCCACCTTCCCTGCCAGCATGTCGTCTTTCAGCCATGGGGTCATTGTTTGAGGATACCCGAAGTGAGGGTGGTGTGGAGCCGCCGGGCGGTTTACTCTCTGGCCGAAGGCTTCGACCTTCCCGGAGGACTCCGATGAACGAACTGCACCACGACGACGACGGTCATCCGCTGGCGCTGATCGCCATGGGCGGTCACGCGTTCATGACGGGAAAGGAAGCCGGCACCATCGACGAGCATGTTCGGCACGCAGACCAGATCTGCGAGTACCTGATGAGCCTCGTCGAGCGGGATTTCCACATGGTCGTCACCCACGGCAACGGTCCGCAAGTCGGCAATCTCTTGTTGCAAAACGAGATGTCCCGGGGCGATGTCCCGGAGATGCCTCTCGATGTGCTGGTCGCGATGACCGAGGGGTCGCTGGGTTACGTCCTGCAGCAAAGTCTGTTGAACCAGCTGCGGAGTCGAAATCTGCGACGCTACGTCGTCACGATGGTCACCCAGGTTCGGGTGGACGCAGAGGACCCGGCGTTCGATGCTCCGACCAAGCCGATCGGCCCGTTCCTGCCCGAGTCCGACGCCCGTCGTCGCGAAGCGGAACATGGCTGGATCATCCGCGAGGATCCCCAGGGTCGTGGCTGGCGACGTCTCGTGCCGTCGCCCCAACCGCGACGGGTCATCCAGCGGGACATGATCCGCGGGGCGGCCCGGGACGGACATATCGTCGTCGCGTGCGGTGGCGGCGGCATCCCCATCGTGTCGGGCCCCGGTGAGAGCTATCACGGGATCGAGGCGGTGGTGGACAAGGATCTGACGTCGAGCGTACTCGCCACCAACATCGGCGCCGACCTGCTGATCATCCTGACCGCGGTTCCTCAGGTCTACGTGAACTTCGGAAAGCCCGACCAACGTGCACTATCGGCGATCACCCTGGCCGAGATCGAGCAGTTGATGGCCGAGGGGCATTTCCCCGCCGGCAGCATGGGACCCAAGATTCAGGCCGTGATCGATTTCCTGCGGAACGGCGGGAAACGGGCGCTTATCACCGATCCCGCCACTCTTCCGAAGGCCATCGATGGACGAGGCGGCTCTCATTTCATCGGCAAACTGTGAGGTTGATGAGCCCAGGGACGCGGTTCGCCGTATGTTCCGCTGGGATCGTGACACGTCGCGAGTTGCCGGAATGGGGAGGGTCGTAGCATTCCAACGTTGAAGGGCGATCTGCGCAGTCTGTCGCCGGAAGAGCGACAGCGTATCGAGCGCCTCTATCGCAGACGGGTGCCCCCGCGGGAGATCGTCTCTCACGAGTTGGCGCGGGAACTGTCCTCCATCAGCCGCGATCTGAAGCGGCGCCTCGGCCTGTTGGTCGATCGTTCGGGTCGCGTCGAGGCCATTGCGGTCGGGGACGCGCAGCGCATCGAGGTACCACGAAAGCCCAGCGCCCCCTCCGGGCGAATGCGGTTTTGCACCCTGCGCTTCATCAGTACACGACTCATTAATGACGACCTGAACGCCACGGAATTGGCACCCCTGGCGTTACACCGGCTGGATGCGATGGCGACCGTTACCGTACGAGAGGACGGCTTACCGGGACCCGTCCGCGTGGCCCATCTGCTGCCGGCCCCCGAGAAGACCCGAAGAGGCGGCAAGGTCGAGACTCGGGTGCTCGGCGAAGGCGGGAACGGCGACCGCAGGCAACGCGACGACGTCACCCGCGACGTGTTCGCTGATGGCGAGCGTTATCGTTTGTTTCCGCCGACCCCCGCCCGGCAACTTGACGACGACTTCCTCGAACTGATCCGTGCACTCGAGGTCGAGTTCGAACGCCTTCGCGATCGAACCAAGGTCGCAGGGCGTGATGGTCGAGCCATCCTGGTTCACGTCACCACCGGTAGTCGAGCCCAGGCGAAGCGATCGATGGACGAGCTCGAAGAGCTTACGCTCTCCAGCGATCTCGAGGTGGCCGAGAAGATTGTCCAGCGTCGACAGGCGTTCGATCCGAAAACACTGATGGGTTCCGGCAAGCTCCAGGATCTGATCATCCACGCGCTTCGTCTGCAGATCGATTTCGTGATCGTCGATCAGAACCTGACCCCGGCGCAGGCCCGCGCGATCGCGGAGGCGACCGACATCAAGGTGTTGGATCGCTCGCAGTTGATTCTCGATCTTTTCTCCCGTCGCGCGCGTACACGGGAAGGAAAGATCCAGGTCGAACTGGCACAACTGAAGTACCTGCTCCCTCGCCTCATGACCCGCGGGGACAACGGTCTGTCGCGTCTAGAGGGCGGAGTGGGCGGTCGCGGCCCTGGTGAGCAAAAACTCGAGATCGATCGACGTCGCGTGCGGGACAGGATCCGTGCGCTCGAGCGGATGCTGCAGGCCGAGCGGAAACGACGCGAACAACGACGGGCACGACGTCGCAATCGTGACGTTCCGGTCGTATCCGTCGTCGGCTACACCAACGCGGGCAAGAGCACATTGCTCAACTTGTTGACCCAGAGCGAGGTCATGGTCGAGCAACGGATGTTCGCAACTCTCGATCCCACGAGTCGACGTCTTCGGCTACCCCGGGAGCGCGAGATCGTGATCAACGACACCGTGGGATTCATCCGAGATCTCCCGAAGGATCTCCTGGCGGCGTTCCGAGCGACGCTCGAGGAGATCGAGGACTCGGACCTGATTGTGCATCTGGTCGACGCGTCGCACGAGGGGTATTCTCAGCAGATCGACGCCGTCCGTCGAATCCTCGGCGAACTGAAGTATGACGAGATCCCGGAGCTTCTGGTCTACAACAAGATCGATCGGATATCCGTCGACGACAGGACCGAACTTCTGGCCGGCAACGATGCGGTGGGAATCTCTGCGCTCAAGCGTTGGGGAATGGACGAGCTCCTGGCGCGTGTCGACGATCTACTCCCCGTCAAACGACATCGGACAGCCTGACCTCGTCCAGTAGATTCAAGACCTCGCCAATGTCGGACTCGGTGTGGGCCGCGTTGATCTGAAAGCGGATCGTCTCATCGCCTTTAGGGACCACGGGGAACGTAAGCGGGACCGCCAGCACACCCCGATCGAAGAGACCCTGAACCATCTGCCGTGCGCGGTCCCCGTCACGGACCAGTACCGGTACCACCGGGTGTGGACCGGGAATCGAGTCGAGACCCAACTGGGCCACCCCTTCGCGGAACTGCGCGGTGCGGAGGGAGAGATTGGCAAGACGCTCGCGCCCCTCGTCGCCGGCGGTCAAGCGGACGGCCGTCGTGGCAGCGGCGCAGTCTGCGGCACTCAGTGGGTTGGTGTAGATGTACGTGTCGGCCTTCTGCCGAATCGTGTCGATCAGTTGTTCACTGGAGGCGACGAACCCGCCATTGACACCGAACGCCTTGCCGAACGTTCCAATGAAAACATCCGCCCGCGCACCGCAGTGCTCCTCGGTGCCGCGTCCGCTCGCACCGTAGGCTCCGATGCCGTGGGAATCATCCATCACGGTGATCACCCCTTCGGGAAATCGATCGTGGTGCTTCGCGCAGAGCTTGACGATGGCATCCAGCGGTGCGTTATCTCCACGCATGCTGAAGATCCCGTCAAAGACGACGATCACGCGACGGATCCCGTCGGGGACCTGCTCCAGGTGTCGTGCGAGATCCTCGACATCGTTGTGGGCGAAGATCGATCGACGCTCTCGTGGCACGGATGCGATCCGCATCGCACGGATAATGCAGTTGTGATTGAGTGCGTCGCCGATCCAGTAGGTGTCCCTGGTCGTCAGCGTCAGTCCCACTCCCAGCATCGTCGTGTAGGCGGAGTTGAAGATCCTTGCTGCAGGGCGACCCGCGAAGTCGGCGATCGTCTGCTCCAGCTCGATGTGGGCCGTCGTGGTGCCATCGATGAAACGCACGGCACCGGGGCCGGCACCGAATCGGTGCGAGGCCTCGTCGGCGGACGCGATCAACGCCGGATGGTTGGATAGCGAGAGGTAGCTGTTGGAGTTCATACGTAGGAACTCTCGATCGCTTCCCTGAATTCGATAGCGTGGTCCTCGCGAGTTGTTGGCCGGGACGTAGGCCTCGAGAATCCGTTCGGGGCCCTTGGCGCGACTCTCCCGTTGCAGCGCCGCCACCTCTTCCATCAACGCCGGATTCAACTTGTCCAGTCCCATGCCGCTCTCCCGGAGATCGAAAAAACCCGCAGACGTAGCTTAGCAGCCCGGCAAAAAAAAGAGGACGACCGGAAGGTCGTCCTCGATGAAATCAGGTTGTGTGTCTTCAGGTGTGAATGGAGGTCTGACGCGCAGGGCGGGGACGGTCGGGGCGCACGTGGTTGCGAATCTCTTCCGGTTCTTCCGCATCCGGGAGGACGACGGTCACCGATCGTGGGGAGCCGTCCCGGATGACGTCGACGCCGAAGCTCTCGCCCTGGCGGGATCGGAGGTGTCGGCGAAGGTCGCCGGCATCCTCGACCGACTCGCCGTCGACGGCGACGATCAGGTCGCCGACCTGTATTCCGGCGGCCTCGGCCGCACTGTCTTCGAGAACTCGACCAATCAGGACACCCGCGTTGTCACGGGCGCCAAGATGTTGACGAAGCTCGGCGGTGACCTGGACCAGCTCTACACCGAGCACCGGACGGCTACGACGAAATCCGTAAATGTGGTGGGGACTGTCATCGAGATCGAAGCTGAAGTTCATTTCGCCCAGCCGCTCGCCCAGCTGCTCCATCCGCTCCTCTAGTTCCTCCGAGTCAAACTCGAAGTTGAAATCCATGTTCTCAAACCGCTCGGCCATCTCTTCCATGCGATGACCGAACTCCTCGGCATCGAAGTGACCCATGCCGTGTCCAAACATCCGATCACTCTCGGAAAGATTGGCGTCGATTCGTTCGGTGCGTCCGTCGCGCTGGACCTCGATCTGGATCCTGTCGCCCGGCGAGGCGCCCCACACGTTGTGGGTGACGTCCATCGGCGATTCGATCGACTCACCGTTGATGTTGAGAATGATGTCGCCTTCCTTCAGGCCGGCTTCCGCCGCAGGGGAATCTGGGATCACGTGGGTGATCCGTGCGCCCTCATCGCTGCGTTCGACACCGACGCCGAGGAATGCCGGCGCTTTGTCGCCGCTCCACTCGAACACCTGCTCGTGTGGTTCGCCGTCTCCATCGGAGATCACGATGCGAGTCTTGTTGTGGAACCGATGCCGTTCGCCCGGTTCATCGTCTGCCAGCAGCGAGCCGGCACCGGTGAGGGTCAGAAGTAGGGCGAGGGCCAACAGGAGGGGGGTCGAGGTCTTCTTCATCGGCGGACTCCAGGATGGGGGTTCTTCGTTCACGTCCTCATTCCGGTACTACGGCCAGGGCCGCAGAAAAGTTGTGAACCCATTTCAGGTAGAGGAAACCGCCGCAAATCGGTCTATCTGGGTTTCCCATGGTGAGGGTCCAAGCAGGGCTTGTAACCGGTCCAATACGCGCTAGAATACTGTATTGGCCTAGTCCAATAGGCCTGAAGGCGTGGGAATGCTGGAAAGTCTCAAGATCGACTGCGAGAGCCCGGTCCCGGTCTATCGTCAGATCGCGGGAGCGATACTGGACCAGGCCGATGCCGGGGGCATGGCCGCCGGCCACCGTCTCCCGGCCACCCGAGATCTCGCCCGCAGTCTGGGCGTCAATCGCAATACGGTGGTCGCGGCCTACGACCTTCTCATCCGTGACGGTCGTGCGCGAAGCCACACGGGTCGCGGGACGTTCCTCGTCGACCCGCCCGTCGCCGAGAAGCATGACGACAACTGGTATGGCGGTTTCTCGCAGGCGGTGACCGGCGCGGCCACCGCCGGACTCCAGTCGATCTATCGGCTCGCCATCTCGACCGAGGGCATCTCGTTCGTCGGTTCTTATCCGGCGGACGAACTCATTCCGGTCCGGGCCTTCGAGCGGGCGATGCAGAAGGCACTCGGGGCTCGTGGTGTTCGGAACCTCAGTTACGGTCCCACCGCCGGCCAGCCCGAACTACGAGAAGCGATCGCAGGTCGCATGCGTCGAGACGGGTCGGACGTGGGTGCGGACGACGTGCTGGTGACCAACGGCGCGCAGCAGGCGCTGCAGCTCGTGTTCAGAACGTTTCTCGACCGTGGGGATCCGATCGCCATCGAGGAGCCGACGTACACCGGCGCACTGAGCGCGCTGGAGTCCATCGGGGCTCGTCCGTTGGGCGTTCCCGTCGACGAGCGAGGGATTCGGCCGGATCTCCTGGAAGTCGTTCTCGAGCGCCAACGCCCCAAACTGCTCTACCTGCAGCCGACGTTTCACAACCCGACGACGTGTGAGATGGACACCGAACGACGACAGCAGGTGCTGGAACTGGCTCGGCGGTACCGCTGCACGATCGTCGAGGATGACTGGGGCGGTGAACTCCGCTTCAAGGGCCAACGCCTCGCGACCCTTCACGCGATGGATGGTGGTGCGCACGTCATCTACGTCAGTACCTTTTCGAAGAACCTGATGCCTGGCCTGCGTCTCGGTTGGCTCACGGCGCCGACACCGGTGCTTCGACGACTCATCGAGCTGAAACGGGTCCAGGATTGTGGGACCAGTCCCATACTCCAGGCCGCACTCCACGCGTTTCTTGAAGAGGGTGAGCTGGAACGACACCTCGAGCAAACGCTACCGCGATACCTGGCGCGACGCGACGCCATGTTGACGGCCCTGGAACAGTCGTTCCCGGAGGGCGCGCACTGGACCCGGCCCCGGGGAGGGCTGTTCATCTGGGTGACGCTGCCGCAGGCCATTGACGGCAACGACCTGTTCGTCACCGCCCGCCAGAGAGGTGTGCTGTACAGTCGCGGTGAGCTCTTCCACAGTGACGGGTCCGGAAGACATCAACTTCGATTGACGTATTCGGCGGCCACGACCGACGAGATCGCCAGGGGTGTTGCCACACTCGGCCAGCTCGTTCGGGAGCGGTGGCCAAAAGACAACGACTCAAGAACGGACGGCGAGACCGGCAGTGTCGAAGCGGTGCCGATCTTCTAACGGAGCGAACGGAGAATGCAGCCATGAATAACAACGGCATGATCGACAAGGGAACCCTGCGTCTGAAGACAGGGTTGGCAGAGATGTTGAAGGGTGGCGTCATCATGGACGTCGTCAACGATGAGCAGGCGCGTATTGCGGAGGACGCCGGTGCGACGGCGGTCATGGCACTCGAACGCGTCCCCTCGGACATCCGCAAAGACGGTGGCGTCGCCAGAATGTCCGATCCCGCGATGATCGAGGCCATCAAGGCAACGATTTCCATTCCGGTCATGGCCAAGTGTCGGATCGGCCATTTTGCGGAGGCCCAGATCCTCGAGCAGCTCGGCATCGATTTCATCGATGAGAGTGAAGTCCTGACGCCGGCGGACGAGGCCTACCATGTCGACAAGTTTGCCTTCGAGGTGCCGTTCGTCTGCGGCTGTCGCGATCTTGGCGAGGCGTTGCGTCGTGTCGGCGAGGGCGCGGCGATGCTGCGCACGAAGGGCGAAGCCGGCACCGGTAACGTCGTCGAGGCGGTGCGTCACATGCGGTCGTTGATGACCGGCATGCGCAGACTCACCCAGCTGGACAGTGAAGAGTTGATGACCGAAGCCCGTAATCTGGGCGCGCCCTACGATCTTGTTCGCCTCGTGGCGCAGGACGGTAAGTTGCCCGTACCAAACTTTGCCGCCGGTGGCATGGCAACCCCGGCCGACGTCTCGCTGTTGATGCAGCTCGGCGCCGAGGCGGTCTTCGTCGGCTCGGGCATCTTCAAGTCCGAGTCTCCCGCAGAACGTGCGAGGGCCATGGTCCGCGCCGCAACCCATTTCCGTGACCCCAAGCAACTGGCAGAGATCTCGCGGGGACTCGGCGATGCGATGCCCGGACTCGAGATCGGCAAGTTGGCGGAGTCGGAACTCTTACAGACCCGAGGCTGGTAATGATTCGCGTCGGTATCCTGGCACTCCAGGGAGACTTCGCCGCGCACGCGGCCGTGCTGTCCAAACTTGGACGCGATGCGGTCGAAGTGCGCGGAGTGGGGTCGCTGGACGATGTCGATGCGCTGATCATTCCCGGTGGCGAATCGACAACCCTCCTGAACCTGATGCAGGATGAGCCATGGTTCGATCGTCTGCGGGATTTCCACGACCGTGGCGGTTCGATTCTGGGAACCTGTGCCGGTGCAATCGTGCTTGCGCGTGAGGTTCTGGACCCGCATCAGCCATCGCTGGGCCTGTTGCCCGTGACCATCCGTCGAAATGGGTACGGCCGCCAGGTCGATTCGTTCGAGACAGAGATCGACGTCGCGGGCGAATCGAGTCCGAAAAATGCCGTGTTCATCCGGGCTCCTCGGCTCGATAGCTGGGATGACGACGTACAGGTGTTAGCCTTGCACGCAGGAGAGCCGGTCCTGGTGGCTCACGACCGAGTGATGGCCGCCACCTTCCACCCGGAGATCACCGGGGAGACCTGGCTCCATCGCCGTTTCCTGGAGACGGCAACCGAACGAATCGAAAAACGAATAAAGAACACGGTCCGCACCAAGAACGAGACCGCCCACGGAGGAATGACATGTACATCTACCTAAACGGAAAACTGGTCCCCGACGATCAAGCCAAGGTTTCCGTATTTGATCACGGCCTGCTCTATGGCGACGGGGTGTTCGAGGGGATTCGTGTTTATGAGGGCAACATCTTTCGACTTCGCGAGCACATCGACCGCTTGTTCGAGTCCGCAAAGACGATCGGTCTTGACGTTCAGATGACTGTCGACGAGCTGGAACAAGCGACGATCGACACCGTGGTCGCCAATGACATGCGTGATGCCTACATTCGTCTGGTGATGACCCGGGGCGTTGGCGACCTCGGCATTGACCCTCGCAACTGCCCGAAACCGACGCTATTCATCATCTGCAGCACGATCTCGCTCTACCCGAAGGAGTTCTACGACAACGGAATCGCGCTCGTGACGGCCAGCACACGTCGCATTCCGCTGGAGTGTCTCGATCCACGGATCAAGTCGCTGAACTATCTCAACAACATTCTGGCCAAGATCGAAGCCGGCAAGGCTGGTGTGCCGGAGGCCGTGATGTTGAATCTATCCGGTCGTGTAGCCGAGTGCACCGCGGACAACATCTTCATCTTGCGTGACGGTCGACTGAAGACCCCGCGTCTGACTGAAGGAGCCCTTCCGGGGGTTACCCGTGGTGCCGTCCTGGAACTCGCGCAGGAAGCGGAAGTCGGAACCCACGAGACGGTTCTGGGTCTCCACGACCTGTACAACGCCGACGAATGTTTCTTGACCGGTACCGGCGCGGAGATCGTGCCGGTCATCTCGATAGACGGTCGTCAGATCGCGGACGGTAAACCGGGCACGCTGACATTCGACCTACTCGATCGATTCCGCAAGCTCCGCGTGAGAGACGGCATGAAGGTCGACTATGACCGTACCCCGACCCTGACAGGTTGAGTTCGTCGTCAGGTCTAACGAGACGCGCGCGGCGATTTCGGTTGCCCGAACAGCCAGCGCCGACCACGTTCCGCAAGCCCGAACCGTTTGGGCTCCGTGCCGGGCATGCTGAGGCCAAGCCGTGTTTCGAAAGGCTTGTGCGTGTAGGCGCGTAGGAATTTCATCAACACCTTGAACAGCTCGGGGTCGCAGAACTCTTCGTCGTGACCGATCTCCGTCAGCGCTTCGACGAAGGCATTTCGGTGATCGATATGATCCATGCAGGGCGTGTAGCTGATGATCAACGCCATCTTGTAGAAGCCCTCGCGTCCGCTGAAACGACCGCGGATGCGGACCTCGTCGCGGAGATAGGTCATCAGCTGAGTGCGTAACATCGCGGGGTCGTGACCCAACAGGGCCAGAAGGTCATCCCGCAGCATCTCCTCCCAGTATTGCCCACCGGTTCGTCGGCCGAGGGATGGGAGGTCACTGGTCAGGAGTTGGGCCAGGTCACCCTTGAGGTCTGCCATCTCGCCACGCCAGCCGTTCTGGCGGGCCACCTCGAGCGCCTCCTGATTGGCCTTCTTGCGGGCCTGGCTTCGTTCCCAGCCCGACGCTTCGTACTCCTCGCGGACCCGCTCGCGATGCCAGAGCGCAACGATCTTGGCCCACAACGTCTCGTCGTAGCGAAGTCGCTTGAGCTGACGGCCCTGTCTTGGACGGGGAACCGTGGGGTCGCGTTGTTCGGACATGTTGAAAACGTACCACGAAAGTACGTGCGCGGCAGGAGTTCACCTGTATGGGTGGGTGTCAGAGCGAACGGGCTGCCGCTTCGACCCCGTTCCTGAAAATGGCCAGACCTGCACCCTCATCCGGCAGTCGGCCCTGATCCTGCTGCGCTCGCCAGCGCGGGTGGTGGAAGGGGTAGAGGTAGGCGTCGGGATGCGGCATCAGGCCAAACAGCCGCCCCGAGGGGTCACAGAGTCCGGCGACCCCCCCCCGAGAACCGTTGGGGTTGGCCGGCCAAGATTCCGTCGGTTGGCCATTGTCATCGAGGTAGCGGGCTACCAGCTGTCCCGTCGCATCGAGACGTTCCAGAAGCTCGGGACTCTCGGCAAGAAACTTGCCCTCGCCGTGTCGTGTGGGGAGATCCATGCGGCCGAGTCCGGCGGTCCAGACACACGGGGAGTCCTCGCGGAACCCGAGGGTCACCCAGTCGTCCCGATAGCCAAGTCGGTCATTCGGGGCCAGTGTCGCTCGTGGAGTCCGATAGTCGCCGTCGAGTCCGGGAAGCAGGCCCAGTCGGACCATGGTCTGAAAGCCGTTACAGATGCCAATCGAATAGCCGCCGCCCTCGATGAACTCGAGCAGCTGGTCGTAGAGTCGCCAACGGATCTTGTTGGCGAAGACGAATCCGGCGCCGAGATGGTCCCCGAACGCGAAGCCTCCGATGAACGCCAGCACGTGAAACTCTTTCAGTCGTGGGCCACGACCGTCGAGCACATCCAGGAGATGAACTCGTTGGGGGCTGGCCCCCACCATCTGGAAGGCGGCCTCGGTCTCGGCCTCACAGTTGAGTCCGAGACCGGTCAAGATCAAGACCCGGACACGGCTGTTGTTCTCAGGCATGGGAAAGTGTCTCCTTGAACGCGTGACGGAGTGTCGCTGCGTCGACGGACAGCCACTCGCGGTCGGCGTCGCTGATACGCAGCTCACCGCCAATTACGACGTCTCCGATCGGACGACAGAGCAGGCCGGCAAACATGGATTCAAATGCCGGTGCATCCTCGGGTCGGACCGTCGCGACGAATCGACCATTGGACTCCGAAAACAAAGCGACATCGGCAGGGAGTGATTGGAGATCGGCACACGGAGACAGGTCGATATCCAGACCGAGGTCTTCCGCCGCAAGAAGCATGCGGACGAGGGTTAGGCCTAGGCCGCCTCGTCCGGGTGTCGAGATCGATTGGACGAGACCACGGGAGCACGCGTCCGCCGTCGCCTGGTACATCGGAATGGTCTCCTCCAGGCGGACCTGAGGCACTCGATTGCCGATGTAGGGGGCCGGCGCTCCGATCTCCCGGGGAACGCCATCGCGCGCACCGAGTAGACGAAGGTACTCGCTTCCACCCGTATCGCATCGTGTCGTACCCAGCAGGTAGACCCGATCGCCGACGTGTCGCGGCTCCAGCGTCAACGCATTCCGCACATCGTCAATCTGCCCGATCGCGGACACCAGCAGCGTTGCCGGCACACTGATCTTCACGCCACCCATCGTGGAGTCGTTCTTCATCGAGTCCTTGCCGGAGATCAGCGGTGTTCCGTAGGCCAGGACCGCGTCATGCAGACCCCGGCACGAACGGACCAGTTGGGCCATCTTGTATTCGCCATCGGGAGTTCCGACGGATTGCACCGGATCGGGCCAGCAGAAGTTGTCGAGGAGCGCGATCCGATCGAGCCTGGCTCCCGCGCAGATCTGTCGTCGGACCGCCTCGTCCACGACCGTCTGGGACATGGCATAGGAATCGAGATCCGAAAGGAACGGTTGGATCGACTCGCTGAGGACGAACCCGCGCAACGAGCCATGCCTTAGAAGCGAAACCGTGGCGTCGGCCGGAATGTCCCGCCCGGCACCGATGAACGGTTTGATCACGCTGAGGGCCTTGACCTCGTGATCGTAGTGTCGGGCCTTCGTCTCCCCGGAGCAGAGATTGAGGCGACCCACCATCTCTACGAGTGTCCCGGCGAGGTCCTCGTCACGACCCACGTCCGGCTCCTCGAACGTGCGTCGCTCCCAACGGGCGGTCAGTTCGAGATCCGGCGCGCCCTCATGGAGGAACTCCATGGAAAGCAGGGCAACCGTCTCGTCGCCGTAGGTTACGTGGAAGTTGCCGTCATCGGTAAACTCGCCGAGTACCGTCGCCTCCACCTGACGTCGCCGCGCCAACTCCAGCAAGGCGTCGAGGTCTTTGGGAGGTACGGCAAGCGTCATGCGTTCCTGGGCCTCGGAAACCAGGATCTCCCACGGCGCCAACCCCTGGTACTTCAGTGGCGCCCGTTCCAGGTCCAATCGAGCTCCCCCACTGGCCTCCGCCATCTCGCCGACCGACGACGACAGCCCACCGGCCCCGTTGTCGGTGATCGCACAGTAGAGACCCGCATCGCGGGCTTCGATCAGAAAGTCGAACATCATCTTCTGGGTAATGGGGTCGCCAATCTGTACCGCCTGGACCGGTGCGGTTTCATCGAGGGCGGCCGACGAGAACGTCGCACCGTGGATCCCGTCGGCGCCGATTCGTCCGCCGGTCATGACGATTAGGTCGCCGGGCCGCGCCGCCTTCTCTTCGCCGGGTTTGCCGGCGACGGTGACGGGCAGGGACCCGACGGTTCCACAGAACACGAGCGGTTTGCCGAGGTACCTTTCGTCGAAGACCTCGAAGCCGCGACTGTAGGGCACGCCACTCTGGTTGCCGCCGTCGATGACGCCTTGGTGCACCCCGTCGCGGACACGACGTGGGTGAAGCAGTCCGCCCGGAAGTTTGTCGTCATAAAACGGCGAAGCGAAACAGTATCCCCAGACGTTTGCGATGAGATCGGAGCCGATCCCCGTGCCGAACGGGTCGCGATTGACGCCGACGATCCCGGTCATCGCGCCGCCGTAGGGGTCCAACGCCGATGGGGAGTTATGTGTCTCGACCTTGTAGACCAGGTGTCGCTCATCGTCGAACGTCACCACGCCGGCGTTGTCATGAAAGACCGACACCAGCCAGGACTCTCCGGTCTGCTTGATGACCTCCCGGTCGATATTCTCCGTGGCACCGCGAATGAACTGCTTGAACAGTGAGGGGATCGTTTCCGGGGCGTGTCCCTGTTCGTGATAGGTGACCGTCGCATTGAAGATCTTGTGCTGGCAGTGCTCGCTCCACGTCTGCGCGAGGCACTCCAGTTCGACATCGGTCGGCGACGCCACGAGACCCGCCGCCTGACGACGGGGATCGGCCGCGGCTGCGACGAAGTGATCGCGGATGGTCGTCATCTCCCGAATAGTCAACGCAAGAAGACCCTCGCGACTGATCCGTTCGAGCTCGGCGGCGTCTCCGCCAAGATCGACACAGCGTACGGGAGGGCGTCCGTCACTCGTGACCCGAGGCACTTCGAGATCCGGTTTCAGTTCGAGCCACGCGCGGTGGTCCAGGATCTCGATCGTCTGAATCACGGGGTTGGCAAGCAGCTCCTCAGCGATTCGACGGGCCTGTTCTCCGTCGACGCCATGGAGTCGATAGAGTTGGCTGGTATAGACCGTGGCGTCATCGCCGAGCGCTCGTCCCAGAGTGTCCTCGATGGCGACCCGCGCACTCTTTCCCACCGGGTCCGTCACGCCGGGCTTGTAACCGACACAGACGATCTGATCCGCGGTGTCGGTCTCTAGACGATTCAGTGCTCCGCGCTGGGAGACGGGATCGACCAATTCTCGAAGGACTCGCCGGGCGTCGTCTCCCGAAAGATCCGCGTCGATCCGATAGACATCGCAGGTTTCGATCCGCTCCACGGGAATGTTGAGAAAGGACCGAACGCGGTGGGCTGCCTTGGCTCCTCGGGGATCCTGCAGCCCGGCGTGAGTTCCGATTTCCAACCGAGTAACCATGGCGACCTCGTCTGCGGGAAGGGATTCGCGACTATCTTTCCCCGAATTCTGATATAAATCAAAGTGATTTAACCAATATGAGCCATAGAGAACATCTATATCTAGGAATGCTTCACGCGTTCGTCTCCGTCGCACGTCACGGTAGTGTCACCGCCGCCGCGGAAACGCTCGGTCGCACCCAACCCAGCGTCAGCTCGAGGATCGACGGGCTGGAGCGTCGCTGGAACACCCGGCTCTTCCGGCGAGTCGCGCGGGGGATGGAGTTGACCCCCGAGGGGGCCCGTCTGCTGCCGACGGCCGAGACCGTTCTGGCGGGACTGGACGAACTCGGTCGACTCGCGGGAGTGGTAGACGAGGGCCGATCGGTCTTGCGGGTCGGAGCGGGGGACGCGCTGGGTCGAGAGTTACTCCCCGCGGCCTTGGCGCGGCTCGGTCGCGGAGGCATCGAGACCGAGCTTCATCTCCGGGAGGGGCCGGGGCCGGTCCTACTGAAGGCACTACGTGATGGCGAGATCGATCTGGCACTTGTCGTCGACGAGCCCGTCGACGGACAGGGCCCTCGGCTGCGGGGAATCCGCAAGGACCGGTTGCTTCAGACTCCGGTCGTCTTGTTGCAACCGGCGCCGCCCCGTGGAACGACCGTACGGCGTCTCACGTTACGATCGGTGAGTCAATCGCGGGTGGTGTCACTCCAGCCGGGTTCCGCGTTTCGTCGTCATCTCGAGCGTGAATTCGCCGCCGCCGGACTGGCGTTCCGTCCCACCATCGAAGTGGGAAACCTCTCGCTTGTTCGTCGGTTCGTTGCCGCCGGTCTTGGTGTGGCGCCGGTTCCCCGTGTCGCCTTCGACGCCCGTCGCGAGCCTCCGGGATGTCGCGTCACGCCTGTCTCCAGTATCGGCGATGTCGCGTATTCGGCAGCGGTTCGGGACGGTGCGCCTCTACCGGCCACGGTCGACCGTCTCCTCGAGGAACTGGGCCGAAGCCGGTCGAGTTGACCCTCCGCGGTGCGCGTGCAGCAATAGCTAAGGATCGCACGCACCACGGCCGGCCTACAAACGTAGAAGAGTTACGTAAGGTCTCTGCAGGCGGGCGGTACGCAGGTGATGCCCCTCTTTGCGTACCGCCCCATTTTTTTGTTTCAAGATCCCGTCCGTGGCCGCGGCACGAATACAGCATTCGGCGCGGAGTGATCGTCGCGCAGAGACCCAACTCCCGGCTCAGCAATGAACGGTTCAGCGGATCTTGGTGCCGTGGTTTGTCGCGGCATCGTCGGGTGGACGCTTCGCCCCAACTGAGTCCACCCGATCGAGTCGATAGATCTCAAGGATGGAGAGCGGCGTAACGGACCGGTTCCGTCGCGATTCGTTTCGCGAGATCGATCGCAGAAGCGTTGACGAGGCAGCCCATGGGGACACCGGGAGGATCTCCCGGTGTCCCCATCTTCCGATCGGAGTTCGCCTATACTCCGTCGATACGGATTCCCCCGGGAGGAGAAGGGCATGTGGAACGGCTTGGTGCGCGCGGGCGGTGGGTTGTTGGCACTCTTGTTGGTCGTTGGCGTCGTCGAGGCTCGCGGCAAGAAGGAACCGGCTCCTCCGACACTCCAGGCGACGCAGTGGCTGACGCTCGGTCCCGTCGGTCACGCCCATGCCGTCTTCGACGAGGCGCCGAAGGTCGCCGACCTTCTCGACGCAACGCACTTACCCGATCCGTTCCTGGAACCCAGCGCGGGACTGAAGGCGATCGGGCCCCTGGCCTGGAGCGAGGTTTCCGGCGTCAAGGACGGCCGGGTATCGTTCGAACGCCCCGCCGCGGAAGATCTCTCGCAGGTCGGCTGGGCGGCGACCTACGTGACGACGCCGGCATTCGCCAAGGTAGAGATCGAACTAACGGGCGCCCATCCCCGGCGATTGTGGCTCGACGGCAAGCCGCTGGTTTCCGGCGGCGGCGACAGCGCAGACGACGAGATCAAGAAGGAAGTGGAGTTGGATCCAGGCACCCACACGATCCTGGTGAAGACCGTGTTCGATCCCGAGCGCAAGAAAGACTGGACCGTCGGCGTGACCCTTCACGGTGATCAGCCGTCGTTGGCGGGAGCAGGCTTCTCCGCCAACCCCCAGCGTGCGGTGGAATTCCGAGACGTGACCGACGCGCCGACGATCAGCTCGCTTGCGCTGTCACCCGACGGTACGCGCTATGTCCGGAACGTCAGCCGCATCCGGCCGGGGACCCACGATCGCGAGTCCTGGATCGAAATCCGTGCGCTCTCTCCGGATCGAACGGTCATGAGTTGGCGGGGAATGAGCGGCGCCAGCCAGGTCAGCTGGAGCCCGGATGGCAGCCGCATTGCCTATCTTGCCTCGACGCCGGGAAAAGACGCCGGCAAGACCCTCTTCGTCTACGAATTGGATTCCGGTAGCGTTCGTGCCCTCCTTGAAGGTGTCAAGGAGCTTCAGAGCTATCGCTGGTCACCGACCGGCACCGGGATCGTCTTCACCACCCAGGTGAAGGCAGAGAAGGACAAGCGGGGCGTCAAGCTTCTCGAAGGACTGATGGACCGCCAGGCGACCTATCGCAACAAGAGTTATCTCCACTGGGTCGACGTGACGAGCGGCGTGCAGCGCAGGCTGACGGCCGGAGATGAAACGACGTCCCTGCAGGATATTTCCGCCGACGGCAAGCGGTTGTTGTTCAGCCGTCTTTTCGAAGATCTCGAGGAAATTCCGTTTTCCCGCAACGAGCTCTGGGAGCTTGAACTGTCCAGCGGTAAGGCGACAAAACTCCGTGAGATTGGTTGGCTGAACGGTGTCTCCTACGCACCCGTCGGCGACAAGCTGTTGATCGGAGCTCGCGCCGACGAATTCGAGGGTCGGGGCGTGAACGTTGAAGAGGGTCAGATTGCCAACAGCTACGACGGGCAGCTCTTCATCTGGGATCGTGGAACAGACGAGGTCGATCCGATCACCCTTATTTTCGATCCGGCAGTTCAAAACGCGGTCTGGAGTCGACACGATGGGCGGATCTATCTGACCGGCACGGATCGCGATCTTGTCGAGTTGTACCGGTACGATCCTGCTGACGGTAGCTACAGCGAGTTCGACACCGGCGTCGAGGCGATGGAGTCGTTCACCCTCGCCGAGTCCGCATCGGTTGCCCTCGTCAGGGGAACCTCCGTCTGGACACCGCAGCAGCTCCGGCGACTCGATCTCGAAGACGGCACACTCACCCCGTTGCACCACCCCAACGAGACGTGGTTTCACGCTCTGAATCCAGGGACGGTGAAACCGTTCCGTTTCGAAACAACGGGCGGCAAGGCAATCGACGGACGTGTCTATTACCCGCCAAACTTCGACGCCGCGAAAAAGTACCCGACCATCGTCTACTACTACGGCGGGACCGTTCCCGTGTCGCGCGCATTCGGTGGTCGTTACCCGAAGGAGTGGTGGGCTTCTCAGGGCTATCTCGTGTTCGTCCCTCAACCCTCCGGGGCGACCGGCTATGGACAATCGTTCTCCGCCGAGCATGTCAACAACTGGGGGATTACGACCGCCGATCAAATCATCGAGGGCACGCAAAAATTCCTGGCCGCCCACCCATCCGCCGACCCCAAGCGTGTCGGATGCATCGGGGCATCGTACGGCGGCTTCATGACCATGTTGTTGACGACCAAGACCGATCTATTTGCCGCCGCGGTCGCCCATGCCGGGATCTCATCGATCTCATCCTACTGGGGTGAGGGGAACTGGGGCTATAGCTACAGCGGCGCGGCCACGGCCGGTTCCTACCCCTGGAATCGATCGGATATCTACGTCGACCAGAGTCCACTGTTCCGCGCCGACAAGCACCAGGTGCCACTGCTCCTCACCCATGGTCGTTCCGACACCAACGTACCGGTCGGTGAGAGCGATCAGTTCTTTATCGCGCTACGTTTGCTCGGAAAACAGGTCGAGTACCTACAGGTGGAAGGCGAGGATCATTGGATCCTCGATCACGCCAAGCGCACGGTCTGGTCTCGCAGCATCGTGGCGTGGTTCGATCGTTGGCTGAAGGAAGACGATCGCTGGTGGAACGCGCTCTATTCGGAGCGTGACTAGTCCTCAGCTCCGAGTTTTGCGGTCGTGGCACGACGCTGCCGGTCCAGATTGCGTAGTCGACGCTGCGCCATATCGTAGGTCGACGCACTCAATGGCGTTGCACGCTCGGGAGCGGGCACCTTTCCGTAAGAGGTCCGCGCACTATCCATCAGGCCATAGCTCTCGGCGATGCGCCCCACGATGTACCAATCGGAAGCGGACGGGGCCTCATCGGGCTGGGTCTCCAGGAGTCGCAGGAGGACATCACGAGCCTCGGCTGGGCGACCGGTCTCGACGTAGAGCGTGGCCAACGTATGCAGCGAGTTGGGATCGCTGAAGTTATCCAGCATCGCGGAACGTTGCGCCCAACGCAGGCTATTGTCGGTGATCGTGCCGTCCATGATGTGGTACCAGGCGATGTTGTTGTAGATGTCTGCGTTTGCCTGGCCCGTCCGGATACTCGACTCCAGTAGGTCCAGTGCCGTCTGTCGATCGCCACTGTTGCGGGCGATGTCTGAGGCCAATTCGATGACGTCGGTGTCGTCCGGATGACGGTCCAACCAACGCTCCGTCGCTCGCTGCGCGGCCTCCCAGTCGGACGCCTGATACAGGCCACGGGTCCAGAGAAGGAGCGCTTGCTGGGAGTCCGGGTAGGCCCGATAGAGATTACCCGCGTGACGCGTCCAGCGAACCGTATCGTCGGCCCCCGCGGCGAGACTGGCGATCGCCAGATCGATGTCGAGACGCTGCGTGTCTTGTCGACTGCCCCACGCACGATCGAGAATTGCGAACGCGCGCGGCGCGAACGCCGCGTCGCCCATCAGAAGAGCTGCCGCAACACGCATCCTCTCGGGTCGATGCGAGCCGCTGCGACTCCAGAATCGTTGGTAGAGACCGCCACCGAGAGGGTCGCGCGGATCGGCCCGCTCCGGCTCTTCGAGGCACCATGTCAGCCAGCGGGCGGCGGTTTCCAGCCGATCGCTGTCGATCAGTCGTTCGATGTAATAGCCGACGACCGTCGGTCGCCCGAATTCGACAAGTCGATATCGTTTGCCATCGTGTGCAACGAACGCCTGGAACTCGGCGGGTGCCTGCTCGGGAAGCACGAGTCGGAACCTCAACTTGAACCCATCGTCGCGGTCGCCCTCGCGGAGGATCTCGCCGTTGGATAGCGCGATATCGAGCGTCACGTCGCTCGGGGCCGAGGCACTCCCCAGTCCGCTGCGAAGCGCCTCGATCGTCTCGAAGAACCCACCAGCGTCGGTGCGCTCGTCGAGTCGCTCACGGATGACCGGGTGGAGATGCTCCATGGCGTCGCGTCCACCCCGATCGGAGGCCAGCACGTCGACGAGGAACCCACGCAACAGCCCCTCCGGCGTGGCCGGGTTGGTGTCCAACTCTTCGTGACGCACGGAGCGTCGCAACATAGCCACCCTGGGGAGGAGCGACACGGACTGCGTCTCACCTCGTGCGCCGGCGGCGAGGAGGTCGCCGGCAAGCCGATAGCGTCGCACCAGCGGCAAGAGTTCCGACGCGGACACGAGAAGCTGACGATAGTGTTCGGCCGACGACGTTCGACGCGCCGCTATCCGAATCGCCTCCTCGGATCCCTGCAGCGCCGCGATCGAGATGATGTGATGAACCGTCTCGGGTCGTGGACCTCTAGCGCCCTCGGTGAGATCACGCAGCTCTTCGAACTGCTCCGACTGCATGAGCGCAACACGGAGGTTGTTCTTGAGACTGAGCGACTCGAGGGCCGGCCCCAGAGTCCGGTACTCTTCGATGGCCTGTTCCAGATCGGCACCACGCCCGTATCGAACGCCTTCGAGGTTATGCTCCAGAAGGATCGCCAATTCGCCACGCGTCTCCACGTCTTCCGGGTTCAGAGAGAGCGAGCGTCGAAGGGCGCGCTCGGCACCATCTCGATCGAAGCCCGCATGAAACTTCCGTCCCAATGCGTCGTGGGCCAGCACCAGCCCGAGGGTCTTGTGGACCTCCGGCGAATCCGCGGCCATCCGACTTGCGATTCGTGCGTGCCGCCGCGCCTCATCGCCAAGACCTGCCGTCAACAAAGCACGGGCGATCCGGGTGTGATGGATCGGTTCGTCGGGGTCGTCACGAAGCAGCTCGCGAAACGTCTGCAGAGCGGGACCGACATCGCCATGGGCGAGTTGTCGTTCGCCGATCTGTTCGAAGACGATCTTTGCGGCCTCCTCTTCGCCATAGTTGAGGTAAGCCGTACGGAACTGCTCGACTTCATCTGCCGTGTAGACCCTTGCGCCCGTGTCGAGCTCGAAGGAAGCGTGGACGACCCCGCCCTCATCACGACGGTAGGTTTCCGTCAGCATCAGAGGGCCAAACGGTCGTTTCAGATCGTCCGGTAGATCCAGTGCGTCGTACCCCGGCGGGGCCTGGATCCGATAACTCCACTGTTTCGTGTGGGGACGCGAGAAGACGAAGTCATGTTTCCGGGGGGTGTCATCTCCGGTAGGGAAGAGGGCCGGAGGCAATTCGTCAAATAGCGGTCCCGTCGGAATCGTAACGGTTGCCCGCGTCGTGCGTGTGCGAACCCAGGATGCCTTCAGAGCCTCCAGTCGCAGGCTGAGTTGCTTGTCCAGTCGGTCCGTATCGGGCAGGATCAACTCGCCGAGCGTCTCGGCCGAATAGGCCGCCTGCACATATCGATTGAAGTGCTCGACCAGCCGTTCGCGCTGGACCTCCGAGAAGAATCCCCGATACTCGCCGTCGAAGCTGCCGAACCACTCCGTGGTCTCCACAACCGTCCCCGGGCCGTTGGGCGAGATAGTGACGTCCCGTGTCTCGATGATCCGATTGTCTCTGGAGCCAAGGTTCGGCGTCATCAGCAGCGTGTGAGAGATCCCGGACGCCACCAACGCCAGTCGACCCTGATCCGGCAGTGGAACCTCGCCGGCACGGGAGAAGGGATCCGTAGGGTCGATCCAGAGCGGTTCGTCGCCGGGCACGTAGACGATCGCATGATTGAAATCCCCGATTCCCGGCAACGCGGGGTCGATGTCGGGCCCCGGCCCTGTCAAGAGCAACGCCAAGTGGGCCGCGATGCCATGACCACGCAGCCGAGAGACCAGCAACGCAGACTTGTCCTTGCAGTCGCCGAACTGCCGCGCCAGGGTCTCCTCCGGTGTGGAGGGGATCAGCGCACGTTCACCGAACTCGACGCCGGTATAGCGAACCTGTGAATGAACCCATGCGAGACTCTCGTCGATCACTGCGCGACGGTTGACGGAAGTCAGGTCGGCCGTCGCCTCGACGAGTTTCGACGAGTCACCGAGCTGGCGGTCCACGATCGCGTCGTAACTTGTTGCGATGGTGTTCCACGACTCGCCGGTCGAAAACCCGACATACGGCCGCACGGCGATCTCGGCGGGGGAGAAGAGTTCGGCATCTTTCCAGGCGTCGATCCCGTCGATCTCCACGATCTTACGGGTCGATCGGTCAGCGGTCTCCGTCGTGACACGGGCATGATCGAGTCCGCGAATCACATGATGCAGCGGCGCGTCGATCGGAGCCTCGACGACGATCCGACTGAAATGAACGGGGGCGCTGATCGCGACCGCGGTTCGGCGAACGGTGCCCGCGGCGTAGTACGGGAGCTTGTCACGGACGATGTGATGTTCCTCGACGATCGAACCGACATCGACGGCAGGTAGGGGTCCGGCGAGGGTTCGCGTGTCGTCGTAGATCTGACTCGTCGACTCTGCGCGTGTGAACTCGCCGACGTTTGCCTGGTCGAGCCATCGTTCCTCGCCACTTGTCGAGATAACCCGAGCTTGAATGTCTGGTCGATCCTGATGCCACGGATGCCACGTCTGAGAGACGCGGGACCACGCGTCCACATGAGTCGCGGCCTGCACTCGATAGATCAAGCGATAGTCGAGTTCCGACCGACCTTCTTCATCCAACCGATACGTCAGTCCACGGTAGAGCACCTGGACGCCGGCGTCGGCATCCCCGACGATCGTCGAGGCCCAGTGACGTAACGCTTCGGCCTCGACACTGTTGGGCGGAAGGTCCCAGGGAGGGGTCGCATCCCCCTCATGGGGTTGCGCAATTGCGACGGTGCTCCAGAGGGCAACCAGCCCCATAGCCAGAGCTAGAGTAATCCACCGCTGCTGTCGTGAAAGTCCCCGCATCAAGAGAAAGCTACGCACGGAACGCCGCGATTCCCTCAGCAAGTTGAGGGAGCTATCTCTGTTGTCGGGGTATTCGGGGCGTCCACGAAAAAGCCCGCCGCGATGTGCGGCGGGCTTCGCTGTCTGAGACTGGCGCGGAAGTTAGTTGGCCACCATCGTCCCACCAGACCAGGTCAGCATGTTGTCGTTGAGCGCAGGACACACGCCGTTGGCCGTCGCACAAGTTCTTACTTCTCGATCGGCAGCGGTGCCGAAGGTAAACACGTTTCCGCCAGTCGCCGCGTCAGCGTTAAACGTCAGAGTGATCAGCAGATCCGTCGCCGCAGGCGAGACGCCCGCCACCATTCCCTGACGGGTCGCGTTGACGAGCACGGTGCCCGGAGTCGATTCGACCGCATTGAAGTTGACGGTCGCGCCGCCGACGTCGATGAATGACCCGGCTGCGCTAGACCCCGCCAGTGAGGCCGTCGCCCCATTAAACGTCACACGAAATGCCGCCCCGAAGAAGTCGGGAATCCCGGTCACGTTGACGAGGATCGAAAAAGTCGAACCGTTGGAAGGACCCGATGTCATGTTGATCGTCATGGCTCCGGGTGTGGGGTTACCACCGGCGAACGCGGCGACCAGTCCAGGCGGGATAACGGCACCGCCACCACCGCCGCCGCCGCCGCAGGCGGTCGTAAGGGTCAGTAAGATCCCCAACACAATCAAGGCGCCAAAACCATTCTTTCTAAAACGCATCATCACCTCAGTTGGGGCAGGTGTCGCCGAATTGCGCGGCGACAAAGGCCAGGTCGGTGCCGTCAATCGTGTCGTTTCCGTCTTGATCGGCCGTCGGGATGAACCGAACGCCACCAAGACTTGAACCGAACGAGACCGAGACCTGCAATACGTCAATACCGTCGACAATGTTGTCGCCGTTCGGGTCTGCAAGCGAAGTGGCCGCGTTCGCCGTCGTTCCGGTATGACCCAGGTTGGCGAGCGCGCCATTGGGCGCGGGTTCCGAACCCACACCGATCGCCGGATCCGCTGCGTCGATCGTCGGCGAGCAGGCCATCGGCACCTGGGTGATGGGATCCAGCAACGAATCCAGGGAGATATTGCCCTGCAGGTTCGTGCGGTCGTTGAACCAACCCTCGTAGTTGGCGTTCCCACTCCCGAATACGTTGTTGTACGTGAAACCGGAATTGTCGATGTTGGCGGTACTGCCCATCGCTCCACCGGGCGCCGGGCCACCCACGCCGAAGCCGGTGTTTCCATCGATGATGTTGTTGTTCATCTCCAGAACCGCCAGACCCTCCTCGGGTCCACCCGCGTTGTCGAAGCCGGTCAGAAGTTCGATTTCGACCCCGCCCGATGTGACGGTGTCCGCCACGTTGTCGGAGATCGTGTTGAAATCCTGGCGGATCGTCGCGGTCGCTTCACCGAAGGCCACGAAGAAATTGAACAGACCGCCACCGGCACCGACGAACCCCGGCTGCGTGGCCGTGTTGCCGGCCACAAGGTTGCCGATGAAGTCGATGGTTGCGGTTGCCGGTCGAACGATGCCGTCGGCCACCGGGAGACTCTCGTCATCCGCCTCCGCCGAGGCGAACAGGCTGGCACCGCCACCGATCACGTTCGCCGTGTTGCCGATGATGCGGTTGTCGCCGATCGCAAGTCGCATGGATGGCGCGTTGGAGCGGATCGACTGGAACGTTGCCAGGACCCCGCCGCCACCGGCGTTGGAACCGGCCGCGTCGTTGCCGCTGACGGTGTTGCCTATCGCCTCGATGTCGACGTTGGCCACCGCCATCAGATCCTGGGCGTAGAGGAACAGGTCGAGACCGCCACCATCTGCCTCGGCACTGTTGCCGGTGATGTTGTTGTCATTGACGGCCACGTTGTGATCCGCCGAATCCAGCGAGTCGATCCGCGCCGAGATTCCCGCGCCTTCCGTCCCGAAGTTGCCGGCAACGTTGTTGTTGGAGACCGTAAAGTTCTCGCCGTAGTAACCGAAGGTCGTGACAAAGATGCCACCTCCGGCACCGTCGGTGGCACCGAGTCCGGCGGTGTTGCCGCTGATCAAGTTTCCGGTGACGGTGACGGCCGTGGCCAGATCCGTCGTCGTGTTGGTGAACGCGTAGATGCCGCCGCCGTCCAGAGTGGCGGTGTTATCCGTCACAGTGTTGTTGTCGATGATGACGGTTGGCGCACCACCAACACAACCCAGCGAGCCGCTGATGAACGGTTCGGATTGAGCCCGTACGAAGATGCCGCCACCACGACCGCTTAACTCCTCACCGGCCTGGACGGCGACCGAGTTGTTGACGACGGTGTTATCGATGATCTGTGTCAGCGTATCCCCGTAGTAACAAGTCGCCGGGTTGGCGTAGATGCCAGCGCCGGCTGTGGAAGTGTTACCGGTGATCATGTTGTTGGTGATCGTGACGGTACCGATTGTAAAGATGCCGCCGGCACCGCCGCCCGTGATCGTGAAGCCCTCAACGCGAGAGTTGAACCCGCCGATGTTGACCACCGAGAACGGAAAGAAGCACTGAGCCGTCCCATCGATGATGGTCGTCGTGTTGTCCTGGTTGACGAACCAGTCCTCAGCTTCCAGGTTGATGGAACGCTGGGTGATGACCGAGGCGAAGATGCACTCGATGTAGGTGCCGGGCATGACGCGGATGGTGTCGTTGTCGAGGGCATCGTCGTAGGCGGCCTGAATCGTCAGGTAGGGCAGGCCGAGCGTGCCGTCGGCCGTCATGTCGTCGCCCGTCGTCGCGACGTAGAGCGTCGCCGCCGTCGTCGGCAGCGACGCCAGGGCCGCAAGCGCCAGGGCAGGCAGCAAATATCGTGCAAGGGTTTTCAAAACGTATCCTCCCCGTGAGCCTGTACACGAACACAACCGGCGACACCCGTAGTGCCGGTGATTCCCCTAAGTCGTTGTTTTCCAGATAGTTGCGACTGGGGTTGCGCTCGTCTTGCCTGTGCACGGTGCCAGACTCAAAGGGTATACAAAGCATCTCACCGGCTGTCAACCTGAGGCCCGTCGCCGTTTGCGGGAGATCGATCCGCAGAAAGCGGTGTTTTCAAAGGGTCCAGACGTAAGTAGGGCCGATCTAATCCAAGATCGGCCCCCCCCTCCTCCTGGTTCTTCGATCGCTAGAATCTGAAGAACACGCCGAATTTATACCCCGAAAAGGTCACCGAGTCACGCTCGCGAAGCGTCGTCGAAAGACCCGTCGGGTTTCGGAGAAGGTCCGCCGTCAGGCCGTCCCAGCGGGATTGCTCCCAACCCAGTGAAAGCTCGAGCTGGCTGCCGAGAGTCGACCAGACCAGATTGACATCGAAATCGCGGATCTCGCCGGAGCGGCTGTCGTCGAACGCCACGGCGGCGGCACCCAGAACCCCGGCCTGTCCCCGGGGGGCGGTCGCGGAGTTGGCGGTGATCTCGCCGTCCAGAAAGCTGACCCCCAGACTGCCGGTCACCGCCACCGATCCGGTCAGATCGTAGCGACCGCCGACGCCTGCACGGACGCCGACTCCCTCACCCTGCATCGTCTTTCCAACATCGAACAGATTGCTGGCGGAGGTGTCTCCGTAGACGCCCAGGTAGCTCTCCTCGAAATTGGCGTAGCGCAGGCCAAGCGACCACTCCATCGTCAGCCGCTCGCCAACCTCGTTGCCCTTGGCCCAGGTCAGGTCGGCAAGGGTTCCCTCGATCTGCGTGTTGACGGCGTAAAACCCGGGGTTTCCCGACGAGATCGGCGTTCCGCCGCTGGTCGCAGGAGGCGCGATGGTGAAATGGAGCATGTCGCCGCCACTGCCGAGACCGGTGGCGCCGGTGTCGGTCTCGTAGCCCCAGACCGACGCCTCGATGCGGCTCCCGTTGTCGAACCGGTAGCCGAATGCGGCACCGCCGGCGAACTCGTCATCCCAGATGGGAATGACCTGACTGTGCACGCCGGAGTCGACCACCGATCCGAGCACCTGATCGGTGTTCCGCGGATTGAAGAGGCCGCCCTCGGCCCGGACGTAGAATCCGGACTCGGCGCCACCTCCGTAGGCGGAATAGCCTCGATAACTGTACTTGCCTGCCTCGACGGGTCCGGCCGCCAGAAAGAGCGAGCCGATTACGATGCCGAGACCGTATTGAACCAACCTAGATCTCATCGGAATCCTCCCCCCGGCCCGCCGGGGATGCTGCTGGAGTATACGTACGATCCGCCGGGCTGCGCCCTAGAAGCGGAAGCTCTCGCGGAATGTCCCGAACTCGCGACGCAGGGCGTCGGCGACCTCGCCGAGCGTCGCGTACGCCTCGACCGCCGACAGAATCGCCGGCATCAGGTTATCCGTCCCGCCCGCACAGCGCACCACTTCCGCAAGCGCCGTCCGAACCGCCTCATCATCCCGTTGGCTTCGCAGGGCCGCGAGCCGCTGGATTCGATCCTTTTCCAGGGCGGGGTCGATCCGCAGGACCGGCGGCCGAAGGTCGTCATCGGTCCGGAAGCGGTTCACTCCCACGACGACGGCGTCTTCCGATTCGACCTGTTTCTGCCAGCGAAAGGCCGCTTCGTGGATCTCTCGTTGCTGGTACCCGCGTTCGATCGCGGCGACGGCTCCCCCGAACTCGTCGATCTTCGCGATGTACTCACGGGCCTGATCTTCGAGCTGGTCGGTCAACGACTCGACGAAGTACGAGCCCGCAAGGGGATCGATCGTGTCGCAGACACCGGTCTCGTAGGCGATCACCTGCTGGGTTCGCAGGGCGAGGAGCGCGGCGTGTTCCGTGGGAAGCCCCAGCGCCTCGTCCATCGAATTGGTGTGTAGCGACTGGGTGCCGCCGAGCACCGCGGAGAGTGCCTGAGTCGCGGTTCGTACGACGTTGACGTCCGGTTGTTGCGCGGTGAGTGTCGACCCCGCAGTCTGCGTGTGAAATCGAAGACGACAGAGATCGTCCCGCTGGACGCCGAAACGCTCGCGACAGAGGGTCGACCAGAGTCGTCGCGCCGCCCGGAACTTGCAGATCTCCTCGAAGAAGTTCGAGTGACCATTAAAGAAGAAGGACAGCCGCCCGCCAAACTCCTCAAACTTCATCCCCCGTTCCAACGCCGCATCGCAGTAGGCGATCGCGTTGGCAAGCGTGAAAGCGATCTCCTGCGCTGCCGTCGAACCGGCCTCGCGCATGTGGTAGCCGGAGATGGAGATCGTGTTCCAGCGCGGAACCTCTGCATGACACCAGGCGAGCATGTCGCTCGTGATCCGCAGCGACGCCTTCGGTGGATAGATGTAGGTCCCGCGGGCGATGTATTCCTTCAGGAGATCGTTCTGGACCGTACCGGAAAGTCGATCGATCGCGACGCCCTGCTTTCGAGCGACCGCGACGTACAACGCCAGCAGGGTCGCCGCGGTGGAGTTGATCGTCATCGACGTGGAGACGCGCTCGAGCGGAATACCGTCGAGGAGCTGCTCCATATCGGCCAACGAGGAGATCGCTACGCCGACCTTGCCCACTTCTCCCACGGCCATCGGGCTGTCCGAGTCATAGCCAAGTTGTGTCGGCAGATCGAACGCCGCGGAGAGCCCGGTCTGACCCTGCTCGAGGAGATAGCGGAACCGGCGGTTGGTCTCTTCGGCCGTGCCGAAGCCCGAGTACTGGCGCATGGTCCAGAACCGACCGCGATACATCGTCGGCTGGACGCCACGGGTGAAGGGAAACCCGCCGGGATAGCCAAGGTCGGCCGCACGCCGTTCCGCGTCCTGCGGCGGGTCGTCGGCTGTATAGAGCCGCTGGACGTCGACGCCAGAGCTCGTCTCGAATCTGTCGCGCCGTTCGGGCCGCCGCTCCAACGTCTTGCGGACGGCCGCTTCCCACTCCGCCCGGCGCGACTTGTCGTCGTTGGGCATCCGTGTTTCACCTATTTGACGTTGAATCAAGGGACGATAGCACAGGCTGCTAGAATGACTCGATGATCTGGACACCGGTCGAGCGGACAAAAAATAGCGTCCGCATGATCGATCAACGCAAACTTCCGTTGGTCGAAACCTGGCTGGAACTCAAGTCGCCGCAAGCCGTGATCGACGCCATCCGCGACATGGTCGTGCGGGGCGCCCCTGCCATCGGTATCTCGGCGGCGTTTGGTTTGACCCTCGCCGCAGAATCGTTGAAAGGTCAGGATCCCGCTTCGTTCAAGACCGGTTTCTACGACGCCTGCGATCGGATGGCGGAGGCGCGGCCGACGGCCGTCAACCTTCGCTGGGCGGTCGAGCGGATGCGGGCAACGCTGGACGACGCGTTACGACGGGATCTGGAGCCAGCCGCCGTCATCGAGACGCTGACCGCGGAGGCGGATGCGATCCACGCCGAGGATCTTCAATCCTGTCAGGAGATCGGTCGACACGGCGCGACGCTCGTTCCCGGTGTGGCGACGATCCTCACGCACTGCAACGCCGGTGGACTTGCGACGGCCGGTTACGGAACGGCGCTCGGTGTGGTCCGCGGTGCGGTCGGAGCCGGCAAACGGGTTCACGTTCTTGCGGATGAGACCCGCCCGTTCCTGCAAGGTGCCCGACTGACCGCCTGGGAGCTGATGAAGGACAACATCGAGACGACGCTCATCACGGATAACTCTGCGGGCAGCCTGATGCAACGCGGCGAAGTCGATCTCGTCGTCGTCGGGTCCGATCGGATCGCCGCCAACGGTGATGTTGCCAACAAGATCGGGACGTACACCGTCGCCGTCCTGGCGAAGGAACACGACATCCCGTTCTACGTCGCGGCACCGATCTCCACGATCGATTACGACTGTCCGCATGGGGACCGGATTCCGATCGAGGAACGAGACCCGGCGGAGGTTACGCACTTGTTCGGGACGCGCATCGCGCCCGAGGGCGTTGGTGTGCGCAACCTTGCCTTCGACGTGACTCCGGCGCGACTCGTCACGGCGATCGTCACAGAGCGAGGCATCGCGCGCCCGCCGTATACCGAGTCGTTACGAGCCCTCATCGACCCGGATCGCTGACGATGACAACCATCCTCGCGATCGAATCATCCTGCGACGAGACGGCGGCGGCGGTGGTCCGTGATCGTGACGAGGTCCTCTCGAACGTGATCGCGTCCCAGATCGATATCCACCGGGAGTACGGCGGTGTCGTGCCGGAACTGGCTGCACGTCACCACATCGAGGCCATCGACTTCGTTCTTCGGCAGGCACTTCTGCAGGCCGATACCCGCCTCGAAGAGATCGACGCGATCGCCGTGACCCAGGGGCCCGGGTTGATCGGCTCGCTGCTTGTCGGCGTGATGACGGCCAAGGCCATCGCATGGCAGCGTCAGCTTCCCCTCATCGCGGTCAACCATCTGGAGGGGCACGTCCGATCGGTTTTCATCGACCACCCCGCGACGCCGTTTCCGAATCTGTCGTTGATCGTCTCCGGTGGCCACACCGCGCTCTATCTCTGTCCGGGAGAGGGAGACTATCGTCTGCTGGCTCGTACGCGGGACGATGCCGTGGGTGAGGCGTTCGACAAGGTCTCCAAGCTCCTGGGTCTGGGCTATCCCGGCGGGCCGGTCATCGAGCGGATCGCGAGGGACGGCAACAGTTCGCGTCACGACTTCCCCCATGCACAGATGAAGGACGGTTCCCTCGACTTCTCCTACAGCGGACTGAAGACGGCCGTCCGCAGAGAGGCCCAGCGCCTGGGCCTGGACCAAGAGTCCGCCACGGGCGGGGAGGTCTCCGATGACGTGAGGGACATCGCCGCGTCATTCCAGCGTGCCGCGATTCGCGTACTCGTGCGTCGCACGGTCAAGGCCTGCAAACGAGAAGGCGTCGACACCGTCGCCGTCAGCGGTGGCGTCTCGTGTAACAAGAAGCTGCGTGAGTCGTTCGCCGGCGCGGCCGCTCGTGAAGGGCTGCAGGTCGTCTTTCCGGCGCCGCAGTACACCACCGACAATGCGGCGATGATCGGCGCCGCGGCGTTCCTGCATTACGAACGTGGCGAGTTCGCCCCGTTGTCGATTAATGCGGACCCGTCGATGAAGCTGTAGCGATTCGGCCTAGATCGCCATGATGTTGTAGCCGCCGTCGACATACATGATCTCGCCGGTGATTCCCGATCCCATATCGCTGCACAGGAACAGGCCGGCGTCACCGACCTCTCTCGGCTCGATGTTGCGTCCGAGAGGGGCCTTCTCCCGATGCTGCTTCGCCATCGACGAGAACCCGGAGATCCCGCGCGCCGATAGCGTCGCGACCGGTCCTGAGGAGATCGCGTTGACGCGGATGTTCTTGGGTCCCAGTTCGTAAGCAAGCTGTCGGACCGAGTGTTCGAGCGCGGCCTTCGCACTTCCCATCACGTTGTAATTGGGAACCACTCGTTGGCTTGCGAGATAGCTCAGTGCCAGCACCGATCCGCCGTCTTCCTGCATCAGCGGGAACGCCCGATTGGTGAGGTTGACGAAGGAGTAGGCGCTGATCTCCAGCGCGACACGCCAACCCTGGAGCGACGTGGTGCGGAAGGCGCCTTCGAGTTCCTCCCGCCGCGCGAACGCGACCGAGTGAACGAGGATACTGAGTTTGCCGAACTCCTTCTCGACTCGCGTGAAGACGCCTTCAACTTGCTCGTCGCTGGTGACGTCGCACGCCATGACCGGGGCGTTGGGGTATTTCTCCGCGAGCCCCAGCACGTTTTTTTGTAGGCGCTCACCCTGGTAGGTAAAGGCAAGCTTGCAGCCGGCCTCGCCCAGCGCATCCGCGATCGCCCAGGCCAGGGATCGCTGGTTGGCCACACCCAACACCAGCGCTGTCTTGTTCGAGAGATCGATCTGACGCATGAAGTCCTCCGGCGCTGACGCTATACCTGTCTTACACGGACTGTCAATCGCCCATCGTCCTCGGGGTAGAATGCTCGGCGGGAGACCCATGGACTCGATCCTCTCTGTCCGCAACCTGTCGGTCGAATACGTGTCGCGGGACGGCGTCGTGCCGGCGGTCGATTCGGTCTCTTTCGATCTGGTGCCCGGCGAAACCTACGCACTTGTCGGGGAGTCGGGCTGTGGTAAGTCGGCGACCGCGCTGTCGATGTTGCGTCTGGTCGAGCCCGGCCGGATCGTCGGTGGCGAGATCCTGTTTCAGGGCCGGGACCTGATGCAGATGACACCGCGCGAGCTCCGCTCGATCCGCGGTCGTCACATCGGCATGGTTTTTCAGGAGTCGGCGGCGGCCCTGAACCCCGTCATGCGGATCGGGGCGCAGGTCGCCGAGGCGATCCGCATCCACGAGAAGCTGCCTCGCAAGGAGGCTCACGCACGGGCCGTTGAGTTGCTGCGACGGGTGGCGCTGCCCGAGCCTGAGCGGCAGGCTCGAGCCTACCCCCATGAGTTGTCGGGTGGGATGAAGCAGCGGGTCATGCTGGCCATCGCGCTCTCGTGTAACCCCGCTCTGTTGATCGCCGACGAACCGACGACGGCATTGGACGTCACGATTCAGGCCCAGATCCTCGAGTTGCTGCGTCGTCTGCGTGATGAACTGTCGCTGACCATCCTGCTGATCACTCATGACCTCGGTGTCGTGGCCGAGAACGCAGATCGCGTCGGCGTGATGTACGCAGGACGGATCGTCGAGCAGTCAGGGGTTGAAGACCTCTTCACGTCACCGGCCCATCCCTACACCCGGGGCCTGCTCCGGTCGACGCCGGGCTACGGAGACGAGAACCCCGGTCGTCGTCTCACGACTCTCGACGGCAGCGTGCCGGATCCGATCCACCCCCCTTCGGGCTGTCGATTTCACCCCCGCTGCGCCGAGCGGTTGGAGCCGTGTGATCGGCAGGCTCCCGGTTGGAGTGAGGTCGCGTCGAGTCACGGCGTGCGCTGCTGGTTACACGAATCGGAGTCGTCGTGACGGAACCCCTCGTACGCGCCAGCGGGCTGACCCGCAGCTTCTCCCGGCGGACCCACTGGTGGGGTGCCAGCGCACGGGATGTGCGTGCCGTCCGAGGCGTGGATCTCGAGATCCATCCCGGCGAGACGGTGGGTCTGGTCGGGGAGTCGGGCTCCGGCAAGTCGACGCTGGGTCGGATGTTGATCCGTCTTCTGGATAGGGACGCGGGCGAACTGTGGTTCGACGGCGTCGACCTTGGCGCCATGGAGGGAGAGTCGCTCCGCAAGATGCGGCGCCAGTTCCAGATCGTCTTCCAGGACCCCTACGGATCGCTGAACCCTCGGATGCGAATCGGAACCGCCATCGGTGAACCTCTGACCGTCCATGGCCTGGTGGCCAACCGGCGGGAGCGCGACCGCAAGGTGGCAGAACTGCTCAAGCAGGTCGGGCTGGAACCCACCGCCGCCGTCCGTTACCCCCACGAGTTCTCCGGTGGCCAGCGGCAGCGGATCGGCATCGCCCGGGCGATCGCCTGCTCACCTCGCTTTATCGTCGCCGACGAACCGGTCTCGGCCCTCGACCCACCGGTGCAGGCCCAGATCATCAATTTGATGCTGGATCTCCAGGAGGCCCTGGGTCTTGCCTATCTGTTCATCGCCCACGACCTTCGATTGGTCCAGCGAATCTGTGACCGTGTGGCCGTGATGTATCTGGGTCGAATCGTCGAGATGGCCCCGACCCGCCAGCTGTTCGCGGCTCCTCGGCACCCGTATACCCGCGCCCTGCTGGCGTCGACCCCCTCGCTACGGCCGGGAGACCCCGCTGGGGCGGCGGTGACCGGAGAACCGCCCTCGGTGACGGCGCCGCCGGTCGGGTGTTCGTTTCTGGACAGATGCCCTTTGGCCATCGACCGCTGTCGGACCGACGACCCAGGGTTGCTGGAAGTCGCGGAGGGTCATAGAGTGGCCTGCCACGTGGTTCCCGACTCTGATGGGTGAAACCATCTCCAGACTACCTGCGTAGTACAAGCGTACCCGCTCGATGCGGGAGGCACGACGCCGGAGGAATAGTTGTGATTCGAAGAACGCCCGGACTCCTGTGGGCCGTCGCCGCCCTATTGGCCATCACGTCCCTTCATGCCCAGAGTGGCGAGACCGAGGAGGGCGTCACCCTGACCCTCTCGCAGTGCCTCAAGACGGCACTGGAAAACAACCTCGATCTGGTCTCATCTCGTAAGGATCCCGAGATCGCGGAGCAGAGCGTCGTCGGTCAGCAGTCGTTCTTCGATCCGAATCTCTCGATCAGTGCGTCGTTGCAGGAGACAGAACAGCAGCCCACCGACCCGACCCAGCCTTCGTCTCGCGAGACGACGTCGATGAATGCCTCGCTGGCGCAAGAGCTGCCGTTCGGTGCCGATTACTCCGCGACGTTCTTCACGAACCAGGACGACGCGCCGGGCTTCAACTTCTTCAACCCGTTCTACACCTCGGGTCTCGACCTCCGCTTCAACGTTCCGTTGTTGCGTGGACTCGGCAAGACCGCGACCACCGAGCGACTGGTGCTGTCCCGCAAGGACCAGCAGATGAGCGAGCAGGAGTTGTTGCGCCAGGCGATGCAGACCATCGAAACGGTCGAGGGCGCGTACTGGGACGTGGCCGCCGCCCGTCGAGCGAAGACGGTGGCGCAGCAGTCCCTCCGTCGCGCAAACGATCTTCTCGAACTGAACCGCAAGAAGGTCGAGGTCGGCACGCTGGCACCGATTGAGATCACCCAGGCCGAGGCCGGTGTGGCGTCGGAGGTCGAGCAGTCGATCATCGCCGAGACCAATCTCGGCAACGCCGAAGACGAGCTACGTCGCCTGATGGCGGTTCCCACCGACGACGCCATGTGGGATAAGCCGCTCCTGGCATCCGACCGACCGAACACGACCAAGGTCGATGTGGACGTGGAAGCGGTCCTGGCCACCGCCCTCTCCCGACGACCGGAGATGATCAACGCCCGAGTCTCACTGGACAAGGACCTCCTCAGCGAGAAGTCCGCACGCAACGCGACCAAGAGCGATCTCACGTTCAACGCCCGGGTGACCCCCACCGGCGACAGCCTGGAGATCCCCGGTGGCATGGCACCGCCCGTCAACGGCGATCTGGGCGATTCGATCGGCGAGATCCCCGATTTCAACAATTACACCTGGAGCGCGGGCTTCACCTACAACATCCCGATCCGCAATCGCAGCGCCAGGAGCGCCTATCGCACCTCGACCCTCAACCGAGAGAAATCCGAGCTTGCGGTCAGCAATCAGGAACAGACCATCCGGGTCGAGGTCCGACGTGCCGTGCGAGAGGTCACGTCGGGGATCCGGCGATTCGAGGCGTCCACCGCCAACGTCGAGTTGCAGCGGAAGAAACTGGAGGCCGAGGAGAAGAAGTTCGAGAACGGCATGAGCACCTCGTTCGAGGTCTTGACGTTCCAGAACGACCTGGCCGACGCCGAACTGTCGCAGATTCGGGCCGCCGTCGACTACCAGAAGGCGCTCGCAGCCCTCGAGCGGGTGCAGGGCACGATGCTGGAGGCCCGCGGTCTGTCGCTGAACTAGCGTCGGTCCCGACGACGCAATGGATGCACTCATCGAGTTTCGCGATGTCCGCCGGGTCTATCGCATGGGCGATGAGGAAGTGCATGCCCTCGACGGGGTTAGCCTCAAGATAGAGCGCGGCGACTACGTCGCGGTGATGGGGCCCTCGGGGTCGGGCAAGTCGACCCTGATGAACGTCGTGGGCTGTCTCGATGTGCCGACGAGCGGCTCCTACCGGCTTAACGACCGCGAGATCTCGGAGCTGGACGACGATCAGCTGGCGGCGATCCGCAACCGCGAGATCGGCTTCATCTTTCAGACTTTCAATCTCCTGGCCCGGACCGACGCCGTCCAGAACGTCGAATTACCGCTGGTCTACGCGGGAATCCCCAGGAAAGAGCGTCGAGAACGGGCGATCGAGGCCCTCCAGAACGTCGGCCTCGGCGATAGGACCGGGCATCGCCCCAACGAGTTGTCCGGGGGGCAGCGGCAACGGGTCGCCGTCGCCAGGGCGCTGGTCAACAAGCCTTCTTTACTGTTGGCCGACGAACCGACGGGAAATCTGGACTCCAGGACCGGCGCCGACATCATGGCCCTCTTCGACGAACTCCACGAGGCGGGGCACACCATCGTCCTGGTGACTCATGAGGAGGCGTTGGCAGACCGAGCGGCACGGGTCTTGCGGCTGAAGGACGGCTTGCTGGTTTCAGACCGCACACGGCCGGCCGTTTCCTTGACACCCTAGAAACGCTGGCATAACATCCATCGTGCCGCGAATGACCTGTTTGCCTGTAAATCCATGACTGGAAAGGGTTTGCAAACACGGCGATAGGTTGGTATACACGGCACGGGGCGAAAATTAACGGACGACCCGACGACGGTGATCCCGTCGGTGGGCGGCACTCGGAGGGCAGGCAGTGCTCCTAGGAAACATCGTAGGCGATCTTTTCAAGTACTACACCGATGGCGGCAACGTCATGCATGCGATCTCGATCCTGTCGCTCGCGTCGGTGGCAACGATCATTTATAAGTTGATCGCCTTTCGGCGCGTGAAGATCAACGTCAACAACTTCATCGCGCAGGTGCGGTCGTCGCTCTTGAAGGGCAACGTCAAGGGCGCCATCCAGGCTTGCGAGGAACAACGCAGCCCCGTCGCGTCCATCGTGAAGTCGGGACTGCTGAAGTACGGCATGCCCCGGGTGCAGATGGAGAAGGCGATGGAGAACGCCGCCATCCACGAGATCGCCTATCTCGAGAAGTTCCACACGGTATTGGCGACCATCGCCAACATCGCGCCGCTGCTGGGCTTCCTCGGAACGGTTGTCGGCATGGTGTTGTCGTTCGAGGTCATCGCCAAGGCCGGTCTCAACAACCCCGGCGAGGTGGCCAAGGGTATCTCCCAGGCGCTGCTAACCACCGCCTACGGCCTGATTGTCGCGTTCGTGACGCAGCCGTTCTACAATTACTTCACATCCAAGGTTTCGGCCTATACCCGTCAAATCGAGACGGCGGCCAACATCATGTTCGAGACCCTGGACGAGTTGGAACGTAGGGACTCCTAGATCCGATGAAGCTTCGATCCTCAAAGAAAGCCGATGCCATCATCCCGACGGGTTCGATGGCGGACATTGCCTTTCTGCTGATCATCTTCTTCATGGTGACGACGGTTCACGAGGTCGATCGTACAAGCGTCAACCTCCCGTCGGCCAAGATCCGCGAAGAGGCCGAGAAGGGCGCAGCCATCGTCGTCCTGCACAAGGCCGTCGAAGAAGACGGCAGTTTCGAGTGGTTGTACAAGTTTTCCGACGGCGAGCAGATGAGTCAGGTCGTCGCCGGTCCCAGCCAGATCTACCTCGAGGCGTCCCGATTGACCGCCCGAGACGAGACGAAGCAGTTCATCCTCAAGGCCGATGGTGAGACTCGTTTCGAGATGGTGGACGAGCTCCTGCAGGCGATGCGGGAGGGGGGCGTCGAAAACGTCCTCCTGCTGACCGCCCAGCGAGGGGACGATTCCGGGGGAGAGATACCCCAATGATGAAGAAACTGGTTTCCAAGCCGCCCGAGTCGGAGATCCCCACTTCGTCGATGGCGGATATCGCCTTCCTGCTGATCATCTTCTTCATGGTGACGGCGGTGTTCTCGGCGACCAAGGGGTTGGACTTCAAGCTCCCCTCGGACGACAAGAATCAAGAGACGTCCACGGAAGAGGCGGTCTTCATCAAGGTCGCCGCCGACGGCAGCCTGACGGTGGACTGTCAGCCCATGGAGCTGAAAGGCATCTTGCCCTACCTCGAGCCCAAGTTGACCCGCGACGCTCAGAAGCCGGTCATCCTCTATACCGACTCCGACGCGCCTTACTCGGCCATGGTGGCGGTCTACGATGTCCTCGGAACGCCCGAGCTGGTGCAGGACATCAACGACCCGGTGCCGAATCCCTGGCTCGGTTGGAAGGTCAAGAACATCTCTGTCCCGACCCAGAAGGAAGTCGCCGAGTACATCGAGCTGTTCGGCTTCAACCCCTTCGAGAGTCACTGTGAGTAGGCAGGGGAGGTAGGACCGATGGCTGACGAAACCCAACGCCACGGAATGACCATCGACGAGAAGGTCGCCGCCGAGGATGCCCTTTTCCGTGCGATGTCTCACGAAGGCGAGGGCAAACTTCTCTACATCTGTTTGGCCGGCGCCATCCTGCTTCATGTGGCGGTCTTCTTCATCCAGTTCCCCGAGATGAGCAAGACCCTCAAGCCGACCCAGAAGAAGCGGATTATCGTCAAGAAGTACGTTCCCCCGCCGCCGAAGGTCGAGAAGAAAGAGATCATCCAGAAGAAGCTGACCCGCAAGGTGCCGATTCCCGATCCGACACCGGACGAGCCGGAACCGATCCGTGAGCCCGAGCCGGAGATTCTGGACGACCCGATCCCGCCGGATGTGGATGTCCTCATCGGCGTGCCGGAACCGCCGCCGCCGTCAGGCCCACTGCTGGCCGGTGTCGGAGATGTTTCCAACCCGATTCTGATCCAGGAGTCCAAGGTCACACCCGACTATCCGGAGATCGCCCGGACGGCGCGGATGGAAGGCACCGTCATCATGCAGGCGATCATCTTCAGGGATGGCACCGTCGGTGAGGTGGAGGTGCTTCGAGTCACCCAGCCGGGTGTCGGCTTCGAGGAGAATGCCATCAACGCCGTTCGCCAGTGGCGTTACGAGCCGGCGAAGCAGAATGGCAAGCCGGTCGAGGTGTTCTTCACGATCAAGGTCGACTTCACGATCCACTAGATCGGGGGACCCTGTCCTCTCCGGGGGACATTTCAGGGTGGATCCGATCCGAGAAAACTGCCCAGAATCGGAAAATATGCCGTTTGTTGGGGTTTTTTGCGTCGGGGTACGGTCCTTGCATTAGAGATAGGGGTGCAGACCGAATCCGTGCAGATTAGACTGGGGTTCAGGAACCCCGTGCCGAAAGGAGTCCTCACCATGAACATCCGAACACGACTCGCGATCCTTACCGCGCTTTCGATGCTGTTGACCGTCGGCCTCGTTTCTGCCGATTGGGAACAGGCGATGAGCGATTACAAGGCCGGTCGGTTCGGTGAGTCCGCTGCCGCGTTTCAGGCGCTGGTCGACGACTCTCCCAACTACGATTTCGGCTACTACATGTTGGGCCAGTCCTTCGTCAAGTTGAAGAAGAACTCCGACGCCGAGTCCAACTTCCAGAAGGCGATCGAGCTGAACGGTGAAAAGTTCGAGTACCACTACGGACTCGCCACGGCCTACTTCAATCGCAAGCAATACGCCAAGACCGTCTCTGCGCTGAAGAGCGCGGAGAGTCTCGCGTCGGCACCGAACCTTCAACTGCTTCTTTACAAGCTCCGTGGTTTTTCCAATTCGGGCATGAAGCACTGGTCCGAGGCCATCGACGACCTCGAGAAGGCCAGGGCCATCAAGTCCAGCCCGGCGGTCCTCGATCGTCTGGGTTCGGCGTACTACGAGCTGGGACATATCGACAAGGCGTTGCCGGTCCTCCAGTCGGCGGTCTCCGCCAACCCCAGCAGTCCCGCGTTGATGCTGCGATTGACCAATGCGTTGATCGATACCGCCGCAGAGACCCGCGACGAGTCGGGCAAGATCTCGACCTACGGCAAGGCTCTGGACGCCGCCAAGCGCTACAAGGCCCTGAAGCCCGACGACGCCGACAGCCACAATCTGGTCGGGCGCTCGGCGCTGGGGAACAAGCAGTACGCGGTCGCGGAGAATGCCTTCAAGGAGGTTCTCAGCCGCAAGAAGGACCATTGCTACGCCATGGTCAACCTCGGCAAGGTCTACACCGCCCAGAAGTCCTGGAAGGAGGCCGAGAGCATCCTTCGAGACGCCGCGACCTGTGCTCCCCGTCTGCCCGTGATCTACGAGACCCTGGGTTTCGCGCTGCAGAAGCAGAAGCGGCTGGATGAGGCGATCACGACCTATGAGAAGGCGATGGCCATCCATCCGTCGTCGGGGACTCAGAGCCTGATTGACACCTGTAAGAAGAACATCGCCATCGAGCAAGAGAACAAGGGCATGGACGCCGCGGAGCGGGAAGCCGCCGAAGCCAAGCGCATTGCCGACGAAGAGTTCGCGGAAGCTGAGCGGAAGCGAAAAGAGTGGGAGAAGAAGCGGGAGCAGAACTGATCCTGCCGGCTCATTCGCTCAAATCACGATCCAGGAAGGGGAGGCCGTCAGGCCTCCCCTTTTTCGTGAGTCGAGAGACGGCCCCGCGCAACGTAACGCTCTCAGAATAAAGGAGTTAACCATCCAGCGGGTCCGTTGACACCCGGAAAGCCGCTGTGTTAGATTTCCAACCCCTGACTCCTTGATAAAAACCCGGCGAAAACGGGAGCGGCGTGGGGCCCTCTGGAATGGCTGAAACACGGTTGTCACTACTGATGATGGTCGTCACCGCCGCTGCGATGGGCGGTGGCATGCTCGTCATTTCTCACCTGCTGGGTCGCGTCAAGGGAACACGACTCGATCTCACACCGTACGAGTGCGGCATGAAGCCGTACGAACGGATGGATGGTCACCGCTACTCGATTCACTTCTATCTCGTGGCGATGTTGTTCATCCTGTTCGACATCGAGGCCGCGTTCCTCTGGCCGTGGGCGGCGACGTTCCGTGCGTTCGCAGACAACAAGATGTTTGCTCTCGGCGAGATGGGCGTGTTTCTTGGCATCCTGGTCGTCGGGTTTGTCTATGTCTGGCAGCGCGGCGCGCTGGAGTGGGACTGACGTGGCAGACGGCAAGCGCGCGATTGACGCCATGATCCAACGATTCGGCGACCGCGTTCGGCACGGCGGCGAACACCAGGGACAACACTGGTGCACCTTAGACGCCGAGAATCTCCTGGAGATTGCCGCGTGGCTTCGTGACGAACCCGAGATGGACTATCGCTATCTCGTCGATGTCACCGGCGCCCACTTCCCCGATGAGACGCCGCCGATGGAGATGATCTATCACCTCTACAGCCACAAGCACGACGACTATCTGCGCATCAAGCTTCGGACCGGTGACGAAGGGCCGGTGCCGTCGTTGTCCTCCGTGTGGAAGTCCGCCGACTGGAACGAGCGGGAGACCTACGACATGTTCGGGATTCGATTCGACGGTCACCCGGACCTGAGACGGATCCTGATGCCCGACGATTACACCGAATATCCGTTGCGGAAGGAGCTGCCCCTCTTCAGGGGCTAGGCGCACCTGTGGAAAACACGATTCAGCGATCTGCCGACAACCCCGATGTGGTCACCATCAACATGGGGCCGTCCCATCCGGCAACCCATGGCGTGTTGCAGCTGGTGTTGCAGCTCGAGGGTGAACGGGTCGTCAAGTGTGTTCCCCACCTTGGCTACCTCCACCGCGGTATGGAGAAGATCGCCGAGAATCGCACCTACCTGCAGTTCATTCCCTATACCGATCGGATGGACTACCTGGCGCCGTTGGCGTCCAACGTCGGCTTCGCGCTGGCCGTTGAGGAGTTGATCGGCGTGACGGTCCCCGAACGCTGTCAGGTGATCCGTGTGATCTGCTGCGAGTTGGCGCGGATCGGCGCCCACCTGTTGTGGCTCGGCACGCACGCGTTGGATCTGGGCGCGGCGACGGTTTTCTTCCACACCTTCAAGGACCGCGAGTGGCACTACGATCTGGTGGAGGATCTCACCGGCGCACGGCTGACGACCTCCTTCACCCGGATCGGCGGGCTCATGCACGACGTCACGGATCCGTGGCTCGGTCGGATGCGAGAGTTTGTCGACGCCTTCCCCGGCAGGGTCGACGCCTTCGAGTCGCTATTGACCAACAACACGATCTGGTTGCAGAGAACCCAGGGTGTCGGCGCGATCAACACGGAAGACGCCATCGACTATGGCATGACCGGGCCGTCCTTGCGGGCGACCGGCCTCGAGCAGGATCTTCGCAAGAGCCGCCCCTACTCCGGCTACGAGAACTACGAGTTCGACATCCCCTGCGGCACCGAGGGCGACATCTACGATCGCTATCTGGTGCGGATCGAGGAGATGCGACAGTCGGTACGGATCCTCGATCAGGCGTTGAAGAACCTGCCCGATGGCCCGATCAACATCGACGACCCCAAGATCGTCCTCCCGGAAAAGAAACGCGTGCTGACCAGCATGGAGGAACTGATCCATCAGTTCATCCTGGTCACCGAAGGCGTCGGTTGCCCGGCCGGCGAGGTCTACCACTCGACCGAGGCGCCGAAGGGCGAACTGGGCTTCTACATCGTCTCGACCGGCGAGGCGTCGCCCTACCGACTGCGGATCCGTTCTCCCAGCTTCAACAACATTGCCACCCTGCCCCATCTGGTCGAAGGCGGCCTGGTGGCGGATGTCATCGCAAACATCGCAAGCCTCGATCCCGTCATGGGCGAGGTTGACCGCTGAATCGTAGAGAGAGTTCCATGTTCGGTGCCGAGTTCGAAAGTAAGGTTGACGGAATCGTCAAACGCTACCCGGAGAAGAAGGCGGCCATGCTGCCGGTCCTCTGGGAGGTACAGAAGAGCAAGGGCTGGATCGATTCCGACTCCGAGGCGTGGGTCGCCGAGCGGCTCGGGACGACGCCCGCGCATGTCCACGGCTGCGTCACGTTCTACACGATGTACAAGCAGAAGCCGTCGGGCAGGCACCACATCCAGGTGTGCACGACGCTCTCCTGCATGTTGCGGGGCAGCGATGAGCTGGTCGAACATCTGAAGGGCAAGCTCGGGATCCAGGAGGGTGAAGTTACCGCAGACGGTAAGTTCTCGCTGGTCCGCGTCGAGTGTCTCGGCTCGTGCGGCACGGCGCCGATGTTTCAGCTCAACGACGACTATCACGAGGACCTGACCCTCGATCAGGTCGACCGACTCCTCGAAAAACTGGACTGAGCGGGCCTACACCATGACCGAAAAAATCCTCACCCGAAACATCCACAAGGAAAACTCGACGTCGATCGACGTCTACGAGTCCGGTGGCGGCTATCAGGCGCTGCGCAAGATGTTCAGGGAGATGTCCCCGGACCAGTTGATCGACGAGGTCAAGAAGTCCGGTCTTCGGGGGCGTGGCGGCGCGGGCTTCCCGACGGGACTGAAGTGGTCTTTCATGCCGAAGGAAAAGACCCAGCCCCACTACCTGCTGATGAATGCCGACGAATCCGAGCCGGGAACCTTCAAGGACCGTCTGTTGATGGAGAAGGATCCGCATCTCGTTGTCGAGGCCTGCATGACTTCGGGGTATTCGATGAAGGCCGACGCGGTCTACATCTATATCCGCGGCGAATTCGTCGAGGCCACGCTCACGCTGGAGAAGGCGGTGCGAGAGGCCTACGCCAAGGGCTACTGCG
>Ga0224508_10000296_pt1 | contig 50744 bp, 44 predicted proteins | sample SF_Jan12_sed_USG_4_FD_170157 | JGI IMG/M metagenome (GOLD analysis project Ga0224508, IMG submission 170157) | Sediment microbial communities from San Francisco Bay, California, United States - SF_Jan12_sed_USGS_21 | ecosystem: Environmental > Aquatic > Marine > Sediment | place: USA... | reverse complement strand
TTCCATCGACGAGCAGCGCCACGCGGGGTCGCGCTGCGTCGAGCTCCTCCGGGATCGGGTAGCCGTACTTGCGCAGGAAATCGAGCACGTGTGGTCGGCGGAACCGAAGGTGTCGGCCGGGAGTTCGGAAATGCGCGATTCGACCCCGATCGGCCCAGTTGTGAATCGTCTTCAGGTCGACCTGGCAGAAACGTGCAATCTGCGACGCCGTCAGCAAGTCCTTCGGCCTTCCGGATCGAGCCACCATCCCCTTGGATAACGGCTCCGCTCGCACGGAGACAAGGAACAATCCGAAGAAACTGGAAAAACTGTACCCTAGCGAACAGGCGAGGGCAGATCTCGCCAGGCGCCATCGTCGAAGACCATTCGTGTCGCGCCTGGCAGCACCGCATCGTCTTCCGGATGCTCCGGGTCGCCGGGTAAGGCCAGAAACCAGCCTGAGTCACCGCTCACGATGCGCGGCCGCACCAAGGGGGGCTTCCGTGAGCGCGCTTCGGCGATCACCGCTTCAGCATCGTTGAAATCCGCGAGCCACTGCAAGGTTCGCACCGTTGGAGGCGCCAACTTGATTTGCCCCGCCGACATCTCGTCGATCGCGTTGGCGGGCCGCAGCCACACGGCAGACGTCGTTTCCGTCCCGTCATGAGACGCACGTTGTCCTTCAGGGAGCACAGCGATGTAGAAGCGCGTATCGAAACGGCGGCTCTCCATCTTGGGCGTGACCCAACGTGCGTAGGGTGTCAGTACGGTCGAGTCGATCTTCATGTCGAGCTGACTCGCCAGCTCGAGGAACGAATCCCCTCTGTGAAGTTGTCCGCGAGCCTGCGGCAGGTCCGCGTTCGGGGCGGTGGTTGCGAAGAGCACACCCGCTTCTTCGAAGGTCTCGCGCACCGCGGCGACGAGCAGACCAAGCCCCGATTCGGCGTCGGCTTCCCCGAGAGCTTGGCTCAGGCATTCGGCCGCCTGGTCGACACGGTCGATCCAGCCAGCCGCGCTGTCGCTCGGGTCGACCTTACCGCCCGGGAACACGTGTGCTCCGCCCATGAAGCCGCTTTGCTGGTGCCTGCAAAGCATGAAGGTCTCAATCCCCGCTCCGATTTCGCGCAACACGATGACAGTCGATGCGTCCTCGATCGGTTTCCCGGCCGCGTCTGCGCTCATGACTCGTGCGACACCAACACGTGCGTGGTTGACACGCCGATCGCGTTGGCAATTCGCGCCAAGGTCTCGAGCGAGGGCGTATGGCGCCCGGCTTCGACGCGCGCGATGTTCGGACGGTGAATGCCCGTGCGACGCGCCAGCTCGGCCTGGGTGAGACCGGCCGCAAGACGAAGCTCGCGAAGACGCGCGCCGAGCCTCTCGCCGTCGATCGCGATGTCGCCTTGCCCATCGTTCGTGCTGGAGGAAGCCCGCACGGATGCAATCGTCAGCTGACAGATCCCGCCGCTCTCCAGTTGAAGAACGGCTCTGGTCGCACTCGGATCAATGGTGATGCTGGTGATTTCGGAGCCGTCATCGGAGGCATCGATCGGTCGGTGGTGAAGCGAAGCGTCGCCGTTGCCCAGGATGGCCAAGACATCGTCGCCACAAGGGCTCAGCGTCACGAACTCCAATCGAAGGTGGCGTCGTCGATCTGCGCGTCGCGCGATGGCTGCCGCAACGCGTGCGACGTCCGGCTCGCCGCTCGTGATCAGCCCGTCGCAGAGCTCCGCGATGATGTCTTCGACGTCGTGGCGACCGTGTTCGACGTGGGCGATCGGCAACACCCCAGAGGCGCGAAGAAAGCCCAACGTGCAGAGGAGCTCGTCGGCATCGAGCTGCGCGCTATCGACATCGACGACGACTGCAGTTTGGCCGTCGGCCGCAATCGCCAGATCGGAGGGCGCCACGACCTTGGATTGAACGCCGTGCTCGCCCAGGGCATCTCGCCACTGCTGCGCCACGCGCTCGCGCTCCGTCAACAATGTCACACTCGACGTCATCATTCCTCCGGGTGCAGGAAGGATGAGGTGTACACTCCCAGCTCAGGAACCTCAACTGTGTATCGTCGGAAACAACCGAGCCCGTTTTGTCCAGTGGTTTCCGATGCACGCCGTGGTTGACACTCGTCGGTCGCTTTGCTACCTCCGTTCGCCTTTACCGGGTGGCAACTCTTCGCTACGTTAAGGGGACCCCGCGATGTTCAAGTCGACCTGCATTTTCACGGGCAACTCAAATCCGAGCCTCGCCGAGAAGATCGCCAACTACCTCGAATTGCCGGTAGGCCGCGCGAGAGTCTCACGCTTTTCGGACGGCGAGGTGTTCGCAAAGATTAAAGAAAACGTCCGTGGCGTGGATGTTTACCTGATCCAGTCGACCTGCGCCCCGGTCAACGACAACCTGATGGAGCTCTTGGTCATGATGGACGCGCTGAGGCGTGCGTCCGCCGGTTCCATCACCGCGGTCATCCCCTATTACGGATATGCAAGGCAGGACAGGAAAGCCGCTCCTCGGACGCCGATCACCGCGAAGCTGGTCGCGGACCTACTCACGACCTCCGGCGTCGATCGCGTCGTCTCGATGGATTTGCACGCCGGCCAGATTCAGGGCTTCTTCAACAAGCCGTTCGACCATCTATACGCCATGCCTGTCTTCCTGCAGCATCTCAGGCCCCACTTCCGCACGCCGCCTGTGTTTGTGTCGCCCGATGCCGGCGGGGTCGAGCGCACACGCGCCTACGCAAAACGCCTGGGCGCTGACCTAGCCATCATCGACAAGCGCCGTGAGCTCGAGAACGTGAGCGAAGTCATGAACATCATCGGCGACGTGAACGGGCGCGAATGCATGATTCTGGACGACATGATCGACACCGCCGGAACCATGACCAACGCGGCCCGCGCCCTGCAGGAGCAGGGCGCCAAGCGGGTCATGGCAGCCGCCACGCACCCGGTTTTGTCGGGTCCGGCCCTCGAGCGCATCGTCGATTCCCCTCTCGAAGAGGTGATCGTGACCGACACCATCCCCCTTCGGGAGGAAGCGATCGCGACCGGCCGCTTCCGCGTGCTTTCCGTGGCAGGTTTGCTAGGAGAGGCCATCAAACGGATTCACCACAGCGACTCGGTGAGCTCGCTGTTTGTATGATTGGAGCAATTGAGAATGGAAACGACGACGTTGCAGGCTGAGGTCCGCGCTGGGCGCGGAAAGGGGCCAGCGCGTCGGCTGCGTGCAGAAGGAAAGGTCCCGGGCGTATTTTACGGTCCGGGCGTCGAGCCCACGCCGCTGACCCTGTCCCCCAAAGAACTGACCAAAGCGCTCCGAGGCGAGCGAGGGCGGAACGTGGTGTTCAAGCTGTCCCTGGACGGCAAGGACGAGCTGGCGATGGTCAAAGATCTGACGACCGATCCTGTCACGCAGGAGCTCCTCCACATCGATTTGTATCGAATTATCGAGGACAAGGTGCTCGAGGTGAACGTTCCGTTCCGTACGTACGGCCGCTCTGTAGGCGTCGTTCAGGGCGGGGTGCTCAACGTCACGCGGCGGGTTCTGCCCCTTCGCACGACGCCGGCCAACATCCCGGTGTCCATCGAAGTAGACGTGACGCATCTTGCTCTCAAAGACACGATTTCGGTCGAGGAGATCGAGCTCCCCGACGGGGTAGAGTGCAGCCTGCAACCCAAGCTCACCCTCGTGATCATCCTGGAGCCGCGCAAGGCTACTGCCGCCGAAGTCGAAGAGGATGCAGCCGCAGCAGCGGCCGTTGAAGCCGCGAAGCCCGCCGCTGAGCCCGAGAAAGACGCCACCTAGGCAGCTGGCCGGCCGTGAGCACGCATCTCATCGCGGGCCTCGGGAACCCAGGGCCCAAGTACGCGGGCCATCGCCACAATGTCGGATTCATGGTGGTCGATGCGCTGGCGCGGCGTTGGGGCGCGCCTAGCTTCCGGGAGAAATTCAAGGGCGAGTTCACCAAGGTCGCGCTGGGCGACCATGATCTCGTGCTCCTCAAGCCGATGACCTTCATGAACCTGAGCGGCGAGTCAGTGCAGGCCGCGATGCAATTCTTCAAGGTGCCCGTCGACCGGGTCCTGTCTGTGCACGACGAGCTCGATCTCGAGTTCGGAGTGGTTCGCATCAAGGTCGGCGGCGGCACCGCCGGGCACAACGGGCTGCGCTCCATGGTCGCACACTGCGGCGGCCCGGGCTTCGTGCGCTGCCGAGTGGGCATCGGAAGACCGGCCAGAGGGCGCCCCGAGGGTTACGTTCTCAGTGATTTCAACAGCTTGGAACGTGTCGAGCTCGGCGTGGTCCTCGAGCTTGCCGCTGATATGGCCGAAACTGCGGTGCGCGAAGGGGCACGACAGTCGATGAATCGTCACCACAGCCGATCCTGACGACTGGCGTAGAGGCGAAGATCGGCTATGCCTCGGCCTCCCTCGCTCCAGCCATGCGCTGGGGCCGACTAGACCAGGAGGAGATATGGCAAGCACAGCGGCAGCGCCCGTCACGCGATGGGCGCGTGAATACGAAACGATCTACATCCTCAGGCCCGACGTCAGCAACGACGCGGCCGAGAAGATCGTCGAACGTGCCAAGGACGTCATCGCGCGTCTCGACGGCACGCTGACGAAGCTCGACAACTGGGGCAAGCGCAAGCTTGCCTATCCCATCCAAAAGAACACCCGTGGGATCTTCGTCTACCTGAAGTACGTGGGTTTCAACGACCTCGTCGCAGAGCTCGAGCGGAACCTACGCTTGCTCGACGACGTGGTGCGGTTCCAGACCGTTCTTCTCGATGAGGACATCGACCCGGCTTCGGTCTCTGTCGACCCCGAAGAGGTGCAGTACCTGCACGTCGAGGAAGAGGAGCTGGCCGAGGACGCCGAGCTCGAGCGTGCCCGCAGCCTAGGGATGGTGCCGCGCGCACCGCGCGGGGCGCCGTCTGACGCTCCCGCGGAGGAGGCGGCGCCGAAAGAGCCAACGGAAGCCGAGGCCGCCGCCCCGAGCGCTGAAGCCGCACCCAAAGAGGCTCCGGCCGCCGAACCATCCGCGGAAGCACCCGCAGAGGCACCCGCAGAGGCACCCGCAGAGGCACCCACGGAAGCGGAGTCCGCTGACCCCAATCGCGAGGAGGGCTAAGCCATGGCCGACGATATCCGACAAGATTTTGACGTTGAAGCTGGCGGGCGCGGACGTGGTGGGCGCAAAAAGGCCCCGGGTCATTCGCTACCACCCGACTTCAAGTTCGACTACAAAGACCCGCAACAACTGCGGAACTTCATCACGGACCGTGGGAAGATCACGCCACGGCGGATCAGCGGCCTGAACGCGAAGCAACAGCGCGATCTGACGCGTGCGATCAAGCGAGCCCGCAATATCGCGCTGCTCCCCTACACGGCGACGAAGTGAGGCAGTCATGGCATCTACCGTCGAAATCGTACTGAAGGAAAACCTCGAGCACCTGGGCTCGATTGGAGACGTGGTGCGCGTCCGCCGCGGCTACGCTCGCAACTTCTTGTTGCCTCGCGGCCTCGCAGTCGTTGCAAGCCGCGGAAACGTCCGACAGATCGAGCACGAGAAGGCGATTCAGGCTCAACGCATCGCCAAGCTTCGCTCGGAGCAGGAAAAAATCGTCGCCGAGCTGGCCAAGGTCACCGTCATGATCGCCAAAGAAGCGGGCGAGGATGGGAAGCTCTTTGGCTCGGTCACCTCGAATGACGTCATCGAGGGCATCACGGCCAAGGGCATCGAAGTCGACAAGAAGAAACTCGTCATGCCGGCTCAGACCATCAAAGAGGTCGGCACCTACGAGGTGGGCGTGAAGCTACCGTACGGCTTGACGGCGATCATCCGGGTCGAGGTCAAGACCCGCGCTTAAGCGTCCGCAGAGGCGGGCTAGTTGCTGATGCGGGCCCCCTGGGGGCTCGCATCGCAATACCGCTTCCACCTGCTGGCCCTAGGCGCTAAAACCAAGCTCGAGGGGGCAAGACAATCACTTCCGAGCACAGAACCGGGCAGGTCCCACCCAACTCACTCGAAGCGGAGCGAGCTGTGCTCGGCGGCATCCTCCTCGAAAACGACGCGATGAACCTCGTGGTCGAGGTGCTTTCCGCCGACGACTTCTACAGCGACGCGAACGCGAAGATCTTCGACGCGATGACCGAGTTGTTCCGCCGGAGCCAACCGGTCGATCACGTCACGCTTCGAGAATCCCTGGTTCACAGCGGCAAGTTAGCTTCGATCGGTGGCGACGAGTATCTGCTCTCGCTCAGCAATACGATCCCCAGCGTCTCGAACATTCAGTCGCACGCGCGGATCGTTCGCGAAAAATCGGTCGTCCGCTCGCTCATTCAGGCCTGCCACGAGGTGGTTTCCCGCGGCTACGGAGAGTACGGCCCGATCGAAGAGTTTCTCGACGACTCGGAGTCGTCGATTTTTGCCGTTGCCAAAGAGCGCGCACGAAATCCTTACGAGCACGTCAAGGATGTCGTGATGCGGACGTTTCAGGAGATCCATGAAACGGCCAATCGTGGCGAGGCGATCACGGGCCTTCCGACGGGCTACAAGAAGCTGGACGAAATGACCGCCGGTATGCACGCCGGCGACCTGATCATCGTCGCCGGGCGTCCTGGCATGGGCAAGACATCGTTCGCGTTGAACGTGGCGCACCATGCCTGCGACAAAACCAAGGCGCCGGTCGCCGTGTTTTCGCTCGAAATGCCGAAGGGGCAGCTGGTTCGCCGCCTCCTCGGTAGTCAAGCCCGCGTCGACGGCAACCGCATTCGCACCGGGCAGCTGCACAAGGATGACTGGCCGAAGCTCGCGGACGCCGCCGGGACCTTGAGCGAAATGCCGATTTGGATCGATGACACGCCGGCGATCACACTGCTCGAGCTTCGCGCGAAGGCGCGCCGTCTCAAGTCCGAGGTCGGGCTCAGCATGATCGTGGTCGACTACCTGCAGCTGATGCGCTCGGGGTCGCGCAACGACTCACGCGAGCAGGAAATCAGCGAGATCAGCCGAAGCTTGAAAGCACTCGCCAAGGAGCTCGAGATTCCCGTGGTCGCGCTCTCGCAGCTCAACCGAGGCGTTGAATCCCGCGGCGTAAAAGACAAGCGGCCACAGCTGTCTGACCTTCGAGAATCCGGCGCGATCGAGCAGGACGCGGACACGATCTGGTTCATCTATCGGGACGAGGTCTACAATCGCGAGAGCGATGACCGGGGAATTGCCGAGATCATCATCGGCAAGCAGCGTGCCGGCCCGACCGGCACATGCCGGGTGCGGTTCTTCAACGAGTACACCAGGTTCGACGACCTTGCAGAGTCCGATTACTACGGCGGCGCTTCGAGGGGGGCAGCGGACTTTCGGGATAACTGAGGCCCCCCAAACATGCACGGCAGCGCGAGCCGAAGGCGAAGCCCGGCGCAACGCGCCGCCAAGCCCAAGCGCAGCGCAGGGCGCGGCAGGGAGGATTACGGGTGGGGGCGGGCGGGGGGTGTAATTAAACCAGACCAGGCCAGCATCAATCGACGCCCCCCCAAGCCATCCCCCCCAAGCCATCCCCCTCAGAGCGCCTTCACCTCGCCAATCAGCCCCTGCAACACCTTCTTTGCGTCTCCGAAGATCATCATCGTGTTGTCGTACTCGAAGAGCTCGTTCTTGATGCCGGCGTAGCCTGGGCTGAGGCTTCGTTTGACGACGAAGACAGACCGGGCTTCGTGAGCATTGAGGATGGGCATGCCGGCGATGGGGCTGCTCGGGTCCTTGCTGGCCACGGGGTTCACGACGTCATTGGCGCCGAGGATGATCACCACGTCCGTGCTCTTGAACTCGGGGTTGATCACGTCCATCTCGAGGAGCTCCTCGTAGGGGACGTCGGCCTCCGCCAGGAGGACGTTCATGTGGCCGGGCATGCGGCCCGCGACCGGATGGATGCCGTAGCTCACCTTCGTTCCACGCGCTTTGAGCATATCTGCAAGCTCGCGGACCGCGTGCTGTGCCTGTGCGACCGCCAAGCCGTACCCGGGAATGATGATCACCGATTCGGCGTCCTCGAGAACCATGGCGGCCTCTTCGGGGCCGCAGGAGGTCACGTTCGTGTACTCGTCGCTTCCGCCGCCGCCTGCGCCATCGGCGACACCGAAGCCGCCGACCAAGACGTTGAGAAGCGAGCGGTTCATCGCCACGCACATGATCTGGGTGAGGATCAGGCCGGCGGCGCCAACCATCGCGCCGCCGATGATCAGAAGCGGGTTGCCAATGACGAAGCCGGCCATCGAGGCGGCGACGCCCGAGTACGAGTTGAGCAGCGAGACGACGACCGGCATGTCCGCGCCGCCGATTGGGATCGTGAGCAGGATACCGAGGACTAGCGAGCCTCCCGCCAGCAGCAGGACCCAGAGGATCGAGTCCGAGCCCGCCGCCACGACGGCGGTGGCACCGAACGCGATCGACGCAAACAGAAGCCCGAAGGTGATGAAATGTCGCGCTGGCAGCAGGATCGGCTGACCCTTCTTGAGGTTCCCTTGAAGTTTCATGAGGGCGATGATGCTGCCCGTGAACGTGATGCCGCCGATGAGGATCGAGAGCATCACCGTGATCGCCTCGTCGGTGCCGACGACGTCCGCGACGGTACCGGACGCGCCCTGCTGGACGACGAGCTCCCAGTACACCGAGGTCGCCACGAGGGCCGAAGCGATACCGCCAAAGCCGTTGAAGAGCGCGACCATCTCTGGCATCGACGTCATTTGGACGCGGATGGCGAACGTAGCGCCAATGATTGTGCCGAGGATCATGCCGCCGGCGATCCATCGGTAGTCGACAGTTCCGAGCTCCAAGATCGCGCCGACGATGGCCAAGAGCATGCCCAAGGCGGCCAAGGTGTTGCCCTGGCGGGCGGTCTTGACCTTCGAAAGCCGCTTGATCCCGAAGATGAACAGGACCGTGGAAAGCAAATAGATGATCGGGACCACGGTCGACCTGATGACGTCGTGGCTCATTTCTTCTTCTTTCCGAACATGCGCAACATGCGGTCGGTCACGAGGAAGCCGCCGACGACGTTGATCGTTGCCGTCACGATGGCCAGCGCGCCGAGGATGTTGGCGACGGTGGGCGGGGCGGTGGTCGCGGCGGCGACCGCGCCGACGATGGTGATTCCACTGATGGCGTTTGCGCCGCTCATCAAGGGGGTGTGCAAGGTCGGCGGTACCTTCGTGATCATCTCGAAGCCGACGAAGCTCGCGAGGACGAATACGTAGATGCCTATGAGCAGAGGTCCCAAAGTCACGTTCGGTCTCCTTTCCTAGAGAGCCTCGGCGGTTGGTCCGTGCCGGACTTCGCCGTTGTGGGTGAGTAGGGCGCCCGCGACGACCTCATCCTCGAGGTTCAACACGACTTCTCCCTCGGACAGAGTGCTGAGCAGAAGAGCCTGGATGTTGCGTCCATAGAGCAAGCTCGCGTCCGCGGGGGTCGCGGCGGGCAGGTTGGGATGGCCGATGATGGTCACGCCGCTCACGACCACCATTTCACCGCTCTTGCTGAGCTCGCAGTTGCCGCCTTGCTCCACGGCGAGGTCGACGATGACCGCGCCCTCGCGCATCTCCTCCACCATGTCTTTGGTGATCAGCTTTGGCGCCGGGCGTCCTGGGACGAGCGCAGTGGTGATGACGGCGTCTGCGGCGACGACTTTCTTACGGACGATTGCCTGCTGGGCCTTGAGCTGCTCCGGAGTCAGCTCGCGCGCGTAGCCGCCTTCGCCTTCGCCGCTTTGGTCCATCGGGAAGTCGATGAAGCGTCCGCCGAGAGACTCGACCTGCTCTTTGACCGCCGGCCGAATGTCGGAGACCTCGACCACCGCGCCGAGACGTCGGGCCGTCGCGATCGCTTGAAGCCCGGCGACGCCCGCGCCCATGATGACGATCTTCGCGGGTTGAATCGTGCCGGCCGCGGTCATCAGCAGTGGAAAGTACTTGTCGAGGTAGGTCGCAGCCATGAGGACGGCTTGGTAACCCGAAATCGAAGCCTGCGAGCTCAGCGCGTCCATCGACTGGGCGCGGCTGATTCGCGGCACGAGCTCCATCGCCAGGGTGCTGATCTTGCGGTCGCGCAGGATGCGCACCGAGTCGAGGTTCTTGTGCGGGGAGATGAAGCCGATCAGGAGCGCGCCCTCCTTGATCCTGGACGCCTCCGCCGGGGTGATCGGATAGACCCGAAACACGATGTCCGCATTACCCCAGGCTGCTTCCGCCTCGGCGCCGGAGACGACCGTGGCGCCCGCTGCGCGATACTGCTCGTCGGTGAAGTGGGCATGCTTCCCCGCTTCGCTTTCTACGACGACATCGAAGCCCTCTTTGACATACCGCTTCGTCGTTTCTGGTGTGCAGGCGACCCGAGTCTCACCTTCGGTGATTTCCTTGGGCACGAAAACCTGAGGCATTCATTCCTCCTGCGCGGGCCCCGTGATGAGGCAAACCCGATTGAAACAGTCAACAACCGGCCGCCCGCGTTCGGGGTTGTTAGTGGCGATTTGGGGTCATGTCCAGCGGCCGTCGAAAAACCGGCGGCGCACCTTTTGCGTTTGGCGGTGGCCTGCTAGATCGGGCGCGCCACAGCAGGAGGACATCAGCATGGGGAACCCCGCGAAGCTCGACGAGCTCGCAATCAAGACGATTCGAGGCCTGAGCATGGATGCGGTGCAAGCGGCCAATTCGGGTCACCCCGGCACGCCCATGGCGCTCGCACCGCTCGGCTGGGCGCTTTTCTCCGGGCTGCGGCGGCACGACCCGACCCATCCGGACTGGCCGGACCGCGACCGGTTCGTGCTGTCCTGTGGGCATGCGTCGATGCTCCAGTACGCCCTGCTTCACCTGAGTGGTTACGAGGTCTCCCTCGACGACATTCGCAAGTTTCGGCAGTGGGGCAGTCTCACACCCGGGCATCCGGAGTCGCACGCCACGCCTGGCGTCGAGACGACGACCGGCCCGCTCGGACAGGGCGTCGGAAATGGCGTGGGGATGGCGATGGCGGAGCGCCACCTCGCGGCCCGTTTCAACAAGCCAGGGCATACACTCTTCGATCACCGTACCTGGGTCATCGCTTCGGACGGCGACATCATGGAAGGCGTGGCGTCCGAAGCCGCATCGATCGCCGGTCACTTGAAGCTCGGCAAACTCGTCGTCTTCTGGGACGACAACCACATCACGATCGACGGCAGGACTGACCTTAGCTTCAGCGAAGACGTCCCCGCTCGATTTGCTGCATACGGCTGGCACACCGAAAGCGTGGACGACGGCAATGACATCGCCGCCATCATCGCGGCGTCCCGAGCGGCGATCGCGGACGACCGTCCGAGCTTCATTCGGGTGCGAACCATCATCGGCGACCCGGCGCCCAACAAGCGCGACTCGTCGGCTGCGCACGGTGCGCCCCTCGGCGCAGACGAGATCATCGCCACCAAGCAGCTCATGGAATGGCCGACCGACTCGTTCTTCGTGCCCGACGAGCTCGCGGCGGCGGCCGAGTCGATTCGAGCGCGCGGTGCAAAGAGCTATCAGGACTGGGAGGCGCGTCTGGCCGGCTACCGCGCAGTGTTTCCGGATGCAGCCAAGGACCTCGAGGCGGCCTTAGCGGGTGGGCTACCGGCTGGTTGGGATGCCGACCTTCCGACCTTCGACGCTGACCCGAAAGGAATGCCAACCCGAAAGGCGAGCGGAACCGTGTTGAACGCGCTTGCGGCCAAGCTCGATGGCCTCGTCGGGGGCTCCGCCGATCTCGCAGGCTCGAACAACAGCCACATGAAGGGTTTTGCGAGCTTCCTTTCAGGCGCCGAGGGGATTCCACGCAACGTCGATTGGGGCATTCGCGAGCACGCGATGGGTGCCGCGATGAATGGCATGGCGCTTCACGGTGGCGTGATCCCGTACGGTGCGACGTTCCTCGTGTTCAGTGACTACATGCGGCCTGCGGTGCGACTCGCGGCGCTGATGAAGCTCCACACGCGCTACATCTACACGCACGACAGCATCGGTCTCGGCGAAGACGGCCCCACCCACCAGCCGGTCGAGCAGCTCGCCGCCTTGCGTGCGATCCCGAATCTCGCCGTGTTCAGGCCGGCGGACGCGAACGAGGTTCGCGAGTGTTGGAAGGCCGCTCTCGAATGGAACGGGCCTGCGGCGCTCGCCCTGACCCGGCAGAACGTGCCGATCTTCGATCGAGACGCGCTCGCGAGCGCCGAAAAGGCGAAGCGCGGTGCATACACCCTACGTGAGGCGGGAGGGGGCGGACCGGATGCGATTCTCGTGGCCACGGGGAGCGAGGTCGCGATTGCGATCTCCGCCGCAGACCTTCTCGAGCAAGAGGGCGCCGCCGTTCGAGTTGTCAGCATGCCTTGCTGGGAGCTCTTCGAAAAGCAAGACACTTCATACAGGCAGGAAGTCCTTCCACGCGGCGATGCCGTCAAGGTCGTCGTCGAGGCTGGGATTCGCCAGGGCTGGGACCGCTGGGTCGGCAACGACGCGGCGTTCGTCACCATGGATCAGTTCGGTGCGTCAGCGCCCTACGAGGTGCTCTACGACAAGTTCGGCATCACCGTCGAACGGGTGGTCGCCGAAGCGCAGAGATTGCTGTCTTAGCTGGCGGCAGCGATCGCGGCGTCGTAGTTGGGTTCTTGGACGATGTCGGCGACCATCTCCGTGTGAACGACTTTGTCGTTTTCATCCACGACGACGATGGCGCGCGCTGCGAGTCCCTTCATGGCGCCGTCGATCATTTCTACTCCGTAGTCCTGAAGGAAGCTCCCTCGGAACGTCGAAAGGGGAACCACACCTTCCAATCCCTCGGCAACACAGAAACGTTTCTGAGCAAACGGCAGGTCGGAGCTCACGACCAGCACCACGGCGTTGCCCAGGCTTGCTGCGCGCTGATTGAACGTGCGTGCCGCGGTTTGGCAAACCGGCGTGTCGTAGCTCGGGTTGATCGTGAGGATCTTCTTCTTTCCCGCGAAGTCGGCGAGCGTTTTCTCACTGAGGTCGCTGGCGACGAGGAGGAAGTCGGGGGCGGTGCTGCCCTTGGCAGGCAGGTCGCGATTGGTGTGAACCGGGGTTCCTTTGAGCGCGGTGGTGGCCATGATTCTCCTTCTGAGGCTCGAGTAGGCCGGTCTTATAGGGACTTCACCCAAATTACCAAGCGGTTGCCCTCGATAAAGAAATTCATTATCAATAGTGGATGAAGCGGTCCCTCGTCGATTTGCCCCTGGGCCAGCATGCCGAAATCGCGTCGATCGACTGCGAACGCCGCCTCTCGCGGCGTCTGATGGAGATGGGCCTTCTCCCCGGGACGAGGGTTCGCGTCGTGCGTGTGGCACCTCTCGGAGACCCGATCGAGCTCCGAGTCCGCAACTATTCCTTGTCGGTGCGCCGAGCCGAGGCGGCCAAGATCGCCGTCCGGCCCGAAGGTGCGGTGTGAGCGACGAGGCCTCCCCGCAGGTGCTCATTGCAGGCAACCCCAACTGTGGAAAGAGCACGCTCTTCAATGCCCTCTCGGGCGGGAGCGCACACGTCGGCAACTACCCGGGCGTGACCGTCGACCGAACGACTGCGACTCTGCAACTCGGGTCGGAGCAGATCGAGCTCGTGGACGTGCCTGGCATGTACAGTTTGACGGCGAGCTCGCCGGAGGAGCAGCTCGCCGTCGACGCACTCACCGAAAGCAATACGCGGGCCGTGATCTGCGTCGTCGATGCGACCACCTTGGAGCGTGGGCTCTATCTACCTTTGCAGCTCATCGAGTCGGGGGTCCCGGTCGTCATTGCGCTCAACATGATGGACGCTGCGGCGCGCATCGGGCTTCGCGTCGATACCGAACGCTTGTCGGAGCTCTTTGCTTCGCCCGTCATCCCCGTCGTTGCGACCAAGCGGCGTGGCCTGGACGCGCTCCTGGCCGCGCTCGAGGCGCAACTCGAGCCCAGGAGTGGGATTGCGACGCCTGAGGTGACCTACCCAGCGGAGCTCCAGGCCGATTTGGCAACGCTCGCGCCAGTGATCGCACGGTGGCGTCCACAGATGCCAGCAAGTCAGCATCGCGTGTTCGCACTCTGGTGCCTGCTGTCCCTAGGCGAAGACAGTCTTCGCGGCGTCCCCGACGAGGTGCGGAAGGCCGTGGGAAACATTCGTCGAGCGGCCGCGGAGCGGGGACGAAACCTCGACCTCGAGATCGTCTCCTCTCGCTACGTCTGGCTCGACCGCGCCGTCGCCGAGACCTGTTCCCCACAAGGCCCTAAACCCAGCTGGAGCGAGCGCATCGACCGCGTGCTGACGCATCCGATCGCCGGAATTTCGATCTTCGCGGTCGTGATGTTTGGCATTTTTGAGGCGCTTTTTGCAGGGGCTGAGCCACTGATCGGCGCGATCGAGACCTTCACCGGTTTCATGCAGACGCAGTCGGCAGCGATCCTGCCTCCGGGCGTTCTTCAGGACTTGATCGTCGATGGCGTAATTGCCGGTGTCGGAAATGTGATCGTGTTCGCGCCGCAGATCCTGATGCTCTTTCTATTCATCGGCTTTCTCGAAGACTCGGGCTACCTCGCGCGCGTTGCATTCGTCATCGACCGCGTGATGAAAGGGGTGGGCTTGCACGGAAAGGCGTTCGTTCCCCTCCTCTCCGGCTTCGCCTGCGCGGTTCCAGCCGTCATGGCCACACGCACCATCGAACGCCGCCGAGATCGCTTGGTCACCATGTTGGCGCTTCCGCTGATGTCCTGCAGCGCGCGCTTGCCGATCTACATCCTCGTCGTAGGCACGGTGTTCGCGGGACAGTCTCTTGGATGGTTCAGCGCAGGGGCCGTCGCACTCTTTTCGATGTACACGCTGTCGGTCCTGGTCACGCTTGCAGCCGCAGCGGTCCTCCGGCGCACCGTGCTTCCGGGCCCCGCGCCTACCTTCGTCCTCGAGATGCCGCCCTATCGTTGGCCATCCGCCGGCATTCTCTGGATCAACGCCTGGCGCCGTCTCCGCGTCTTCCTGGTCGACGCCGGCACGATCATTTTGGCGATGACGATTCTTCTTTGGGCTCTGCTGTCGTTTCCAAAGTCGACCGAGGTGTCCGGGCACTACGCTACGGAGCGCGCACAGGTCCTGCAGTCGGCATCGTCCGAGACGACGAAGGCTGAGGCCTTGCAGGCGCTCGATGCCCGAGAAGCCGGCGAGCAGCTCGCCCACAGCCTGGGCGGCAGGTTCGGCCATGCGATCGAGCCCGTGCTCCGGCCAATCGGCTTCGACTGGCAGATTGGCGTCGGAATCATCGGCGCGTTTGCCGCACGAGAGGTGTTCATTTCGACGCTCGGCGTGGTCTTCGGAATCGGGGAGGCGGACGAGGAAAACAAGCCTTTGCGACAAGCGCTCCGCGATGCGCGTCATGCGGACGGAAGCCCGGTGATGACCCCACTCAGCGGCGTTTCACTCATGATTTTCTTCTTGCTGGCTTGTCAGTGCATGAGCACCATCGCCGTGGTGAAGAAGGAATCTGGCTCCTGGAAATGGCCGGTGTTCCTGTTCTCGTACATGACCGTACTCGCGTACCTGGCCTCTCTCGCGGTTTATCAGGGTGGCCAGCTGCTTGGTTACGGCTAGGGTTTGAGTATGCCGTGGCAGCAAATCATGGCAGGGTTGATTGTCGCGTTTGCGTGTCTCTATGTCCTGAGACGGTTTCGCGGGAGGAAGACCCGCCCGCGTCGCCCGACGGGCCCGGACGTGCCGATTTCCAGACTGACACGAAAACCCCCGCCGTCAGATTCGTGCGACCACTGACCAGAAGAACTACATTGAACTAGAAATGAGCCGATCGGCAACCATCGAAGGGCTACGGAAGTTTCGAAAGAAGCTGCTGCGCGAGCGCGACCCCTGGCACGATAGCTCGCGCCGGTTTCGCATTCGCCGGTTCGCCGGCCCGGAGTGTTTTCTCGAGCACCTCGAAGGAGTACGGGTCGCGCACTTGACGGACCTGCACGTGGGCCGGGTCACGCCAATGGAGGTTCAGTACGACGCGGTTTCGATGACCAACGCTGGAAACCCGGATATCGTGGTCATTAGCGGCGATTTCGTCTGTCACAGCCAGGTGTATCTCGACGATCTGACAGATGTGATCAGCCAGATCGACGCGCCAGTGTTCGCCGTCCTCGGCAATCACGATCACTGGGCGGGAGCGGGCCCGGTGCGAAAGGCGCTTCGACGAGGCGGAGCCGAGGTGCTCGACAATGCGAACACCACCATTCACGTCGGGCACCAAGCCTTGCAAGTCGTCGGCCTCGACGATGCCTATACCGGTCATGCGGAGCGACGTGCCGCTGTCAAGGGCTTGCGCGCCGACTTGCCGGTCATCGGGCTCTCACACATCGCTGAGGAAGCCGATGCGCTTTGGGAGGCTGGGGTTCCGCTCGTCTTCTCCGGTCATACGCACGCCGGGCAGATCACGGTCGCGCGGCTGCACGAGCTCTCCGTCGGGAAGCTCGCCGGGCACAAGTACATCCACGGGCTCTATGGTTCGCGGGACACCGAGGACCCCAAAGGTGCGGTCTACGTCGGCGCCGGGGTGGGGGCCGCGATCGTTCCTCTGCGATTGGGTGAGCGAGCCAAGCGAGAGGTGGCGTTCTTCGAGCTCGGGACGCAGCCGGGCGCCTTCGACGAGCATCACGGCGAGCAGGAGGCCCATCCAGGTCGCATTCCCTCCGAAAAGACCAAGGAGCGCCGGGCGCAGGCCGTGCTCCGCAAGCAGCAAAAGCGCGAACGCCGAAACGGCAACAACGCCGGCTTCAACTCCTGAGCTGCGCTGGCCTATCCGTGGCCGGCTAGAAATTGCTCGGCCTCGAGGGCGGCCATGCAACCGCTTCCGGCCGCGGTAATCGCCTGGCGCCACTTCTTGTCCTGGACGTCGCCCGCGGCGAACACCCCTGGAATGTTGGTCTGCGTCGAATCGGGCTTCGTCACGATGTAGTCCTGCTCGTCGGTGTCGATTTGACCGTTCAAGAACGCGGTGTTGGGCGTGTGTCCGATCGCGAAGAAGAGACCTGCCACGGGGATGTCTCGTTCCTCGTCCGTCTTCAGGTCTTTGACACGAACCGCCTCGAGGAAATCCGCGCCCTTGGCCTGCGTGACGACGTGCGACCAGAGGATCTCGATTTTCGGATTGTCCAACGCGCGCTGCTGCATGATCTTCGAGGCGCGGAGCTCGTCGCGCCGGTGAACCAGGTACACCGTCGAGCCGTATTTTGTGAGAAAGGACGCCTCCTCGACCGCGGAGTCGCCCCCGCCGATCACCGCAAGAGGCTGATTGCGGAACGCCGGCAGCGCGCCGTCGCAGACCGCGCACGCCGAGATGCCCTTCTGCCAGAGCTCGCCATCGTTGGCGCCTGGGATCTCGAGCCGCTTGGCCGTTGCGCCGGTCGCGATGATGACCGAGTCGGCGCTGCCCTCCTGGGCGTCGGCTTTGAAGCGGAACGGCCGGCTCGACAAGTCGATCTCATTGACCGTCTCGGTGTAGATCGTCGTGCCGAAGCGCTCCGATTGCGCACGAAAGCGATCCATCATGTCCGGGCCCATGATGCCCTCGGGGAAGCCCGGGTAGTTCTCGACGTCGGTGGTCGTCGTCAACTGGCCGCCGGCGGCGATGCCTCCAGCCATGAAGCCTTCGAAGAGCACGGGTTTCAACTCGGCGCGCCCCGCGTAAATCGCTGCCGTGTGGGCTGCAGGTCCGCTTCCGATGATCAAGAGTCGATGGCTCATGGTGCTCCTTTTTGACGCCCGGGTTATGCATACGCCCAGCGAGTAGCGCAACCCCTAAGGGATCAGATTGGACACGTGGGCGCCGATCGCAAGGGCAGCGGTAAGCCCTGGAGATTCGATGCCTATCAGATGCACCATGCCGGGCTGTGACTCTGGACGGCGAATCACGAAGTCCGCGAATCCACCCGCGGGACCGACCAGCTTCGGCCGGATCCCGCAATAGTCCGGCGTCAAGTGCTCTGGGCGGATTGCCGGGAGGTATCGAGCGACGGCTTTGGCAAAACGCTCGGCGCGCGACTCGTCGACCGCGTAGTCGATCGTATCGATGAACTCGGCATCCGGGCCGGCGCGTCGCGATCCAGTGATGTCCGCAGTGATGTGAACACCAAGCCCTCCGCCCGAAGGCAGTGGATAGATCAGGCTGTTGCGCGTCTTGGGAGCGCCGGAGCCGAGCGCGAAGTACGAGCCCTTGCACGGGTACAGCTGCCACGGTCTCTCAGCGTCGGCGAGGCCGGACCTCTCTGCGACATCGAGCGCCGAAAGACCCGCCGAGTTCACCACGCGCCGAGCCAAGAGCTCCATCTGGCTTCCCGTGCTGTCCGTGGTTTGAACGAGCCACCCAGCTTCGGTCTTCTGGATCGAGTCGACCCCCGTGTGATAGACGACCATGCCGTCGGCTTCGATGATCTGGTGCACGAGGCTCGCGATGAATTCGTGCACGTCGACGACCCCGGAGGTCGGAGAGTGAAGCGCTAGCTCGCAGCGCAGCTCTGGTTCCTGATCGCGTGCCTCGGCCCCGGTCATGAGACGAAGGTCGCCTGCCCCCACGTCTCGTGCATGGCGGGCGATCGTGCGAAGACGTTCCTCGTCCTCTGCGCTCGTAGCGACGATGAGCTTCCCGGTATGCTTGTGAGGCACGTCGTGCGCTTCGCACCAGGCGTAGAGGCGACGATTTCCTTCGATACAGAGCCGCGTCTTCAGCGAGCTCTGAGGATAGTAGATCCCCGCGTGCACCACTCCGCTATTTCGGCTCGAGATCTCGCGTCCGGGACCCACTTCCCGCTCGAGAACCAGCACCGAGTCGAGCCTCTTCGAGAGCTCGTACGCGCATGCGAGGCCAACCACGCCTGCGCCGATCACCACCGCATCCACCGCTTCGGACATGTCCACCCCTTACAATGCCATTAGAAGGCCAGTGGATCGATGCGCGGCTCCGGTAGGTGGACCGAGAGCTGCGGCATCGCAAGCTCCCGCTGCTTCCTGTAGGCCTCGTAGTGGACCAGAACCTTACGGACGTATCGGTGAGTCTGGGTGTAGGGAATCCGCTCCAGGAGGACATCGAGCGGGGCGTCCGCCGCACCCTCTTGAATCCAGCGACGCACATTGTGCGGCCCGCCGTTGTACGCGGCGATCGCGAGCGGAAGATGCCCGTCGAAACGCTGGATCAGGGAGGTCAGGTACCAGGCAGCGAACTCCAGATTGAGGTCCGGGTCGAGGAGGTCGGCGGGAGTGAAGTCGTCGTGGCCGAGCGTATGGGCGATCAGCTGTCCTGTCCGAGGCATGATTTGCATGAGACCGACGGCACCTGCGTACGACACGATGTGCTTTTGATAGGCGCTTTCGACTCGCATCACGGCGAGCAAGAGATTGGGGTCGAGTCCGTATCGCCTCGCGGCTGGCACGACGAGCCATTCGTACGCGCGCGGCAGCGTCTCGATGAAGCCCGGACCGGCAAAGCCACCGGCGGTGCCCATGTCGCCAAGAGTCGCGGCCACCATCGAAAGCGTCCTACGATCATCATCGGAGAGATCGAGTCGGGCAGCCCGAACATCACTCGCAATCGTTTCTTGCGGTCTGCCGTCTGAACGCGCCACGCAGTTCAGTCCAGCCCGCGCGACGGGCTTCCCGAGCGCCTCGCGCCAACTCAGATAGGCCTCGAACAACTCGGCCGTTGCGGCGTCTCGCTCTCCCAACCGCAGTAGGTCCACCGCGCGCGCGATCCACGGGTAGCTGTTCAGGTGCCGCTCGCCGATCGGCTGGAGCTGTTTGGCGAGCGTGCGGTTGGATGTCCGCGGAGGGCGGGGAACGGCCTGGTCTTCGGGATTGGAGAGCCCCTCCTCTGCCGGGTTCGGGGCGCCTTGCTCCATGCGCATTAGCCCGTTGCTGGCCCAAAGCGCGTAGTAGTCGTCCCCGACGAGCGCGGCTTCGGCCCGCGCCCGGGCGAAGAACAGGGCCGCCTGCGCAGGCCGCTGGGCGCGCTCGTGGGCTCTGGCCAGATGATAGATGGCGGCTGTTCGCAAGCGAGATCCGGGGCGCTTCGCGATCGGCTGCAGAAGTCCGATGATCAGTCCTTCGCCGCCCGTCCCCACGGCGGCCATCGCAGCCTCGAATAGACGGGCAGAGGGCGCCGCGGCTCGCTTGCTCAAAGCGATGAGGAGACCGTCGACCTCCTCGTGAAGCCCCGCTGCCGAAGCTACGCGAACCATGTCGACGATCCGGTTGGTCGGAATCGACGCGTCGGAGCGGCCCAAACGCAAGTTGGCGAGCTGCAGGCGCGCACGCTTGGGGTCTCGGGCCCCCACGGTTTCCGCCATGTCGCTCGCGCGGTCTTCGATGTGTTGGGCCTTCGCGACGTCTTCGATCGGAAAGAGTTGCGCCGTGCGCAAGTATGACTCTGCCGCCAGCCAGCGCCCCTCGTCTCGCGCGAGTCGACCCGCCAAGTAGTGAACCTCTGCGTGCAGGGTTCCCGATAGAGGGCTGTCGAGGAGCTCTCGGATCGTCCCCTTGGCTTCGTCGAGCGGGCCAGTGCGAACGAGGTGGCGCGCCCGGCGCACCCGCTCTTCGTCGGATATCGTGGGCGTGTCGTGGCCTCGCGCGTTCAGGCGTGCGAGCTCGGACTCGGCCCAGGCCGCCGTTCGGGTTCCCGGGTAATCGACGCGAACCGTGTGCATCACCTGCATCGCCTCCCCGTAGCGCGATCGGCGCATGAGGCTCTGCGCATGCTCGAAGAGAAGCTCGGTCGCATCGGGCACCGAGGGGTAGGTCACCAAAAGGTCATAGAGGGCCTGGTCCGCGCCTGGGTCATTCGAGCGAAGCAGCGCCAGCGCCCTGCCGAATTCAGCTTCGACTCGGACCGATTCATGGGGGCTATCTGAGGCCTCCCGGAAGAACTCCGCGGCCCGTTCCGGTCGATTCCGAAGAAGCTCCAGCCGAGCGATCTGCAGTGCGATGCGATCGCTGATTCGGGGGAGCCCCTGAAGGGCCAGGTCGAGCTGCAGGCGGGCCCCTTCGTAGTTCGCCGCCAAAATCTGCTCGCCGGCTTCGCGATAGGCTTCGATGGCTCGTGTCTTGAGCGGCTGAACCTCAGCGACCGCGAATGCGTTGAAGTACGGACCGCACATGGGTCCGCGCCATGGACTACGGTCGATCGGAGCGCTGCTCGCGTTGGGCGCTTCCGCGATGCACATGGGGACGTCGGGCGATGCGTATGCCCGCACCGAAAGCAATGCGAAGATCAGCGCCGTGAGGGCCGCTGGTATGGGGACGCGAATGGCCAAGCTCCCTATAACATTACAAATTTGGGAGGTGGGGCGCAAAGATCGCGTTGCATGCACGACTCTTTATACGCAATCGGCCCGAGAGCGCTTCATTCCTGCAAAGTTTTGTCCGCTCCCTGCGCCTCGCTCGTCTCGATTTCGCCGGCCGGATCCTCGCTCGGCTCGTCTTCGACCTCGGGTTGCAGCACGGTGACGACACCGATTCCGACGAGCAAGACAAAGGCGATCAAGAGCAACGCCGTGCGCCGCTTTGGTGTTTCGTATTCTTGGTCGCTGGTGCCCATCTGCTCAGCCCTCGAGGTCGGCGATAGCCGTGAGAACGGCGGACACGGCACCGTCGATCGGCACGTCTTGCGACTCGCTTTCCGTGCGCTTCTTCAGCTCGACGGTGCCCTGCTTGAGGCCCCGGGATCCCACCGTGACTCTGAGGGGAATCCCTAGCAAATCGGCATCTTTGAACTTCACCCCCGGCCGCTCGGAGCGGTCATCGAGGAGGGCGCCGACACCCTCCGCACGGAGCGCGTCGTAGATCTCGGTGGCCTTGGTCAGAGGCGCCTCCTCCTTGCCAATCGGCGTGATGATCACTGGATAGGGCGCGACGTGGATCGGCCAACGGATTCCGTGCTCATCGTGGTGTTGCTCCATGATGGCGGCGATCAGGCGACTGACGCCGATACCGTAACAGCCCATGACGATCGATTGGCTGCTCCCTTCTTCGTCGAGGAAGGTTGCTTGCATCTTGTCGCTGTAATGGGTGCCGAGGACGAAGATGTGGCCGCCTTCGATGCCGCGGTAGAGCTCGAGCTTGCCGTCGCAATTCGGGCAGGGGTCGCCGGAGGCGGCTTGCCGGATCGACGCGACCTCCGCTTCGAAGTCCCGGCCGTGGTTGACGTTCTTGTAGTGGTAGGGAGTTTCGCTGGCACCCGCGATCGCGTTTGGCACGGCGACCGCGTCCGGGTCTGCGACGATGCGCCCGGCGAATCCGACCGGGCCGACGAATCCAACCTCCGTTCCGGTCGCTTCCTTCACGGCAGCATCGGAAGCAAGAAGGACCTCTTCGACGCCCAAGTGTCGGGCCAAGCCGAGCTCGTTGACTTCGTGGTCACCGCGAACGATCGCCAGGTAGACGTCTTCGCCGGCAACATAGAACAGTGACTTGAGTGTATGGGCTGCCGTGGTTTCACCGCCAAAGAAGCGCACGACCTCTTCGATCGACCGGGTGTCGGGTGTTTTGACCTTCTCGAGCGGCTGCAAGTCGGCCGCACCGTTCGCCGGGGGCGCTGCCGGGCCGGCTTGCGCGACCTCTGCGTTGGCCGCGTAGTCGCAGGCGCCGCAGGCGACGATCCAGTCCTCCCCCGTTTGCGCCAGGACCTGAAACTCGGCGCTCTGCTTACCCCCGATTGCGCCGCTATCCGCCTCGACCACACGGTACTCGAGCCCAAGCCGCTTGAAGATGCGGTGATAGGTGTCGCGCATCTGCTCGTAGCTCTTCAGCGCCGCTTCTTCGGAGACATCGAAGGAGTATGCGTCCTTCATGATGAACTCGCGGCAACGAAGCAGCCCTGCCCGAGGTCGTGGCTCGTCGCGGTACTTCAGTTGGATCTGGTAGAGATTCAGAGGGAGCTGCCGATAGCTCTTGACCTCGCGACGCACGAGGTCGGTGATGATCTCTTCGTGCGTTGGCGCCAGATGGTATTCGCCACCCTTGCGATCCTTGATGCGTAGGAGGGTAGGGCCGTACAGGTCCCAGCGCCCGGTTTCCTTGAAGTACTCTCCGGGCACGAAGGTCGGCATGAGCAACTCTTGCGCGCCGGCCGCGTCCATCTCTTCACGGACGATTTGCTCGATTTTGTGGAGAACCCGCGTCCCCAGAGGGAGCAGCTCGTAGATTCCGGCGCCAACCATTCGCGCGTACCCCGCGCGAAGCATGAGCACATGCGACGGCATGGTCGCGTCCTTGGGAACTTCCTTGAGCGTCGGAATGAAGGCGCGCGAGTATCGCATCGCGCCGTCGTAGCAGGCAGGGCGGAGGGTTTCCACCGGGGTCCTCGACCCCGGTGTCTCCCGTTGGGAATCAGGTTCCGACGACGAAGCTGACGCTGGTCGTGCCGGAACCGCCGATGTTCAAGGTCTGGACGTTCTTGGCGCCTTCGACTTGGTACTCGCCAGCTTCGCCCTTGACCTGCTTGAACGAGTCGAGCGCCTGGCGGACACCGGTGGCGCCGACAGGGTGGCCGGCGCCGATGAGGCCGCCGCTTGGGTTGATGGGGGTCTTGCCGCCCAGCGCGATATCGCCGGCTTCGATCGCCTTCCAGCTTTCGCCGGGCGCGGTGAGGCCGAAATGGTCGATCGCCATGTACTCGGAGGTGGTGAAGCAATCGTGGGTTTCGATCGCGTCGATACCGCTCACGTCGGCGATGCCGGCGCGCTTCATGGCGCTGGTGACCGTGCTCCGCACATGCGGCAGGACGTACTCCGCGCCCTTGCTTTCGGCGACCTTGTCCTCGAAGCGCATCCGAGCCGTGTTGTGGCCCCAGCCCTTGATGCGCGGAATCGATTCGAGCGGCACGCCCATGCGGTCGGCCCACTTCTTCGCGTATGCGGGTGACGCAAGAAGCAGCGCAGCCGCGCCGTCGGTCACCTGCGAGCAATCCGAGATGTGGATCCGCCCGCCGATGCTGCCGTTGAACTCGTCCCGGCTCATCGCGTGCTCGTAGTTCATATACCAAGTGCGCGTCTGCGCATTTGGATTGAGCTTGCCATTTGCGTAGTTGATCGTGCTGATCTCCGCGAGGTGCTCGTCCTTGAGCCCGTAGCGCTTGTCGTACTCGTCGCCGAGCTTCCCGAAGAGCTTGGGGAACGGGAATTCGATTCCCTTGGCCTCGAGCTCGTACCAGGCGGCTGTGCCGAGGAAGTCGCCGCCTTCTCCGGCACCGACGGTTTTCATCTGCTCGACGCCGACCACGCAGGCCAAGTCGTAGCGTTGCGCTTCGATTTCCGCCGAAGCAGCTAGGATCGCGATGCTGCCCGATGCGCATGCTGCCTCGTGACGCGACGTCGGAAGCCCGCTGAACGCCGGGTCGATCTCCAAAAAGAACGCGCCGAGGTGCCCTTGTTTGCTGTAGAGCTCTGCAGCGAAGTTGCCGGTGTGAGCGACTTCGATGTCGCCTGGCTCGATCTTCGTTTTCTCGAGCGCGCCGAGTACCGCTTCGCGCATCATCGCGACGAAGTGCTTCTTTTCTTTGCTCCAGTTGCGAGCAAAGTCGGTCTGGTAGCCGCCGAGAACGTAGACTGCTGGAACCTGTGCCATTTCTTTCACCAAAACCTTTCGCTCACGCAGCGACGAAGAACTTGCCCACATTGACCTGTGGGTCATCGAAGAAAGTCGTGCCCTCTTGGGCGTTTGCAAGTGCAGGCGGCACCGGGAGCCCAGCCTTTTCAATCATCTGAATGGTGGGCCGGACGCCAATCGTGTCGACCAAGACGCTCGGCGGCGCCCAGTTGAATCCGTACCCCATGATGCGGTCGATGCCGGAGATGTCGTCGGTGACCTCGCCGACCCGGTGGAACGAGTAGCTGATGTATCCGGCGATCACTTTCTGCGCGATTGCGGCATACGGACCGGTTGCTGCCGCGAAGGCCTGCATGCCTTCGACGTAGCGGCCTACACGGTGCAGATTCGCGATCTCGTCGATGAAGCTGAGGTCCGGCCGCGAAATCGAAGCCTTCGGAACGTACTTCCGCGTCTTCGGGTCGAGCACGATGCGGTGTCCGCCGTCGTCCTTCCCGAAAAACCCCGCGCCCGTCTTGCGGCCGAGGACACCCTTGGCCATCAGGTCGGCCATGTAGCTCGGAAGTTTCAAGGTCTCGTGCGCTTCGTCCGGGGCGAGCTCGTAGATATTGTCGACGATCGCGCGATGGATGTCCCAGCCAACCAGGTCGACCGTGGCAAGCGGTGTCAGAGCGCGTCCGGTATACGGACCGACGAGCTCGTCTATCAGCAGCGGGCCGTGCTCCTCGGCGAGGATCGCGCACTCGTTGAGCAGCTTGAAGCCGACTCGGTTGCCGGCGAAGCCCGCGGTGTCCGCCGTTCGAACCATGGCGCGCCCGAGAAGCTTCGTGCAGTACTCGTCGAGGAAGTCGACCAGCTTCGGGTCGGTGTCCTTCCCCGCGATCAGCTCGGTTCCGACGATGACGTTCGGCGGGTTGAAGAAGTGCAGGCCCAGGAAGTTCTTGCGGAAGGAATCGCTCCGACCTTCGGCGAGCTGATTGATCGACAGACCCGACGTCACGGTCGCGACGATCGAATCGGGACGGCGCACCTTGTCGATACGGTCGAAAAACTCCTTCTTGAGCGGGAGCTGCTCGGTGACCGCCTCGAAGATGAGGTCGGCTTCTCCGACCACCCGATCGAAGTCCGCGTCGTAGCTGCCGGTGTCGACTCGCTTTGCCACCGTGCTCGACCGCACCATCTTCACCGCTGCGGAAAGCCCGCCGTCGGCCTTGTCCTTGGTTCGCGCCAAGAAGGTCACCCGCGGTACCGCCGTCGTGAACAGCGCGCCGCTTCCGAGGCCCATCGCGCCATTGGCACCGAGGACCACCACGTGTTTGATCGAGCGTGAGCTCAGCAGATCCGAGGACCTGCCACCTGCTGCTGCTCTGGTCGCCGCCAACATCTCTTTTCCTTTCGCTGCCTCGGCTGTTTACAACTTAACTAACCGGGAACGTCCAATGTGGGTGCAGAGACGCGCCGAGTCAATCGAAAGTGCGCAAAAACAGGCGTTTACAAGCGATTTACAATCGGGTCAGCGAGCGATTTTCGGCCAAGTCACCGGGATTCAAGCGATCTCCCACAGGCCGTGTTAGGGAAGCCTTCCCATGGAGGCAGGCAGCGTCGCTCAGGAGCTCGGAGTCACCGAGGAGGCCGTCGAGCTCTTTCGCAGCTCGGACGCGATCGACCTGCACCTGGAGTCCTTCGTGTGGCGCCGGATCTTCGGCTACGACCTGAACCGTGTCCATCGAGGCGGATTTCTCGGGCGACGCTTTTTCGGCCACGCTGACTTTCCGACGGCGCGGCAGATCGGGCTCGCGGGTGCGACCTGGGTGATCTCCACCAATCCGGCCCGGTTCGCGCGCGGCCGCCAACACGCATTCGAGAAGAACCTCGGCGCCCTCCGAACGCTTCTCCAAAATGCGTCCGGGGTGAGACACGTTCGGAACGCCGCGGAGTTTCGCGCTGCGCGAGCGGCCGGCGACCACGCGGCCTTCATCGGCATCCAAGGCGGAAACGCTCTCGACGACGGCATCGACGCGCTCGAGGTGCTTGCCGACCGGTCGGTCTTGCGAGTGACCTTGCTTCATCTGACGTCCTCGCGTCTCGGCGCCACGAGCGCCCCGGGTGGGAGGCGAAGCGCGGGACTGACCCACTTTGGCAGAGCGTACGTCGAGCGCTTGAACGAGCTTCGTGTGGGCGTGGATCTGGCACATATCAGCCGCCCCGGCTTTTTCGATGCTGTCGAAGTACACGACAAGACCTTGCCCCTGTTCGTGACCCACACCGGACTGGCCGGTGTCTACGAGCATTGGCGCAACATCACCGACGAGCAGCTCGCCCTGGTGGCCGACAGCGGCGGCACCGTCGGGGTGATGATGCACAGTGCATTTCTCGGACGACGCAACGTCACCGTGGCTACCGTGGTCGACCATCTTCAACATGTCGTAGACACGGTTGGCGAGGATCATGCATCGATCGGCACCGACTACGACGGATTGATCATTCCACCGAAGGACATGCCGGGGATTTGGGCATTCCCGCGTTTGGTTCAAGAAATGCTCGATCGAGGCTGGTCCGAGCCGCGGATTCGGAAAATCCTCGGCGGGAATGCGCTGCGCGCCATCGAGGCGTTGCGCGGCTAACCGTGCGCGCCCAGGCTTTGGTCATGTCACTCCTGGAAAAGATCAACGCGGACCTCAAAAAGGCCATGCTCGAGCGCGACGAGTTGACGCGCGACACCCTTCGCATGGTCAAGTCCGAGCTGCTGATGCTCGACAAGCCTGACGACATTGCGGTGCTTTCCCGAGCCGTGAAGTCGCGGCGAGACAGCATCAAGAGCTACATCGAAGGCGGTAGGCAGGACCTCGCCGACAAGGAGCAAGCCGAGATCGGGGTGATCGAGCGCTACCTCCCAAAGCAGCTCAGCGAGAACGAAGCGCGCGAGGCGATCGCTACAATCGTCGGGGAGCTCGGTGTGTCGAGTAAGAAGGAGCTCGGCCGGGTCATGAAAGAGATCAAGGCTCGCTTTCCTGGGCAGGTCGACGGAAAGCTGGCTTCGTCGATCGCGGGACAGCTGCTCGACTGAGACCTAGCTATCCGGCTCGTTTTGAGTCGACCACCAAAGCCGATATCGCTCTTGGATCGCTCGACGCTGGTCGCCCGGCATGTTGACGCGGTAGCCGAACTCCTGAGCCGATGCGCGCCCGAGATCGCGGCTTGCGATGGCACGGATCTCGGGATCGTCGTGATCGAGGCTGTCGATGAGCCACTCCACCCGCCGCCGATCGCGATGGCGTGAATACCAGGCGCTCCAGTCGGCTTCATTGGCCCCGAAATCCTGCGCCGTCAGCATGCGTAGCACCCGCCATGCTGCTTCGCCCAACACGCTGTGAGCCGAAAGAACCGGAATGAGCACCCCGACGCAGCCTTCATCGCGGAGAACGGCGAGCGCGCGCATCGCCAGCAGGCGCGAGCGTTGGTCCGAATCCGATGCGGTCGCAAGCGCGCGAAGCGACTCCTTGAGCCCCTGCACTCCTTCCTGTTCGTGGAAGACCTCCAGGGCATAGAGCGCGCCCCGAGAGACACCTTGATCCTCATCGAACAAGGCGGCGGCGAGCGGCTCGATCACCAGCGGATGGGGCAGCTCCGCGGCGACCAGTGTGGCGTAGTACCGGATTTCGGGCTCGTCGGACTTCAACAGCTCGGCGACGTAAGGCGCTGCCGCATCACCAAAGGCGACGAACGTTCTGCACAGAGCCGATACGCTTCGGCCACGTGGAGGCTGTACGTGCGGTTCCCAGCGATTGAACCAGAGCCGCCCCGGGAAGAGGTCGGTCAAGATTGGAAGGACGTCCTCCCCCATCTTGAGGAGGGCGGCGTGCTCCGGCGCTTCTTCATTTGGGCCGTACGTCCCGAGCCGGGTGACCGTGCTGTGCACGCGCGCGGAGAAATCGGGCAGCTCCGGAGGCAAGAGGCTTCGCGGAGCGGTCCCCACGGCGCTGAGCGAGCCGACGTTCAGGTGCTCGACCAGGAACTTCATGGTCGTCGCTTTGGCAGCATCGCCCCGTGCCGGGGGGATCCCCGTCCAACGGCGAAAGGCCTTGCCGAGCTCGCGGTCAGGCCACCACTTGGCCTCGAGGCTGTCGCCCGGAGGTGGGCTCGACGTTCGCCAACGGCCATCAGGCGGAGAGGACTCGGGCGCGTCGCTTGGATTCGTTGCCTCGACGCGGTCGGAGGGCGCGTTCTTGATCAGATACGTCGAGTCCGATTTGTTACCTGACCCCATCGATCTCGAGGGTACACCAATCGGCCTCAAACGAGCATTTTGATCTGTCGCTCGTCCTGTGTGCTGCTGGCTCTGCCGCTGGCAGCTTCCCGAAGGAGCTTTTTGATGCGGAGTCCGAGGACGTCGATCTCGGTCGATGCGAAGTGTTCCGCTCCGAAGCGCGCCACCTGCTCCGTCTGGCGCCTGAGGATTTCCATGTCCTGCCGAAGGATGCGCATCGCCACGGGCCTGAAGACCGTCCGCAAGATCGCGTTCGGGATGGGAGCCTTCACGGCAACTGTGGCAAACATGTCCGTGACCGTTGGCGTTCGCGGCGTCAGGGCGGTGGTGGCGACGATGTGACTGCGGTCGCTCAGCCGGTACTCGACTTGCGCAATGCAAGGGAGGATGAAGCGATCCCAGTGAAACACCTCGCCCCCTTGCGGCGCGAGAATGCGGCCGGCCACACCCTCTGGGCGTTCCTCACCGATGAATTGAGCCTCCACCCCGTCGTCCACCGACCTGATGACAACGTCGATCGGCGTGCGATCCTTGTTCTTGCGGAAAAGCCCCGCGTGAACGAATGCGGTGTGCGGAACGTCCAAGGCGTTTTCCGCCACGGCGTCGAGCGGCCCTGGCATTTCGAGCCGCTCTCGAATGGTGAGGTATCCGGGCTGATCCGCACAGGGGATTAGGTACGGCTCACGACTGGGCGTCACGTCGGCTTCCGAGTAAACCCACAGCCAGCCTTGGGAGTCTCGGCACGCAAAGGAAGGAACGCGCCGCCCCGGATGATCCGGCTCGCCGCACAGTCCAGGCACCGCCTTGCACGTCCCGGCGCCGTCGAATTCCCAGCCGTGGTAGTGGCACCGGATGTTCCCGTCGATCACACGGCCTGCGGACAGTGGCGCGTTGCGATGCGCACAGCGATCCAGAAGCGCCACACTCTGTCCGGTCGAGTCGCGAAATGTAACGATTGGTAAGCCATTCAACAAAAAGGGCTTGGGTTTCGATTCCACGTCCCGGCTCGCCGCAACGACGTACCAACCCGGCGCAAAGCTCGTACTTGGCTTGGTGTTCGCCGGCGGTTGTGATTCTTCGCTCATGCTGTTCTGCGCAATTTCTGCGTCTCACGGAAACGAGTTTTGTTTCATTTGCGTAATTAGCACGAACGCGGCCCAAGTTTCGATGGAACCAGGTGGGTTCCACTGCTACACGCATGCCATGTCACGCCAAATCAACAAGGAACGTACTCGGCGTCGCCTGCTTCAGGCGATTCTAAAAACGATCCAGCGGTACGGACGCGGGACTCTGACTACGGGACGAGTCGCTCAGCTCGCCGGAGTCGCGCAGCCAACGTTCTATGTTCACTTCCGCAGCATGGATCAGGCCCTCGAGCAGGTGGCCGAGTGGGTTGCCCAGGAGCTCAGCCCCGGCCTCAACCCTGAGGCATCGGCCGAGCTCGATCGCGCCGCTGAAGTGCTCGAAGAAGCCGTGCGTAAATGCACGCGCTCCTTGGTTCACGATCGCAAAATGGCCGAGGTCTTCCTCAGCAACCGGCGTGATCAAACCTCGGCGCTCGGTAGGCGCTGGAGCGTGCTCACCGGGAGCCTCCGCGAGCGAATGAGGCAGATCGTGGTTCAGGTCCGCCCGGACGCGACGCCAGCCGACGCGGCACTCCACGCCGAGCTGCTGGTCAGCATCATCTTTGGCCTGGCTGAAGCCCACCTCGACGGCCGCATCGACAATCTCGACCGTGCCACCGCGACGGCTTCGCGCGCGATTGTCACCAGCATTTTGACGACCTCCTCGGTCGCCGACGCTGCCTGAGGGCCCGGCCTCCGCAGCCCCGCGTTCGGATCACCGGTGTCCCCGCTCTGGTCACCTTTCGATGGGGTTGCTTGCATGTTAGGCCCCAGCTGTGACTGACCTGTTCAATCCATCCGCCGAGCATCGCGCGCTTCGCGAGCTCGTTCGTTCATTTGCCGAAAGAGAAGTCGACCCGCAGGCCGAGGCTTCGGATCATGAGGAGCGGTTCAACATCGAGCTTTTCGGCAAGCTCGGCGAGCTCGGCCTCCTCGGAGTTACCGTGGAGGAGCGTTTTGGTGGTGCGGGCTTGGACCCTGTCGCTGCCGTCATCGCGCACGAGGAGCTTTCGGCGGCGGACCCGGGTTTTACCCTTGCGTATCTCGCGCACTCGATGCTCTTCGCAAACAACCTGCAGATCAACGGAAGCGACGCGCAGCGCAGCAAATACCTGCCCGATGCGTGCAGCGGTAATAAGGTCGGTGGAATGTGCATGAGCGAGCCCGGCGCCGGAACTGACGTCCTCGGCATGCAGACCACCGCGGTCCGAAAGGGCGACACGTACGTGCTCAATGGCGCCAAGATGTGGATCACCAACGGGGCGATCAACGACAGCGAGCTTGGCGATACATACCTCGTCTATGCGCGCATGGAAGGCAGCGCGCGCAACCAACTCTCGATGTTCATCGTCGAAAAGGGATTTGCAGGGTTCAGCCTCGGCCAAAAGATCACGGGTAAGCTCGGCATGCGAGCTTCGACTACAGCCGAGCTCGTTTTCGAAGATTGCCAAGTGCCGGCGGAGAATCTGGTGGGTAGCGAAGGTGCGGCGACGCTCCACATGATGCGCAACTTGGAGCTCGAGCGTGTCGCCCTTGCTGCGATGAGCCTGGGCATCGCCCGCCGATCGATCGAGGTGATGAACCGATATGCCGGTGAGCGGACCTCCTTTGGCAAACCGCTGCGCGATTTTGGCCAAATCCAGCGTTACATCTCGCAGTCCTACGCAGAGTACATGGCCGGGCGCGCCTACACTTATTGGACGGCTTCGACGATGAGCTTGGAGACCCCTGGCCAGCGTCTCGACTCGGACGGCGTAAAGCTCTTCACCTCGACCATGGCCAAAGACGTGGCCGACCGCGCGATCCAGGTGCTAGGGGGGTATGGCTACGTAGCGGAGTACGGCGTCGAGCGGCTCTGGCGTGATGCCAAGCTCCTGGAAATCGGAGGCGGCACGCTGGAAGCGCACCAAAAGAACATGTGCCGAGAGCTCGGTCGCACCGACCGCATTTTGTGATTAACCCCACATCATCAGAACTTCCTCGGTATTTTCGCCTCGCTAAGTAGCGAACGGATGTTTCGAGCGGCTATGCTGTGCGATGTGACACTTTTCGCCGGGGGGACAGTCGGTGGTGACAGTGTTTGGGGAAAGCATTGACGCAACAATCCGCAGCTAGCCAATTGCCTAAGCCACCGGTCGACCTGCCCGTTCTCGGGAAGTTTGCCGGCTACGACATCTTGGGGCGGCTGGCGCTCGGAGGAATGGCGGAAATCCTTCTCGCCCGTCACGCAGACACGGACGGCGACCATCGATTCTTGGTGGTCAAGCGAATCCTTCCGCACTTCGAGGCGGACAGCGACTTCGTGCAGATGTTTCTCGACGAGGCGCGGATCGGCATGCAGCTCAAGCATCCGAACATCTGCCAATTCCATCAGTTTGGTGCGGACGCAGGGTCGCACTTCATCGTGATGGAATGGGTCAATGGCGTGCCTCTCGGGCGATTGATTCGCAAGGCGCGCAACTCCGGTGGAGTCGGTCTTCCGATCGCGGTCCGCATCGCGGTCGACGTCGCTAAGGCGCTTCATTATGCGCACATCGCGAACGATGAGCACGGCGAGCCTTTCAACATCGTTCATCGGGACGTCTCGCCACACAACATCATGATCGGCTACAACGGTACGGCGAAGCTGCTCGACTTCGGCATCGCAAGGGCCGACCACCGTGCGCACAAGACCCAAGCCGGCGTGGTGAAGGGCAAGTTCGCCTATATGGCTCCCGAGCAGTGCACGGCCGCGCCGTCGGACCATCGGCTCGACATCTTTGCGCTTGGAGTCTGCGTTTTCGAGTCCATGACCGGCCGATCGCTCTACCGGCGGAAAACCGAGGCTGCGACCATGCGTGCGGTGATCATGGACCCCGTTCCTTCTCTCAAAGAGCGTCTGCCGGACGCTCCGGACGAGCTGGAGCGGATTTTGCAGAAGGCCCTCGCCAAAGAGGCGAACGATCGATTCGCCACCGCAGAGGAGTTCGCCGCCGAGCTCGAAGCGTTTGGCAAGTCGACGAATCAGCTCGCCACGCAGCGCGAAGTCGCCGACTTCATCAAGAAAGTCTTTCCAGAGGAATTCAACCGCGGACCGCGTGTCGACACGGTGCCCTTTGGCGCATCGATCGCGGTCAACATACTCAACGCGGAAGGCCTGGACTCGCAGAAGTCCTACGTGTCGCAGCTGCCTGGCGCGATTCGGGATCTCGAGATCGATGGGGATGCCGGCGGCGGCGACCTGGGACACCTGATCGATGCGCCGGTCGTCTTGCCGCATGCCGCGCCCGCCAACAAGGACGCCTCGCCCGCACCGGACCTCAGCCAACGCCCGACCGAGCCAGCGGAGGTCAAGCCTCCGAAGAAGGCGGCATCGCCGAAGCCAAAGCCTGCCTCGAAAAAGCCCTCTCGATTCGGCTGGAAGCAGTCTGCGGCGCTTCTCTTGCTACTAGTCGGTGGCGCCGCCGCCGCCTACCATCAGAACGATGCCGTCAAAGAGGCCGTCGACGGCTTCGCGGTCGTGTTCGAGGAGAAGGGACCGCCCGAGGTCGCGGTCGACGAGAATCCGCTCCTGCGCGAACACGGAGCGCGCATCTTGCTTGCCTCTTCGCCACCAGGCGCCAAAGTTTTTCTCGATGGGATCGAGCAGGGCGTTGCGCCGGTCGCATTGACCGGATTGATGGAAGGCGACTACCGGGTTCGCGTCGAAGCGCCAGGATTCGCATCCTGGACGACGAAGGTCCAGGTTTCGCAGGGTGAGACGGCAGGGGTGACCGCAAAGCTTCTCGGGAAGCAGGGGGGTGCAAAGCCCGGCGCCTTTGGCCGCGTGAATGTCGAAACGACGCCGCCTTCCGATGTCTACATCGCCGGTGATCTAATTGGACGGACACCGATGCAGACGGTTTATGCGCCGCTCGGGCTCGTGACGTTCGACTTCAAGCTTCCCGATGGTCGCAACATCAGCCGCAACGTCAAGGTCGAATCGAACAACGTCGCCCGTGCGCGCTTCGACCTCACTAAAGCGAAGCGCTAGGCGCTCGAATCTTCGCGTAGCCGGACATAGCTTTGGTAGCGTTCCGGATCGATGGCGCCCTCGCTAAGGGCGTCGACGACGGCGCATCGTGGCTCATGCGTGTGGCTGCAACTGCGAAACGCGCACTGCTCACGGTACGAGCTGAACTCGGGAAAGCATCGATCGAGGTGCTCGATCGGCAGTGCCCAAGTCCCGAGCTCTCGAATTCCGGGGGTGTCGGCGAGAAACCCGCCACGGGCGAGGGCATGGAGTGAAGCAACCCGTGTCGTGTGGCGGCCTTTGCCGTGATGGTCACTGACGCTCGCGATGTTGAGATCGAGGCCTGGAAGGATGCGATTGATCAGGCTGCTCTTTCCGACGCCCGAGGGGCCCACGAACGCGGAGATCTTGTCGTGCAGCGCGTCGAGCAAGGAATCCATGCCTTCCCCGGTTCCGGCGCTCACCGTCAAGATGGGGTAGCCGATGGATTCATAGACTCGTTGCCAAGTCGAATCCCCCGGCTCTCGTAGGTCCGCCTTGTTCATGACGATGATCGGCTGAACCTGCTGGTGCTCTGCGATGACGAGAAAGCGATCGAGCAGCCGCGTGTTGAGCACCGGTCGGCCGTGGCAAAAGGTGATCAGCAGCTGGTCGAGGTTTGCAACGAGGACGTCTTCTTTGATTGGCCCTTTGCCGGGTTGGCGTCTCGAGAAGCGGCTGTGCCTCGGCAAGACCTCCTCGACGACGACGCTGCGATCGTCCGGGCGCGACAGCAGCACACGGTCGCCAATGACGCAGAGGTCGGTCGTTCGCGGCGTGTTTTTGAGTCGCCCGCGCAACCGTGCCTGCACGACCCCGCCATCGAGGCGGACATCGACGAAGCCAGCAGTCGAGCGAACCACGAGACCTTCCATCGTTTCGGCCATGATCAGCCCCGGCAGTTCGAATCTGGGTCGCGGGTGATCATCGGGCGGAGCGAATCCTGGTGAGCGATCCAGGCCTCGACGACCTCGTCGGGAGCGTCGTGGTCGCGAAGGGTTTCGAGTAGAATCTGCCTGCGGCGGTCGAATTGCCCGCCAAAGATCTTGTGTGGACGGTGGGCTTCGTCGAGGGGGCGGCCGCCGTATTCGATCTCCGCCCCCAGGTTCTTCGCCGCGTGCTCGTACTCGAAGCGCTTGATTCTTTGGCGCTCGGCGCGCGCGAAGAGAAAGCCAATCATCACGTCGTCAAAGCATCGATCGACGAAGTCGTCGACAATTGCGCGTAACACAGGCTCTCCGCCGAGCTGTTCGAATAGGCTCATCTAATCGATGACCCTGAGCCAATGTCGTCCGTCGATCAAGTTGCGCGAGCGTGGCTGCCGACCTACCACGAAGGGCAAGTCATGACCAAAGATGATCCGGAGCTCTCCGAGCACGCGTTCGGCCTTTGCCAGCAACTGATTCGGATCGACACGACCAACCCTCCGGGCAACGAGTTGCCTGCCGCGGAGCTGCTCGCCGCGGAGCTGAGCAGCTCCGGTTTAGACCCCCTCGTGATGCAGAGCGCGCCCGGGCGGGGAAATGTCGTCGCCCGCCTACGCGGCTCGGGCGAGCTGTCGCCGCTGCTGCTCACCGCCCACCTCGACGTCGTCGAGGCTGAGCCTTCGTCCTGGGCCCATCCACCTTTTTGCGGTGAGGTTCACGATGGCTGCCTCTGGGGTCGAGGGGCGATCGACATGAAGAACATGGCTGCGATGTCGGTTGCGATCATCACGCGGCTTGCGCGCGAAGGGGTGAAACCCAAGCGAGATCTCATCTTCGCCGGGGTAGCCGACGAGGAGGCGGGTTGCCGTCACGGTTCGCTGTGGCTTTGCGAGAACCACCGTGACCTGGTTCAGAGTGAGTTCGCAATCGGGGAGGGCGGTGGCTTCAACATCCAAGTTGCCGGCAAGAGCTTTTTCACGGTGCAAGTTGCGGAGAAGGGCGTGTGTTGGGTTCGCGCGCGAGCGACCGGGGAACCGGGTCACGGTTCGATGCCGCGTGAAGACTCCGCGGTCGTTCAACTGAGTGAGGCGATTGCACGCTTGGGTAGCCAGGGCTTGCCGCGCCACGCGTCGGAGTCGGTCGAGGGGTTCATTGGCGCGATCGCATCGCACCTGCCTGCTCCCTTGCGGCCGCTGATCAAGATGCTGGCCAACCCGACATTTGGTCCTGCGATGCTCAACGTACTGCCCGATCCCGGAGTACGGCGCGCATTTCGCGCACTGCTTGGCAACACGGCATCGCCGACGGTGCTCCGCGCCGGGAACAAGACCAACGTCATCCCGGGCTTTGCCGAGGCCGAAATCGATGGCCGGATTTTGCCGGGCCAGAGCCAGGAGGGCTTTCTGCGCGAGCTGGCTGACGTTTTGGGTCAAGACATCGAGCTGGAGGTGATGCATTCGCTGCCACCCGTGGTGACCGAGCCAAAGGAGTCGTCCTTGTACTCGTTGATTTACGAGGTCATGGGGGAGCGCGCGCCCGACGCGCCGATGGTGCCGTTCATTCTGCAGGGGTTCACCGATGCGAAGGCGTTCACCTCGATTGGGGCCAAGTGGTATGGCTTCGCGCCGGTGAAGCTTCCGCCTACGCTCCGCTTCGCCGACATGTTCCATGGGCACAACGAAAGAATCCCCGTCGATGGCCTGGCCTGGGGGACGCAAACCTTGATGGACGTCGTCCGCCGCTGCATTGGCGCCTAGTTTTCGACGATTAGACCGCCGCAGCCCAGTTCGCGCTTTCCATCTGTGCCGCGATCGGGGATCATCCGGCCGGTCCGGCCGGGGTGGCCTTGCAGAAGCGTCTTCACGACAGTGAGATCTTACTCGACCTGACTGCTAGCGATCTGCAGGGCCTGGTCGAGCAGGCGGGTGATGAGCTCGTCCGCCTGGGCAAGCTGAGCGAGCGCCAACGCGGGGCGATTCAAGCTACGCTCGACGAGAGGGGCGAGGGGGAGATCCATGACCTCGGCGGTGGGGTGGGCGTGCTTCGCGTTCGTTACGAGGCGCAGAACGGTGACGTCTACAGCTGCTTGCTCATGCGCATTCCCGAAGGTGTCCGCGCGAGCGACCACGAAAAGGTTCATTACGTCTGGCTCATCGTTGCGCCGTACGGCGCTTCCACCCCGCCCAACGAAGACCTGGAGCCTTTCGGATGGATGTTGCACGACGAGCGCTTCAGCGCGTCGATCATCGGTGCCAACGATCCGATGCAAGTGCTCGCGACCTACCAGCTCTATCTGGAGTACGTCGAGGCGCCGCCCGACCAACGAAGGCCGTCGCTCGTTCCAAGCTATCCAAGCATACCGCCGCCAGTCACCGGCTTCGCGGCGGGGCTCGTTGCGGACATTCGCCGAAAGCTCCCTTTTTATGCGAGCGACTTCGTCGACGGATTCAACGTCAAGGGTCTGGCGACGATTCTGTTCTTGTTCTTTGCCTGTTTGGCGCCGTCGATTGCCTTCGGTGGGCTTCTGGCGTTCCTGACCGACGGCGAAATCGGCGCTGTCGAGGCCCTTCTCGCGACGGCAATCGGAGGCGTAGTCTACGCACTTTTCTCTGGGCAGCCGCTGACGCTTCTCGGCACCACCGGCCCGGTCACCATCTTCCTTGCTCTCCTCTACCTTCTTTGTAAGCAGCTCGGCGTTTCCTTCCTTCCTGGCTTGTTCTGGATCGGCATCTGGACCGCGGTGATCATGTTGGTGTTGGCCGTCACCAACACGAGTCGCTACATCCAACACTTCACACGCTTCACCGACGAGATTTTCGGGGCGCTGATCGCGCTAATCTTCATTACCGAAGCCTTCCGCGACATTTTTGGCGACATCTTCGGTCCCGAAGTGGCAACGAACGGGGAGCTTTTGGCGCTCATCCTCGCGCTCGGGACGTACATGATCGCCCAGCAGCTCTCCAGGGTCCGGCAAAAACCGCTCCTCACCAAAACCGTGCGCGAGTTCCTCACGGACTTCGGACCGACGATCGCGATCTTCACGATGACGGCGGCAGCTTGGACGATGCACCCCATCGAGCTTGCGCACCTGGCAGTTCCGCACGAGTTCACCACGACGAGCGGGCGACCTTGGCTGGTCAACCCGATGGACGTGCCGGGCTGGTTTCCGCTGGCAGCGATACCGATCGCAGGCTTGGCAGCTGTGCTCCTTTTCTTGGATCAGAACATCACGGTCCGCCTGGTCAATAGCCCACAGCACCGGCTCAAGAAGGGCGCGGGCTATAACCTCGACATGGCGGTGATTGCCGTGCTCGTCGCGATTTGCGCGACCATCGGCCTGCCGTGGGTCGTTGCCGCGACGGTTCGATCGCTGAATCACACTCGCAGCCTGGCAACCGTCCGCCATCACGCGCGAGGGGAACACATCATTTCGGTCATGGAGAACCGCCTCACCCCACTCGTCGTTCACCTGTTGATCGGCGCGTCGTTGCTCGTTCTCGGCCTGCTTCGTGCAATTCCGATGTCGGTCGTGTTCGGCTTGTTTCTGTTCATGGGCATCGCTTCGCTCCAAGGCAATCAGTTCGTCGACCGCCTCAAGCTCTGGGTCACAGACCCGACTCTGTATCCGCCCACACACTACATTCGCCGCGTCTCTCGGACCGTGCTTCACAGCTTCACGTTGGTCCAGCTCACTTGCTTGGCCGTGCTCTGGTTCGTGAAGGAGTCATCGTTCGGCGTCTTGTTTCCCCTCTTCATCGCGCTGCTCGTTCCGATCCGCCATTTCCTCGGACGGATGTATACACAAAGAGACCTCGCCTTCTTAGACGCAGACGAGAATCCCGAAGAAGAGCAGTTCAGGGAAATGGATTGAACCGGGGCGCGGAAAAAACCCGTCATGGGGTTCCATCGAACGGCTCGGCTTGCAGATGTGGTCGGATGCACTTGCGGGCCTTGACCACGCAAGCCGAGCCTCGGAACTCGCGCCAATCTGCGGTGGTTGCTGTCGTGCAGATTGTCACTCGTTACGTCGACTCCACCCCATGACGGGTTTTTTCCGCGCCCCTCCCTACGGAGACAGGATCACCAACCCTCCCAAAAAGGGCAGGCGGCAGCGCGAGCCCGAAGGGCGAAGCCCGGCGCGGAGCGCCGCCAAGGCGAAGCGAAGCGAATGCCGCGGCAGGGAGGATTACGGGTGGGGGTGGGCGGGCGGTGTAATTAAGCCAAACGACGCCACCCACCCACCCCCCGGCTGCCCAACATCCGCGTCAGCGCCAGCGCCAGCGCCAGCGCCAGCGCCAGCGCCAGTGCCAGTGTCAGTGTCAGTGGCCGTGACCGTGGGTTTCTCGGACGCCCGCACTCCTTCTCGTATCCTCCGCCCCATGCCCCGCTCGATCCCCCTGCATCTGCTCTCCGAACGCGACCACTACGAGCAGGTCATGCAGGCCGTGTTGGCGGCCGAGCAGAGTGTCTGGGTAGCGACCGCCAATCTCAAGGACGTCATGGTCGAGGATCCTCGGGTCGTTCCGGGTCGGCGCCGGGGGCGCCGCGGCAACTACCGATCGGTTCTCGAGGTGTTCGCGGAGCTTGCACGACGTGGAGTCGAGCTACGAATCCTACACGCGTCCGTCCCATCGCGGGCGTTCCGCCGGAGCTTCGACGCTCAGCCCGACCTCGTCGCAGGCGGAATCGAAATGCGCGTCTGTCCCCGAGTCCACCTCAAGACGGTCGTGGTCGACGCACGGCTGGTTTATCTCGGGAGCGCCAACTGGACCGGCGCGGGTCTCGGCGCAAAAGGCGACGGCCGCCGCAACTTCGAGATGGGCATCCTTACGTCCGATGAACAAACCATCGACCAAGTCCAAGGACGCTACGACCGCATCTGGCGTGGCGCCGAATGTGCCGACTGCCGCCTCCGCGAGGAATGCGAGATGCCCTTGGACGAGATATAGGCGCGTTCCGCCGCGACGTGCGACGCCGGTGCCTAGTCTTCGAACTGGCCGCGCTCTCTCAGCGCTTCCATGATGATCTCGACGGCCTTGTCGATTCTCATTTCATTGAGCGCGACCGTGATGTCCGGGTCCTCCGGAGCCTCGAACTGGGAGAAGTCGGCGTCTGGACGGCGCTCGCGGCAAAGGGCTTCATCGGTGTTCACGTAGACTTGGATGACGCGGCCTTCACCGATGCGTGCCTTGAGCTTGTCTCGGTCCGTACGCGTAGGGCTTGGGAAGGCGCAAATGTTGATCAGGCCCGCATCGGTCACGGCCTTCGCGGCGGATATCATGGATCGAAGATCCTCACCGACGGGGTTGACGACCGTCGCCGTACGACCATCATCAAAAAGCCTTCGCTCGAGCGCGTACGCTAGTGTCCAGCGGCCCGAACCAGGAAGCCCCTGGAGCCAAACCGTCGCGCCTCGCTGGCCGAAGCGCTCCATGCGCTCGTTGTCGCTGACGAAGGTCTTGGGCTCCATCGCCGATTCGGCGTGCAGCTCCTTCATGACTTCGCCCATGTTCTGATCGGCACCTTCGAGCGAGATCATGCCCGCCGCCACGGTGTTGTTGGTCAGCGAATCGATGACGATGAAAGCGCCCGTTTCACGATTGCGCTGGTAGTCGTCGACGTACAGCGCCCGGTGGCAGCTCAGCCGTACTTTCGCGATGTCGTTCAGCGCGATGCCGTCGGTTGGCTTCTCTTGGAGGCTGTCCATGTCAATCTCGCAATAGATCTTGTCGATCTGAGCGCGGACCGTCTGTGTGCTGTGCTTGACCAGGTACGCTTTTTCGGTGTCGAGCGGCTTCTCGTGCATCCAGACCAAATGTGCATCGAAGCGGCGCGTGACCCGCGGCAGGCTGTCGGGCTTCACGATCATGTCGCCCCGGCTGATGTCGATCTCGTCTTCGAGTCGAATGGTCACCGATTGGCCCGCGAATGCCTCGTCGAGCTCGCCGTCGTAGGTGTCGATGGCTTTGACTTTCGACGCCTTGCCCGAGGGAAGGGCCACGATGTCGTCGCCCTTGGCAATGACGCCCGCAGCGACCTCGGCAGCGAACCCTCGGTAGTCGAGGTCAGGCCGGATGACGTACTGCACCGGATAGCGGAAATCGGTGAAGTTCCGATCTTCGAATACCGGAACCGTTTCGAGATAGCCGAGAACGTTCGGCCCGTCGTACCAGGGCGTGTTCTCGCTGTCACTCACCACGTTGTCACCGACCAGAGCGCTAACCGGGAAGAACTGAACGTCTTTGAAGCGAAGAGTCTTGCCAAACTCCATGAAGTCGGCGCTGATCTCTTCGTAGACTTTCTGCGAGTAGTCCTTGAGGTCCATCTTGTTGACGCAAACCGCAAGATGCGGAATGCCTAGCAGCGAAGCGATGTATGCGTGCCGGCGCGACTGCTGAAGGACGCCGTGTCGTGCGTCGATCAAAATCAACGCCACGTCGGCAGTCGAAGCGCCTGTGACCATGTTGCGCGTGTACTGGATGTGCCCTGGCGTGTCCGCGATGATGAACTTCCGTTTGTCGGTCGCAAAGTAGCGGTACGCCACGTCGATGGTGATGCCTTGCTCGCGCTCGGCCTTGAGCCCGTCGGTCAGTAGCGCCAGGTCCGGCTCGTCGGTCTGGGATGCGGCACGGACGGCGGCCATCTGGTCTTCGAACACCATTCCGGTGTCGTAGAGGATCCGTCCGATGAGCGTGGATTTGCCGTCGTCGACCGAGCCGACCGACACGAAGCGGAGCAGCTCTTTCTTTCGATACTTCGCGAGATAAGCCTCGATATCATCGCGAATCAGATCTCTTTCGTCCGTCATGGCATTCCCTAGAAGAGCCCCGCGCTGGGCCTAGAAGTAGCCCTCGCGCTTCTTGACTTCCATCGACCCCTCTTCGTCGAAGTCGATGAGACGTCCCTGCCTCTCCGAGAAGCGGTTGAGGAGCATTTCTTGGATGACTTTGGGCACCGTATCGGCCACCGATTCGACCGCCCCGCTGAGCGGATAGCAGCCGAGCGTCCGAAAGCGCACCTTTTTCATCGTCGGCTCTTCACCGGGTTCGAGCCGCATGCGGTCGTCATCGACCAGGATCCAGGTTCCCGAGCGCTCGACCACCGGCCGCTCCTTTGCGAAGTACAGAGGCACGACCGGAATGTCTTCGAGCCAGACGTAAAGCCAAACGTCGAGCTCCGTCCAGTTGCTCAAAGGGAACACGCGGACGTTCTCGCCCTTTTTGATTTTCGCGTTGAAGACATTCCAGAGCTCCGGGCGCTGGTTCTTCGGGTCCCACTGATGGTGGCTGTCGCGGAACGAAAAAATGCGTTCTTTGGCCCGAGACTTCTCTTCGTCGCGCCGCGCGCCGCCAAATGCGCAGTCGAACTCATACTTCGAGAGCGCTTGCTTCAGAGCCTCGGTCTTCATGACGTCGGTGTACTTCTTGCTGCCGAAGTCGAAGGGATTGATCCCCATCGCGACCCCTTCGGGGTTGGTGTACTTGATCAACTCGGCCTGGACGGTCGCCTCGATCTTGTCGCGGTACCGATACATGTCCTGGAACTTCCAGGTGGTATCGACGTGGAGCAAGGGAAAGGGAAGTGGCCCGGGAGCGAACGCCTTTTCGGCCAGCCGAAGCATGACCGAGGAGTCTTTCCCGACCGAATACATCATGACCGGATTATCGAACTCGGCTGCCGCTTCGCGGATGATTTGAATGCTCTCCGCTTCGAGTTGGCGGAGCTGGCTTAGTTTGCGCGCGCTTGCTTGCACCGGCTTTTCCTAGGGCAGACGTCGATTGGACGCCAGTCTATACGCGAGATTTGCGCGAGTTCAATCCCGAACCTCCCTGGTGAAAGCAACGCGCGGGGCGTCGTGCTAAGAAGCGGACTGCATCAAATGTCGGCTATCGTTTGGATGGATATGGAGATGTCCGGGCTCGAGCCCGAGACCGAGCGCATCTTGGAGGTCGCGGTCCTCATTACCGATGGCGAGCTCAACGTCGTCGCTGAGGGGCCCGATCTGGTGCTGCATCAGTCGGACGAGGTCCTCTCTGCGATGGATGACTGGAATACGAAGCACCACGGCGAGTCAGGTCTGACCCAGCGCGTTCGCGAGTCGACCGTCGACGAGGCGCAGGCGTCTGCCGCGCTTCTCGGCTTCTTCTCGGAACACACCAAGAAGAACAAAGCACCCCTTGCCGGCAACTCGATTCATCAAGACCGCCGCTTCGTCGCCCGTTACCTTCCCGAGGTCGAGGACTGGCTCCACTACCGCAATGTCGACGTTTCGACCATCAAAGAGCTCGCGCGGCGCTGGTACCCGACACAATACGCCGGGCGCCCCACGAAGAAGGGCAGCCATCGTGCGATGGACGATCTGATGGAGTCGATCGAAGAGCTCAAGTATTACCGGAAGGCCTTGTTCCTTCCCCCGGAATCATGAGGCTCGGGGCGCTGCTATTGCTGGTCTGCGCTGGCTGCGCGGGTGCGGTGAAGCCCGACCCGCAGACGGCCGAGTCGATCGTCCGCAGCCAATCAGCGCCGATTTCCCTGGTCGACGCGGCGACCGGGAAGTCGATCGAACCGGAGGCGTTTCTCGCCGCCCTTCGAACGAAGGCGGTTATCTATGTGGGTGAGCGTCACGACCGTCCCGGCGATCACGGCGCACAGTATGCGATCCTTCGGCAGCTGCATCGGGACGAGGCATCCCTCGCGATCGGAATGGAGATGTTCCAAGTTCCATTCCAGGAGCCGCTCGACAAATGGAGCGCCGGAGAGATCGACGAGACCGTGCTCCGGCGCGACACCGAGTATGACAAGCGCTGGGGCTTCGACTTCAGCATGTATCGTCCGATCCTCGAGTACGCGCGGAACCGAGGCATCGAGGTCGTTGCACTCAACGCCCCGAAGGAGCTTGCCTTTGCCGTTGCAAAGGATGGTGTCGACGGGCTACCTCCGGAGCTGGCGTCGGACTTGCCGGAGCTCGACCTCGCGAACCAAGAACACCGGGGCCTTTTCGACGCCGAGTTCGACGTCGGGGAGCACGCGGCGGAAGACGGGGTCGATCGGTACTACCAGGCGCAGGTGGTTTGGGATGAGACCATGGGTTCGCGCGTGGCCGAGACGCTTGGGCGGGCAGATGGGCCTGCCAAGATGGTGGTATTTGCCGGCCGGGTGCATGTAAAGCGGGGCCTAGGCATCCCGGACCGAGCGGCAAAGCGCGGCGCGGCTCCCTATGCGGTGGTCCTACCAGTGACCAAGCAAGAGCTCAAAGCGGAGCTGAAATTGCCGCGAGAAGAACGCTCAGCAGACTTTTTCTGGGCCCTCGGGCAGTGAATTCACGCCTGTTTGCGCTCGGGCCCCGCGCAAACTAGAACACGTTTCAGTTTCGGCCTGCCCGGCCGGGTTAGGCGTCCGAAGCCTCGCGCTCGGAACCGCCGAAAGGAACCTCGATGACGGATTGCTTCATCTACGATGCGGTGCGCACCCCTCGCGGCAAAGGACGCATGAAGGACGGCTCGCTCGCCGATGCACCGCCTTTGCGCATGGCCAAGACCGTCCTCCGGGCGCTTCCGGAACGATCGGACTTCGACAGCAAGGAGATCGAAGACGTGATTCTCGGCTGCGTCGAACCCGTAGGGGAGCAGGGCGCCAACGTCGGTCGAATGGCCGCCTTGATCTCGGGATACGACGACAGCGTTCCGGGCGTTCAGCTCAATCGATTTTGCGCGTCGGGCCTCGAAGCCGTGAACGTTGCGGCGGCCAAGGTGAAAGCCGGCGATGTCGATCTCATCGTTGGCGGCGGGATGGAGAGTATGAGCCGAATTTCAATGGGCGCTGCGGGCGGCGCCTGGTCGACCGACCCGGAGCTCGCGTGGGATACATCATTCGTGCCTCAGGGGATTGCCGCCGACCTGATCGCGACCAAGTACGGGTACAGCCGTCGAGACGTCGACTCCTTCGCGGTGGAGAGCCAACGTCGCGCGGCAGCCGCATGGGAGGGCGACTACTTCGGCAAGTCGATCGTCCCGGTGAATGACTGCATTGGCGTCACCATGCTCGAGCGCGATGAGCACATGCGACCGGGCACGACTCTCGAAGACCTCTCGCACCTAAAACCGAGTTTCGAGATGATGGGCCGGAACTTCGGCTTCGATGCGGTTGCGATTCAGAAGCACCCGGACGTCGAGCAGATCGATCACGTCCATCATGCAGGCAACTCATCGGGTATCGTCGACGGCGCAGCGGCGGTCTTGCTCGGCAGCAGGGACGCTGGCAGGCGCCTTGGCCTCGAGCCGCGCGCGAGGATCGTGAGGTCTGCGACTGTCGGCAGCGAGCCTTGCATCATGCTGACCGGTCCAATGCCCGCCACTAGGAAGGCTCTCGCAAAGGCCGGCATGCAGACGTCCGATATCGATCTTTGGGAGATCAACGAGGCGTTTTCCGCGGTTTGTCTTCTCTTCATGGAGGAGATGGGAGTCGACCACTCGGTGACCAACGTGAACGGCGGCGCCATTGCCTTTGGGCATCCGCTGGGGGCCACCGGAGCGATGCTCCTTGGAACCATGGTCGACGAGCTCGAGCGGCGCGACCTCAACACCGCGCTGATCACCTTGTGCGTCGGCGCCGGCATGGGCACTTCAACCATCATCGAGCGGGTCTAGGGCCATGGCGATTATCGACTATCGGGTGGAAGACGGAGCGGCGATCCTCAGCTGGGACGACAAGGAGCGCCCGATGAACGTGCTCAGCGGCGACGCGCTCGCCGAGCTCAGCGTGGCGATCGAGAAGGCCGTGGCGGACGACCAGGTGAAGGGCATTATTGTCACGTCGGGCAAGCAGGGCGTCTTCGTCGCTGGGGGTGACCTTCAGCAACTCGAATCGCTGGGCTCCGGGCCCATCGATGCGGCCGATCTCTTGAAGCGCACGGGCGCGGTTCTCGATCAACTTCGACGGATGGAAACCTGTGGCAAGCCTGTGGTCGCTGCGCTCAATGGCGTCACGCTGGGCGGTGGCTACGAGATCGCGCTCGCCTGCCACCGCAGGATTCTGGTCGATCAGCGGCACGCGCAGGTGGGTTTGCCCGAGGCGGGTCTCGGCTTGATGCCGGGCGCCGGTGGCACGCAGCGGCTTCCGCGCCTGATCGGTTTGCAGGGCGCGCTTGGGCTCATCATGCAGGGGAAGCAGCTAGGCCCCGACCAGGCGCTCGAACAGGGCCTCGTGGACGAGCTGGTCGAGTCGGCAAACTTGATCCCGGCCGCGAAGAAATGGATCCAAGAGCACGGCAATGCGACGCAACCCTGGGACCGGAAGCGCTACGACGTGCCTGGTGGCGGCGCCGGCTCGGTGGCCTTTGCGCAAACCCTGATGGGCTCAAACGCGATGACCCACGCGGCCACATTCGGAAACATGCCTTCGCAGCAAGCGATCCTGCAGTCGGTCTATGAAGGCCTCGGGCTTCCAATGGACCGGGCCGGCAAGGTGGAGACGCGACAGTTCATTCGCGTCCTTCAGGACCCGACGGCGCGCAGCATGCTCCGTACGCTGTTCTTCAGCCTTCAAGAGTGTCAAAAGGGCGCGCGCAGACCCAAGGGCGTGCCCCGCTTCGACGTGAAGAAAGTTGGCATCATCGGCGCCGGCCTGATGGGGCAGGGCATCGCTCACGTTTCTGCAAAGGCGGGGATCGACGTCGTCTTACTCGATCGGGACCTGGCCAGCGCCGAGCGTGGCAAGAAGAAGGTTGCCCAGACCCTCGAACGCCGCCTTGCGAAGGGCCGAACCACGGCGGATCGGGTCGAGGGGATACTCGGCCGGATCCACCCGAGCGCCGACTATAAGGATTTGAAGGGCTGTGACCTCGTCGTCGAGGCCGTCTTCGAAGACCGGGACATCAAGGCTCGGGTCACGAAAGCCTCCGACGACCAACTCGGCGACGCCGCAATTTTCGCATCCAACACCTCGGGCCTGCCCATCACCGATCTCGCAAAGGCGTCGAGCCGCCCAAAGAACTTCATCGGCCTGCACTTCTTTTCGCCCGTCGAGCGGATGCAGATGGTCGAGATCGTCGTGGGCAAAGAGACCTCGCAGACGACGCTAGCGAAGGCCTGGGACTACATTCTCAAGATCAAAAAGGCCGGTATCGTCGTCAACGACAGCCCTGGTTTCTACACGAGCCGTGTGTTCGGCACGTTCATTTCGGAAGGCAATCACCTTCTGGTCGAAGGTGTGAAACCCGCATTGATCGAGAACGCAGCCAAGTCAGCCGGCATGCCCATGCCGCCGCTCGGCATCTCGGACCAAGTCGGGCTCGGCACGATGCATAAGGTCGCCAAGCAGGCCGAGAAGGACGCCCGTGCTGCCGGGAAGAAGTGGGAGCCGTCTCCGGCGCAGGCGATCATCGCGTCGCTGATCGAAGACCACGATCGATGGGGCGCCCACCCACCCGCAAAAGAAGACGGAACCCCCCGCGCCCCGGGCGGATTCTACGACTACCACGAGACGGGTAAGAATCTGTGGCCCGAGCTCAGCACCGCGATGAGCCCCTGGATAGCGCGAAACGACCAGCAGCCGAGCGCCGAGGTCGTGCGACAGCGCTACTTGTTTACGCAGTGTTTGGAAGCCGCCCGCTGTCTCGAGCAGGGCGTCATCACCGACGTCCGCGACGGCGACGTCGGAGTCATCATGGCGGTCGGGTTCCCAGCGTTCACGGGTGGCCCGTTCACTTACATCGACAACTACGGGCTCTCCGAGTTCGTTCGCGACGCCGACTCGCTCAGCGCTCGCTACGGAGCGCGATTCGAGCCGCCGAAGCTTCTTCGCGACATGGCCGCCAAAGGGCGGTCCTTCTATTCTTAGCGACTGCGTCGGTCTCTAGCGATAGCCCGCGGCTTGGAGCGTGAACAGGTGCGCGTACTTGCCGTCTTGGTTCATCAGGGATTGGTGCGTACCTCGCTCGGTCACCTGGCCGCGTTCGAGCACCACGATTTCGTCGGCAATTCGGACCGTCGAGAATCGATGCGAGATCAGAATCACCATCTTGTCTTTGGCGAGGCGGCCGAAGCGTTCGAAGACCGTGGCCTCCGCTTCTGCGTCCATCGAGGCCGTCGGTTCATCGAGGACTAAGATATCCGCCTCGTCGCGCATGAACGCTCGTGAGAGCGCGATCTTTTGCCATTGACCGAGCGAGAGCTCGTGCCCGTCTTCGAACCAACGACCAAGCTGTGTCTCGTAGCCCGATGGGAGCCGCTCGATGAACTCGTGGGCCATGCCCTTTTCGGCAGCGGTCTGCCATCGCTTCGAGTCGCTGAAGCCTTGCACGTCGCCGACGCCGACGTTCTCGCCCGCGACGAGCTGGTAGCGCACGAAGTCTTGAAAGATCACGCCGATGCGTTTTCGAAGGACATCGAGACTCCATGCGTTGAGCTCGAGCCCATCCAGGGTAATCCGGCCCTCGGTCGGCTGGTAAAGCCGGGTGAGCAACTTGATCAGGGTGGTTTTTCCGGCCCCATTCTCGCCGACCAGGGCGAGCTTGCGTCCGGGGTTTAGGTGCAGGTTCACGTTGCGCAGGGCAGGCGTTTCAATGCCGGGGTAGGTGAAGCTCACGTTCTGGAATCGAATGCCATCTCCTGGCTTTGGGCCTTTGGTTGCGGAGCCGCCTTCGTCCGGCGACTCGTAGTCGAGGTACTCGTAGAGGTTCGAGAGGTAGAGACTGTCTTCGTACATCCCTCCAATGGAGGTGAGGATCGACGCCAACGCGGATTGCCCCTGCTTGAACACCAGGAGATACATCGTCATGTCACCGAGCGTGATGCGTTTGGCGATCGTCTCGATGGCGATCCAGGCATACGCGCCGTAGAAGGCCGCCGTGCTCAATAGACCGAGCAGGAAGCTCCAAGCACCCCGACGCAGGGTGAGCGCGCGATCCTCGACATACAGCTCGCGAAAGATTTCGCGGTACCGGTCGAGAAAAACGGGGCCGAGGTCGAAGAGCTTGACCTCCTTGGCGAAGTCTTCACGGGCGAGCAGCACCTCGAGGTAATTCTGTTTTCGTGTTTCTGGAGCGCGCCACGTGAAGAGCCTAAACGCGTCTGCCGAAAATCGCGTCTCGACGAAGAACGAAGGAATGGCGGCAACCACCAGGACCGCCAGGGCCCAGACGGATAGCTGAAGCAGAAGCCCGCCGTACGCGATTAGCGAGAACGAATGCTGCGCGAGCTGGAAGCTCCGCATCACCAAGCTGAGCGGCCGCTGGGATGCTTCGCGTCGAGCGCGCGTCATTCGATCGTAGAGCTCCGAGTCTTCGAAGGCCGCCAGGTCGAGGGTCAGCGCTTTCTCGAGAATCATCTCGTTGACCCGTTGCCCCAGTAGTGCACGCAGGAGCTGGTTACAGGTGCTCAGCCCCTTTTGTGCGCCCGCCATGACAGCCACCAGACCGAGCTCCAGCAACACCCAGGTCAACGCGGCCTGCTGGTCTTCGGTCGCACCCGTTTCGGCTGCGCGGACCACGGCATCGACGATGAGCTTCCCCACCCAAGCGGCTGCCGCAGGGATCACACCGGCGACCAAGCTCAGCAGCCCGAGCGCGAAGCTCAAGGCGTGACTGGTCGTCCACACTAGACCGAACCCTTGCTTCAACTGGCGAAACACGCCGAGAAGCTGAGGCCGATCGAGCCGGGGTCGTGCATCCATCGGCCGAGTCTAGAGCGCCCGTCGCTTCACGCCATAGCCCGCCCGCAAGCTCCGTGGTACCACTCCGCAGGCGTGTTTGGTTCATGACGGAGCGAGACAAAGGTCCCCGCATTCGAACGGTTCCCGCCGGGGATAACCGTCAGCGACTGGTTTGTCCAGACTGCGAGTACGTTGCCTACGAGAATCCCAAGGTCGTCGTCGGCGTGGTCGCGACCTGGGAAGACAAGTTGCTGATGTGCAAGCGCGCGATCGAACCGCGCCGCGGTTTCTGGACCTTGCCCGCGGGTTTCATGGAGCTCGGCGAGACCCCCGAAGAAGGCGCATCGCGCGAGGCGTGGGAAGAAGCCTGTGCAAAGCTCGAAATCATCGACCTTCTTGCGGTGTACAGCCTGCGCCACATCAGCCAGCTTCAACTCTTCTATCGTGCCCGCTTGATCTCGCCGGACGTCACGGCTGGGATCGAGAGCGAAGAGGTGGGGCTCTTCAGTTTCGACGACTTGCCGGCCACCGATCTGGCTTTTCCTTCGGTCCACTGGGCGATCGACCATTTTCAACGAGTGCGAGGCGCGGAGTCGTTCGTGCCGTTTCGGAATCCACCGGGGCACGGCGGTGAGATGAATCGTGGCCGCTGACACACGGCCGCGTCGCAGCTGACACGGCGAACGAGCGCCAACGGGCCAAAAGCTTGGGAATTTCGATTGGCATGGAGCGTGCTGTGTCCTCAGGCAGGAGGTCCCATGAACATCGTGCCCAACATCACCATTCCCTTCCTCGTCGCCCTGCTGGTCACCGTAGCGTGCAGTCCCGCAGAGCCGCAGAAACCCGAGTCGATCGATCGAGACAAACCAACTCAAGCCATGCTGACTTCGACCGTGCCGGCCGTCGTGCCAAAGCCCATCGAAGAGAAGAAGCCCGAGCCGCCGGTCGCGGACTTCGTCGAGGCAACACCGGCCGAAGCGAAGCCGATCGAAACATCTCCGTCCTTCGAGCCCGAGCTCGAGAGCGTCGACGGGCTCACGATTCAGCGACTGGTCACGGCGCCCGAGGTAAAGCGTCGCGAGCCGCTCGCGGCGTCCTCGGTTTTTGGACCGCATGACGAGAGGGTGTACGCGTTCGTCGAGGTCCGTAACG
>Ga0224508_10000295_pt1 | contig 51029 bp, 43 predicted proteins | sample SF_Jan12_sed_USG_4_FD_170157 | JGI IMG/M metagenome (GOLD analysis project Ga0224508, IMG submission 170157) | Sediment microbial communities from San Francisco Bay, California, United States - SF_Jan12_sed_USGS_21 | ecosystem: Environmental > Aquatic > Marine > Sediment | place: USA... | reverse complement strand
GCAAAGTGGCTTTCGTATTGCGGTGGTAGAGGCCAAGGAATGGCGGTCATCCGTAGCGCCAAACCAGGAAGGCCGCACATTAGCGTTAGCCTACGGGTCTAGGCGAATATTCGAAGGTATGGGTCTGTGGCCGCAGATCGCGGCTCACGGCGTAACAGCCATCAAACGGATTCATATTTCTGATCGTGGACGATTCGGAATGACCAGACTCGATGCGGCAGATGCGGGCATCGATGCGTTGGGGTATGTCGTGCAAACCACCACACTCGCCGCGGTGTTGGCGGAAGCAGTTCAGGGCCTGGAGTCGATCGATCTTATCAGCCCTGCCGCGGCGAAAGACCTGGTGTTTAGCGTTGATTCGGTCTCGATTACCGCCAAACACGCCAACCGTGAGCGTACGATTAGTGCCCGTCTCCTGGTTGGCGCCGATGGTGGTCGTTCGCGCATACGCGCGCTCGCCGGTATCGGTGCCCACGAGGTCGACTACAATCAGACCGCCATTGTTACGATCGTGACGCCTGAGGCGCCACACCACAATGTGGCCTATGAACGTTTTACCGACAGCGGGCCATTGGCGCTATTGCCCATGCAAGATCAGCGTTGCGCCGTCGTCTGGAGCGCCCATCGGCAGCAGGCCGATTCGATTATGGCCTGGGACGAGACCCTGTTTTTGCAGCGACTGCAAGAACGCTTCGGCGATCGCTTAGGACAGTTTCTCAACATGGGCAAGCGTGCGGCCTATCCGCTCGTGCTCACGCGTGTCGATCAGGCTGTGCGGGCGCGTTTGACCTTAGTCGGAAACGCCGCCCACACGGTGCACCCGGTGGCCGGCCAAGGCTTCAACCTTGGCCTGCGTGATGTGGCAACCTTATCTCAAATACTGGTAGAAGCAGCCCGTGACGATCGAGATATCGGCGATGTGCATGTTGTGGGCAAGTACCTAAGCTGGCGCCAACGTGACACACATGCGGTTACTACTTTCACCGACGGTCTGATTCGTTTGTTTTCAAATTCCTTTATGCCGGCCGCAGTTGCGCGCAACCTTGGGCTTGTGGCTACCGACTTGCTCCCACCCCTCAAGCGTTTTTTGATTCGTCGAACCAGCGGTCTCGCTGGGCCACTGCCCAGGCTTGCACGTGGGCTGCCCATGGAAAGCATCTAACGTTTAGCTCCAATGGCGCGACCTAGAAACACTGATTACGATGTCGTTATTGTCGGCGCTGGAATCGTTGGTGCAACCCTGGCCTGTGCGTTGGCAGCCTCGAGGTTGCGCGTCGCCATCGTTGAACACGATCGGCCGGCGCCGGCGCCAGCCGGGGATTATGATCTGCGGGTGAGCGCAATTACCCCCGGTTCGCGTGTGATCCTCGATGGCGTAGGGGCGTGGGCCGGTATCGCCCAACCGCGCGTGTGTCCGGTGGAGCAGATGCATGTTTGGGATGCGGGGGGTACCGGTGCCATACACTTCGATAGTGCCGATATCGGCGTACCGCATCTGGCCTACATTATTGAGAACAACGCCATCCGAGCGGCGTTGATAGAGCGTATCGGGGGTTGCAGCAACGTGCAGTTGTGTTGTCCGCGAGCTGTCGACACCATCGATGTCGCCAATTCGCGGGTAACGCTGCGATTTACCGATGGCACACAGATTAACGCACGCGTTGTAATTGGTGCCGATGGCCCGCAGTCACGAGTGCGGCAACAGGCCGGCGTCGACCTCAGCGCTTGGGGCTATGCACAACAGGGTATCGTTGCGACCGTCACCACCGAGCAACCACATGCGAATACTGCGTGGCAACGGTTTCTATCGACCGGCCCGTTGGCATTTCTACCGCTGGCCGATGGACGATGCTCGATTGTTTGGTCAGTAGACTCGGACCAAGCTGATGCCCTGCTCGCGCACGAGGGTGCGCAGTTTCTTGAGTCCTTGGCAACTGCCTTCGGCGATAGACTCGGCGCCGTCGTATCGACAAGCACGCGCATTGCCTTTCCATTGCAACGCGCACACGCCAAGCGTTACGTAGATTCAAGAATCGCGCTGATCGGCGATGCTGCCCACACGGTGCACCCGTTGGCCGGACAAGGCGTTAACCTCGGACTATTGGACGCCGCGGTGCTAGCCGAGGTGTTGCTCGACGCCGACGGCGCTGGGCGCGACATTGGCTCGGTTCCCGTGTTGCGTCGTTATGAACGCTGGCGTAAAGGCGACAATCTAGCCATGCTCACGGTCACCGATGGTTTGAAGCGCTTATTCGGTAATTCTATGGAGGCGGTGGTGCGGGTGCGCAATCTTGGCCTCGATGTCACCGATTCGGTTCGGCCCGTGAAGAATATGTTCATGCGCCGAGCCGCGGGCTTGGAAGGGGACCTACCCCGGTTAGCGCGAGGTTTGTCAGTCGTCTCACCAGAGCGCTAAGAACCTAGGCCGATTTGTAAGAGTTCCGATTTGGATTGGTGTGTCGATAGTCTAGGATTACGTCATGCGATTACTCAACCTCATAGCGATACTATTGACGCTTTCCGCGCTATTCAGCTACGTCAATCATCGCTACTTGCGCCTGCCAACAACCATCGGGGTCATGCTGATCGCACTTGTTCTCTCGCTGATTCTAATCGGCTTAGGTGCCATAGATATCAGGATTGAGCACTACGCGCGCGATCTCCTGGCCGCTGTCGATTTCAACAAGGCACTGATGCACGGTATGTTGAGTTTTCTGCTGTTTGCCGGCGCGTTGCATGTGAACCTCAATGACTTGGCGAAGCAAAGGTGGGTGATCGGTACGCTTGCATCGGCCGGTATAATCACATCGACGGTAATAGTCGGTGGTGCTACCTGGTGGTTATTGTGGGCGATTAGCCTCGAAGTGCCGTTTTTGTTTTGTCTATTGTTCGGTGCGCTAATCTCGCCTACCGATCCCATCGCCGTGCTCGGTATCGTCAAGACCGCCAACGTCCCCAAGAGTCTGGAAACCAAGATAGCCGGTGAGTCGCTTTTCAATGATGGCGTCGCGGTGGTGTTGTTCGTCGTATTGTTCGAGCTTGTCGTCGGCGACAAGCAGATTACTGCCGCCAGCGTGGTGTTGTTGTTCCTACTTGAAGCACTGGGTGGTGCGTTGTTCGGGCTTATCGTCGGCTTTATTGCCTATCGCATGTTGAGCAGCGTGGATAATTATCAAGTAGAGGTACTGATTACTATTGCCTTGGTAATGGGTGGTTACACGCTCGCCAATACCCTGCATCTCTCTGGGCCCATCGCCATCGTAGTGGCGGGGCTGTTCATCGGTAATCAAGGCCGGCGGTTGGCAATGTCCAAGAAAACGCGACAACATCTCGATACATTTTGGGAATTGGTCGACGAAATCCTTAATGCTGTACTTTTCGTACTAATCGGGCTGGAGATCCTTGTTCTTGCGTTTACTCAGCGATATCTACTGGCCGGATTATTAATGATCCCGATTGTTTTGTTCGCGCGGTTCACCAGCGTAGGTATCTCTATCGGGCTGATGCGGTTGCGACGAACGTTTACACCCAATGCCATCAAGATACTAACGTGGGGTGGTTTGCGAGGAGGGATTTCAGTCGCGCTCGCACTCTCGTTACCGGCAGGACCAGAGCGCGATGTCATCGTGGCTATGACCTACACGGTCGTGGTGTTCTCGATTTTGGTGCAGGGCTTGACTATTGGTAGGTTGGTGCGCACCCACGCCCGGGAGCGATAAGCGAAGCGAGACGCCACGAGCGGTCGATCTTCTAGCTACTGAAACCCCATATGCCGTGAAGAATCATGTCTAGGCCCGCGTACTCGGATTTTGTCGCCCGCGTAATCTTTGTTGTGCCAAGTTGTCGGCGCAGTTTTTCTGTGACTTTGCGTCCTTCTGGCGATAATAACGCGCGTGTGATAGCCGTTTTGTCTTCTGCAGACAGGCGTGGCCCCGCTGTTAATGTCTGCCCGGGTATTGCTTTGCTCTTAAAGATTATCCGGGCATGCCGGCTATCCGGATCAGCTTGATGATACGCTTCCAGTGACATTATGGCGCTATCGCATTTGCCAGTGATCATGGCTTGGTAAACGGCCTGCCAGCTTTGTTCGCGTATTAATACAGGTTGGCGCGCCGGGTTGTCGAAATTGTGATATACCCGCAGGGTCGCGTAGTTCGGCGGAGCGTGACCGCACACGGATCGTCCCGCCAGGTCCTGCAACAAATCGAGTCCATGGCCGCGCCTCGATGCGAGCACCACAAAGATTTCCTCCTGCGCCGCCTTCACCAACGGCTCATGCTCTAACCTCGATATGCGCCAGCTAACAAAATGTGAAGCGTCAAATGCGAGATCGTACTCACCCTGTTGTATTGCTTGCTGATAGGTACGCCAGTCCGGCGAGTGCCGGTAGACCATACGTTTACCCGTAACTTGTGACAGATAGTCGACGATAGGCCCGTAAGTTTGGCGCGCGCTTGGCATAGACCTCTCTGGTGCGGCGATAAACACGTATTCATCTAACGGCTTGGCGATCGCGGGCACGATACTCTGCTCGGAGCTCATAGAGCATGTAGCGCTGATACCTAGTAGTAAGGTAATTGAAACACAGGCAGTGGCCCGCAATTTAGCGGTACGTTTAGACACAGACTTTGCGGGCGACATTACAGGACTCCGGGTCTTCTCAACAGCAATCGAAAACGCCGGCGCGAGATCGCGTACGATCAACGCGGTGGCTACAGGCGCCGGGTCAAATATTGAGCGGCGACTGGGAAAATGAGTGGATGCGCACGAATCCGTGTGCGCATCCAGGATGGGGCGCACGCAAGTGCGTCCGATTTCACCGCTCTTTCCTTGTAGCGGCTATTTGAGAGTGCTAACGCACCCTCAATCCTGCTTCCATTCAGGGCTTAGCGGATCACTCCTGATCCTCGTAAATTCGGGTAGGGGGTACCACTTTCCTGGTGTCTAAACCCGGCCCTGCCGTTATATCGCTGCCGACGATCTTGTCGGCGCTTCCGTGTGCCGTGTTTGGGCGGTGTTTTTTCAAATGCTCCTCCCGCGCCGGAGGCGACCAACCGCCGTTTTGGGTTGGGCCTTTCAAAACTAGACCATAAGCGGCCTATGTCCAAGCGGCCGCGGGCGGATGACGGTCGAATTCGGACAGAAGGCCGCTTGGCGCCGACAGCGCGTGTTACCGCCAGCGGGCCTGTCGTGTGTAGCTAACTCGGTAATAACCTTACAGGTTATGGGGCTGTAACGCTCGATGGGCGCCGCTGTCGCAGCACCAACGTGTATCTCGATTCCCGAATATGGCTGACGCAATGAAACGGTCTGTCGCCAGCGCCGGGGAACCCCGGTGCCCGCATCAGGATGGCGTGGCCGGGCGGGGCCGCAATCTCGGTTGCATCGCTACCGCTTCGGTCCTGGCATATTTGGAATTGGCCACTCCCGCCGATTACGACGATGCCAATCAAGTTTATGTAGCGTGCCCGATCCCTATGGGGCGTGATCCCCAAGGACCCCGCTTCATATTTGTTGAGTATCATCGAGTCGACCCGAAAAGGTGTAGCGAACGGATAACCGGCCAAAGTTGCCAAGGCGCTAGATACGAGGCCCTCAAAACTAGTCCTCAGCCGGATAAACTCGCTGCTATCGGTAAAGTCTTCGAACGAACCTACCTGTTGCCTTACGGTTCGCTCGCCGCTGCCTACAATTTCCGCCTCACGTTTGTAGCTGTAACCGACTGCCTCTCTCAGCAGTGAGGCCCTAAGATTTGCGTTTAGAAATGGGACGGACGTCGCCCCGACTGAGATTAATCGGCGAAAGATCTCGTCGATATCGAATCGTTCAAGCGCTGCAAGTGTATTCACGGGCTGCGGATCGGCGCGCGTACAAGGTTATGCTAAATGATTACTGTTGTCCGAAGGTAGCCCCGCCCTGGGACAGATACTCGCGTTCTGCTGCCGTCGATGCCCGTCGCAACAGTTTGTTGCGATGGGGGAAGCGGCCGAACCGGGCGATGACATCTCGATGGTTGAGCGCATAGTTGAGCGAAGGCTGAAGCTTCTCCACCACTGCCGGGGGGTAGTGATGCCACCAGCTGCTCGTAGTGTTGGACACATCTATCTTGCATCTCCAAGCTCTCCGCGTGCTCCATCGGCAGGTAATAGAAGGTTCGTTCGATCGGTCGCAGTGCAAGGTCGTGGCCGATGTCAATGCCCTGTAAGCACAGCGACAACGCCAACTCATCCTGGGCGAAAGCCCGCGCTGTGCCGCGGTAGATATTGCGTGAGAATTGATCGAGCAGCACGATCAATGCCAGTCGACCTCGCGGATACTGTTCCCACGACGTGAGTTGTCCTTGGATTGCCTTTTGCAAGTCTGTTTCGAAGCGTTCGAGAATTAAGTTATCGGTTTCAGCGCTTGCTCGGAACCAACGCTTGGCCTGCGCCGTTGTCGCTAAACCGCCGGCATCGATCTCACCGAACCAAAATGAGAGTATTTCTTCTATTCGGGTCATTCACAAATCAATGTGATCGTCTAAGGTGGCGCTTAGTAATCCAGCATACACCATAGAAACAACGACGTCAGCGCCGCAGGGCCTGATCGATCAAGGGAATCGAGTACAGTCCCGTGCCTATCAGAAATAGGATCAAAAACGCAATCGAAGCCTTGCGTCTAAGCCCGAAGAATATGATCTGCTCGATGGCGCGCAAAAACCAAAATATCGCCATTAGTGCCAACAGTGATCGACCGAGCTTAGAATGTAGTAGCTCGTTGGCATGGAAAAACGAGATGTAGGCGAACACTAAGAAAACGAATGTTAGGCAAAGATTTAGGATCTGTACCACTGCCCGATTCAAGGGGGTGAGACTAGCTAGATCCTGCTTCCAGTTAAACAGTTTCCAGAACAGCAGGTGAAACACCGCGAGCGCCAGGTTGTACAGGCCGCCAATCAAGATCAATGTTTCGGCGTTCATGGCGCTAGTGTATTCCGAGAGTTAAGGTTGACCCTCGTTTATTGTGTCGGCGCCCGGGCAGAGGGACGTCAGTGAATTAAGATGCCCGATCAGGGGCCAAAGTAGACGGCCTGGCATTGGGATAGACTCTAAGATATTGCAAGCAAGAGGTTCATGAAAGTGCCAAATTGGGCGTGTGGCCCGGCCCGACATCTAGCGGTTTAATCCGCGATGGATAAGGGCGTCAGGGCGGCGCGAATCGTAGCCGGTATGGCCACCGGTGTGCGCGATCTGCGGTCCACAAACACATGCACGAAATAGCCTACTGCCGCTGCGTCTCGTTCGCCCTCATGAAATAGACCAATTTCATAGCGCACGCTCGAATTACCGAGATGGGCAACGCGCAGACCGGCTTCCACCACCTCGGGAAAGGCGAATGCGCGATGGAAGCGACATAGACTTTCGGCCGCAATCGCGATCATCTCCCCTTGGTTGATATCAAGACCACCCTGGCTTATCAAATACTGATTAATCACCGTGTCGAAGTAAGAGTAATAGATGACGTTATTGACGTGACCGTAGACATCATTGTCCATCCAACGCGTAGGGATGGTCAGAAAGTGCGGAAAATGATCACGCGTTTCGTTTTCTGTAAGCGTCATCAGGCGAGTCGCTTTACCAGCCACCGCCGCCACCACCACCGCCACCACCACCCGAGAAGCCACCACCGCCACTCCCCGAGGATGAACCGGGGGCGTGCGATGAGGATGAGATGGCATTGCCGAGTGAACTGCCCAAAGAAGATGTCAGGCGAGAAACATCCAGGTGTCCATGGCCGTGGTGATACCATGAGGGGCGATAATGATTGCCCTGTGTGTTCCTGATCTCGGCGAATACATCGGCGAACTGCTCGGACCATTGTTGCTCAACGTCAAGCGCCAGCGCGTATGGTAGATAGATCTCGAATTGATCGATCGTCCGACGGGGGAGGCGTCTCCCCTTGAGCTCTTGGCCCTCGGCGACTTGCAGGTAGTTGCGAAATCCTTCTACCTTGTCCAACAGTTTACGTCCGGCGCGTGTTGGTGTTTTGAGGGCGTAGTAAAAAAATACGTTAATTATGACGAGCACGACAAGCACAAGCGGTATGACGTAAGAAGCAGTATTCGACAGGGCCCAGAAACCAAAGACTTCGAATGCCACAAAAGGTAGCGCGAACACGGTCGTAACAATCGGTGCCGTGATTCCGCTCGTGCCCACCGCCCGCCAAGCGCTTATAGCTGCCTTCACCAACACAACCACACCAATTGTCCAAGCGGTGAGCCACGCTGTCATAAGCACGGCCTCGGACGACCGTGTAGTATCGGGTAGCGTCAACGAGATCGCCACCAATGTGACGATCGAAATAAGTACGCCAGGGACGAGGTAGATAGAGTTGGTAAGAAAATAGATCTTCTCATAGTTCCGCTTCAATGATTTCTTATGGCTATCAATGGCGGCGCTGATCGTTTCGTGATTGTCTTGGGTAAGTTGGATTACGCCCGCATGGCGAAGGAGACGGCGCACCAGCGCTTTTTCGCCGGGGGCCATCTTGATATGTTCCTTGTCGGTTTTTGTGAGCGTGAAGCTGTCATCGTCTTCGTCGATCGTGAGATAACCCTTTATGGCGAGATTGACAAGCGCGGCGGCAAACGCCTTGTGGTCATAGCCCATGCGCCGAATAAAACGCATAGAGGCCGGCGAATACCCTTTGGGTGGTATATAGTGTGGCACGATGACACCGGCCGGCGGATCTTTCCCCATTTTGACCCATATCAGGATGTAATAAAGACCCAATAGCGCCAGACCGGCTAGTAGGGCGACGATGTGGCTATTGGCACTTAGCAGGTGGCTAACCCTATCCGCTAGGGAAGGGGCGGTGAAGTAGCCCTTGGGCCAAGTAACGACAATAGTCAGACCTTCGTTTTTCGCCAACCTGCGGGTGGTCTCGAACGCAGCCACCCCGGTCTCATTGATCCAGGCATCGTAGTCCTGGCCTTTCGCACCGTATCCCCCGGTGTAGCCTTCAAGCGCCATTTCGGAACTCGGTATAGATGCTGGAAGAGTTACGCCTGCACTCGCATAGTCGATGGGGAATGCCCAGCCATTACCGGTGACGTTCCAGTAGAGTTCGTCATGGTCATCGAAGAACCCTAGCTGGTGAGTCGTTCTGTACGCCAGCGAGTAGGTGTACTCACCGGGCTGTAGAAACACGTTGTTGACGCCTATATATATACGGATGCCATTCTTGAGTCGTTCTGTATGGAACGACTCCAGCTGCCCATCTTTGCGCACAGAAATGATTTCGAAGTCGACTCGGTACGAATTCCCGAAACGATCTTTGTAGTCAGTAGGGAAATCTCTATAAATGCCACGTTTGATCTGCTTACCCTCCGCCCGCACGCGTATCGTCTCGATGACCGTCATGCTGGCATCGGCGTGCACCCTAATGTCGCTGTCATAGGCAAGAATGCGCTCGTCAGCCGGCGCCGTACCGGCCAAAAACAACAGCAATAACAGGGCAGTGCGCACGAAATTCATGCACCTAACTCCGGCGGCTGGGATGCTTTCGGCGAGCCCAGTTCGAAATAATCGCGTGGCTGAAACCTACATGTGTTCGCCACCAACAGGTCGGGGAACGAATCGATACGTGTATTCAAATTCCTTACGGCGCCATTGTAGTAGCGGCGCGCATATTGAATATGCTTCTCGACGTCCGTCAGATCGCGTTGTAACGCCAGGAAATTGTCATTTGCTTTGAGGACAGGGTAGTCTTCAGTTACCGCGATCAGCCGGTGCAATCCATCACTTAGGTCGGTCTCGAGCCGTCCACGCTCGCCTATACTCGCAGACCGTTCGCTTTCTACCCGCAGTCTAGTGATCGCCTCGACGGTCGTGCGTTCACAATTTGCGTATTGTTTGACAGCATCGACCAATTTCGGGATCAAGTCATAACGGCGTTTGAGCTGAACGTCGATATCACTCCAGGCAGCCAATACCCGATTCTTGTCGCGCACTAGGCGGTTGTAGATCAGGATACCCCATACGGTGATGGCCATGAGTAAGGCAACAACGATTTCGGACATGTGACTACGGATAGTGCACGTCTGCTGATATAGGTAAAGACGATAGCCTTAGTATAGTTGACGTTCAGCGCCGTCTCGCGCACATCGAATGGGTGACGCAGAGATGCAACGACATGCGTATGCAGGAATGGAGTAGCCAATCTATGAAATAGCTAGCGTGCATCCGACATGCCAAGCTCTTTGAGTTTGCGAGTCAAGGTGTTTCTCCCAAGCCCCAGTCTTTGTGCTGCGTCTTGTTTTCTGCCGCTTGTATGTTTGAGTGCAGCCTCGATAAGTATGCGCTCGAACCGACTGCTCAAATCTTTGAAAATTCTTGACTCACCTCGCGCCAGTGATTGTCTGGCGACATCGCGTAGGCTCTTTTCCCAGTCGCTATCCTCGCGGCCACTGCCTTGTCGCTGATACAGTTCGACCGGCAGGTCATCGAGGCGGATGGTCTGTGCGGGTGACATCACGGTTAGCCAGCGGCAGGTGTTTTCGAGCTGACGCACATTACCGGGCCAGGTTAGCTCACATGCATGGGCCTCAGCTTCGGAGGTAAGCTGCTTGGGCGCAACGCCAAGTTCTTCAGCCGATTTCTTGAGGAAGTATTTGAGCAGGACTGGGATGTCTTCCCGTCGTTCTCGTAGTGCCGGCAAATGAATGTGGATTACGTTGAGCCGGTGAAACAGATCCTCTCGATACTGCCCCGACGATACCTTTTTTCCTAAGTCCTGATTAGTGGCGGCTATGATGCGCACGTCGGTCTCGATTTGTTCGTGGCCACCAACACGATAGAACTGTCCATCTGCGAGCACGCGCAATAGCCGAGTCTGCAATTCCAATGGCATGTCGCCGATTTCATCCAGGAAAAGTGTGCCGCCATGGGCTTGCTCAAACCGACCCTGTCGCTGGCTATGGGCGCCAGTGAACGCACCGCGCTCATGGCCAAATAATTCTGACTCCAGTAGCTCCCTTGGAATGGCCGCCGTGTTAATCACCACAAACGGGCGACTAGCACGCGGACTATGGTTGTGTAACGCCCGCGCCACTAATTCCTTGCCAGTCCCCGACTCGCCGCTGATCAGCACATTAAAGTGCGCCTGGGCAAGTCGGCCAATGGCCCGAAATACGTCCTGCATGGCCGGTGCTTTGCCGATGATTTCGGTTGCCGTAGGCCGCGGATGGCGATCAGTGGATGGCGATGGTTGTTGCCACTCCAGTGCCCGGCGGGTAAGGCTGACCGCCTCGTCGATGTCGAACGGTTTGGGTAGGTACTCGAATGCGCCACCGCCGTACGAAGCGACGGCACTATCCAGATCCGTATGCGCCGTAATTACGATGATGGGTATATCGGGGACCCTGGCTTTGATGATGTCCAGCAGATCGAGTCCACTCATACCTGGCATCCGGATATCCGTGATAATGACATTAGGGCGTTCGCGTTCGAGCAGATGCGATACGTTCTCGGCCGAGGGCAGACAGCGTACCGACATACCCGCGCCCTGTAGCGCCTTCTCAAGCACCCAACGAATAGAACGGTCATCATCGATAACCCAAACGAGATCTGGCCTATCCATCTTTGTTCTCCAACGGTAGGTAGATACTGAAAATGGTTTGCTTTGGTTGGCTCGTGTACTCAATTAAGCCGCCGTGTTTATTGATAATGTCTTGGGCGATGGACAATCCGAGACCGCTGCCTTCCGGTCTTGCCGTTACCATCGGGTAGAAAATGCTATCGATCAAATCATCGGGGATGCCGGGGCCGTTATCTTCGACATCCGCCCGCAGTACCAGGCGATGGCATTTCTGTCCGATCGTGAGGTGCCGTTCGATGCTGGTGCGCAACTTGATAAGACCGCGACCGTCCAATGCCTCTGCCGCATTGCGAGTAATATTCAAAATAGCCTGAATAAGTTGGGCCGGGTCACCGATGAGGCTCGGCAGACTTGGGTCGTAGTCGCGTTCGATAGTGATGCCCTCTGGTATTTCCGCGAGCACCAGGTTGCGCACGTGTTCAAGGATGGCGTGAAGATTAGTCGGGCGCCGCTCGATGGGTCGATTCGGCCCGACCATGCGGTCAACCAAGTTGCGTAAGCGATCGGCCTCGTGAATGATGATGTTCGTGTATTCTTTCAGAGATTCATCGTGGAGCTCTCGCTCCAGCAGCTGCGCCGCACCGCGTAGCCCGCCGAGCGGGTTTTTGATTTCATGTGCGAGTCCCTTTAATACGGCACGATTGGCGTTCTGGCGTCGAAACATGTTTTCGTCTTTGGCTAACCGCAACAGCCGGTCTACCTGCGACAGTTCCACTAGCAATGGACTGTTGTCATCGTCATCGGCCAACCGCGTTACGGTGCAATCGACGGTTAGTCCTTGAGCATTGGCAAGTACCAGCTGAATACCGCGCGCGGTAAGGGCGCTACCGTCGTTGTGCACTTGCTCCAGGACCTGCATCAACGGCCGGTTATTGGGCAGGCACTCGGAAAGTGGCTGGCCAAGCACCTGCTTGGCGCTTAATTGGAGCAAGGCCTCGGCGGCGGGATTGATGGCCATAGGCCGCAATCCGCGGTCCAGTGCCAGCACCGCCGTGGTGAGATTGTCGAGAATTTGGTCCTCGATTTCGGTCGACATAGGCCTTGGTCCAGCTGTGTTCCGTTTAAAAATACAAAGTTAAGCAACCTCCCCTTGGGACTATCGCTTCTGCACCGAAATAGTGCAAAAAAGCGAGGTGGTCAAAAAAACGCCCTCAGATTGCCTGAGGGCGTCGTACAGCGTCGAGTGATGACGACCTCCTAAAGGCTGTAGTACATATCGAATTCGACCGGATGGGTCGTCATGCGCACCCGCGTGATCTCCTCTATCTTCAAGCTGATATAGGCATCGATGGCGTCGTCACTAAATACGCCGCCGGCCTTGAGGAAGTCGCGATCGGCATCGAGTGCGTCCACGGCGCCGTCGAGCGAATGGCACACGGTCGCGACCTTCGCCTCTTCTTCTGGCGGCAGGTCGTACAGGTCCTTGTCGAGCGGACCGCCGGGCAGGATTTTGTTCTCGATTCCATCTAGACCAGCCATCATCATAGCGGCAAAGGAGAAATAGGGATTGCCGGCCGAATCAGGAAAACGGATCTCCACGCGCGTGCCTTTTGGGTTCGGCACATGGGGCACTCGCACCGCGGCTGACCGATTACGGGCCGAGTACGCCAACAACACCGGTGCTTCGAAGCCTGGGACTAACCGCTTGTAGCTATTGGTGGTTGCGTTGGTAAGCGCGTTTAGGGCGCGCGCGTGTTTGAAGATACCACCGATATAATAGAGCGCAATCTGGCTCAAGCCGCCATATTCATCGCCAGCAAACACATTCTCGCCACCCTTCGATAAGGATTGGTGCACATGCATGCCATTGCCGTTATCGCCGACCAGCGGTTTCGGCATGAAGGTCGCGGTCTTACCATAGGCGTGGGCTACGTTGTGCACACAATACTTCAGAATTTGCAATTCATCTGCTTTACGTACGAGGCTCGCAAATCGGGTGCCGATCTCGTTCTGGCCTGCGGTCGCCACCTCGTGATGATGGGCTTCGATGGTTAGTCCCATCTCGGTCATTGCGAGCGCCATGGCGGAACGGATATCTTGCAGCGAGTCCACCGGTGGTACCGGGAAATAGCCGCCCTTGACGGATGGGCGGTGACCCAGATTGCCGCCTTCGTAGGCCTTTTCCGAATTCCATTCCGCTTCCTCTGAATCGATCTTGAAGAAACTACCGCTCATGTCGGCGCCCCAGCGCACATCATCAAACACAAAGAACTCTGGCTCGGGCCCAAAGTACGCCGTATCCGCGACGCCGGTGCTCTTTAGGTAGGCCTCGGCCCGTTTGGCGATGGTTCGCGGATCACGCCCGTAACCCTGCATGGTCGTCGGTTCGAGAATGTCGCAGCGAAGTAATAGGGTCGGTTCTTCCATGAACGGGTCCATCACCGCGCTTTCGGGTTCGGGCATGAGAACCATGTCGGATTCGTTAATTCCCTTCCAACCGGCGATGCTGGAGCCGTCAAACATTTTGCCGTTTTCCATCATGCTGTCATCGACTACATGGGCCGGTACCGATACATGCTGTTCCTTACCTTTGGTATCGGTAAAACGTAGGTCGACGAACTTTACGTTGTTGTCCTTCATCATCTTAAAAACATCAGCCGCAGCCATCTGTAAATCCTCCGGGAGTTGGTTGGGGACGCTGCTCATGCAGCGCCAAGATGCATAGCTATCGCACGAACTGTGCCAGTCTCGATTTCAACGTAACTTATTGATTTAAAATACTTGTTAGGCGCTCGCTCGGCGTCGGAACGCACGAGAGTGGTGCAATAAGCATGCTATTATGCACAAAAGTGGTGCGTTAGTAAAAGCGTAATTCGACCGTACTTATTTGGCTATCCGATGCCACCGCCTCGTTGAAGCGCCGCCGTAACGCCATCACCGCGGCTTTATTCGGCAGCACCGCCAATGGCAGTAACAACTCGACGCGTATATGGCCGTCTAGGTAATGTAGCGTCACCTTTTCAATGTGCTGCGCCGCTTCGATATCGCGAAAATAGTGGTCCAGACGTTTCTGCACGACTTCACGCAGTGGCAGCGCGCCGGTCGAGGTTGCCATTTCATCATCCTCGGGGTCGATGTGCACCATAACGTCGCTGACCTCTTCGATGTCATCGATCAACTGTGCGCGCACCGTCTCACTGATTTGGTGTCCTTCCGACAGGCTCAACGTCGGGTCCACCTGAATATGCACATCCACCAGCGCATCACCGCCCATGCGTCGACTACGCAACGAGTGCAGGGCCTCAACGCCATCAACCGCCTCAATTGTTTGTCGGATTGCATCCACGCGGTCGGGGTCAAGCGCGGTGTCGACAAGTTCGCGCACGCTCTGCCAACCAAATTCCCAACCGATTTTGGCGATCATCAAGGCAACGCCGATCGCCGCGATCGCGTCGAGGTAGGAAAGACCGGCCATAGTGCCGGTGATACCGACGACCACGATCACCGAGGACAAGGCGTCGGTGCGGCTATGCCAGGCATTGGCACGCAGCATGTTGGAGCGATAGCGCCTGGCGGCCCGCATCGTGTAGTGGTAGATAGCCTCCTTCAGCACGATCGAGAGAGCGGCAATCACCAGTGCCCATACGCCTGGCGTTAGCAGTAATTCGGGGTTAAACAAGCGCCGCGTCGCATCAACGGAAATGCCGATCGCCGTGGCGATCAAGGCAACGCCAAGGCCGACGGTAGCTAGTGTCTCAAAGCGCCCGTGGCCGTAGGGATGCTCCTCGTCGGCCTCGCGGCTGCCATGTTTGGCCGCGTAGAGGACCAGCACATCCGTGGCGAGATCCGACAGCGAGTGCACGCCGTCGGCAATTAGCGCCTGAGAATGCGCGGTTACGCCGAACACAATCTTGGCAACGCCGAGCGCGAGATCGATGGCGCCGCCGACAAGCGTCACGCGATAAATCTCGCGCACACGTTCTCCGGGCTGAGGCGATGTCAGTGATAGCCTGGGCGCGTCCCCGCGGCCGGCATTAGTGGCCACGCTAGCCGACCTCAATGGTAATGGTGATATGGTGCCCCTCGCTGCGGGTATCGATGAGCTTGTGCCCATTGATGCGGCACCAGGCCGGAATATCGTTCAGCGCCCCGGGATCACTACATAGCACGTCCAGCGTGTCGCCGCGCTCGAGCGTCTTCACCTTTTCTTGAACCCGTATTACCGGCAGCGGGCATAGCAGCCTGCGGGCGTCGAGCTCGTGTCGGCTCATAGATACCAATCGCCGGGGATCTCCGCCGGCGACATCGGTCTAACCGCGACTAGTTGCTGGCCACCTTCTGTATTGCATACGGCCACGGTCACTTCTTCGTCCTCTTTCCCTTGGCTGAAGCGCGCGGTAAGCCGCGCTGCTAGTTGCAGATCACTAGCGTCAGCCGTGCCATTCACCAAAACTAAAGGGCCCTTGTGACTGGTGGGGAACATGTGAACATACTGTCGTCGGTAACCGTGGAGAAAGTTATTCTCGCCATCGTCGCGACCGACAATAAGTTTGAAATTAGCTCGCGGGCGTAAGTGGCGGCCTACCTTTAACAGCATAATGTCGTCAAGGTCGTAGCGTTTCTCGCCGCGTGATTGCCATAGGTCGGCAAGTTTGTGTGAGTAGCGTTTATCGGTAAGAAAGCAGCAACCGCCTGCCGGTTGTGCATAATCCCTAAAACCGAACTGCTTGGCCAGTGCCATTTGTGGCTTGCGCGAGCGACCGTTCATACGCAACAGTTTTTCGCGGTTTACCCAACCTTCTCGTTCGGGTAATGTCGGCGGCAGTAACCTCGCGCATAATGGACGCAATAAACGATCGAAGGCGCCCGATTCGCGTGCCACCACTGGCATAGTATCGCGCCGCTGCGACTTCGGCCGCTGACCTATAACTTCACCAGTGATAATGAAGTCGAATCCGTTCTGCTCCATCCACTGCCGCGCCTTGCCGACCATAAATGATTTACAGCCGAGACATGGGTTCATGTTCGCGCCATACCCGTGCTTGGGGTTTATGACGACGTCCTTGTACTGCTCGATGACGTCGATAATGTGGAGCTTTATGTTGAGCCGCTCGGCCACCCAAAGGGCGTTGTTGCGTTTGGGTTTTGCTCGGTGCTGATTACGAATTGCGTGGGTGTGCCCCTCGACGCAAAAGCCGGTATAGAAGTTAATACCCTCGACGTGTATGCCCTGATCAGCAATTAATCGGGCCGCCAGCATCGAATCCAGGCCTCCCGAAATCAGAGCGATCGCTTTTCGCGGTTCATTCAAACCGTCACTTGCATCCATATCGCAGCCGAAATACTAGCCTAAAGTGGTTGGGCCGGCACCCAGGACCCGCGTGCATAGATGTCGTTTGGCGGCGACCGCAGACGCGCGCGCCTGACCAGTAAAAAAAAGCAAATAAAAACGGGCGCTTACGGGCCCGTCAGTTCTTGTTTTTTGGTTTGTTTCGCCCTTCCGTGGTGCACTCCTCCGTGGCGATCCGGGCAGTTGCCCAACTCATTGGGGGGTGAGACCTTATCCTAAAGCAAGCGCCTTGTCCATGGTCAGGCAGGTGCCCGGTGGCCTGATGGTTTCGCAGCGCACAACGCCGAATCGGCGCTGCCCGGAGTGCCGGTTAGGCGTGAGTGTTCGCGGCCCGGCCGAATGCTTGAAATCAACCTCTGTGTGTCTCAAGGCTTGGATTGCCCCGCTAAGATCCGTTTTCTCTTCCAATCGTATTGGCGGATGTATGCAAGCCTTCCAGGTTCGAATTCACCATGTTCGATCATGGTGTAGACCACGGGCTCATCACAACTAAAGGCGTAGCGCGTCCAGCGATAACGCAACTTGATGGCCTCTGGGTTGCCGATCTCACACGGGATATCTCCCTGTGCAACCTGGCGTGCAAGCGCAAGCTCGCCAAGTTGTTTTAGGTCGGCGTCCAAACTCGTGTAGGCATCTTCCGGCTTTGGCGTTTCTACCACTTCGCTTACCGCACTGGAGCTGGTCACCCGGCCTGGGGTTGGCTGAAATCGAGTCGCAATCCGGTCGATGATTTCGTGTCGCAGCAGCCAATCGTTAGCGGCGGTGCCAGCGTGTACGATCATCGCCACCCATAAGGCCAGTACCAATACGCGCAAGAGCCCCACCCATGCGCGGGTGCCGATGTTGGGTACTAAGCCGGCAATCGGGTAGGCAAGCGGGTGTCGACGTGGCACAAAACTCTCACTATTGGTGGCGATCGCCCTAAGATGGGCCATGCGCTTGCTAAGCCAAGGGGTTGGTGAGATCAGCTCGTCAAGCGACATCCAAAAAGCACTGTTATCATTGCTTTGACTCGCGAACTGGGGGATGTTGAACGATTTCCAGCGGCGGCTCCCACTAGCGCCGACGGCAAGCGCAAAGGCGGCATCTACCTTTGTTTTGCAAGCGGCGATACCGTAGCGGTCATAGCTGTATATCTTGGCACGCGCGTAGGCGGCGCCGATCAATGGCAACACCGAAGCCGGCAACAAAAAGGCGGCCCATGGCGCCCGGCGGTCGTCGATGCGTCCCAGTTCCTGGCCCATTACAAAGTCGATGGCCCCCTGGCGATCGGTCAGTGCACCGATGACCTCGCCGTTTAAGGCGAGAAAACTGGCACCCTGAAACCGCAAACTGAAACAATCCGTAATCTCCGGGTTTTGAAACAGATAGGCAGCCGGACGAGCTTCGATCCCCAGTCGTCGGCATGTGGACTTGAGGCGTGAGAATAGGTCCGGGTGTTGCTTGGTACCGATTTCAACCGCCTCCCCACGCAAATAGGCCACCCGTCTGGCCTTGCGAAGGTGGGCGACGAGGTAAGCTAAAATAATCAGAATTGCCGCGCCGACGGCAAGCTGATCTACGCCGATCACCAACAGCTCATTTTCCGGCGCCAGCTTGAAGAGGAAGGCAAGGCCGATCCAAAAAAGTGCTGAAAGCACCATCGAGATTGCAAACAGCGGCCTTTCGGGCGGATAGGGATCGACCATGTTTGAGCGGCAACGATTACCGATCTCGGTTCTTTATTCTTTGTAAATGAAGTTCCATGAATGTCTGTTCTCTGTTATAGCACAAGATGATCTGGATAACGCGCCATCACCGGCGTAAGTATGCCGACACATCGTCTCTGCTTAAGTGGCTTGTGCGCCTAGTGCGCTGGTCATTTCATCTACTGTTACTCGCGCTGATCGTAGACGCGTTTTACATAGCCCTGATATGGCCAGATTGGGACAGGCTTGCCGTCGGCCTCGCGCCCAAGTCCAGATTCATTAGTGATTACCAGCATAAACAGCGGCGCGACCGAAAGCTGCCGGCACTGCGTTGGCAGCCGGTGACCCTGGCCAATATTCCGAGTGACGTCGTGCGTGCGGTTGTTGTCGCCGAGGACAGCCGTTTTTATCAGCATGATGGCTTCGACTTCATCGCCTTTAGAGAGGCCATGAATCACAACCTCGCCGAAGGCCGCTTCGTGTTGGGTGCCAGCACAATCTCACAGCAGACCACTAAAAACCTTTTTTTGAGCTCGGCCCGCAATCCGCTGCGCAAGTGGCATGAGCTAATCCTTACCTGGGGCATGGAGCGACGACTCAAAAAGCGACGCATCCTCGAGCTCTATCTGAACATCGCCGAGTTCGGTCCTGGGATCTATGGTGTTCAAGCCGCATCGTATGCCTATTGGGGCGTGTCGGTTTCGGCCTTAACCCTGGATCAGGCGGTGGCCCTGGCGGCATCGCTACCGAGTCCAAAAAAACACAATCCGAATACACGCAGTGAACGTTTCAATAAACGTGTAGTAAAAATAATGGGTTTCATGCGGCGATTCGATCACGAGTGGCACGAGCGTGCGTCTAGACGCGCCGACAGGTTATAATTTGTCGGCCGTTTCGGTGGCACCTGAGCCCTGTACCTTCCAAATACGCCTTTGACATTCCAACAACTGATACTCAGCTTGCAGCACTACTGGTCCCAGCAGGGCTGCATTCTCATGCAACCCTACGACATGGAGGTGGGGGCCGGTACGTTTCATCCTGCGACCACGCTCGGGGCGATTGGCCCTGAACCCCTGCGTGCGGCGTACGTTCAGCCATCGCGTCGGCCTACCGACGGACGTTACGCTGAGAACCCGGAGCGACTCCAGCGTTATTATCAGTTTCAGGTCATTCTAAAACCATCGCCGCTAAACATGCAGGCGCTCTATCTCGATTCTCTGCTAGAACTCGGCTTTGACCCGTTGGTACACGATATCCGTTTCGTTGAAGACGACTGGGAGTCACCTACCCTTGGCGCCTGGGGGCTTGGTTGGGAGGTACGCTTGAACGGCTCGGAGGTCACGCAGTTCACCTACTTCCAGCAAGTCGGTGGACTCGACTGTAAACCAGTGACCGGTGAGATTACCTATGGCTTAGAGCGCCTCGCTATGTATATTCAGGGCGTCGATAATGTTTTCGATTTGCAGTGGGCGCCTGGGTTTCGATACGGCGATGTCTACCGGCAGAACGAGGTCGAGTTCTCACGGTACAATTTCGAATACGCTGATGTAGATACCTTGTTTCGCCACTTCGATGACTGTGAGCGCGAAAGCAAGCGATTGCTTGAGCTCGTACTACCGCTACCAGCCTATGACATGGCCCTGAAGGCATCACACTTATTCAACCTGTTAGATGCACGTCGTGCGATTAGCGTGACCGAGCGTGCCCGCTATATCGGCAGGGTGCGGGCGCTTGTACGCGAGGTAGCGCAGAAATATTACGACAGCAGGGAGGCGCTCGGGTTTCCACGTGGTAAGGCTGGCCGCCAGCTAAATGCCTTGTGAGCCTACATTTCCCACCAGCTCTCTACTCGATCGCTGTTCTCGACGCGATCCTATCTGCTCCAGCCCTGGCGTCGTACCCGCGTCTGCGGCGTCGCCCTCGAAAAATGAGCTCAACGTACTGTAAAGTACGCCTGCGCACATTTTCCTTCGTGCGCCCTGTATCTACGGGCAGCTACACGCCCTCGCTACGACACTCGGTGAGAAATGCAGGCTAGAGCGAAACGCGCTGTAAAGAATCGGTCGGCCACCGTGGCGGCGGATATGTTGCTGGAGGTCGGTACGGAAGAACTACCCCCGAGATCTATCAAGGCGCTCAGTGAAGCCTTGGGTAAACAATTGTACCGCGGGCTGCGCACGACCGGTTTGGCGACCAGCAACAGCGAGCATTACAAGGTTTTCGCTACCCCCAGACGACTAGCGGTGCAGGTACCTGAAGTCCGGCGGCGGCAGCCCGATCAGATTAGCGAGCGCCGAGGCCCGGCATGGCAAGCGGCCTTCGATGCAAATGGTCAGCCGACGCAGGCGGCAGTAGGCTTTGCCCGCTCCTGTGGTGTCGCCCCGAAGCAACTCGATCGACTCGAAAACGACAAAGGTGCGTGGTTGGTATTTCGGCAGAAACAAAAGGGGGTATTAGCGCACAAGCTTATTCCTACCGTCGTCGCAGATGCGCTGAAGGCCTTGCCGATTCCGAAGCGCATGCGCTGGGGCGCTTCGGACGAGGAATTTGTGCGGCCAGTCCACTGGTTGGTACTGTTACATGGTAACGATGCCATCAAGTGCGAACTCCTTTCTGTCAAGGCGGGTCGAGAGACAACTGGCCATCGCTTCCATTACCCTAAGCCGATTGCATTGCGCTCGGCGAAAATCTATCCAGGTCCACTGGAGCAGCGCGGTTATGTGCTCGCCGACTTTAGCGCGCGCAAGGCCTTAATCCGAACTAAAGTAGAGGCGCTCGCCAAGCGCAAAAAAGGTATCGCCATTATTGGCGACGAGTTGTTGGAGGAAGTCACCGGGCTTGTCGAGTGGCCAGTGCCTATACTTGGATCCTTCGATAAGAGCTTTCTGAAGATACCGCCCGAGCCTCTGATCGCGGCGATGCGCGACCATCAAAGATATTTTCATGTCGTTGACAATAGCGGCGCGCTAATGCCCTATTTCATTACCGTCGCCAATATCAAGAGTAAAGACGTAGCGAAAATACGTGAGGGCAATATGCGTGTGATACGCGCACGCTTTGCCGATGCCCAGTTCTTTTGGCAGAGCGATTGTAGTACGCGTCTTGAGCACAAGGTAAAAGATCTTGCCGGTGTCGTCTTCCACGTCAAGTTAGGGAGCGTGGCTGACAAGGTTTCGCGTGTGCGCGGGCTTGCGTCGGCTATCGCCAAGGAGTTGGGCGGCTCGACGCAACTGGCGGACCGCGCTGCCCTACTGGCAAAGGCTGACTTGATGACGGGCATGGTGGGAGAGTTTCCCGAGTTGCAGGGCACCATGGGGCGTTACTATGCGCAACATGACATCGAAGATCCCGAGGTCGCCACCGCGATCCAAGAGCACTATCTACCGCGACACGCGGGCGACAAACTCCCGCGGACACAAACCGGCCAGGCGTTGGCGATCGCCGATCGACTCGATACCTTGATCGGCATTTTTTCCGTCGGCGAAGGCCCGACTGGAGATAAGGATCCGTTTGCATTGCGTCGCACCGCCCTCGGTGTGTTGCGCATAATCATTGAAGGCAAACTTGAGCTCGATCTGCAGACGTTGCTTGCGTCGGCTTGGCGCAACTATCCCGAAAGCTTGCGGCAAGATGATACCGTCGATTCGGTGTACGGTTTCATGATGGATAGGCTTCGCGTTTACTACGCGGAAGTTGGCGTGCGACCCGATGTATACGAGGCGGTGGTTACGTGTCAGCCCGCGCGCCCGCTGGATTTCGATCGACGCGTACGTGCGGTCATGGCGTTCCGTAAATTGCCCGAGTCGGAGAGTCTAACCAGTGCCAATAAGCGTATTCGCAATATTCTTAGACAGGGTGGTAACGCCGACTGGGACCACGTGTCGACGGTGCTACTCACAGAGCCGGCCGAAAGGCAGCTGGCACAGCAGGTGCAATCGCTTGAGCAGACGCTCACGCCCTTGTTCGACCAAGGAGACTATACGCAAGCAATGAAACGGCTAGCGGCGCTACGCCCGCAGGTTGATGGGTTCTTTGACAAAGTGATGGTCATGGTGGACGAAGAAGCGGTAAGGGATAATCGCTTAGCACTGTTAAGCGGCCTGAGTGCACTTTTCCTGCGCGTCGCCGATTTATCGAAGCTGCAAGACTAACAGGAGGACCTAGCATGAGTGCTGGCTCTTATCAAGACATGCTGGCTGCTGTTCAAGCATTTCACGATAAACATGCACTACGGGAAACTGGTGGTGAGGAATTAAATCATCGCGTTGCTTTAATGGCGGAGGAGTTGGGAGAAATTGCCTCGTGTATCACTAAGGGCAAAGCCAAGACGGCATTGGCGGAGGAGTGCGCCGATTTATTAATTCTGCTTATCGGTACCGCTATCGCCGCGGACTTCGATCTGGAGCAGGCGTTCTGGCAAAAAATGGCGCGACTAAAGACCCGGGATTCCAAGGTGATAAACGGCCGCATCCGCGTTTCCGAGTTCAGCGAAATGTAACACGGTTAGTGTTCCATCGACTTGATCAATAAATGCGCTTAGTCATTCTCGATCGCGACGGTGTCATCAACAAGGACTCCGAAGATTTCATAACTTCACCGGAGGAGTGGAAGCCTATTCCCGGTAGCGTGGAGGCCATAGCGCGGTTATACCGAGCTGGCTACAAGGTCGTCGTTGCTACCAATCAATCCGGCATCGGCCGCGGGTTGCTGGATATGGATACGCTCGGTCGTGTCCACGCGCGCATGTTCGATTCGGTACGAAAGCGAGGTGGTGACATCGATGGAGTCTTCTTCTGCCCGCATAAACCGGAAGACGCCTGCGCGTGTCGCAAACCGGAGCCAGGTCTGCTCAATGAGATTGCCGATCGCCTCAAGATGAATCTCAATGGTGTGTACGTCGTCGGCGATTCTGAACGGGATATTGTGGCCGCACGCCGTGCAATGGCGTTACCAGCATTGGTACGCACTGGCAATGGTAGAAAGACTTTGAAAGAGAGCAGCGAGCTTAACGGCGTACCGGTATTCGATGATCTACAGGCATTCGTGAGCGCGTTGCTGTCCGGCGAATTGAAGACGCGTTGATGTGATTTATCTGCGCTCGATGTTGTATAACGCCGTACTTTGGCTGTCGGTGCTCGTCTATGCGCCGCTAGCGGTGTTGTCTTTTCCGCTTCCCGCACTTGCTCGCAATCGTTTTATTGCACAATGGGCACGCTTCCAGCTGTGGTTGCTACGTCACCTGTGCCGGCTGGATTACCAAATACAGGGCCGCGGAAATCTACCGCCGGGACCGGCGATAGTCTTTTCCAAGCATCAATCGGCGTGGGAGACGCTGGCGTATCAGGTTATTCTTCCACCGTTCACATGGGTGCTAAAGCGCGAGCTCCTATGGATCCCGCTGTTTGGTTGGGGTCTGGCGATGTTACGACCGATCGCAATTAAACGTGGGGTCGGGCACCGGGCGGTTGACGAGGTGGTCAAGCAGGGCGCCGATCGACTGGCAGCCGGGTTGTGGGTATTGATCTTCCCAGAAGGGACGCGCCTGCCGCCACGGACTCGTCGAAAATACAAGCAGGGTGGGGCGATACTAGCGGCCGAAACCGGTTATCCAGTCGTTCCTATCGCGCATAATGCGGGTAGCTTTTGGCCGCGCCGCAGCTTTGTTAAACGCCCGGGCGTGGTTAGTGTCGCCATCGGCCCAGTTATTGAAAGCCGTGGACGCAGTGCGGCCGAGATTACGAAGTTATCCGAGGACTGGATCGAAGGCACCATGGCGAAATTGGAAGGCACCAGCCAACAGACCGGTTAAAGGTTTTGAATCGCAACTGGTTCCACCGAATCCGCCGGTTTGAAACCAAAGACACGTCCGTAAAAATAAAGCTCAGCATCCATTGCGCGCTTAATATTCTCTGCTCGCCGAAAACCGTGCTGTTCCCCCGCAAACGGCACGTAGGCCACCGGTAACCCCTTGCTTGCGAGTGCCTGTACCATTCGTTCTGCCTGGTTGGGCGGCACCACTGCGTCTTCGAGACCTTGTAAGAATATAACCGGGCATGAGAGACGATCCGAAAAATGAATTGGTGAGCGCTCCCGGTATGTGTCGCGTCGTTGCGGATAGGGCCCAACGAGCCGATCGAGATAACGTGACTCAAACTTGTGAGTGTCTTTGGCCAAGGCTTCCAGATCGCTAATACCGTAATGACTGGCGCCCGCCTTAAAAATATCGTGAAACGTCAACGCGCACAAAACGGTATATCCGCCTGCACTGCTACCGGAAATGGCCACCCTGGCGCGATCCACGCGACCTTGCCCAATAAGGTGGCGCGCGGCATTAACACAGTCGGCCACATCGGCGATTCCCCATTGATTATTGAGGCTCTCCCGGTAGGCGCGACCGTAACCGCTGCTACCCCGGTAGTTGACGTTTACGAGCGCAAAACCGCGGCCGGTCCAAAACTGCGTCCTTAACCTCAATTCACTCGATGTGGCACCGGTGGGGCCACCGTGGCAGTTGACGATCAGCGGTGGTCGCTCACCAGCGGGTGCTGTGTAGTCAGGGTTGCACGGCGGATAGAACAAGGCATGCGCAACTGCGTCCTGTGCGGTCGGAAAAGTAATTGCCTGCGGAAGCGCGACAAAGCGCTCGTCAATTGCTACCGTGCTCGTGCGACGCAGCACTCTAGTACGGTGGGTGGTGAGATCGAGCGCGACAACTGCAGCAGTCTCCGTGGGCGAAGCAGCCACAAATACAGCGTGCTTGGGTGAGACTCGTATATCACTGATACTGGTATAGGGCGTTTCGATCTCGGCCGATTCGTCGCTAATGGTGTCGATGGTAGCGAGCCTAGAGTCGCCGTCGTTGCTATATGTGCAGACGATTTGGTGGTCGGCGGCGAATCCGTAGGTCGACATGCCGAACCCCCATTGCGGTAACCCAAACTCCGCTTGCTTTGAGAGCAAAGGCTTTATTTGTCGATCGCACCAGCGATAGAGGTTCCACCAGCCACTGCGGTCGGAGACAAAGTACAGGGCGCCATCCGGCGACCATTCGGGTTGAAAGATGGATTCGTCGACACCGCCGGCGACGCGAGTGGGTTCACCGAATCCGCCTTGCCCATCGAGTGGCGCCACCCATAGCTCGGTGCCATCCCACGGCATGTTGGGATGATTCCAACTGAGCCACGCGAGGCTGTGACCATCCGGATGTAAACGTGGTGACGAATAAAAGTCATTACCTGCTACCAATACTTGCCCGGGATTGCCGCCCGCCATCGGTACCGCCACAATGGTATTGCGCGGTTCACCGTCGGTACCATGGTCCTCACACACACAAATCAATCGCCCACGGCGGTGATCGGTCACGCCATCGGCATAACGCAGGGGGCCGATTGGCGTGATCGGGGCTGGGGTGCGGTCAGGGTCTTGACGGTAGATCCGTTGATCCTTGTCGTTGGAAAAAAACACGACCCGGTCTGCTATCGCGAAGGCGCCACCACCATACTCATGGACGCGTGTCCTGACATTGAAGGATGACGGCGTGACATCGGTCAGTTGTCCGTCGGCGGTACAACGAACAACAACATTGCGCCCACCCTCGGTGGGGCGCGACTCTATCCAGTAGATGTCATCACCTTCTACTGTTATCGAACCAATAGCGACGGTCTCAGAAACAATGAGATCCGACGTGATCGGTGACACCCACGTGCCAAACGGTGCGGTACGTCTAGTCATAGATCTTGGGCGTATCGCGCGATCGAGGTCGGTCTATTCCAACAATTCCGTGTCGTCATCGGAATAAGCGGGCGAGCAACAGCATAAGAGCTTTAGCACAACGTCACCGGTGTTGTTTAGCTGGTGTGGTGTGCCCGGCGGAATACACACAGTATCACCAACTCTAACATCAAAAGTTTCGTCGCCAAGCCTCATGAGCCCGTACCCAGACGTGAAATGATAGAGTTCTTCGGTTTGCAGGTGCCGATGTAGTCGAGTCTTGCCGCCAGGGGGCACAATGGCCTCGGCTAGACTCTGCGCTTGGTTTTTGTTCACACGTGGATGCATCAGCTCCCTTATTTGCGAGCCATCTAAGGTCACGTAGCTCTGTATTTGCTGGTATTCGGTTTTAGACACCATTGTTATGCGATCGCCTAAGTTTTGTTGCCTGCCATGCGCCGGCACAAAGTGAGCATGATATCAATGGGCACGATCATCAGGCCGGTCGTTGAACAATCTGATGTCTCAAACAAGTTTAGACGAGCTATGGCCCTTCAACCGCGCCATTACCATATCTGCGGTCTTCCGAAAGTCGACCTTGCCGCTGCCCATCTTGGGGAGCTCGTCGAATACTACGAAGTGGCGCGGTAACGCTAACGGCGGCAGGCGCTGGGACAGTTTGGCCAGCACATCTTTTCGATCAACGTCGTGATCCAATACCACGACGATGCTTGCTCCCTTCTTCGCGTCTGGGATCTCGACCACACAGACCTCGGTGTCGTCCGACACGATCTGTTGCAGCGCGTCTTCCACTATCACCAGTGAAACCATTTCACCACCGATCTTGACGAACCGCTTTAACCGACCGCGGTGCCATAGATAGCCGTCCTCATCTAGCATCCCCATGTCGCCGGTCTCATACCAACCGTCTTCGATCCGTAACGCCGTCTCCTCGATGTCCCCGAGATATCCCTTCATGACTAAGTCACCCTTCACCAGCACCTTACCTTCTTGTCCGGGACCCAGCGGCCTACCATTATTGATGTCGGCGATTTTTACGGACACCCCCGGCAGGGGTCGGCCGACGCTTCCTGGTTTGGCCGCGCCCGGGAGATTGACCGAGATCACGGGACTGGTTTCAGTCGTGCCGTAGCCCTCGTATACGCTCAACCCGTGCTGTTCTTCGTAGGCACGTCGTAGCCATTCGGGCGCCTTGTCTGCCCCGGCCACGACAATGCGTAACGACTCAAAATCACCGGCGGACGATTGTCGTAGGTAGCCCATCAAGAAATAGGGCGTCGCAATCAGAACCGTCGCCTTATCGTCACGGATAATGCGGCTGACGGTCTTGAACTCCAGTGGGTTGGCGTAGGTGACGATCGTTAGACCCAGACTGAGTGGAAGCCAAAGGTTGGTCGTTTGTCCGAACACATGAAACAGAGGCAGGATCGCTAGCAAGATGTCGGTGTCATGAAACGCGAACACTTCTCTGGCCGCAATGACGTTTGAGCCAATGTTGCGATGGCTCAGTTCTACCACCTTGGGCTCGCGCTCACTGCCGCTGGTGAAGAGGATGACGACGCTGTCATCGGGGTCGCCGTGATGAATCTGCTTGAGGATGGATCGCGTCGGCAGTTTGGATTTTAACCATGCCCGCAATTTTTCTAACGCAGTAACCTGGTGCATGATGTCTTCGATACACACCATGCCATCGACCAGGTTGCAACCGATTTTTTTCAGCAGCGTGCGTGACGTGATGATGGTCTTAAAGTCACATTTGCGCTGTGCGAAACGCGCATTGTGTTCGGCGCCGGTCGAATAGTTGATCATCACCGGCACCCGGCCCGCCATCAGTGTGGCCAGGACGGATAGGGCACAGCCGGCAGAGTTGGGAATCATAATCCCGATATAGCCGTCTTCGTATCGACTGAATCTGCGCGCCAGCAGCAGTGAGCCGAGTAGCGCCCGCGCGTAACTCACTCGCTGGCCCGTCGAGCGATCGAGAAAGGCGAGCTTACCGCCCTTGGCTTTGGCTACAGTGACAAACTCCCTATGGAGCAGCATACTGGTGATAGACCTTTGTTCGTCATTGCCGTTCTACTGCGTTACTGAGTGCTGCAAACTCTTCTAAGGTAAGCGTTTCCCCGCGGCGCATTGGGTCAATATCGAGCGCCCGTATTTGCTGATCATTAAGGAAGTCCTTCAAGGCGTTACGCAGGATCTTGCGCCGTTGCACAAAGGCCGCCTGTACGATGCCGGCAAACACGGTTTCAGTGTTAACGGTCACCGGTGGTTTGGCGTGCGGGCGCAAATGTACGACGGCAGAGTCCACCTTTGGTGGTGGTCTGAACGCAGCCGGTTTCACACTAAGGAGCTTCTCTACCCCACAGCGCCATTGCACCATAACCCCTAAGCGGCCATAGGCTTTACTGTTCGGCTGCGCACATAGCCGGTCGACCACCTCATTTTGCAACATGAAGCACATGTCCTCGAGACAGTTTACTTGGTCAAGCAGACGGAACAACAGCGGGGTGGAAATATTGTAGGGCAGGTTGCCAATTACCCGAAGCTTGCGATCTCGATCTACCAAGGCGCAATAGTCAAACGATAGCGCGTCGGCGTTGTACACCGTGACATTTTTAGCGAGTAGGGGGTCGGCATCGAGTTCGGCAGCTAAGTCACGATCGATCTCGAGCGCATGCAGACGCGTTACCTGTGGTGCCAGGACGCGTGTTAGAACACCGTGGCCGGGGCCGATCTCGACCACATGGTCGCTTGGTTGTGGCGCGAATGCTTGGACGATGCGGTCCAACACACCGGTGTCGTGTAAGAAGTGCTGGCCAAAGCGCTTACGGGCAGGGGTGGTGGTCATGTCGCCACGAGCGAGAGCGCCGCATCGATCGCCGCCCGCAGGCTGCCGGGATCGGCCCGACCAGTGCCGGCGAGATCGAGAGCGGTACCGTGGTCGACAGACGTACGCACAAACGGTAACCCTAAGGTGACGTTAACGGCGCGACCGAGGCCGCGATGTTTGAGGACCGGCAACCCTTGGTCGTGATACATGGCCAGTACTGCATCCGCATTCTCGAGCTGGGTCGGTATGAACGCCGTATCGGCCGGCACCGGTCCACGCAGCGCTAGGCCCTCGTGCCTGAGTTGTTCGATCGCGGGTGCTATCACCTCTATCTCCTCGCGGCCGAGGTGTCCCGACTCGCCGGCGTGCGGATTAAGGCCGCACACGAGAATACGTGGGTGGTCGATAGAGAATTTGTCTTTCAACTCCTGATGTAGCACCCGCAACATGCCCATGATCCGACCTCGGGTGATGTGTCGGCTGACTTCGGCCAGTGGCAGATGGGTGGTCGCCAGCGCCACTCGCAAGTCGTCGTTCATCAACATCATAACCACCTGGGCGCTGCCGGTGTGCGCGGCAAGAAACTCGGTATGACCACTGAAGAAAACCCCAGCGTCGTTGATTACACCTTTATGTAACGGGGCCGTTACTAAGGCGTCGAACTCCTTATCTAGGCAACCGTCGATCGCGGTCTCGAGCATATCGATGACGTAAGGCACATTGGCCTCGTCGAGACGGCCGGCATGCACCGGTCTAGCAGTATTGATTGGCAGTACGGTGATGCCGGGGGTGGCGGAGGCGCGCCCCTGCCATGGTCGCGCTGTGAACGGTAATCCCATCATGGCGGCGCGCTGCTCGAGGAGTTCGGGGTCGGCGATGAGTACGAGACAACAATGAGGAGGTTGTTGTCCAAGCATCACACAAAGGTCGGGCCCGATACCGGCAGGTTCGCCGGTGGTCAACGCGAGAACCGGGATGTTATTGGTCATGGCCAGTCGCGAGTTGGGCGCATCAGCACCTTGCATCCCTGATGTCTGGCGCGCGGGGCCAAAATCAGTTTCCGCTAGCTGTGCGCCTACTGGTCCTCAAGCCGATAGTTCACGTAGGCCTCGTCCCGCAATCGGCGCAACCATTGGTCGTAGCGGGCGTCGGCCTTGCGGCTATGGATTTGCCGGCGAGCGGCGGCACGACTACGTTCTTCACTGACATCATGGGTGCGCTTAGCGAGTACCTGTATCAAATGTAAACCGAAAGGCGTGCCTACCGGCTCGCTCAATTCGTTTGGTTCGAGCTGGTTCATTGTTTTTTCAAACTCAGGCACCGTCTGCCCTGGATTCACCCAACCGAGGTCGCCGCCCTTGGCGGCTGAGCTCTTATCTTCGGAATGGGCGCGTGCGAGCTCGGCAAAGTCCTCGCCATTTAACACCCGCTCCCTGAGTTGCTCCAGTTTGGCTCTGACCTCCGAGATCGATCGGACCTCGCTTGGTCGCAACAAGATGTGACGCACGTGAACCTGAGGTACAGGCCGCGCTTGTGCGCCACGCTTGCGTTCATCCAATTTCAAGATATGAAACCCAACCGGGCTTCGTAACACATCGCTGACGCCGCCCGGCTCCAGGGTCAACAGCGATTCGAGGAACATGCCCGGCAACTGGCCGGGTTCTTTCCACCCAAGCGACCCACCTTGTAAAGCATTCTGACCATCGGAGTGGGTAATCGCCACCTGCTCGAAACTAGCCCCTGCGATCAGGGATTCATGGATTTTTTCGGCCTTGGTTTTCGCTGCCTCCACCTGTTCAGGGGTGGCCGCGTTAGGCACTGCAATTATGATTTGTGAGATACGATAGGCATCGTCCACCCGTGCTTGGTCGTTACGGTTGGACAAGAAACTTTCTAACTCGGCCTCCGATACGGTTATGCGATTATTTATTTGCCTCTGTAGCAAGCGTTGGATTTTTATATCGTTACGGATCTGACTGCGATAACGCTCGATTTCAATGCCGTCACGGCGAAGTACCCGATAGAGCTCCTCGACCGTACTGTTATTGCGCTCGGCCACGACCGCAATCGCCTGTTCCACATCTTTGTCATTAACTCGTACCCCGAGCTCGTCGGCCAGTTGCAGCTGAATTCGCTCCAAGACCATGCGTTCGACCATTTGTTTTCGGAGGACTGATTCTGCAGGCGGGTCAATATTTCGCGTCGCCAGTTCTTGCTTAATCTCTTCGATACGGGCTTCCAATTCGGTGTTGGTAATGACGTCTTCATTCACCACCACGACAATACGATCAATATCTACGATGGCCGCCACGGCCGGTGCCAGCGGCCCGCACACCGACAAGGCAATCGCCAACAAAGAGGTCTGCACAATGGAAGGTTTCATCTGCATATCACCCGCGCCCCCGATGCCTATGGCACGTTGAACGCCACAGCATAACACGAATCATCGATAACCCGGGCGATCGCGACCAAACTCCGCTGTCGGCGAAAATACGCTTTGCTCGAACGGGTTATCGGGTGCGCTGCCCCACTCGCCAAGTCCATTCAGCGTCAGCTGTAATTGTATACTGTTCACTTGCTCGTCATCACTACTGATCCGCCGCCTGGCGAAGAAACGAATTCCCCAGCAACACGAACGGTATTCCAGGCCCGCGTGCGTATCGAGATTGCGGTCATCTTCGAGTGAATAACTCGTACCCGCCTGTATCGTCCACCGGGGCTTAAGCGGCCAGCGTACAGACAGGTCTAGTTGTTCGAATTCGTCCCGGACGAATCGCTGGCCCAAATTTACAATGCGATCGTCGGCCGGTTGGTACTGGAAAAACAAATCGCTCTTTTGCCTCTCGTCACGTTCATCGTTCCACTGCAGGGTACCGCGTGTATACCAGCGCTCGGCCAGCCGCGCCGTGAAATCCAAGATGATATCGGATTTGTCGCTGGTATCTACGCCAGCCGGCAGGTTGACCTCGCGGTCTTCGAAGAAAAAGATCCGGCCAAGACTCACCTGTAGGCGCTCGATGCCATCGCTAGCGCCGATGACCCGTGTGGTCAACGCCAGCGTGACTTGATCGGCATCACCGACTCGGTCACCGCCAATAAAGCGGTTCTCGCGGAATAGATTGGCGAAGCTCAAGTCGGGCACGCTGGTGTCGAAATCCGGCAGCGTGTCTTGGTCTTTCTCAGGTATCTTCAAATAGAATACCCGCGGCTCCAGGGTTTGTAGGAAAGCGCCGTTGCGCATGCGCATCGGGCGCTCAAAGAACAAGCCACTGTCAAGGCTGAAGGCGGGGACGGTGACATCCGGTTTGTCTTCGGTGCTGCCCGAGACGTCTAGGTCGTAGGCGATATGGGTGACACTCAATTTCGGCGTTATAAAGCTGTAGCTGTTGCGGAACGGTAGGCTCACGGCCGGACGCAAGTTTAGGCGGGCACCGGTCAGGCTATTGTCACGCTCGAAGTCCACGAGCTCGCTGTCTAGTTCGGGGTACAGTCTGCCGGCGGTAATAGCAGGGCGCGCCGATAGCGATAGTTGCGGCAGTCGATCGTACGGGCGATCAGCGATGGCGATCGTGTCGTCTATGGTCTGGAAGCCGACGGCCCGTGCGCCGAAGCGCCAGACACTGCCATCGTAGCCAACGTCGGCATCCTGCTTTAAGTGGGTGAGGCTGGTGATCGACAGCTTGTTACCGAAGTCATCCAGGTAGTCGTTATCGGATACCCGCTCGAAATCGATGCCAGCGCGCCAACCGCGGCCGAGGGCTTGGCTGTGTACGTAACGACCGGCCCAGCGATCCTCGCCGGTTTCATCGTCGTCTTCGAGAAACTCGAAATCGAGCTGACCATTCAACGATCGCCCGAGGTAGCGAAACTCGTCGCGGATCTGTAGGCCCCGTTTGCTCAGTATTCGCGGCGTAACCGTGGTGTCGAAGTTAGGAGCAATATTCCAATAATACGGCACCGCAAGCTCGGTGCCGAGCTTATCGGAGCGACCGAATTCGGGCATGAGAAACCCTGACTCACGTTCATCGGACACAGGGAAGCGAAGATAGGGCCAGTAGAAGATCGGTACCCGCTTGAATTTGATCGTGGCATGGTGGGCACTACCGACCTTGCGGTTCTTGTCCACCCTTAAATCACCTAGGCGCAAATACCAATCTTCATGGCTCTTGGGGCACGTGGTGTAGCGCACGTCCTCGAGTTGAATGCGTCCCTCGCCCTCTAAGCGTATGCGCCCGGCACTGCCGCGGGCATCGTTGCTGCCCAATCGATAGGTTGTGGACTCGGCGTATCCGGTTTGAGAGTCGAGCCGCATATAGAGTTCGGGGGTCTTAAATTGATCTCCGTCCAAACTTTCGAGGGTCACATTTCCGCGCGCCTGTATTTCCGATTTTGGCTTGTGGTAGACGATTTCGTCGGCCAAAATACGCTGATCTTCTCGCCGCAGCTTCACATTCCCATATAATAAAATTGTCTCATCGTCGTGGGTTTCCATACGATCTGCGTGAGCCTCCGTTTCTTCAGACGTGGCCTCGAAAAATGGTTTCGGCGGTGGGGCGGGGCAACCCGCAACCGGGGCAGCGACGCTCGGTTGAGAGCTGACGACAGCTACAACGGTAAGATAGACCCAACAGCGGGGCTGGGGCATGAGTGTGCTTTGTTCATTGCGTAAGCCGTAAAATTGCATAGAATCGGCACGCCATCAAGCGTCGATGGTGCTAAGTAGGCGAATTGGACGACAGACTGCAAGCATTGCGAACATGGCTAGCGAAGGCGCTGGCGACATCGACGTACGAGCTCGAACCAGCCAGCGCCGATGCGAGCTTCCGTCGTTACTTTCGTGTCAGGGTTGGTGACCGATCCTACATTGCTATGGATGCACCGCCGGCGCAGTCCGATTTAACGCCGTACCTACGGGTGGCGGCGCGTTTCCATGATCTCGGTCTGAATGTCCCCAAGGTGTTCGAAAGCAATACCGAGATGGGTTTCTTGTTGATCACCGATTTGGGCGAGCGCTTGTATTTGTCACAGCTCGACGACACCACGGTAGAACGACTCTATGGCGATGCGCTGGGAGCGCTCTTGATTCTGCAGGCGGGTGTGTATAGCGATAGCACCTTCCTGCCCGATTACGATGAGACCTTGCTGGTGGACGAAATGGAGCTATTTCAGGAGTGGTACCTTGGACGACATCTCGGTATTACGCTTACCGCCAAGCAAAAGGCGCACTTGTACCACGTGTTCGGCCAACTCACGCAGTCGGCCTTAGATCAGCCACAAGTATGGGTGCATCGCGATTTCCATTCGCGCAATCTCTTGGTCACCAAGCACAACAATCCGGGGATCCTGGATTTTCAGGATGCGGTACTGGGGCCAGTTACCTACGATCTCGTTTCCCTGCTGCGCGACTGCTATATCGCCTGGCCACGTGAACGGGTGGAAGATTGGGCCAAGGGGTACCATGCGCTGGCATTACAATCGGGTATACAAGTCGGTGAGGACGACGGCCAATTCCTACAATGGTTCGACCGGATGGGGTTACAGCGACACCTCAAGGCGATAGGCATATTCGCCCGTTTGAAGTACCGTGATAGCAAGTCTGGTTACTTAGCTGACATCCCGCGTACCCTCGGTTATGTGATACAGGTGAGCGCGCGTCATGCAGATCTGCAAGCGCTCAACACGCTGTTGTATGAGCTCGGGGTCGCCAAGGCGGCGAATAGGGAGATGACATGAGGGTGATGATTCTGGCCGCTGGTCGCGGGGTGCGCATGCGTCCGTTGACCGACCGCATCCCGAAGCCACTACTCACCATAAGCGGTGAGCCACTGATCGTGCATCTTATAAGGCGGCTGGCCAAGGCGGGTTTCAACGATATCGCCATCAACTATGCGCACCTCGGCGAGCAAATCGTGGACCGACTCGGCGACGGTACGGCGTTTGGTGTGCAGATTCGTTATTCGCCCGAGTTACCGCAGGCGTTAGAGACCGGTGGTGGTATCTACAATGCCTTACCGCTGTTGGGCGACGGACCGTTTGTGGTGGTCAACGGCGATATCTGGACCGATTTTCCTTTCGAGCGTCTGCCGGCGCGTCCCACCGGTCTGGCGTATTTGGTATTGGTGAACAATCCGCCGCATCGGGTCGATGGGGACTTTGCGTTGGTAGATGGACACGTGTCTGCCGACGGCGACCCAAGGCTAACCTTCAGCGGTATCGGTGTATACGCCGCCGAGCTCTTTCGTGACTGTGAGCCCGGTCCATTTCCACTGGCGCCGCTACTACGAGCGGCAGCGGTTCAGGGTTTGGTAACCGGCGAGCACTACGCGGGCGAGTGGGTTGATGTCGGCACCGAAGAGCGCCACCGCGCCCTCAAAGATCGATTAGCCGGATCTGCTTAACGTCGGCGGTAATTAAACCGGTAGGCAAAAGAAAGGCCGGCGGCAAATGCCCTAAGTATTTCTCGCGCATAAACCGCCGGCTTGTTATCTACACGGTTGCGGGGCACCAGGCTCCTCACCGTCGTTACCGCGGTCGGCCTACTTATTTCGGCCGACCACGCGATGATCTGGAACCACCCGCTAGCCGCGTTACTTCTTCCTCTTAGCTGCTTTCTTAGTCGCCTTCTTGCGCTTTTTCGCCTTCTTGGCGGTCTTCTTGGCGGCTTTTCTCTTCTTAGCCATAACGTACTCCTTTTGGGTTGTGGTTAGAGGCTTACTTGGGAAAAGGGGCGAATTTGCCCCTTGGGTACTGCTCTTTGCAAAAGCAAAAGACAGCCATAGGCTGTCTTTTGCTGATCTGAAGTGGAATAGAACATATCGACGGGCTGGCTAGACGCTTTACCGACGGCCGTTTCGTGGCGATGCTTCCTATTTATTCTTGTTCTTGTTGAGATCCGTAATCGAATCAAAATTATCGTATACCTTTGACTAGCGTCGTCAAACCGGTTGTTGATGGTCGCTTTGCGTTATCTCTTCCTGACGGTCCGCGACAACTCTTCCACTGCTTACTCGACTTCACAACCGTGTTAAACAACCTTAAAACCTTGTCTAGCACACTCACATAACGTGTCAAGGTATAAATGTAAATACCATTTACAGAAAAAGCAAACTTTTTTGACAACTTTTTTCATGTCGATGTAAACCCAAATTCGAATCCAATGAGTCATCAACATTTATCATCCACATTTCGAGTCACCGCAGTTTAGACACGTCTTGCAACCATCCATTTTGATCACCGCCTTGGTCAAACATTTATTGCACAGTTGCGCCTCCGGCGGATACCCGCCTGCGTCATCCAGCATAGGTTCTGTATGGTCGTTTTGTGCCTGTATTTCAGCTAGTTTTTCCGATGCGTATTGCTTGCGATCATCGTTTTCTTCGGTCGAAATCAGGCCAATCATCTTCAAATGACGTTCAATGACGTCTCCGATTTCAGCCACCAACGACGGTGTGTACTTGCCACGTCTGAAGTAACCACCGCGTGGGTCGAACACGCTGTGTAATTCTTCGACCAGAAATGTCACGTCACCACCCTTACGGAAAACGGCAGAAATGATGCGCGTGAGGGCGACGATCCACTGGAAATGGTCCATGCTCTTGGAGTTGATGAACACTTCAAATGGACGTCGTTTCTCATGCTCGGTGCCGGCATTGAGCACGATGTCATTGATGGTGACGTAGAGCGCATGTTCGGTAAGCGGCGTCTTAATCTTGTAAGTGCTACCGAGCAGCATCTCTGGCCGCTCGAGCTTTTCGTGCATTTGGATGACGTTGCTTTCAACCAGATCGCTGACTTCTTCCTTGCTGACGTCGAATCCGGTGATTTTCTTGTCGATTCTAATGGTCATGATGTGTTCCTGTTCTCTGCCCTTATTGTCAAAACTTGCCGTAATACCCTTCTTTTAAAGCATCAAATAGGTTGGCGGCAGTATGGGTTTCGCCGTCGTATTCGATCTCTTCGTTACCCTTAAGGTCGAGGACTTCGCCGTCTTCCAACTGGAAGCGGTACGTGGTTTTTTCGAGGTCTTTGTCCTTGACCAGTACGCCTTGGAACGCCTGTGGATTAAAGCGAAATGTGGTGCAACCCTTTAGCCCTTGTTTGTGGGCGTACAGATAGGTGTCCTTGAAATCCTCAAATGGGAAATCGGTGGGTACATTGGCGGTCTTGGAGATCGATGAGTCTATCCATTTTTGGGCCGCCGCCTGAACGTCGACATGCTGGCGCGGGCTGACATCGTCGGCGGAGACAAAATAATCCGGCAACCGCGTTTCCGGTATATCAGCATTCGGCATGGCCTTGGGATTGACCAGTGCCCGATACGCCAGCAGCTCAAACGAAAACACTTCCACCTTCTCCTTGGTCTTGCGCCCCTCACGAATGACGTTGCGGCTGTAGTGGTGCGCAAACGAAGGCTCGATTCCATTGCTGGCGTTGTTGCCGAGCGATAGGCTGATGGTGCCGGTGGGCGCAATAGACGTGTGGTGCGTAAACCGTGCGCCCGCTTCGGCGATACGGTCGGTCAACGCCGGATCTAGTTGTTGCATGTAACGGCTGTAACGCGCAAGCAGCACCTTGCCAGATACTTCATCGCCGACCTTATAACCGTCCTTGGCCATTTCTGGTCGCCGCGCCAGCATCTCCTCGGTGACGGTAAACGTATCCATCATAATCGGGGCTGGGCCCTTTTCCTCCGCGAGCTCGATGCCGGTCTGCCAACCGACTTCGGCCATCTCCTGCGACACGCGTTCTGTGAATGCCAGTGATTCGGGCTCGCCATATTTCATTCTCAGCATGGTGAGGGCGGAACCAAGGCCAAGGAAGCCCATGCCGTGGCGGCGCTTGTAGGTAATCTCGTGTCGTTGGGCAGCTAGCGGCAGGCCGTTAATCTCGACCACGTTGTCCAGCATACGCGTGAATACGGACACCACCTCGCGGTAGCGCTCCCAGTTGAAGCTCGCCTGTTCGGTAAACGGGTGCTCGACGAATTTGGTGAGATTGACGGAGCCAAGCAGACACGACCCATAAGGCGGTAGCGGCTGCTCACCACAAGGATTAGTGGCGCGGATGTTTTCGCAGAACCAGTTGTTGTTCATTTCATTGATGCGGTCGATCAAGATGAACCCTGGTTCGGCATAATCATAGGTGGACGTCATGATCATGTCCCATAGCCGGCGCGCCGGTAGGGTCTTATAGACTTTGCACGCTACCTCGCCGAGGCTGTTTTGCATGTAACCATCGCTGGTTGGCCAGCGGCGCCAGACCATGCGGGTGTCGGGATCATCGTAGGCCTCTTTGTTGGTCGGAAACACCAGGTCCCAGGCGGCATCGGCTTCCACCGCTTGCATGAACTCATCGGTGATCAGGCACGACAGGTTGAATTGGCGTAGCCGTCCGTCCTCGCGCTTGGCACGTATAAAGCTGAGGATATCCGGATGCGAGATATCGAACGTCCCCATTTGTGCCCCCCGGCGGCCGCCGGCCGACGACACCGTAAAACACATGGCGTCGAAGATATCCATAAAAGAAAGGGGGCCGGAGGTATAAGCCCCGGCCCCGCTAACAAAGGCCCCTTTGGGCCGGAGGGTAGAGAACTCGTAGCCGATGCCGCAGCCGGCCTTAAGCGTGAGCCCGGCCTCGTGTACTGCGCCCAAGATACCGTCCATAGAATCCGGAATGGCGGTCGAGACGGTGCAGTTGATGGTGCTGGTGGCCGGCTTGTGATCCTGGGCGCCGGCGTTGGAAATGACACGGCCAGCCGGGATCGCCCCATGCTGCAACGCCCATAGGAATCGCTCGTCCCAGTGTCCGCGCTTCTCCGGGGTGGGTTCCACCTCGGCCAGCGCCAGTGCCACCCGACGATAAGTGTCGTCGATGTCTTGATCTAAGGGTTCGCCAGATTTCATCTGCAGGCGGTACTTCTTGTCCCAAATATCGAGCGAGGCCGCCTGCAACAAGATGTCGTCAAGCGATAGTTCTGTTTTTTTGAGCGAAACCGCCTTCATGGGTGTGAACGCCTCCCCTTGCTTAGGCTTGTTGTTGGGAAAAACCCCAAAACACAAGATATAGTAGTTTTCAACTAGACTAGACCCATCGTATTGGGGTGTCAAGCGAGAAAGACGGAAGGTTTGGCAGTACCGATTAGCGGCGGGCGGGGTGACTATATATATAGTGAGCTAGTGGTCTCGGCCGGCCGGCTTGGCCCGACCCTGAGGCATGGGCGCCGTACCCCAATATATTGGGTCGCTAACGCGACGGTGAATGAACCCGTCTCGCCCCGGTGGCGCGGCTCCAAGTAGCCAAAGAAACGTCCCCCAGGTGCGGCGCCGGCAAACCCAGCCGGCGCCCTCGCGTACTCGTATCTATATGGTGAGCCCGAAGGCCAACTGCAGCCGGACGTCGAATTCGTCTCGCCTAAAGTAATGCTGCTGGGTACCGGGGTGTTCGATCTTGATGGCCCCCATCAGCGCCGCGATGCGGCCGGTGGTCTTCCACGGCAGGTCGTGCATGAGTCCATATAGTAAACCGGCGCGGTAGGCGTCGCCGCAGCCGGTGGGGTCCTTGACCGCCGACACCGGTGCCGCCGGGATATTAAGGCACTCGCCGTCGGTGTAGATGCGCGAGCCCTCAGCCCCCAAGGTCACGATCAGCCCCTGCACGTAGCCGGCCAATCCCTCTAGGGATCTGCCGGTGCGGTCGGTCATGAGTTGGGCCTCGTAGTCGTTCAACGTGACCCAGGTCGCCTGCTCGACGAAGCTCATGAGATCGTTACCGTCGAACATGGGTATGCCTTGGCCGGGATCAAAGATGAACGGGATCTTAGCCTTGGTGAATTGGGCCGCATGCTGGATCATGCCGTCACGGCCGTCGGGCGAGACAATGCCGATAGTCACCCCACTGGCATCAGCGACATCATTTTCATGTGACAGGTTCATGGCCCCGGGATGGAACGCCGTGATCTGATTGTCGTCCTGGTCGGTGGTAATAAAGGCCTGGCCGGTATAGGCGCTGTTTATGACCCTGATGTGTTTTTGGCTAATGTCGCATCGGTCCAGCCACTCCGCGTAGGGGGCGAAGTCGCGCCCGACCGTGCCCATCGGCAATGGGTCCTCACCCAGGAGTTTCAGGTTGTAGGCGATATTGCCGGCGCACCCGCCGAATTCGCGACGCATCTCCGGTACCAGAAAGGACACATTCAGGATGTGTACCTTGTCCGGCAGGATGTGATTCTTGAAATGATCGTCGAACACCATAATGGTGTCGTAGGCAAGCGAACCGCAGATTAGGGCTGACATTGTTATTCCGTTTTTGGTTTGGGTTTAATGTCGGCGATGCTGTCCTGAGCCTGGTCCCGTGTCAAGAATCGCCTAAAACACGGGGAAAAGCCGCTTTCCGTGTCGCGGCTGGCTGCCTGCCATCGATTTGTGCCAGAATCGTAGACGCAATTACGGCGATCGATCTCGCGAGCCCAAAAATTTGGTCGCCTCTCGCAGGCCCGCTCCGTCACAAGGAATGGATAGGGGGACGTCTCATGTCGCCAGGAAACGGGTTTATGTCAGCGGATACTTCTTCGACGACCAGCGGTGGCGGCAGACTCGTTGTCGTCTCCAACCGCCTGCCGTTCATACTCAAACGGCTGGACCACCGCCAGTGGAATGTGGAACCCGGCTCCGGCGGGTTGGTCAACGCCCTGCTCCCGGTGTTGCGCAACCGTGGCGGCATTTGGGTGGGCTGGCCAGGCACTGTCGACGAGGACATCAGTGAGCTCGAGACCACGCTCGCCGAGTTGACACGCGACGCCGGTTACAGCCTCGGGCCGGTTATGCTCACGACCGATGAACGTGACAAGTTCTATAACGGTTTTTCCAACGAGATCATCTGGCCGCTGTTTCACGATCTGCAGACCAACTGCAATTTCGATCCCGCCTTCTGGCAGGTGTATCAACAAGTCAACCTCAAGTTCGCACGCGTGTTACAAAAGTGTAGTGAGCCCGATGATTTCATCTGGGTGCACGACTATCACTTGATGGAGGTGGCGCGCGAACTGCGTCGGCTCGGTGTATGCTCGCGCCTGGGATTCTTTTTGCACATCCCGTTCCCGTCGCTCGATATCTTTCTTAAGCTGCCGTGGCGGTTCGAGGTCCTGCGCAGCCTGCTCGAGTTTGACCTGCTCGGCTTTCAGACCTTGCACGACCGGCGCAACTTCGTACAGTGCGTGCGCACGTTACTGAAGGGCATATGGGTACAAGGCAAGGGTCAGGTGTTGACCATGCGTTTCGAGGTGCCGACGGTGGCCGCCGATCAGAGCGTTGCCGTGAAGGATCGAGAGATTCGCATCGGCGTATTCCCCATCGGTATCGATTACAAGACCTATGCCGAGCGGGCGGCATCGGATGAGGTCCAACAACGCGCACAATATTTTTACGACAACTTGCGCGGACGCCAACTCATACTCGGTGTCGATAGGTTGGATTACACCAAGGGCATCCCCAATCGCTTGGCGGCATTCCGGCATGCGCTCAGGCGTTATCCCGACATGCACCACAAGGTCACGCTTATTCAACTAGTGGTGCCCAGTCGCACCGACATCCTCGAGTATCACAACTTGCGGCTCGAGATCGAACATCTGGTGAGCGAGATCAATGGTGAGTTTACCGAGTCGGGTTGGGTGCCGATTCACTATATCTTTCGTAACCATGAGCTGCCCGAATTGCTGGCCTACTATCGGGCGGCGGATATCGCCCTGGTCACGCCGTTGAAGGACGGCATGAACCTGGTGGCCAAGGAGTACTGTGCGGCCAAGGTCAAGAAAGATGGTGTATTGATCTTAAGCGAGTTCGCCGGTGCCGCCGGCCAGTTACAAAAAGGCGCATTGCTGGTGAATCCGCATGACATCGAGGGCGTGGCCGATCGCATCCATGAGGCCTTCACCATGGGGCCGGATGAACGCCGCCGGCGTATGAAGCGACTGCGTCGCGCCATCAGGGACAGCGACATCTTCTGGTGGGTAGACTCCTATCTGGGCGCGGCGATCGAGAAGGAGCTCAGCGACTTCCCTATCCTGGAAGAGTACATTCCCCACACCGAACGGGTTTTGGTCGACTGAAAGATTCGTTATCATTGACGCCCACTATGGGCCGAGCTCGACCCGCTGATGGTTCGTGTCGTGCCTTGCGTAGCACCAATACAGGCGAACGCGATAGTCATCAGTGAGCAATAGTTCCAATCCTGCCGAGCTCGGCTTCGATGCCGTGATCTTCGATATGGATGGTGTGGTCACCCACACCGCGTTATTGCACTCCGTTGCCTGGAAGGAATTGTTCGACGCCTATCTCAAACAACGGGCCGAGCGCAATGGTGAACCGTTTCGGGCGTTCGACGCCGAGGGAGATTATCTCGCCTATGTCGATGGCAAGCCGCGTTACAAGGGGGTGCAGAGTTTTCTCGAATCGCGTGGCATCGATCTCCCCTACGGCGATAAGAGCGACGGCGACGGCCAAGAGACCGTGTGCGGGCTTGGCAACGCCAAGGACGCGATCTTCGAGCGCATGTTGCATCGGGACGGTCCCAAGTTGTTCGACTCCACCATCGCCCTCATCCATGCCCTCAAGGCGGCCGGGGTGAGGACCTCGATCATCTCGTCGAGCAAACACTGCCAAGAGATCTTGGAGATGGCCGGGGTCGAAGATCTATTCGTCACCCGCATCGACGGCGTGACATCGGAAGAGCTCGGCCTACACGGCAAGCCCGATCCCGACATCTTCACCAAGAGCGCGGAAATGCTGGGCGTGCCTGTCGAACGCAGTGTGGTGGTCGAAGACGCCGTCTCCGGGGTACAGGCCGGTCGCGCCGGTGGCTTTGGTTTGGTGCTCGGGATCGACCGCGGCAACAACCGTGAGGCGCTCATGGCCAATGGTGCCGATATCGTGGTCAACGACCTCGCCGAGATCAGTGTGCAAGACATCGATGACTGGTTTAATCGCTGATCTGCCCTCGGCCCTGGCACACAGTGGCGATATCCGCAAGCGGCTCGCTGGTAAACGCCCGGCTGTGTTCCTCGACTATGACGGTACCCTCACTCCCATCGTCGATCGACCGGAACTGGCGATCATGACGTCGGAGATGCGCGCAACAATACGGGTCTTGGCCACCGTGTGTCCGACCGCCATTGTCAGTGGCCGCGGACTGGCCGATGTCGCCGCCTTGGTCAAGCTCGAAGAACTGATTTACTCCGGCAACCACGGCTTTGAGATCAGCACCCCGGGCACGTCGACCGTGCATAGCGACAAGGGCAAGCCGTTTACGGAAGCAGTAGCCGCCATCAGCGAACACATCGCACAAGAGATCGCCGACATCGACGGGGCGTTTGTCGAGAACAAGACCTACTCACTATCGGTGCACTACCGTTTGGTGGCGCCGCAGCGGGTCGCCGAGATCGAAGGGGTCGTCGATGCGGCCCTGACGGACTATCCTAATCTACATAAGCGTCACGGTAAGAAGGTGTTCGAGATCAGACCGAAGATCGATTGGGACAAGGGCAAGGCGGTGTTGCTGTTATTACAAACCTTGGCCCTCGACGGACCCGAGGTGGTGCCCATCTATATCGGCGATGACATCACCGATGAGGATGCGTTCCGGGCCCTGAAGGGACGCGGCATCGGCGTGCTCGTCGGCACCGAAGAACGCGAATCGGTGGCCGACTATATCCTGCATGATACCGACGAGACCCAACGGTTCTTACACGTGCTGACTGATCTGGCGCGGGGATCCAATTGATGAAGCAATGGTCGCTGGTGTACGAAGGCTTCGATCCCAAGCACGAACCGCTGCGCGAGGCGCTGTGCACGCTCGGCAATGGCGGCTTTGCCACCCGCGGGGCGGCGGAGGAATGCCAGGCCGATGAGGCCATCCACTATCCCGGCACCTATCTCGCCGGCGGTTACAACCGGCTGGATAGCCAGGTGGCCGGGCGCACCATCACCAACGAAGACCTGGTCAATTTCCCCAACTGGTTGTTACTCAAATTCCGCCCCGAGGATGGCGACTGGTTCAACTTGATGGCGGTCGAGATCCTGAACTATCACCAAGAGCTCGATATGAAGGGCGGCATCCTCAATCGCCGCGTGCGCTTTCGCGATCACCAGGGGCGCGAGTCCACCGTGACCTCTAGGCGCATCGTACACATGGCCGACCGGCACTTGGCCGGCATCGAGTATGCGATCACGGCCGAGAACTGGTCCGGACGCATGCAGGTGCGCTCGGCCCTGGATGGCTCGGTGATCAACGCCGGGGTGGCGCGTTATCGCGCGCTCAATTCAACGCACTTGGAAACGCTGGATCTGGGTGAGTCCGCTAGCGACACCGTATTCTTGCTGGTGCAAACCAACCAATCGCGTATCGAGATGGGGCAGGCGGCGCGCACCCGTATCTATGACAATGGCGAAGAGATAGACGCCAGGCGAAAGACCTTTCATGACGGATCCATGATTGGCCAGGAGCTTGCGTACGACATCGATGAAGGGCAAACGCTCACCATCGAGAAGATCGTGGCGCTCTATAACTCGCGCGATAAGGCTATCACTGAATCCTCGTACGAGGCACAACAAGCGGTCAAGCGTTGTGGACGCTTTAGTGAACTACTGCCGCCCCACACCCGCGCTTGGAAGTCGCTGTGGCGCAAATGCGATGTGCGTATCAGGTCGCACAATTCCGAGCAGATGATGTTGCGCTTGCACATCTTTCACCTGCTGCAAAGCGTGTCGCCCAATAGTATTGGCCTGGACTTCGGGGTGCCGGCGCGCGGCTGGCACGGCGAGGCCTATCGCGGCCACATCTTTTGGGACGAGTTGTATATCTTTCCGTTCTACACCTACCGCGTGCCCGATGTGACACGCAATCTCCTGCTCTATCGCTATCGTCGGCTGAGCATGGCGCGCCGGCTGGCCCGCGAAGAGGGCTTCGAAGGCGCCATGTATCCGTGGCAGAGCGGCAGCAACGGTCGCGAAGAGACCCAGGTCATGCATTTGAATCCGCGCTCGGGCACCTGGGGGCCGGATAGCTCGCGCTTTCAACGCCACGTCAATATCGCCATCGCCTATAACACCTGGCAGTACTACATGCTCACCGACGACAGGGAATTCATGGCCACCCACGGGGCCGAGATGATTGTCGAAATTGCGCGCTTCTGGGCCAGCATCGCCACCTACAACAAGAAGCGCAAACGCTTCGAGATCCACGGGGTCATGGGGCCGGATGAGTATCACGAGAAGTATCCCGGTGCCGATAAACCGGGGCTGAACAACAATGCCTACACCAATGTCATGGTGGTGTGGGTATTGGAGCGCGCCCTACAGGTGCTGGATATGTTGATGCCGCAGGCGCGCCGTGAGCTCAAGGAAAAACTTAAACTACGTAGTGAAGAGACCAAGCGTTGGATCGATATCACCTACAAGATGATGATCTCGTTTCAAGACGGCGGCATCATTAATCAGTTCGAAGGTTATGAAGACCTGGAAGAATTTGATTGGGATGGTTATCGCAAGAAGTACGGCAATATCGAACGCCTGGATCGTGTACTGAAAGCGGAAGGCGACTCGCCCGATCGCTACAAGGTATCTAAGCAGGCCGATGTCTGCATGTTGTTTTATCTGCTGCCGGAGGCGGAGTTGCGACGTATCTTCAATCAGCTCGGTTATGAATTCGACGACGACATGATTCGTCGCAATATCGATTACTACATGCAGCGCACGTCGCATGGTTCTACGTTAAGCAAAGTCGTGCATGCCTCGGTGTTGGATCGAATCGATCGCAGTGCCGCCTGGGCCATGTTCCTCGAGGCGCTAGAGAGCGATGTCTCCGATGCCCAGGGCGGGACCACGGCAGAGGGCATCCACCTCGGGGCTATGGCGGGGACGGTCGATATCGTGTTGCGGCACTATGCCGAAATCGATACCACTGGCGATATTATTGCCTTTAACCCACGGTTGCCAGAACACCTGCATGGCCTGCATCTGAGGCTACGACATCATAAACAGTGGTATGAGTTGGATATCGATGATGACAAGTTTACCTTGTCTGTCGAGGGGGACGGACCGGAGCCGGTGACGGTTAAGGTGGGAGGGGAGATTTTGGAACTTCAGCCGGGCGGAAGTTATGAATTTCCGCTGAAGAAAGAAGCGCCTGAAACTTTGGCGCTGCCGGCGTCGACGTCGCAGAAGGGTAAGGGGTAACCCCTCGAAGGTGCCCGCGCCGCGGGTGGTATTAGCGGGGTGCCGACCCCCCATACGCAGGTTACTTTCGTTTCAGCGAGAGTTACCAAAGCCATTCACGCCTGCGCCCGCAACGCGGCGGGTCCCCTCACTGCCTTCGTAGACCCGGTGGGTCCGCCGACGGCACATCCGTGTGCCGATGGACGGACGCCGGGGTCCCTAGCGCGCCTCCTCACGGGCGTCTTGGTCGGCGTTCAAGCGAGGGATTGGCGCGGTCGTTTTTGCTTATTTCGAGCATTGGTTGCAGGCTACTGGTGTTCGGTGATTATCTTTTCTATCTTGATGATGTTCGTAAAGCTCAAGACAAATGCTACCTAACCACGCAGCCACGCACCAATGCGTGGCTGAGTTTGACAGTTAGGTGGTGGCAGAGAGAGCCCATTGCTGCGACAGGCCCTTTGCCTTTTTATGCTGGCTATGCTGCTCGCGTGCGATCGCAGCACCCCAGTTCCGACCGAAGCCCCGAGCCGTTTTCTCGACTACGAAACCAAAGCAGATCTCCGCCTTCCCTTCGAGGGTGCCTGGTTTGTAGCTTGGGGAGGGCGAACGCTTGCACAGAACCAGCACGCTATCTCTCAGGATCAGCGTTTCGCCGTCGATCTGCTCGTCCTGCGTCCGAGCCTCCAACCGTCTCCCGGCCTAATCGCAGAGTGGTCCGCAGGCAAGTCGCACCGTTCGGATGGTAGTCGCAACGAGCACTACTACTGCTATGGTAGGCCGATCCTCGCGCCGGGCGATGGTCAGGTAGTCGACGTCAAGGATGGGCTACCGGAGAATAAGCCTGGCAAGTTCGAGGCCAACCATCCGGGAAACTACCTCGTAATCGATCACGGGCGCAACGAGTTCTCCATGATGGCACACCTTAAGCCGGGATCAATAAAGGTGTCTGTCGGCGAGCGCGTCGTTGCCGGACAGCAGGTTGCCGCATGTGGGAACAGCGGTCGTTCCAGTGAGCCGCATCTTCATTACCATCTTCAAAACAGCCCACGCTGGTTCGATGGCGAGGGGCTACCCGCTCAGTTTCAAGCTTTCGAAGCCGACGGGCAGCTTGTCCAACGGGGCGAGCCGCGCCGGGGCCAACTTGTCAGAGGCCGGCGTAAAGAAAAAGGGGTAAAGTAGTTTCGTTGGTGGGTTTGCTCCGAAAACGCCGCGCCCTCGCGCGGAAGTGTGCTGCGATCGAAAAGTTCAATAATTGACGTTAAAAAAAGAAAAAAGGTTGAAGGCTTACATCAATCGGTCGAGGGACTACAACGGGTGACTTACGTTGACCGATGCGAGTCCCGCCACAGTCGTAATAGTTCATCATCGTCTGGCTCGTCGTCAAAACAGCGATACCACTCTTGATTAATTGACACCCAAGGCTGTGCGCGCTTAGTCCAAATATGGGCTATGGGCCGTAACCACGAGGTATCGTTGAGCGTTCCTGCCTTAAGGCTACATGGTTCTTGATCGTTGTTGGAAGCGTGGTAAATGCGTGAACCGCAGTTACCGCAAAAGGCGCAAATCTTCGTCGCGCCACTGTCACCTCTGGTTGTCCAGAACTTTGGTTCGCCGGACAAAAACTCGATCTCGTCTCGATTTACCCACAGAGACATCCCAAAGGCGCTAGAGGACTGTTTTTGGCAATGAATACAGTGACAGATGTAAAGTGTCAGCGGTTCACCGGTGAGTCGATATCGAATATTGCCGCATTGGCACTGACCTTCTGGATGCTTTTCGCTAGTCGCCATACTCGCCTGCTCTCCACATTAGCGCAGAAATATATGATACATGAGAACCAGCTCGGTGCTGATCGTGGCGAGCCGTAATTAATTTTGTGCGCGTGGTATTATCCATTAGGATTGTGCTTTCGTTCCGGGCAAACCTATAGCTGTTGGAGACCGAACGAACGATGGCCGGGAAACAGGTGCTGGCGAACACACTTCTAAGACGACGATCAGCACACTATGCGCTTGCCCTAGTCCTTTCGGCAGGCTTAGCCCTGCCTGCCTCTGGAGCAAAGAAAACCCGCGTTCCCGCCATAAGCGCGGCGGAACCGGAACAGTTGCGCAAGGACGAACTGATCTAAGCTATCGCGACAAGGGAAACGAGACATGATCCAACTTGCTGATGCCCAGCGCGACCTGCAACAACACGCCCGGACACTCGCCCAGAAAGCGATCGCGCCCCGAGCTGCGGATGTCGACCGCAGCGAAGCTTATCCCTGGGACAATGTGAGGGCCTTGACCAGCGCCGGGTATATGGGCATGACAATCCCTGAGAAGTACGGCGGGCTGGGATTGACCTATATGGACGCCGTATTGGTGATCGAAGAGATGGCCAAAGTCTGCGGCGTGACCGGGCGCATCGTCGTTGAAGGCAACATGGGAGCCATTGGCGCCATCATGAAGTACGGTAGTGAGGAACAAAAGAGGGTGGCCGCTAAATTGGTGTTAGCCGGTGACAAACCTGCCATCTGCATCACCGAACCTGAGGCCGGCAGCGCCGCAACGGAAATGACGACGCGCGCTGACAAGAAGGGCGATCGTTATGTCCTTAACGGCCGCAAACATTGGATCACTGGCGGTGGTGTCTCGAAACTACATCTCATTTTTGCACGAGTGTTCGAAAACGGTGTCCCACAGGGAATTGGGGGATTTGTCGCCATCCGAGCACAAGACAAGGGTCTGAATATCGGTAGCCGGGAACCTGCTATGGGTCTGCGCGGCATACCCGAAACCGAGGTGATCTTCGAAGATCTGGAGCTGCCGGAGGATAGATTAATTCAACCACCACAGGGATTAGCCAAAGGATTCGCCGCCCTCATGAATGCCTACAACGCCCAGCGGGTCGGGGCCGCGACGGTGGCCCTCGGCATCGCGCAGGGGGCCTTCGATTTGGCGCTCGAATATGTTCAACAACGTAAGCAGTTCGGGCGACCGATCTGCGAGTTTCAAGGTTTACAATGGATGCTGGTCGACATGGATATAGAGTTGGAGGCCGCACGCGCGCTTATTTACCAAGCGGCCGCCGCTGCTGGAGATGGGTTTCCGGATGTTTCCGAAGCGGCTCGGGCCAAGATACTGGCGTCTGAATCGGCGATTCGAGTCACCAACGATGCACTGCAGCTGTTTGGTGCCTCCGGTTATTCGCGTAACCTGCCCTTGGAGCGTATGGCGCGGGACGCTCGAATGTTCACCATCGGTGGCGGCACTGCACAAATACTCCGCACGGTGGTGGCATCGAAGTTACTCGACCGTAAGCTGCCACAAACCCGTGACGGCTACCGGGAGCGTTCCAACTCAAATCCTTCCAAAGCTGCTGAGCACGACTAACGCGGCAGACCTTACGGTCCCACCGACTCTACGAGTCGGGATGCCGCCAATACCAGTGGCGCCGCCGGTGTGCTTGTCGCCTCAAGCAGCGCAACAGCGGACATGAGAACGTCGGCGTCGATTTTTAACGCGGCTGACTTCGTCACCATCGCCAGGGCAACGCATATACATGGCGCCTGGGCCGATAGTCGCGTGTCTTTGGAAAAGGAGCTGGCTGGTGCTCTAACGCAAAAACAATCCGCTCTGATCGCCTGTCGTATCAGCCGCAAAAGTTACGATGGTACGTTCTGACCATGCCTTGTTGAGCACGCACCGTTAGGCATAGAGGCGCTCATACGTGTCTCGGCGTCGCTGATTAACGCTCATAGTGCTCAGTTCGAGCGTCACCGAGGTCGCTACACCAAGATCTGCTTACACGCTGCAAAACAGCCGACGCTGGTTCAGTGGCGAGCGGCTGCCTGTAAAGTTTCAAGGTTTCGAAGCCGACGGCAGCTCGTCTAATGGGGCGAATTGCGCCGAGGCCAACTTGTCAGGGATCGGCAAGAAAAAGGAGTAAACTGGTTTTCGTTGCTGAAAGTGGGTTTAAGGTTACTTTTTCATTTCCCAATGGTCTTGGCTGTATAAGCATCGCCGGATACGGAGGTCGGGCCACCGTCTCGCTCGATTGGGGTATCAGGGCTGTTGCCCCATTCTGCCCAGGAACCGGGGTACGCCTTTACATTGGTGAATCCAAGGGCTTTGAGCATGATGTAGGTATGCGAGGAGCGGTGGTGTGTCTGACAGTAGACGATTACCTCCTTGTCGGGCGTAACTCCCAGTTCGGATAAAGTTTCGCGAAGTACTTCATCCGGTTTTAGGCGAAGTTTCCGCCCCCGATCCATGGTAGTTACCCAATTGAGATTGACTGCGCCGGGTATATGTCCGCCGCGCTTGGCACGTATATCTTCACCGATGAACTCAGCACGACTTCTGGCATCGACAATCGCCACCGAAGGATCGTCCAGGCGTTCCATGATGTAATTTTTGTCCACCCATCTACGGGCGCCGCACGAGACCTTGCAAGTACTCGGGGCTTTGTCCTCGAGTTCATCCGTGACTGGATGACCCTCCGTAAGCCAGGAACAAATGCCACCGTTGAGCAGCGAAAAATGTGGATGGTTGATGACATCGAGCGTCCACAGCAGACGGCTCGCCCATCCACCGCCCTCTTCGTCGTAAGCCACCACGTGGCTCTCGGGGGTGAGCCCGATCGTAGATGATCGTGGAGAGCTG
>Ga0224508_10000294_pt1 | contig 51180 bp, 51 predicted proteins | sample SF_Jan12_sed_USG_4_FD_170157 | JGI IMG/M metagenome (GOLD analysis project Ga0224508, IMG submission 170157) | Sediment microbial communities from San Francisco Bay, California, United States - SF_Jan12_sed_USGS_21 | ecosystem: Environmental > Aquatic > Marine > Sediment | place: USA... | reverse complement strand
GTGTTTTTAAACGCATCGACGGCACCGAATTTCCGTCAGATCTCTGGGTCGGACCGCTCGAAAAGACCAATGGGGATAGCAGTTATATAGTGGTCGTGCATGACATCACCGGGCGTCTACAGGCTCAACGTGAACTTGAGACTACCCGGCAACAGTTTTTTCATCAGGATAAAATGGCGGCAATCGGGCAGTTGGCTGCGGGAATACTGCACGAAGTAGGCAATCCAATTGCGGCAATTGCCGGTGCTGTCTCCGCAGTCCAGCATTCGTACACCAGCGCCGATCAAGATGATGAGTTAAGTCGAAATATCGATCTGATCAACGAACAAATTCTCAGACTTGGGAAAATAACGAGGGAAATCGCCGATTTCTCATCGCCCAAACCACGTGAACGCGAGTTACTGGATCTGAATGAGTTGCTACGCAGCACTGCGGGACTTTTATCCTATGACCGCAGATTCAGTTCGATTGGCGTGCAGTTGCAACTAGATAAGAACCTTCCGGCCATTGTCGGAGTGGCCGATCAACTGACTCAGGTGTTCATGAATCTGCTGATCAATGCCATGGATGCCTGTGCGGCCATCGACCTGGAAGAAGACTGTATTGTCATTAAGAGCGAACTCGAAGGAAATCGAGTTCATGTTTGTGTTCAGGATTATGGTCCTGGCATGTCAAAAGAGGTACTTGGGCATGTTATGGAGCTGTTTTTTACCACCAAACCGGTGGGCAAGGGCAGTGGCCTCGGTCTTTCACTTTGCGACACGATTGTGCGTGAGCATGGGGGCGAAATGAGCATCGAAAGTGAAGAGGGGAAGGGTGCGCAGGTACATGTTATTTTGCCAATCGACGGGGTTTTACAGGACAGCGTGAGCACCAAGGCGCATACCTAGGTAAAGATCGTTAGTAATTGGCACGCTAAATGCTGCAATTACTGAATATCTTTGTAAAAATCGGTAGGCAGTTGGACATTCAGTATTCTTGTAAAAGTCAGGGCAAATATAACTCCAGTTATCTATTGTCAAAAGCCGTGGCTGGCTGGGTTGCACCATGAAAAGGCCGGTCATGTCAGTGGTTATCTTTACATTTTTCTCCTTGCCTGGGCCTATCTGGCTCGAGGCTGCTATCGCCAACGAGAGCACCACGCAGCGGGCGGGCGAGCGCCCCAGGACAACCTATGAAAGATTCCTGCCCCTGGCGGTGGCGGGCGATCCTGCCATCCAGTATTTACTGGGATACATGTTTTTTTACGGCGAGGGCGTGGCACCTGACTACGAAGAGGCGCATTACTGGTTCCATCAGGCTGCCGAAGAGGGTGATTCGAGAGCGCAGCGCGACCTGGGGATCTTTCATTCGGGCACCATCGAGCGCGTTCCCAAAAAGTTCCACGATGCAATCGAGGCGAATCTGTGGTTCAGTTTGGCAGCCGCCAACTCTGAAAATCCGGTAATTTCAGCGCTAGCGTCAAAATTATACGGCAAGTTTCTGATCCCGAATATTGAAACGGTGATACCCGAAACCGATGACAACAGTCCAGGTGAAACTATCTACCAGAGTTTTTGCGCGGGTTGCCATGGATTTAGCGGCCACGCCGCTTACCCAGGTACGCCCTCTTTTTCGCGTGGAGATCGCCTCGAGCAAAGTGACCATACTCTGGTCGCAAGTATCCTCCAGGGAAAAGGAAAGATGCCTCCCTGGGGCAATACCCTGTCCATGGAGATGGCTTATAAAGTTGTCGCTTATATCCGTAATGCTTTCGACCAGGGGAAGGTGCAAGCAATACGGAAAGTACGGACGGCGGCGAGCCCTGCTGATGATCATGTGGCTCCGGGCGAAAAAATTTATCTTCAGTTTTGCGGGGGCTGTCACGGCTTCAACGGCATTGCCTGGTATGTCAATTCACCCTCGTTTGTACTGCGTGAACGCCTGGAAAAAAGTGACGCGGAACTGAAAAGCAGCATTAAAAATGGGTTGGGAGCGATGCCAGCGTGGGAGCATATGCTTAAACCTGCGCAGATCGAAGCGCTGGTACAATTCATTCGCACGTTAGCGCAAACCTACGATCAGGGGATAAGCGGCGAGTTGCGTTCCCCCAAGCAATTCTTGCGCTTTCATCCCAAAGGCGAAACCAGTCCGAACTGGACCGGTGACGATTTCCGTTAGTTATGAGCAGTGAGGTCAACCTGGATCTAGATGAACAGTCAAAAATTAATCGCGCAAAAATGAAGAGATTCGGAGGCGGGCGCACTGTATGCTCGGCAGTTTCTATGTATGAAGAAGTATCTGTCCGCTAAATTCACTCGAGATCGATGTCGATATTAAACGAAACCACCTTTTTGTATTTTGCCTGCATTTGCTACGGGTCAAGCTTTCTCTTTACCTACCTCGGAGGTGAAAAATTTCATTACAAGACTGTCCTTGTTTTCAGTATTTCGGGACTGGTTAGTCACACCATAAGCCTGGCTTTACGATGGGATCGTGTGGGCCACGGGCCATTTATAAATTTATTTGAAATTTTGAGTAGCAACCTGTGGAGCCTTCAGCTGGCCTATCTATTATTCCTGATGTGGGGCAGAAATCATCGCGCAGCCGGGCGCTTCATCGTTCCCCTATTGGCGCTGCTGATGTTGTGGTTGTTGATTACGGTACCGCAGGATACTTTTTTACCCGCCACCTATGACACGATCTGGTTATATTTTCATGTGGTTACGGGTAAGTTTTTCCTCGGCCTGCTGATGCTCGCTACCGGTATGGCGATTCTGGAGATGGTGCGCTCCAGATCCGGTGCCGGGTCTACCGTAATCCTGGCCAGCAAGTCTTTGAGCTATCGTCTGCTGGCTTTTGCGTTCTGTTTTGAGTCCTTGATGCTGATGTTCGGTGCGATCTGGGCACAAGATGCCTGGGGTCGCTACTGGGCCTGGGACCCTCTCGAAACCTGGGCATTTTTGACCTGGATGAGCGTCATCTTTGTGTTGCACTGGCGCTTAAACTACCCACGCCCGGGGATTTATGCCGCGCTGGTTGTAGGCTGTTTTACGCTTGCATTTTTAACTTTTTTCGGTGTGCCACTGGTATCGACCGCACCACACAAGGGAATGATTTGATGGTTGCCAGCCCGAGCAGAAAGAACGCCTCCGCGAAAAGCCGGTATCTGCTGGTGGCCCTGTTGCTGGTGGCCGCGGTGTTTTTTTTCGGCTGGGCCCTTAATCACTGGATGACTGATTCGGCGGCGATACAGGTACCGACCAGTACAATAGAATTGGACGGTGATAACAGATTACCGCAGTTGTTTAATGCTGCCGTGGGGCATATGCAGAAGGGGCACTATCAGCAGGCGCTCGATTTGTGGCATAAGGCCCTGTTACGGGCGCCTGATATCCCCGAGATCAAGGTCAATATGGGTTTTACGCTGTATGAACTGGGCGAGTATGCGACCGCACGCGATGCATTCATCGACGCGATGGAACAAAATGCCTATCAGGCAAATGCTTATTACGGACTCGCCATCAGCAGCGAGAAAATGGGTGATCTGGAAGGTGCCCTCGGTGCGATGCGCAGCTACATCCATCTGGCTGCGGCTGGCGATGACGACATGTTTAAACGACGCGCGCGTTCGGCACTTTGGGAGTGGGAAACACAGTTGGTAGAGCGTTCCACCACTGCGGTTCCAGAAAAGGATGAAACAAAGCCAGCCGATGAGTAAGCAGGATTAAGAATGACGCTGGCGAGCAAGAGTTGACCTGCGCTATCGCTGCAATCGTGTTACCCCACCAAAGCTGCCCACCCAGAGTAAATCGTTCTGCTGGGTCGCCATCGAAAACACGGTGTTTGAAAACAGGCCCTCGTGAGTCGTCAGGTAATTTTCGAAGCGACCATTTTTAAACTGAACCAGGCCATTACTGGTGCCGACCCATAATATTCCCTGCTCGTCCTGGTGCAGCATGAAGACATGATTTGAAGGCAATCCATCCCGCACCGTATAGTTAACATACTTCTCGCCATCGAAACGTGCCAGACCGCCGCCCCAGGTGCCGATCCAGACGATGCCATCGGTATCGACTTCCAGCGCCACGATGTAATTCGGATTGTAGGCAGTATCGACTTGTTGCAGACCCATCTCCAGTTTTTGCCTGGCGTGATGGCTCGACATGGTGGCCGGATCGGTTCCGAAGGTGTTGTCGGCCTTAACCAGTTCATAGACTGCGCCTTGTCCATCCTGGTGATTCCAGTTGTCCCAGCGATTATCCTCGAAGCGTGCCAGGCCGCCCTCGGTCGCAAGCCAGACTTCACCGTTCTTACCAAGCGCGAGCCCGTAGACCCAGTCGTTTGGCAGGCCGCCATTGGTATTTTCGACGGTATAGGTTTCCCAGGCGTCGGGATCCGACAGGCGCCCCTTTTTTACCCGGTTGGCGCCGGACCAGGTGGCGATCCAGAGGTCGCCGTCCGGCATTACCAGCACGTCATAGACAAAGGCATCGGCGAGACCCTCGGGCACATTGAATATTTCGAACTTGTCTTTGGATTCGTCATAGATTGCGAGGCCGCCACCGTAGGTGCCGACCAGCATTTTGTCGTCGGTCCAGCGGCTGACGTGAAACACGCCGTTGGCGAGCAGGCCGTTGCGCACATCGAACAGGCGGTAATCGTCAGTCTCGGTACTGTATCGAATGACTCCGCCCGAAGTGCCCACCCAGACAATATCTTGCTCAGCAAATATCGACTTCACGTTTCGGTTGCCTATACGAAAATGCGTGAATTTCGGGTTTTGCGCTGCATTCAGGGGCTGCGCTATGTTTTGGCCTGTGGTCTCTTCTTGGGGCATATCCCCTTGCTGTGCCAGCGAATTGTCGCCGCTGTTATGGTTAAGCCCTGCCCAGTAGGCGCTTGCGATCAGGCCGGCGATGACAAGAATCGCGATTGGCAGTGTTTTTTTACTCATGCGAGACCTTTTAATTCATTGGTTTTGTAGATAGTTATTAATTCGGGATTGCTTTCAGCCCAAGACGAGTAACCCCGCCGAGGGTGCCAATCCAGATGTCGCCGTCGGTTTCGAGCGCAATTGCATAGACGTCATTGTTGGGCAAGCCGTTGTGGACGTTCCAGCTATGCCAGGTTTCACCATCGTAGCGTGACAGGCCTTTGTTGGTGCCGAACCAGTAGCTGCCGTCGGCTGCCTGCGCGATCGAGTAAACGATATTGCCGGCGAGTCCGTCCTTCTCCGTGAGATTGGTCCAGCTACCGTTCCGATAGTGAGTTACGCCGCCACCCCAGGTGCCTGCCCAGATAGTGTCTTCGTGATCGGCGAGAATGCTGAAAATGTAACCGGGATTGTAGGTCGCCTTGCCATTGTTCAGGATACCGAGATCATGGCGGGAGCGGGTGCCCAGACCGGTGTTGCGGCTAAAGGGCAGGGCGTCGGGATTTTCGCCGCCGAGACCATCCTTGTGGTCCCAGGAAGTCCAGTTATCGCCATCGAAACGGCTAATGCCGCCTTCGGTGCCAAACCAGACCACGCCCTTGTTATCAACGCTGATGCCGTAAACCCACTCGTTGATCAACTCCTTGACATAGGTTTTGAACTCGCCGGTTTCGCGGTTGAGGTAATTGGCACCGGCCCAGGTTCCGATCCACAGGCCACCGTCACTGGCGTTGGCAAATGCGTAAATCCAGTAATCGGCGAGGCCGTGCATCGGGAAGTAGGTTTTCCAGTCGCCGTTTTTGTAGCGGGACATGCCGCCTGCATTGGTGCCGAACCATTTATAACCCTCGCGATCGATGCCAATTCCGAATACGTACTCATTCGCCAGACCGTGAGCGCGGGTAAACGTGTTCACCAGTGCATGATTGTCGAGGTCAATCTCGTTAACTCCGAGCGAGGTGCCAACCCAGAGGCGGTTGGTATCGGTTTCGATCGCGAGTGAGCGCACGTATACCGATGGTCCGACATTGAAAACATCCAGCACCTGGGGTAACGCGGGTCTGGCCTGGCTGCCGGTCGGCTCGGTTATAGTGGTTGCTGCGGGCTGATTGCCGGCAGGCTCATCAGAGCATGCTGTGATCGTGACGAGTATCAGGCCCAGGGCTGCCGCATGCAGCAGATCCATCAGAAAAAGGTCCTGATATAGGCAATTACGTCCAGGATTTGCTGCTCGTCCAGTATTCCGCGGTAGGCGGGGCAGGCATTTTTACCGTTCTGGATTCGCGTTTGCAAGGTCTGGTCCGATTGCATCAGGCCCTGCCCTCGCTTGAGATCCGGTGCGGCGGCCATAATCGGGCTGCCGTTGACGCCGTGGCAACTGAGGCAATGGCGCTGGTAAATATCGCGCCCGAGGTTGATGTCCGATGCGTTTGCCGGGATTGTCCCAGTCAAGGCGATGATCGCAGTTAGCAACAGGAGTTGGTTAAATTTCATAATGCGTCCTAATCAGCCTGATTTAATTTCTTGTTCCAGGCCTCGGCCTGTCGCGCGTCAACCGGGAACCCCAACTGGCCCTGCTGGTAGGCTTTTTTAAGGCGTTGCATCGAAATTTCGTCGCCGCGCCCGGCCGCCTTTAGGTACCATTTTGCCGCTGTTGGCGGTGATGACTCGAAACCGAGCTGCCCATTTTCCAGCGCGTGGGCATAAACCCGCATTGCCTCGACGTGCTCGAGTTTCGCCGCCTGCTGGATCAACTGGCCTGCCTTGCGCGGGTCTTTATCCGCTCCTTCGCCCTTTGCGTACATGCCTGCCAGCCCGAACAAACCAGCCGCGTCCTGATGTTCCGCGGCCTGTTGATACCAGTGAAAAGCATCCGCGTCGCGTTCCGCCGAATCGAGGATGAAGGCAAGGGTTGTCTGCGCCGGTATATAACCCTGTGCCGCTGAGTTTTCCAGTAGCTGCATGGCCTCGATCAGATTTCCCTTACGATACTCGGTAATGCCCAGCTCGCCATCGGATCGGGTATCGGCCTGCAGCGTTGCCGACACCAGCAGTAGCAATACCAGTGCAAGGAAAAGGCCCACCCATTTTTTTTCTAACATGGCTTTTATCATTTCTTAACGCTCTAGCGAGTTATCGAGTTTTCGATAAAGACTGGAAACGCCGATGCCGAGGCGATCGGCAGCCAGCTTGCGATCCCCGTTGGCATCGTCGATCGCCGCCTTGATGATCGCGAGTTCATAGTTACGCAGCTGTCGCTTCAGGTTGTCCTGACAGCTGTTACCATCGCTGTAGCCGATGTACTCGGAGGAGCGGATATTTTGCGGTAGATCCGAAACATCGATGATGCCGTTTTCCGACAGGATCAGTGACCTCGCGACAACGTTTTGCAACTCGCGCACATTACCGGGCCAGTTGTAGGTCAGCAGGCTCTGCATAGCGGCCGGCTGAACTTCGACGGGGCCATCCAATCCCATTTTCAAGCTTTCCTTGCGAAGGAAATGTCGGATCAGCTCGGGCAGGTCCTCCTTCCTCTGTTGTAGCGTGGGTAGCGGGATCTGGAACACGTTCAGCCGGAAGTACAGGTCTTCGCGAAAATCGCCCTGTTGCACCATCTTGTCGAGGTCCTTGTTGGTGGCGGCAATAATGCGCACGTCTATTTTCCTGGGCTGTTCGCTGCCAACCGCGCGCACGTTCTGATCCTCGATGACATGCAAGAGCTTGACCTGCAGGTTAAGCGGTAGTTCCCCGATCTCATCGAGAAATATTGTGCCCTGGTCGGCCTCGACAAATAATCCGCGCTTTGCCTTGCTGGCCCCGGTAAACGCGCCCTTGGTGTGACCGAAAAATTCGCTTTCGAGCAGGTTTTCCGGGATCGCGCCACAGTTGACGGGAATGAACGGTCGGTCATCCCTCAGGCTGTTCTGATGGATTAATTCGGCAATGACGCTTTTACCCGTGCCGCTCGGCCCGGTTATCAGCACCGTGCTGGAAGTCTGTGCGACCTTTAGCACCAGGCGTTCGACTGCCTGCATCACGGGCGAGTTCATCACCCAGGATTCGCTGCTTTGATTCTTGATCAGCTCGCGCAGTACCTTGTTCTCGGATTTGAGGTGGATGAAATCGCCGAGTTGCTCTAGTCGATTGAGAAAATCCTCGTTACGCAAAGGCTTGATCATGTAGTCATAAGCGCCGGCGCGCATCGCCTCGATCGCGGTGTTGACCGAGGCATAGGCGGTCATCATCAGGAACTGGGTATCGATACCCTGGCGGCGCGCGTTTTCGACAACCTCGATGCCGCTAAGGTCGGGCATGCGAATGTCGCACAGCGCTACGTCGATGTCTCCCTTGGCGAGTTTCGTTAACGCCTCTTCGCCGTTAGCCGCAACCGTTACGGTATGACCCGCGTCGGCGGCGACTTTCGACAGTATTTGCCGAATCGCTGGTTCATCGTCGATGATTAATAGTTGTAGCGAAGGCATATGAGTTACCCATTTATCCTGGAGTCAGATTTGATTGTGTCGGCCTTTTCGCCGGATTCGATGAATAGCTCGGTCATGCCGAAATCCGGCGGTAAAGCCTCGCTGATGCGCCTGGTAATTAAGCCTTGTGGAGAAACAATAAAGGTTTCGGGAAAGGTTTTAATTCCGAGCAATTCGCCCGCGAGCCGAAACTTGTCGTCCTGATAAACCGGGAAACGAATTTCGTACTGCAGCATGAATTCCCGAATCAGGTTACGATCTTCGTCAACCGAGATTCCAATTACCGCGAAACGCTCCGGGTCGAGAGTGTCGCTTAACTCTTGCAGTGCCGGCATCTCTTCGCGGCAGGGCGCGCACCAGGTTGCCCAAAAGTTGATCAACAGTATCTTGCCTTCTGTGTCGACGTTACCGTTGTCAACAGGGATCATCTTTTCGAAGAGCGACAGGGGGAATGCATCTCCCGTCCCAGGCTGTGGTTTTTCGGCGTCCTGGCAGCCCGTCAACCCTTGCATCAGCAGTCCGATGCACAGAGCCCTGGCCAATTGCCTGTTACCCAGTTGCCGATTAGTGGATATAGTTGTATTCATGACTCGTTTTTTGTTTAGCAATTCAGGTGCCATCCTCAGTTACTGCGGCAAATTTTCTCAATGCGGGCTAAAAACCGGTAAAAACAGTCAGCTCTCTGAGAATTCAGTCCAGAATCATTGATTTGAGCGCTCGATGTTGTCAGGTTAAATCAAAATTATTCCTAAAAATGAGAATTGATACAAAGATTGTCTCAGATTTGAGAATCTAATTCTTCTCGAAATGATAAAAGGCTTCATCGATGTAGCTGATTATTTGTCGAATCTCGTAGTCGCTGAGTACGTTTTTCCAGGCTGGCATGGATGTGTTTTTAAGACCGTTGCGAATACGCTCCAGTAACAAATCCATTGTCATATGTCGCATGAAGTTTTCGTTTGTCAGATCGCGCGGTTTGGGCTTGAGAAAACTGCCTATCCAGTTATCGCCGGTGCCGTCTGCGGCATGACAGAAAGCACAGTTTTGACGCCAAAGCTTCTTACCTTCGCTGGCCCGATCCGACAGCTTATCCACTTGTGGATCAATATCGTGTTTGGCATAAACGCTGGCTGATGAAACTACATCGACTATAGTGTGTGAATAATTGTTGCGCGGGTAGGATACCGACTGTTTACTCCAGATTTCTCCTTCATCGCTGACCACCGCACGATCGTGGCAGGTGATACAGCTGGTTAAATAAAGCTGCTTCCCGCGTACCTGCGCCAGGCTCAATTGTTGCCAGGGTAGATCCAGTGGTATATCTCCCGTCGCAAACGGGAAGGCGTCACGGTAACGATCATGATTTGGCCACCCGTTGGCAACGGTGTGGTAGCGAGTGTTCGGGCGCTGTTCCAGCATGAATTCGGTACGCACAAATTTAACCACGGCGGCAATTTCGCGGTCATCCAGCACCCGCGAAAAACCATGCATCGCTGTCCCCGGTTTGCCACGCCTGACGGTTTCCATCATGGACTGACGTGATAGCGACGCCGGATCGGTGCGGGCGAAGTTGCGCGGCGGCGGATCGAGATAAGTGCTGGTGAGGGTTTTGGCATCGCCTGAATAGCCGTGACAGAAGTAACAGCGATAGTTGTAAATTGCGCGTCCCCGTTCATGCATTTCTGCACTTGCATCCTTATTGTTGGCACCGACAACAGGCACTGTGACTGTAATCAACAGCAACAGAAATACACGATAAATCAGGGGCATGCAGGTTTGCTCAAGGTTGAATGAAGGTAACGAATACGAACTCGCCGACGTCGGCAATCTGCTGCGCGTCGAAAACCTTTTCCCAGGCGGGCATTTCCGTGCGCAGCTTGCCTTTGCCGATGACACGTTGCAGCGTCGGACGGTTGAGCGAAGCGCGTGACGCGGCGTGCAGGAAATTGCGCGGCTTGGGATTGATGAAGTAGGCCCTTGGCCCCCTACCATCGCCCTGTTCACCATGGCAGGTGGCGCAGTTGTACAAGTACAGGGCTTTGCCGCGCTCGGCATCGCCCTGTAATCCATCGGTCAGGCGCTGGTTCATATAAACACTGAGCTCGGTGTCGGGATCGGCATGGGTATGCTGATGCGTATGTCCATCGCTGTGTTTGTGATCGGCTTTATCGCTCAGCTTTTTGTCGCTAACCTGGGGCATGAAAGCGCCGATGACGTAGTCGACAACGGTTTCAATCTGTTTATCAGCCAGGCGTTTCTTCCAGCCGGTCATTGCGGTTTCGGGGCGGCCATAACTAACCGACTGGATCATGTGGTCGCGGGTCATCGTCGACTGAAACTTTGAGTTGGTAAAGTCTGCAGGCTGGGGCGATAAACCGGCAGTAGCCCATAGCGCGCCCTGGCCGTTGTCCCCGTGACAAACCGAGCAGTAATCAGCGTAAATTTTGCTGCCCTCGGTGGCGCTTGCGGTTGCGCCTGGCAGCATGAATCGTGACTGTAGCAGGTCGGCTAGCGCTTCTATCTGGGCATCGTTGAGGCGCGATTTCCAGCTGCTCATCGCGCTGCCGGGTATACCGTTGCGGATTGCGTTAATGATTCTTGGCCGGGTGAGTTCCAGCGCCGAGGTGGGGCTGGTGAAATCCCGCGGTGGCGGAATCATTCCCTGTTTAGCGTGGCTTTCGCCGTCACCTCTGTCGCCGTGACAGACTGAACAATAGTCTGCATAAAGCGACCCTGCATCGATGTCCTGAGCATGCACGGATACTGCGGCTGACAGCAAATGCAAAACAATCAAAGACAGCAATTTTCTCATCGGCTTTTCCTGGTTAATTCGAAATTCAAATACCCGCGTTTAGCACTACCGAGCAACTTTAGTGCCATAAAGCGTTTACCACCGTTTACGACGGGTTGGCACAGCTCTTGCTCCAGTATTGTTTGAATTCACTGCTGTAAGAAACCTCAATGTTCAGGCTAATCCCATCATTCTTGTTGTTGCCCGTCGGACTTCTGTTGTTAAGCGCCTGTGCGTCAAACTCGCCACCAGGCGAGGAAATGGAGATGCCGGTGTTTCCACCAGCGCCGAACGAAGCCCGATTTTTCTACGAACGCAGCCTGCTCAGCAGTGCGGATGTCGAGATCGAATCGGGCGAATCGCAGTTTCAGCGCATGATTACAGGTGTCAGTCGAAGCGGAATCGGTATGGGAAAGCCTTTTGGTGTAACCGTGCACAAAGGCCGTGTATTTGTCAGCGATACGTTGAAACGCCTGGTGTTTGCTTTCGATATACGTGAGGCAAAGTTCATTGAAATTGGTACCGATGGTCCGGGTGAATTGGTTAAACCGATGGGGTTGGACGTCGACTTGAACGGCAATCTTTTTGTTTGCGACGCATCTTTAAAACAGGTGCTGGTTTATGACAGGGACGGCAATTTCAAGCGCCGTCTGGGTGAGCCCGAGATGTTCGACCGACCGGCCGGGCTGACGGTCAACCCGAATGGCAGCCGCCTTTATGTCGTCGATACAGGCGGAGTTACCAGCAATCGACACCGGGTCCTCGTGTTCGACGCATGGAGCGGCAGCTTGTTGCATACCATTTCCAAACGCGGTCAGGCAGAGGGCGAACTGAATCTGCCGCGCGATGCAACCATCGATAACGAAGGAAACCTCTATGTTGTCGATGGCGGTAACTTTCGGGTGCAGGTATTTACCCCGGAAGGGGAGTTCGTGCGCAGCTTTGGCTCGATCGGTCGGCAAAGCGGTCAATTTTCCAGGCCTAAAGGCATTGGTGTCGATAAACAGGGCAACGCTTACGTCGTCGATACCGCGTTCGGTAATTTTCAGATATTCAATTCGGATGGGCAGTTGTTAATGGCAGTCGGGTCGCGCAATTCCAGTGCCGGGCCTGCCAGGTTCATGCTGCCGGCGGGATTGGCAATCGACGAAGATGGCAGGGTCTACATGGTTGATCAGTATTTCAGGAAGGTGGATATATTCAGGCCAGCCGAGATATCCGCGGAACAGGGCTGGTTGGTGCATGACCCAAGCCTGCAACCCTGAAACAAACATTTCGCAATCGCAACCAGCATTAAATTCTCAAAATTGAGAAGCTGTCCCTGGGTTTTAATCATCAAACAGTCCGCTAAGCCCGTCCTGGTAAGACTTTTCAGAGAATGGCGCGAAAATTGCCAGCCTTATTCCATTGATAACCAAATCGAGGTAGACATCATGCATCAATACAAAGCCGGGTTGCGCTCGAGTCCCGCAATGTTAATGCTGGCCGTATTATCGTTAACCACGGCTTGCAGCGATTCGGTACGACAGAATCAGGCGCAGTCCAAAACCGAAAGCGAAGCTGCAACCATGGCGGCAATCAAGCAGGCGAATACCGCGCAGCACGCACTGCTCCAGGTCAGCACTCCTAAGCAAAACCGGGGACTGGTGAAGGAGGTCGAGATGGCTGGCGGTTATACCTATGCCAGAGTCGATGTCGGCGGAGATGAGTTCTGGCTGGCCACCACGATGACAGCTTTGAATCCGGGCGAAGAAGTCGCATGGAAAGACTTCGCTATGATGAAACACTTCAAGAGTAAAACGCTTAATCGGGAATTCGATCAGATACTGTTCGTCGATCGTCTGTTCACTGCCGCCGCGCAATCGGTCGTTCCCCGCCGGGGAATCGTGGCAGAGTTGATTAATGCGGCCGGTTACAGTTTTATCCGGGTCAATGAAAACGGCAGCAATGTATGGCTGGCGGCACCCGAAACCAGCCTCGAGGTTGGACAGGCCATAGAGTGGAGTGGGGGCGGGGAGATGCATGGTTTCACCAGCCGTTCGTTAAATCGTGTTTTCGACGAGATCATCTTTGTCGATAGCGTGCAAATCTCCTGACTCGATTCGTGATGACGGCCTGTCAAGAACATTCTATGAATCGAGAATATCGCGAACTAATTTTTCTCAATCGCGAGAAAACTGTCTGGAAAAATTTCCCGACGTGCGTTCGTTGCCGCAAGCCAAATATTTTTTTAGTCGCTAAGGCACTGATTTTATTGTCTTTATCTGGATGGGCGAAGTATGTGTCGCGACGTCGAGATTTTGGCATGGTTGCTGCAATTCCTAATATGAATTTAAAAATTCATAACGAGCAAAGGGGATCGAGCAATGAATAGTTTAACTTTACAAATCAGGTCAGTAGGTGCCGGGGTAGTTACACTGCTTCTGGCGATGGCCATCGTGGCTTTCGGCCTACTCAGCTGGACCGACGCCAGTGCAGCTGTCGAGGATACCCGGCATAACCTGGGATCCAGTTCCACGGTTACCGGGGCAAACTCTTTTAGCGGAACCGCGGCAGTTTGCGTCTTCTGTCATACGCCACACGGCGGATCAACCAGTGCCGCGGTACCCTTGTGGAACCGGACCCTGGCTGATCCGGCAAGCTACACGACCTATGCGACGTTGAATTCGGCCACCCTCGAGGGTGCCGAAGCTCCGGTCGGCTCGGTTTCAATTGCCTGTCTGTCATGCCATGACGGAACCCAGGCGATGGATACCGTATTGAACGAACCGGGATCAGGAATCAATAACCCGACCTACAGTGCGGGTGTCTGGAGTGGTGCCAATCAGACCTCTGGTCAGCTTAATGCCGGCGCCATTACTAACCTGACATCGGATCTCAGTAACGATCACCCGATCGGTATCCAGTACGGTGGTGGTGGAATCACCGCGGCCGCGCCGACCGCGGCGACTAATGATCCTGACTTCACGACACCTGGTACCACCGATCTTAACGGTACCACCGTCTGGTGGGTTGATTCCGAAACGACGCCGAACGGAACTCGTGAAAAGACCGATATGCTGCTTTACACCCGTTCGGTGGCTGGTATTGACAGTGGAGCGCTGCAGCCTTTCGTAGAATGCGCAAGCTGCCACGACCCGCATACCACCAATGCCACCTTCTTGCGAACCTCCAACGATGGCAGTGCGGTCTGTTTGGCATGTCATAGCAAGTAAGGAGTTAAGGCCATCTAGCCCCTTGAACTCCAGCGTCGGCGGCTGTGCGAAGGCCGTCGGCGCTGGAGTCGTTTTTTATAAAGGGGCAATACGGAGTAATTGTTAAAAGGGGAAAGTCATGTACAGAATGAGATTGGGCGTTGGCCTGTGCGCAGTATTGCTGACATTTCATGTAGCGGCAGGTAACCAGAGTCCAGGCGAGAGTCAGGATGACCTGTTTGCCCAGATTAATGACCTGACCATCAGCAAAAAAGAGTTTGAAGCAATTTTCCAGGCAGCCGTCAGGCACAAGTACTACCACGGCAAGGTAGTGGCGGCCGAGCTCGAAGATTTCAGAAATCAGGTTGTCGAAGACATCGTTACCCAGGAACTGGTTTTCAGGCAGGCGCAGCAAACGGGGATACAACCCGATCGCAGCAAGATAGATGCCGGCGTCGATGCTTTTAACCTGAAGAACGCCAACAACCAGGACTGGGAAGCGCGCCGCGAAAAGGTTGTCCCGCGATTGATCGAAAGGCTCGAGCGGCAGGATTTAATCGAAAAGATGGAGGCTAGGGTGCGCAACGTGCCCAGGCCGAATGCCAAGCAGGTAGAACAGTACTACTTCGATAATCCGGACAAGTTTACCGAACCAAAGAGACTCTGGGTATCGGTGATCTTGCGCAAGGTCTCACCAGCCAGTACTGAAAACGTCTGGGTCGAAGCCGAGGCCGCGCTGGACATGCTGAAACAACGCGCCGTAGCCGGCGAGGATTTTGGCGAGCTCGCCAGAAAACACTCCGAGCATATGAGTGCCGCAACCGGCGGGGACCTGGGTTATCTGCATCTGGGCGTGCTCGAAGAAAGCGTGCAGCAGAAGATCGAAACGCTCGAAGTCGATCAGCTTAGCGATCCCTTGCGAGTGCTGGAAGGGATAACACTTTTCCGGTTGAACGGTGTGCAACCAGCGAAACTCAAATCCTTCGAGGAAGTGAAAAACAGGGCGGCGGATCTCCTCTATCGGGAGTTACAGGATACTGCATGGGAGTCTTACGTGGATGCGTTGAAGTCGTCGGCATATGTATACGTCAATGATTGATTAGCCTCTACGTTTGTCATGAAATATCGTGTGGATCATCCCGAGAATACTGTCTCCCAATCTGCTTCTGCTCCTGGTTATGACTAGTATATCCGGCGCATTGGCTGCGCAGGACCGCGGACCAGTACGAGTCTGGGGGGAACTGAGCAGTGCCTATCGCGTGCGCGAGAGCGTCGATGGCGATAGTGAAAATACTAACTGGTTGAACACGGGCACGATCAGCGCCAGTAGCTATATCTGGCGGCCCTGGTTTGCGTTGGTTAACGGTAGCCTCAGCCTGTCGGTTGAGGAAAATGAAGATGAGGGCCAGGGAAAATCGCAAGACGAGTTTGCCACCGGCGATTTTTACTTCAGTTTGTTCCCAACCAGTCGTTTTCCTTTTCGCGCCTACTATATCGAGGGTCGCGATCAGTTTGACAACAACTCGTTACGCTTCGATATCGAAACTACCGAATATGGCGTCAGCCAGCAATACCGTAGCCTGGACGGCAGGCACAATTATCTCGCCGAGTTTGAAAACAATCAGCAGGACAACAGCGAGCGTAACAATTTCACCGCTGAAAGCCTGCTGTTGTCCGCTGATGACCGGATTGGCGATCATGTGCTCGAAACTGACTTGAAACGCGCCACGGTTGATAGTCGTTCTTCGGATGAGCGGGCAGAAACCTATTCAATTACGCTGGATCACTTCTACGGAGATAAAACTAACTGGTCCATTGAAAACCTGCTATCGACGTCTTCGACTGAAAACGATTTTTCCGAATCGAGCAACGATATTGAGACTTCCCAGCTATCGAGCTTTGCATCCTGGCATCCGCGGAATCGGAAGGATCTGAAATTGACCGGTAGCCTGCGGCTATCCGAAACCCGGCAGCAGCAGCAATCCGACGACGTAATGGTGACAGATGCCGGGGAAAGCGAGGCGGAAACGGCCAACCTGAACCAGGGGCTTGTCTACGATTACTCCGACAACCTGCAACTCAGCGAATCAATTAACGCGAATTACTTCGAGGATGAAAGCAGAGACCTGTTTACTGCTAACGAGGCACTGGCGGCACGATATACCTCTGATCGAGTTGGCACCGGGCTTGGCGATTACGGCTGGAGTGCTGGAACTGCCTATAACAACGTACATGGTGATGTCGAACGGGAGCACTCGCTAGCGACTCAATTCAGTCACTCGCTGCTTAACGATTATTCGAACGCGGGTGAGTATCAACTCAGAAGCAATCTGACCCAATCGTTTACCTACACGTCTCAGTCCGAAAGGGAGGATGAAAAGAGTATCGATCACTCGTATTCGATTACCTGGTCTAACACGGCGCTCAAGCAACAGAACCTGGTGCGCTTATTTATCAGTGATTCGCGTTCGCTGAATCGCGATGACGATAATTTCCAGCTGGTTAATTTGCAGTACACGGGAGCCAACAGTATCACGCGCTATTCGCAACTGAGCGGCAATGCCACCCTGCAATACTCGAGACAGGAAACCGAAGGCATGCAAAGTGAGCAGACGGTCAGCAATGGTCAGCTCGAGTATCGTCGCAGCCGGGTTTTTCAGCTGCCCGGAATGTTTTTTATTTCATTGCTGAAATTGAGCGAGCGCCAGTCCGAGACCGAGCGTTTGATCGAAGATAACGATTCGGCGAAGCAAGCTTCATGGGAAAACTCACTGCTTTACCGGATCGGGCGGCTCGAAGCTCAGCTCGATATCGATTTTATCAAGATCGGCAATGACTACGATCGATTGTTTATGTTTCAGTTAACGAGGTCGTTTGGCGATCTGTGAGATAGGGGAATCTGCATGTTAAAAAGCTGCAAGCGCATCGTCTTTTTCTTTCCTTGCTGGCGACACCGGCCATGGTTAGCGCCGAATATGGTGATGTACTGATAAACAACTACTCGGATGCGGCTGGAATGCGGCCGGTTGTTTTTCCGCACTGGTTTCATCGCATTCGTTTCAGGTGCAAGGTATGTCATGCCGACCTCGGATTCAAGATGGAGGCCGGCGGCAACCAGATCAACATGCTGAAAATTATCGATGGTGAGTACTGCGGTGCCTGCCATAACGGCGAGGTGGCCTGGTCGGTCGAGAACTGTGATGTTTGCCATACGGGGAAAGCCGGGCAACCAACCCAGGTGCATCAGAGCACCGCGTCGAAACTGACGACCACGACAAAAAGAAAAAAGGCAGAGAGCGAGCAATGATCAGGCAAAGCAATGTAATCGTTTTTGCTGAAGCCGGCCTGTTTCAGATCATCGTTTTAATATTTCTTGTTTTTTACACAACCGCCACGGTGCGCGCCACCGACGAAGTCCGCAACGGCAAACAGGTTTACGATGCCTCCTGTGGCGCCTGTCATACGGCTGGCGTGTTACAGGCGCCAAGGCTGGGTAAGCGGGAAGACTGGAGCGCGCGCGAACAACAGGGTCTCGAGGTGTTGATGACGCATGCGTTAAAGGGTTTCAAAAATATGCCGGCTAAGGGAGGCAATCCGACAATTAAGGACGAAGAAATTAAAAAAGCGGTTGTCTACATGCTGGTCAGTTCGGGTTTCGATCAATACGCAGAAAAGCCAGCTACAGAGGAGGCATCCAAAAAGAAGACCGATACCGCCGCGGTTGTGAAAAAAGCACCCGCCAAAAAAACACTGGCCAGTAGTGTGAACCAGTTTAATCGGCTGATGAAGTCTTCCTCCGAATGGAACCTGCCGCCGGCCAAGGATGGCATTCACGATTCAGAAAGTCCCGGCACGCTGCTATTACAGGAGCCCAGGGTCGCTTTCGACTCCTTGAGCAAATCGAAATCAGGTAACCGGGTAGATTGGGTAAAGGCATTGGAAGGTGGAGAAATATCACCCCGCTACGAGCGTTTGAACGACGACGCAAAACCGGTGGTAATGGATTTGAATATCGTGCGCGAGGTCAAGGGATCGATGCCGGATGTCGTTTATCCGCATAAGCAACATACCGAATGGCTGGATTGTTCGAATTGCCATCCGGCAATTTTCATCCCGCAAAAAGGCGCTAACCAGATATCGATGGCTTCGATTCTGCTGGGTCAGAAATGCGGTGTATGTCATGGCAAGGTTGCGTTTCCGGTCGCCGAATGCCGCAGATGTCACTCCAAGCAAAAAGCGACCGAGACAGAGGCGAAAAACAAGACGAACTGATTACGAGAGATGAGAACGATGAGGATATCGATTCCAGCACTGCTTCTGATATTTAACCTGAACCTGGTTCAGGCGCAGGAAGAATCGGTCGCTAATCCGTCTGGCGTCAAGGGTGTGGGCGAGAAAATTGCGCAGAAGATTAAGATGGTAAACCACATATTACATAGCGCTGATCTGTTGCAGCGGGTCAAGGCAAGCGGCGACAGTGTCGCCCGCGAGTTGCTTGCGAGGGCAGCGGAAAACTTCCTCAAGGGTGAGGAATATTTCGATCGCGGCCAGTATCTCGAAGCCGAAGCGGTGCTCGACTACGTACTCCGAGACCTCAGTGCCAGTTCGCGGCTGCTCAGTGTGTCGCAGCAAAAAAAGAGCAGGTACCGGCATTTCATCGAGCAACTCGATTCGTTCGCCTTACCCGAGTGGCGAAATCTGGATGAACTCGAAAACGATCTGTTGCAAAAAAAATTGGAGCGCATCAGCGCATTACGCGATCAGGCAGTCAGGCAGGCGGAAGTCGAATCCTATGATGAGGCGATGGCAATGCTCGAACATGCCTATCGCTTGAAAGTTTCCCTGATAGACGAATTCAGTCATGAAACCCTGGTTGTTTACGACCTCAAATTCGAAACAGTCCAGGACGAGTATCAGTACATGGTCAATCGAGCCTACCACTACCTGGAACTGGTGCAGATCGCCATGACGCAGGGCGTAGTCGAGGAACAAACGCAAAAGCTGGCTGACCAGTACCTCTACAGTTCGATGCTGAATCTCGACGCCGCAGAAGAGTTTGAAACCCAGGGCCAGTTCCCCGAGGCCATTTCGATACTCGACAATTCAATTAACCAGTTATCCGCAGTGCTCAAATTACTGGGGGTCAAAATCTGATATGGATTATTATGACTAGTAAATTTTTTAGCGCCAGCTCGATCCTGTTGTTAGCGATACTGACGGCTTCGACGGATTTGCAGGCGGCCGCGGTCGATCGGCTGCCAAATATGGATAGATTGCTAAACCGGTCTTCCGGTGCCAGGCAGGTCATTAACAGCAGCAATAGCGATGCTCTGAACAAGCGCAAGCAGGCATTGGACCTGTATCGAAAGGCGCAGGACAAAATCGACTCGGGTGACGAGAAAGCCGCCTCCGATTTTCTGAATCAGTCCGCCAGGCTGATGTTCGAAGCAATAAAACTGGCGACTCCGACATCACTGGGCGAAGACAAGGAGATCGTCAATTACGGTCAGCGCCGCGAATCGGTGATTGCGCTACAGGATGCATTTAACCGCATTTCCGATGAAAACAACGAAACCGAAGTCAGGAGCAAGGTTAACGATCAGTTAGCCACCCTGGTCGGCCGGGCCGATGATTTGTTGCAGCAGGGAAATAATGTCGCGGCCAGGGTCGAAATTGACAAGGCCTATCATTTGTTAAAGGTCACCATCGAATCGATCAGGTCAGGGCAGACGCTGGTGCGTTCGTTACAGTTCAAAAGCAAGGAGGAGGAGTATCTCTACGAAATCGATCGTAATGATACGCACGGTATGTTGATTGGATTGCTGGTTGATCAAAAACAAAAATCGGAGGCCATGAAGAGTAAAATTTCCGACTTCGTCGGGCAGGCCCGGTTACTGCGTCAGCAGGCGGAACAGTATGCCAGTCAGGATGCGCACGAGCAGGCTATCGAACTACTCGAACAGTCGACACGGCAACTGGTTCGCGCCATCCGCAGTGCTGGAATTTACATTCCCGGATAGTTGAATTAGCGATCATGAAATATTCGCGTTTTATCCTTGTTATTCCACTCGGGCTCTGGTTTGCCTTGCTGGGGGCTGAGCCGGGCTGGAAATCGCTGTCTGAAGATGGATTGCACGATCCCCTGAGCCCTGCAATCGGTATTTTGCAGGAGCCCGAAACCGCGCTTTCGCTGTTGCCGCCGGATAGCGCCGGTAACCGGGTTTCCTGGATCAGGGCGCTGCGTGAAAGATACATCGAGCCGCGCACCAATATTTTCCCGGAGACCAGGATCGAAATTCTGGATATGGATATCGTTATGGATCAGACAGGTGAGTTGCCGCTCGTCATGTTCCCGCATAAGCCGCATACCGAGTGGCTGGACTGCGCCAACTGTCATGACCGGATCTTCGTGAAAAAAGTCGACGCCAATCCAATGAATATGTTCGCCATACTTTCCGGTCAGTATTGCGGGCAATGTCATGGTGCCGTTGCGTTTCCGCTGACCGAGTGCAACCGTTGTCACAGCGTTGTCAGGAAAACCTTTAGCGGAAAGCCCGGCGTGCAACCGAATCTGACTTCGAGTCAGTAAGCTGCCGGTTTGTCTGTAGCATGAAACTCCTGTTTCCACATCCCCTTAGATCAGCCAGGATCAGGCCCTTGATTCTAATGCTCCTGGTACTGGCAGGTATTGCGCCACAGGCCAATGCCGAATATGCCGATGTGGTTTTAAACCGGCTTTCCGAGGCCAATGATATGCGCCCCGTAATCTTCCCGCACTGGTTTCATCGTATCCGTTTTCGCTGCAAAGTGTGCCATCATGAGCTCGGATTTGAAATGCGTGCCGGGGCGAATCAGATCGATATGGGAAAAATCATCGATGGGCAATACTGTGGCATGTGCCACAACGGTAAAATCGCCTGGCCGGTAGAGGAGTGCCACCTCTGTCATTCAGGTAAACCCGGGCTGAAGACCGGTATTCGCGGTGGCAGTGAGACTGCGGGGCCGGGACGGTGGTAAATCGCAGCTCGACCATGTTCCCCATTTGCGCTCCATTGGCTAGGGGGTACTTGCTTACAACCCTGATAATAATGCTTTTACTGACGATTTCGGGCTGTAGCACGATTTCGAACCAGCATTTGTTCAAGATGCCCGGGATCGCCGAAACCGATCGGGGTATTCAGGTCTGGCCGTCCCTGCCGGCGGTGCCCCGATATGCTTTTATCGGCCATATTTACGGCGAGTCCAATCGCGCCGATACACCGGAACGCAGTGGTCTGGCGCGCCTGTTGGCCGCCATCGTGGGTCTGGATGCGAAAAAAATATCTCCGCTCGACCTGTTGCGCCCGCAGCAGGTGGCCACCGATAACCGGGGCAAGATTTATATTACCGACCCAGGACTGCAGTCCATTTTTGTGTTCGATGAAATACTCGGTGAATTTGCCGTCTGGAACGAGCGCAGTCTGAATATTTCTCTGCCAAGTCCCATTGGCGTTGCGCACGCCGAAGACTCGGTCTGGGTGACCGATTCCGAGTTGGCGCTGATTTATCAATTTAGCCTGACTGGAGAAGTGATCAACAGCTTTGGCCACGAGGTATTGAAACGGCCAACCGGGATCGCCTATGACCCGGATAATCAGAGGTTTTTTATCAGCGATACCGCCGCGGGTGATATCAAGTTGTTTAGCCCAGGCGGGGAGTTGCTCGATACCTGGGGTGTTGCGGGAACTGGAGAAGCGCAGTTTAATCATCCGACTTATCTGGTTTATCGGCTGGGCCGGCTTTACGTGGTCGATTCGCTAAATGCAAGAATACAAATACTCGATCGGCAAGGCCGGTTTAAGCAAAGCGTTGGTCATCGCGGATTGTATGTCGGTAATTTCTCCCGTCCCAAGGGAATTGCGCTCGACTCGGATGGTAATATTTATGTTTCCGAGAGTTATTATGATCATGTCCTGATTTACAATCCGCAGGGCAGCCTGTTGATGTCGATCGGGGGTTCCGGCTCAGCGCCCGGTCAGTTTGCGCAACCTACCGGTATCTGGGTGGATGACAAGGACAGGATTTATGTCTCGGATATGCTCAACAGCCGGGTTTCGATGTTCCAGTACCTGGGGAATAACTAGGATGGATGCTTGCCGACCACTGCTTTGCTTACGTCGATTAATGCTGGCGGGCAGTTTGCTGCTCATGCTGCTGGTCGTCAGTTTTGCAAATCAGGCGGCACGTATTTCCGATACCGCCAATACCCGGCACAATTTGTCGGTTAGCGGCCCGGGCAGCATAACGGCGGTTACCGAAAGTCAGATTTGCGTGTTTTGTCATACTCCGCATCAGGCAGAGGCGATACCCAACGCACCGCTATGGAATCGGCAGGCCTCTGTCGCGGCCTATACGCCATACACTTCCGATACCATCGATGCCAACGATATCGCGGCCACGCCGGGCGGCAGCTCGAAACTGTGCCTATCTTGCCATGACGGCACAATCGCAATTGGACAGGTTAACGTGGTCAACGCGCAGAGCAACGTGACTATCAATATGTCGGGCACCGGTGCCGGCGGGGTCATGCCTTCCGGTGGGGGCGATAACACCGGGTTTACACGTAAGCTTGGGACCGATCTGAGCAACGATCATCCGATATCCTTCACCTACGACAGTACGCTGGCGAATGCCGACGGTGAGTTACGGAATCCCGCGTTCGAGGCCCACATCGCCAACCGTGCGCCGGGCGTCAAACCACTGGTGCCACTGGAAAACGGTCAGCTGCAATGCACCAGCTGCCACGATCCGCACATTCGAGATTCCGACATCACCAAAAACATCAAGTTTTTGCGCCTGCATCGCTTCCAGGAGGGTTTTGCTACTGGCGGTAACTTCGATGATGCCAACGACATCATTTGCCTGGCCTGTCACGACAAGCTGGGTCTGGCCTGGTCGCAGTCGGCGCATGCCGACCCGCAGGTCGCCAATGAAACCTATACGACAGCCGCGGCTAATTTACGAGAGTTCCCGTTAAATTTACCGGTGTGGCAGGCGAGTTGCCTGAACTGCCATGACACCCATACGGTGCAGGGGTCGCGCCATCTGTTGAGGGAAGGCACCGACAGTTTTCTGAGCCCGAAGACCGGCGGTAACGCGGCGCTCGAAGAAACCTGTTACACCTGTCACTCCGCCGACGGCGGCGTACTCAATGGCCAGGGCAATGCTTCGTTTCAGGTGCCCGATATCAAATCTGACTTTGTTTCCGGTTTGACGCACATGCCGATCACCAACAGCGATCAACAGACTGCGAGTGAGATCCATGCTGCTCTGGATGCCGATCTAAGTGAGGACAAATCTAGATTCAATCTCGGCAACCGTCATGTCGAATGTACCGATTGTCATAACCCGCACCGGGTGTTGAAGAATCGTTTGTTCAACAATACTGGCGCAGCCCAGGCGGGAACCCATAACCATGCGACCGGGCATACCAATATCGCGTCCGGCGTGCTGCGCGGGAGTTGGGGCGTCGAGCCCGTATACGGTTCGAGTAATTTCGATCCGGGCAATTTCCCGATTAGCTATATCGTCAAACGCGGCGATGGCGGATTCGGCGCCAGTACGGCAGTTGGCAGCGCGCATGTGACGCGCGAGTATCAGATCTGTTTGAAATGTCATTCAGATTATGCCTATGGCGCCAACCCGCCGACGCTAGGCAATACTGGCGGCAATACGCTATCTGGCATCAATGACGTAACCGAATACACCAACCAGGCAATTGAATTCCAGGCGCCTTTAAGTCACAAGGGCGAAGTAAGCACCCTCGATTCCGGCGCCGCGAGTGCCTATTCGAGCAATAATCATCGCTCCTGGCATCCGGTGATCGATAACACTGGCCGCACGCTGGCGATTCGTAACACCAATTCGGCTAATTTTGAGTCACCGTGGAATGGCAATGCTGATGTTGGCAATCAGACTATGTATTGCTCCGATTGTCATGGATCGAACACCGGTATCGGCACCTCGACACCGTCGGGTGGCGAGAATGGCAACCCCTGGGGGCCGCACGGTTCGACCAATAATTTTATTCTCAAGGGAGACTGGAGCCAGAACACCGGTACCGGCAATACCAACGACCTGTGCTTCAAGTGCCACGATCACGATCTCTATGCGACCCGGGGCGATGGCGCCAGCGGCTTCGGCGGCTCCAGGGATCCCAACCTGCATTCATATCACGCCGACAAGATCGGTCGATTGCGCTGTAGCTGGTGCCACGTCGCGGTGCCCCATGGCTGGAAGAACAAGGGTTTGCTGGTCAACCTGAACGACGTCGGGCCCGAGGGAGGGCAGCCTGCTGGCACCCAGGTTAGGAATAATACGACCGCCGGATATACCAACGGTCCTTACTACCTGAACGCGATGCTGAAGATCGTCAGCTTTGCCACCAGTGGCAACTGGGAAGAGACCAATTGCGGCTCGGCGGGAGCGCCGGGCAATGGTGAAATTGGACGTGACTGGATGAGGGACAGCAGTGAAAATTGCGAAAATCCACCCTAGCGCTGCTCCGCGGCCACGGCTCGGCCTGGTAGATGCATTGGCGTCTAACCGCAGCACCTTGCTGTTATTGTTCGTGCTTGCGCTAGCGATCGTGGTTTATTACCAGGTTTCGCTGCCGCAAAGAATCTGGATAATCGCGCTGCCGACGGGATTGCTGATAATGAATTTTTTACTGGCGCTGGCAACTCGAGATATCCTGAAAAATAACTGGCCGCTGATGATATTTCATTTTGCATTGATCGCGCTGGTTCTGTTGGCATTCACGGGCAGGATGAGTTTTTTCAAGGCCACGCTGGAACTCGCCGAGCACGAAGAATTTTCCGGACAATTGGAAAATGTCCAGCAGGGGCCGTGGCACCGTTACGGGCTGTCAGCAATCCGATTTACAAACCTGGGTTTTCAGATTCGTTATCACGCAGGGATCAAAAGGGATAAAACGGTTAATCAGTTGATGCTAACCACAGCTGACGGCTTGCAGCAAACACTGGAGATAGGTGATCACGTGCCTTTGATAATAGGCCACTATCGGTTTTATACCTCGCATAACAAGGGTTACGCCCCGGTGTTCGAGTGGCAACCATTTGCCAGTTTATCAAAAGTCGTCGGCAGCATTCATTTGCCTGCTTATCCAACTCACGAATTCGAGCAGGCTTTGGAATGGACGATACCGGAAACCGATACCAAGCTTTGGGCGTATCTGAAGATCGAAGAGAATGTGTTACCTGAGGATCGGGAGTTTAATTTTCAGGTGCCGCAACAGCATCAGCTAGTTCTGCGATATCAGGATCATCGCTATACATTGCGGCCAGGTGATGAACTAGAATTGCCTGGCGGAATTCTTCGCTATGAAAAATTGTCCACCTGGATGGGATACAAAGTAGATTATGACTGGACTCGCCCGTGGTTGCTCGCGACCGCGATGATTGGCCTGCTGGGTCTCTTTGTGCACTTTATCCTTAAATTTAACCTGGTGGAGCGGAAAACAGGCTGACTCTGGATATTCATCAAACACCAAGGAGAGAGTGAATATATAACTGTTGTTAGATTGAGGTTGTTAGATGAACAAATCGAAAAGTATGCTTGCGATATTAAGGTCCGTCATTCAATAAGGCTCGTTTTGTTTCGACTGTTTCGCAGTAAAGCAAAATAGAGCATTCTTTAGCTCTGCTCGTTGCACGAAATAAGCAAAGAAGATTGAAGAGGCAGGAACCATGTTCCATCGATGGCCCTCAATTTAAAAAAGCCCCCCTACACCGGGTAGTGCCCCGGGGGTGCTACTGACGGATCAAGCAGGTGGGACTCCTTCAAAATCAAAGTGCTCTTATCTGTGACCGGATTATTTTTTTGTAGATTTCCCACTACTCGGCCGACTCGGCTAAGCTCCAGTAAATCGTTTAACAGGGCACCCATGGTATCGGCGGCGGAATTTATTTTTTCGAAATCAGCTTCTATCCGATCTTTATCATTTACGTCAATATCCCTGCCAAGTAAGCCAATGAAACCTTTTATTGTAATTAGTGGGGTTTTTAAATCATGTGACACCGCGTAAGCAAATCGCTCTAATTCTGCATTCTTGGTTTCTAGCTCGGAAGAAATCTTTTTACGTTCTGTGATTTCTTGTTGAAGCCGGTTTACCGTATCCGCAAGTTGTTGTGTCTGTTCCGCCACTTCCGATTTCAGTGATTTTCTCGACTCCAGCAGGTTTTGCACGGCGATTATTTGCTTGGTTATATCTTGCAAGACACCGATCGATTGGTTTGACTTAGTAATTGAGTCCCATACGGCGACACTTTGTTCGCGTACCCATCGTATTTCGCCATCAGGTCGTTGAACTCGATATTCCACGTCAATTTTATTTTTTGCTGTTTTTCGTTGCTGGAAAATTTTTGTCAGGCGCTCTTGATCATCCTCGTGAACAAGGGCTATCTCATCCGCTAACGAGGTTATTTCGCGTAAGATTTTGTTCGAGGAAGTGCCGAATATCCTCGCAAATCCCGGGCTGATATATTTATATTTCTCTGTGTCTAGATTCCATATGTAATGCCCAACATCGGGAAACAACTCAAATTGTTGGATCAACGCATTTTGATTATCGAGTTCCCGCTGGCGTTCCTTGAGATCGGTAATATCCTGGATTGCGCCAAAAGAACGGGTGATAACTCCGTCTTCCATCTGTGTTCCATATTCCAATTCGCGCACATACCGCACTTCGCCATTGGGTCTGACGATGCGATATTCAAATATGTGGGCAAGGCCACGTGGATGTTCAGGATTGAGGACGACACTCAAGTTGCTGATATAATGTTCCAGGTCGTCGGGGTGAACAAAAGGGAAAAAGTCTTCCTCACACTGATATTTTTCATAGAGTGAATCCAGACTAATTCCCATAATATCCGCCATTTCCTTGGAAAAATAAGCGGATCGTTTTGTTGTTTCGTCCCACTCCCAATATCCGATGCTTATCGCAGCTGACAGGGTTTGAAGCAGTTCTTGCTTCAATTTCGCGGCATCTTCCATTGCGGCCAATTTTTTACGCAGGTATTCATTTTCATCGAGCAGTTCTTGATTCGATGATTGTAAACCAGCGAGATTTGAAGTATTGCGCATAAAGATCCAGGCTTTACCACAGCTTGTGGTTTTAAACGAGTATATGATATGTCCCACTCATGATTTGTCCATGATATGCGAGATAGCGGTCGAATCGCAAAATACCGGGCTAAGCTGGGCTATCAAAATGAGGCGTGTTTAACTTTAAACGCTGGAAGAGCGTACAGATTGTTCAGTGCAGAGACCAGGGTCAGGCCAAAAAATGAGCCATGTTATGATTTAAATAATTTTTAATTGCAATCGGGAGTGAGCCACCAGGCCATGTCGCAAAAAGATCACTTTTTCAATATAGATGCGCTCGAGCAGGGCATCAGCCGGAATCTATCCGAGGGCATGACGACGCGTGTTTTCGCTGGCGAGGAAGCGATGATTTCAATCGTACGCGTCGAACCCGGCAAGTCCGGGGAAATCCATTCGCACCCGCAGGAGCAATGGGGATTTTGCGTGCAGGGTTCGGGCCTGCGTATGCAAGGTGGCGAACAGATCGAGGTTGGTGCGGGGGACTTCTGGCGCACTCCGGGAAACGTGGAACATGGATTCACCGCGGGCGCCGATGGTGCCGTGATCTACGATGTTTTTGCACCACCCCGGGAGGAGTACATGAAACCCGGGGCGGGTTTTCGCTAGTTCAGGATGCTAGGTCTGCGGCAAGCTTCAGTTAAATCCGCCTGTCGTTCTCGAAAGTGGGATTAACGAACCACCAGCACCGAGCAGCTGGCGTGGCGCACGATTTTAGCCGCGGTCGAACCGAGGAAGTAATCCTGCAAGCCGGGGCGATGGGATGCAATGATGATAAGGTCCGCATCCTTTTCTTTGGCGACATCCAGAATGGTATTGTAGGAATGACCGGTGCGAACCTCGACATCCATTTTGGTGCCGCTTGCGGTGGCTATGGCCTTCAATTCTGACTGCACGGTTTCAATAGACTTGTCAATCAGGTCGGGCGGTAAATTGACCGCCGCCCAGTTGGGTATATCCTCGACAACATTGAGCAAAGTAATCTTTGCACCATCGGTGGCATGTCGAACAGCCAGATCGATAATGGATTTGCCCTCGGCTACATGACCCGTATCGATGGGTACCAGGATATTCTTGTACATTTTAATCGTGCCCCTCTGCAAAGATTAGTGAAAGCTGCCGTGAATAATCAATAATAACTGTGATGCCTATCGTTGGTCCAGATATTGATTTACATCAAATAGCCGCTAATCGTCCTCGATGATGACGGTAACCGGTATGCCGGCAGGTAACTTGTCATCAGCGCTGAAATTAACCTGCAGCGACATGGCCGGGTAATTATTGCTACCGATAGAGGCCTGTTTACTGATTCCGACCACCTTGCCCTGGTAATCCTGCTTTTGGAAACTAACCTTCGCATTTTTGTTGAGCAGGGAATCGCTCAACTGATCGATCGGTATTAACAGGTTCACAACCATCGAAGAATTATCGGCGATTGTAAGCAGGGTTTGATTGCTGACGCGCGTGTTGATGTATTGCCCGGAAAAGGTCGCGATATCCAGTACGATTCCACTGGTCGGTGCCCGGATTTCGGTCTGCGACAGGCGGAACAATGCTTGCGTTAGCTTCGCTTCGGCGGCCGCCAGCTTTGCTTCGGCAATGGCAAGATTTTGTTCGGCCGTGTTGAGGTCAACCAGCGACAGTGAATCGCGATCGAACAGTTCCTGCGCCTTTTCCATTTCGGTTTGCATTCTGTCTACCGTGGGTAACAGCGAATCACGTTGTGCCTGAGCGAAGTCTGCTTCTGCCTTGAATCCGGTGGGGACAAAGGTGAGCAGCAGTTCACCGGCCGATACTTGCTGTCCGGCAGATACCTTGATCGAGGCCACCCTGCCACTGATACTGCTGTTCAGCGACATTAGCTGGGCGAACTCGGTGCGCCCATTGAGTTCGATGGCCGAAGCCTGGGTTATCCCGAGGAAAAACAATATCGAAGGCAAAAAGCGCATATCAATCTCCGTTACTGCGATTTGGCTAACTGGTTCAGGAAATCGGTGCCGACCAGGGCTGCGAGACGCTGGTAGGCGACTTCGAGGGCATACAGTACCCGCTGGCGTTCGGTATTGCTGCGGGAAAATAAAACCATTGAGTCGCCTAGATCGGTTTTAAATTCGAGCTCGTACTCGGCGCGGCTGCGGTCCAGGTACTTGTCACGATAATCCTGCTCAACGATACGACCCTGGTATTCCAGCTGCAGTTGCTGGATTTGTTGCCAAAGCTTGAGGACCTCGAGGCGCAAATGCGAATGCAGTTTATGTTGGTTGGCCAGCGCCTGGTTGTAATGCGCCTGCGCCAGCTTGATTTTTTCCGCGGGCGAGCTGGAATAGAGCGGTATTTCGAAATAGAGACTGGCGCGCCAGTCGTCACGCAGGCGGCTATCGCGCTCGTAGGTGGATGCTTCTAGTTCAAGTTCAAGGCTCGGATTGTCGGTTGCCGCCGCGATATCGATAGCCGCCTGGGCCGCCCGTGTATTCGCCCGCACAACCTGCGCTTCGAGACTGAACTGCAGTGCGCGCTCGGTCAGTGCCGTTATATCATCGGGCAACTGGCGTTCGTTATCGATGGCAGGAACTTCGAGGTCAGACGGTATCTGACTTGGATTGCCCATCGCTTCGGCCAATATCGCCCGGGTCAGGCGCTGCTGTTGCATGGCGAGAGCACGTTTCTGGCGAGTAACCTCGTACTCGGACTGCAGGCGTAACACCTCGATTTCCGCGACCCGGCCAAGCTCCAGGTCCTGCACCGCGTTGTCATAGCGGATAAAACCGATTGCCAGGGCCTCATTTTCACTGATGAAATTGTTGTCAGCGTTTAAAACGTCAAAGTATTTTTCCATGATCTGCAGACGGCGTTGCTCAATCACCAGGCGTTTTTGATGTTCAAGCGCCTGTAACTGGAGCGCAAGCTTGTTTTCAAGTGAATCCTGCCTGCCAAAATCGTACAACGGCTTTGACAATATTAAACTTGCTGCACTGTCGTCGGTATCATCGCCTGTAAATGCTTCGTCGGAAAGGCCTACCTCACGAATACGGCCGGTTAAGTCAAGGCTGAAGCCATTGCTACTCTTTTCGATACCCATCTCGGCCTTCACCACTTCCAGTCGCTGGTCAATCGCAACCAGCTCAAAGTGTGAGGGATTCGCCGCAGTATTCAATGCGGCTTCGAGGGTTAGCGGTTCGGGTAATCGCTCGCCTGTAACTGCGATTGGAAACAACACGGCCAGTAACATGATAAATTGCAGTGGAGTTATCGTTGTTATTGTCACTGTCTCGCTAGTCACCCTGGAATTGAAGGACAGCAGTATAAATCCGGCTGGGGTCCGGCGTCGAATTCTGCTACAGCGTTGCTTTCTGTTTCATTCGTTTGTAGCGTGTAAAACGGATGTTGCGTCCCGAGTCGTCTTTTTGCAAGTAAACCTGGTTTACGATGTATTCGCCCATCCACATGAACTCCCGGGTTCCGGACGGCGCGCCGATATACTTGAAGATCTGCTTACCGTCGAGGTCGAAGAAGGCCAGCATCGGCGTGGCTCGAACCCGGTACTGGCGGGCAAATTCCTTCTGCGTGATTTCCAGGCCCGCAAAATCGACGATCTCGACATCGCCCTCAATATCGACCGTCAGCGAATGAAAGTTCTGCCGGAAATAGTCCTGTACCTCGGGTTGGTTCAGCACCGTCTGTTTCATGCGATGGCAAAACGGGCATTCGTCCATTTCGAAGAACAGGAAAATCCCCTGCTTTCCCTGTTCGCGCGCTATTTCGAGCTCTTCGGTCAGGTCGCCGAGGCTTTGTTCGAAAAAGTACTGGTATGGATCTCGTGGAGACGCTGCCTGTAGTAGCGTTGGCAGGAGGCAGAGGAGAAACGTGAATGCGGGAAGCTTTTTAGCCATCGTTGAGGTACTCAATTCAGGTGCAAAAGCTTCCCATTTTTGCAATCACAATTCAATTACTTCATTACTGCTGTGGTTGTTGTTGCGGCTGAGCCTGGGCCTGGGGTGCCATCATGCTGGTCCAGGCATTTGGATCGAACCAGTTAAAACCAGCAGCAGGGTTGGTATAGCTCGCGCTGGTGGTGCCACCCGGAATGTATGCATTCGGGTTCATCCAGGACATGTAGGTATTAGGATCCATGTATACCTGGTAGTTAGCCGGGTTCATGGGCTGCATGTAGGTGCCAGGATTCATGAACTGCATGTATGCCATCGGATTCATCATCTGCATGTAAGAAGCCGGATTCATATACGCGCTGTAGGCAGCGGGATTCATCCAGGCCATCATGTTGTTTGGATCGGCAAACTGCATGTAGAACTGAGGCGTCATGAATTGTCCGTAGGTCGCCGGGTTCATGAACTGGCCGTAATTCATCGGATTCATAAACACCTGGTAACCTTCGGGGCGCGCCAGGTTCATTTGCTGAACATTGGGAACGCCGGCATTCATCATGCCCATCCAGGCAAACGGATTAAACATTTCGGCAGATTGAGCCGGGTTGGTGGCTGGTGCTTCGGTAGCGAAAGCAGTTCCACTGCCCAGGCCAAATAACAGTACTAATGGTAAAATAATTTTCTTGATCATGATTAGATCCCCTTAAAAAATGAGATTTCATTATATTAGTAAAGCCTAATATACAAATAACTATTCTGGGATAGGTAGTGGGGGTATTAGGTATATATTCACGGCCGTGATTTTTTGGAAATTTACGGTTGCAGTGCTGTTTTCTGGGCTTAATATGCACTAACGGGGATAGAAAATCGCAATGAAATCAATTATCGACAAGCCTTTCGGCCTGATGTTGCTATGCAGCGGTCTGCTGGGTATCGAACTGTTTGTGTTTTACCTGCTGATCGATACGGGCTTGCTGCAAACCTTGCTGGCCGAGGATTACAGTTTCATTTCACGCGCGATTCTGTTGATTTACCTGGTGGCCAGCCTGCACGTGATGCTGGTGTCGTATTTGCTGTCGATCGAGAGTAACGAGTTGAGCGCTGAAGCATCTACCGGCAGGGTCCGCAGTCACGTGCGGCGTTATTTTGCACTACTTCAGCAACCATCTAACGAAAGCGACGAGTCGGGAGAGATCTTGATCGATGTGCTCGACGGCCGTTGTCGCGGGCAATTCAGGTTTGGCTACGTGATCGCGGACCTGATGCTCAAACTGGGTTTGCTCGGCACCGTGATCGGCTTTATTTTCATGCTGGGCTCGCTGGTCGATCTGCACAGTATTGATATCAACGTGATGCAGAAACTGCTCACGCAAATGAGTGGCGGCATGAAGGTTGCGCTGTTCACCACCCTGACCGGCATGAGTTGCGGGGTATTGCTGAACATCAAGTACCAGCTTCTCGACTGGGGCGTGGATAACCTGCTTGATGATGTGCGCGAACATACCTACCAGATCAGGACGAAATGAGGGCGGCGCGGCGCCATCATCAATTGACGGATCCATTCACGGACCTGTTGTTCAATACCCTGCTTGGTTTTACCCTGTTGTTCTTTATTGCCATCATGTTCATGAATCCGATCGCCAAGCTCGGCAACATCAACTACAAGGCCGAGTACATTATTACCGTGAGTTGGCCGGAGGATCAGCCCGATGACGTGGACCTGTGGGTTCAGGATCCTTACCGCGAAACGGTGTCGTATCTGCGCAAGGAAGCCGGCTGGCTCAACCTCGATCGAGACGATCGCGGTGACCTGAATGACACGGTCATGATAAACGGTAAAAAGGTGATACATCCAATCAACCAGGAAGTGGTCACGATTCGCGGCATTATTTCAGGGGAATACATCGTCAATCTCCATTATTATCAGTCGATCAGTAACCAGCCGGTGAAAGCGGTGATCAAGATCGAAAAGGTCAACCCGGTGTTGCGGCTGGTTTATATCGACCAGATGGTTCTGGACAAGGTAGACGATGAAAAGACGGTACTGCGCTTCGAACTCGATGGTAACGGTGAAATTGTTTCCATGAACCATTTATTCAAGATACTGACCCCATACCGGCTCGATCCCGAGCAGCTTGAATCGGATTCGGGGCAATCGCTGTGACGACGTCGGTCATTGCGCTCGGCCTGGCCTACGTTTTTTTACTGAGCCTGGTGTTGCTGGCCATTTTTAAAAGTGAAATTGGCGCCGGGCTGAAACTGGTGCTGGCGTCCCTGTGCCTCGGATTCTACCTCTGGCATTACAATGCGCTGCAGGATTATCTCGGATGGCCGGCTGCAAACGGTATTCCCCCGAGTTTCGAATTGATTAGCAGTATCGTCATCGAACCGGATCTGAAAACCGATGAGGCTGGCGGTATTTATCTCTGGCTCAGGGATCTCGACAGTGATCAGCTCGTGCCACGCTCGTTTCGATTGCCCTACAACAAGCTGCTGCATCAGCGGGTTGACGATACGATACGGCGCCAGCAGCAGGGGGAACGATTCGTGGGCAAACCGCGGGCTGGAGGATCAGGTGCAAAACCTGAAATCGAATTTGAGTCCGTGCAGCGAGATATCAAGTCTCGTAAATCGACTATTGAACCGGAAGACGGTTGAAGTTCTGTATCCTGGAAACTACTTCCTGGCAGTTACCACCAGGTCAACCCGCCGGTTAATCGCACGACCTTCTTTGGTCTCGTTGGTGACAATCGGTCTGGACTCACCGTATCCGACATAGCCGATCTTGTAGCCGCCCCCGAGGGATGACAGGTAGTTTGCGACCGAAATTGCCCGCTTGGTCGAAAGGCTTTTGTTCAGTTCGGCGGATCCAACCGAGTCGGTATGGCCTTCCACGGCAACCAGTTCTGCGCCGACGAATCGGATGATGTCGTTGACCTTCGCCAGCAGTGGTTTCGACGCGACCGGAATCGTGGCAGAACCGGTTGCGAAGTTAATTTTCTTGAGCCTGAAAATCAATTTGCTGCCCTGCTGATAAACCGATGCTTCGTCATCGGGAAATTCTTTTACCGCCTGATCCATGGCTCGCTGGAACCTGACTTGCGTGGAAGATTTCTCCAGTTCCTGGTTTTGCAGCAGCAGCGCGCTCTCGGTTTCCTGTAAATTTGACCGGGTCGACTCCAATTCCAGGTTCTGTTGCTTCAGCGCGCCTTCCGTCTCCATCAAATTGGACTGGGTCGACTCCAGGTTCTGTTGCAGACTGCCAACATTTGCAGAGAGTTTTTCTAACTCCCTGTTCTGTTGAACAATTTTTAATGCGATATCTTCCGGCGTTCCCGGGGCGTTTAAAATCACGTCCATTACATCTGTCAGCAAAACGGAGCTTTCTTCCGCTATGGTTACGCTGAGCTCGTAGACCTTGGGATCGCGGGGACTCTGGGCGATGATGTTTTCAGCTTCGTTGACGTCCAGTAAAGCGGTTCTCAGCGAATCCGGTGCAAGTTTTCTTGCGTCTTGACCGGCAGCTTTCTGGTTGGCCTGTTTAATCGCATCAAGCTCCCTGAACTGGACTGCCCTGGTCTCCAGTTCGAGGTATTTCTTTTGAAATTCCGAGAATTCCTGCGGTTCGAGGGCGCGTGAAAAATTGTCTGTTTCATCGGTTAAGTCTTCATCGACATCAACCATTGCGCTTGCAATCTCTGTGCTGCCTTTCAAACCGGCGTCGAGTGCAGCCTTCCTCGCTTCAAGTATACGGGTGGCGTTAGGCGTTCTGGTCCGGGTGTTTTTTAGTGCTTGCTGCAATTGGGCTTTGCCCTCAGCCGCGTTTTTGAGGATGTAATCGGCTTGATAATTGCCCGATAGGCCCCGTTGTGCTTTCCCCAGAAAATTCGATCCTTTCGTGTATTCCTTGTAGGACAGCAACTCGGCCTGGTTAATGTCGGCCTCTTTTATAAGTCCCTCGACCTCGGCAACTGCCTGTTTCAATTCATCAGCCGATAACGGCTCTACTTCTTTTGTACTGGCACAGCCAACAAGGACAAACACGAGGCTATGGCAAAGAATCAGGTTGATTTTCTTCATTCTGTTTTGTTCCATTTAGTTTGCGGTTAGATGGTTGAGAAGCTGGTTCTGGTGTTTAGGCCATGACATTTGGCAAAATATAAAACGACGGTTATCCCGGCAGGAGGAATTTATCACAAGGCCTATTCTATTAGTAGATGTTCATTCGGGTTGTGCTATATTAACTAAATTTGATTCGCGGACCTAACCTGTTAACGAGCAGGCCTGCACTAGCTCCGACTGCTAGTGCGCAGCATGATGAAGCTGCCATAAAAGTAGGGGGAATCAAACATATCCTGGGTTGCTCGCTGCAACATGTCGGTAGCGCTGGCGCGCACCTCCGGATTCAAGCCTGGCGCCTCGAGTGCGACCTCAAGCCAGAGCGACATTGGTGAAAAGAACACCTGGTCCGGAATGATCCATTTACCGGGCGCAATCGGGATCAAGGACCGTGCCTTCTGTTGCCAGCGGCCATTCCTGAGAAAAAGCCCATGCGCACGTTCGGTCAGTTGCCTGGCCGACTGCAAGGCTTCATCATCATCGAAACGTTTACCGAAACGGTAAAAGGCATGCGCTACCTGGGCATAGTCTTCGAGTACCGCGACGGCAGCGCTGGCATTACCGGCGAATCGAATCAGCGTTCCATCGAGATAAAAATCAGTTAGCATGTATTGAAACAGACTCTCGGCACGTTCCCGGTAACGAGGATCAATATCGGCCGCTGCAGTCAGGGCTTCGAGCATCATGGCGTTCCAGCCGGCCAGGCGCTTATCGTCGGCGGGCATGCTTGCGCTACCGCGTGACTGCAGTTTTCTGAGAATTGGATTATTTTTAGCCGGTTTTCCGGGAACCTCTGGACCTGTCAATGGCGGGATCAGGAATTCGCTGGTTCGGGTATCCAGCTGCCACAGCTCGCTCAGGTATTCCATCTCAGGATCGGCGAGCACGGCGTCCAGCTGCTCCCTGGTCCAGAAGTAAGCTCCGCCTTCCTTGTTGTCGATATCAACCGCAGACAGGCTCGACATGTACCCGCCGGCCGGATGTTTCAAGTTTGCCTCGACAAAATCGAGCGTGCGCAGGGCGACATCTGCATGGCCCTGGTCTGGCCACAGCTGATGCGCACGTAAATATAGCCGTGCAAGCTGGGCATTGTCATACAGCATTTTTTCGAAATGCGGTGTCTGCCAATCGGGATCGGTGGTGTAGCGAAAGAAACCGCCGTTGACATGATCGTGAAGGTTGCGCGCCGCCATCATATGCAGGGTCAACTGCACAAAGTCGGCGACATCTCTATCGAGCGCCTTATTATTGCCGATGATCGTTAGCAGGGTATCCAATTGGGGAACGTTCGGGAACTTGCTGGTATTGCCGATACCACCCTGCAGTTCGTCCGCAAGCAGCATGGTTTGCGATACGAAGGCGTTAGTCAGTTCTGCGGACGGTATCTGCGGGGCTAAAAATGCCTGGTTCTCCGTGTCCTGCATCTGGGTTTCAAAAAATTGATGTGCGGCGCTCGATAGCTTGACATGATCCTTTTGCCAGGTGGCGTCGAGTTCCTGCAGTACGCGGGCGAAATCATTGGGGGGCAGGTAAGTAAAGCCGGTAATCGGAAATCCGTCTGGTGTCAGGAATACATTCAACGGCCAGCCGGCTGAACCACGGGTCAACTCGACAAACTCTATCAAGCGCTGATCGAGGTCCGGGTCGAGTTCACGGTCGACCTTGACCGCGATATATTTCTGGTTAAGGATTTTGGCGATTTCTTCATTCTGGTAACTTTCCTGTTGCATGACGTGGCACCAGTGGCAGGAGAAATATCCAACCGAAACAAATACCAGGCGGTTACCGCTACCCGCATCCTCAAATACATCCTCCTGCCACTGGCGCCAGTTAACGGGATCTCCGGCGTGCAGGGCTAGGTAAGGTGAGGGATGTCCTTCGAGCTGGTTACTTGCGACCGCGCCGGATGCCCCGAGACCGATAACAAGCCCGAGGATTAATTTCTGCATCAAATAGCGATAAATCCGCATAGATTGTCCGATATCAACAACAGGTTTGTACAACCCGGAATACTACCTCTTAGGTGATATTGAATCTATATTAGAAAACTCTAATATAAGTTTAAAATCAAGCTTTGTTAATGGGTAGCCGGGAGTCCTGAATGCGTATTATGCCTGCGATTATCATTTTGTGCCTGGGTTTGACTGCCGCCCCGGGATACGCTGCGGACGGGTTACAAACGATAACGTCGAAAAGGCTGCAAATGCCGCTCGAATACCTGGTCGACGGGGTTGTCGAGGCGCGTCAGCAAGCAACCTTGTCGGCCGAGGTCACCGGAAAAATCGAATCGGTAAACTTTGACGTGGACGATTTCGTGGAGCAGGGCCAGGTTGTTTTGACCATTCGCGATCGGGAATATCGCGCGCAGCGGCAAAAAGCGCGCGCGGCCCTCGATGAAGCCAGCGCAAATTTGCAAGACACGCAACTCGAGTTCAAACGCAACCAGGATTTACGCAGGCAAAAACTGATTTCGCAGTCAGTGCTCGACACGGCCAGCGCCAACCTGAAGGGCGCGCAGGCGCGTGTGGCTTCGGCCGAGGCAAACCTTGCCCAGGCCGAGGAACAGTTAGGTTATACCGTGGTGCGTGCGCCCTACAGCGGGGTCGTGGTTGAGCGTCATGTTGAACCGGGAGAGAGCGTCGGTCCCGGTCAGCCAATTATGACCGGCTATGCGCTGGGTCAGTTGCGTGTCAGCGCCAACGTGCCGCAGTCGATTATTGCCGGTTTGCGCGAGTATGGGGTGGCGCGCGTACTTCTGCTCGAAGACGGCAGCGCGGTGGAAGTCACCCGGATTACCATTCACCCGTTCGCTAATCCGCAGAACCACAGCTTTCCGATACGCCTGGACCTGGCCGAGACCGACCAGGCACTGTTTCCCGGTATGCTGGTAAAGGTCTCCCTGAAAACCGGCACCACGGAGCGCCTGCTGTTGCCACAACAGGCTGTCGTATCGCGCGCCGAAGTCAACGCGGTCTACGTGCTGGATAAGACGGGTCAGCTTTCATTTCGCCAGGTGCGACCCGGTAATCGTATCGGTGACCAGGTCGAAATTCTGGCCGGGCTTGATGAAGGTGAAACAATTGCACTCGATCCGGTGCGCGCTGGTATCGAGCACAAACGCCAGCTGGATGCTGCCGAATGAGCCAGTCTCTCGGTCCGTCCGGCTGGGTGGCGAAAACTTTCCTGCAATCTGAAATCACGCCGCTGTTAGCGCTGATCGGATTGTTAATGGGCGTATTCGCGGTGATGGTAACGCCGCGCGAGGAAGAACCCCAGATCAATGTTACCTTCGCCAACGTTTTTATACCGTTTCCCGGTGCGACGGCTTACGAAGTGGAGCAAGTGGTCAGCACGCCCGCCGAACAGGTGCTCTCGGAAATTGCCGGTGTCGAGCACGTATACTCGGTATCAAAACCCGGAATTGCAATCCTGACGGTTCAGTTCGAGGTCGGTGAAGCGCGCGCGCAGGCAATTGTCCGGCTTTATAACAAGGTGTTTTCCAATGCCGACTGGCTACCGGCCAACATGGGTGTCGGCCAGCCGATCATCAAGCCCCGGGGTATCGACGACGTTCCTATCGTCGCCCTGACTTTGTGGAGCCAGGATCCACAGCGCGGCGGTATCGATTTACTGCAGGTCAGCCATTCGCTCGAGGCGGAACTTAAGCGAGTACCCGGTACACGCGATATCTACTCGATTGGTGGTACTCACCAGGCAGTCAGAATACTGCTCGATCCGGTGCGTCTGGCGGGATTTAATATTGACCTCGAGCAGGTCAAGGCCGGTATCGTTGCCGCCAACCAGTCGCGCGATGCGGGTAACCTGGTGCGTGACAATCGTGAAATCAAGCTGCAATCCGGTACCTTTTTAAGTGATCCCTCTGAAATCCAGGATTTGATTATCGGGTTGTCGAACGGGGTTCCGATAGCGCTTGGTGATATCGCAACCATCGAAATTACACCATCGCAGTCTGACCAGTACGTCTGGTTCGGGACCGGGCCGGCAGCGGCTGACAAGGGTATTAGCGTGAGCGGCAGGTTCCCCGCGGTAACACTGGCCGTTGCCAAGAAACCCGGCAGTAACGCCATCGAGGTGGCCGACGAGGTCATAGGTCGAATCGATCAATTACGCGGCATCGTGATTCCCGAAAGCGTTGAAGTTACGGTAACTCGCAACTATGGCGCTACCGCCAACGAAAAAGCATTGACCCTGATTCAAAAACTGGTGTTCGCAACCGCGGTCGTGGTTCTGCTTGTCGTGGTTACGCTTGGCCTGCGCGAGGCCTTTATCGTCGGAGTGGCTATTGCGGTTACCCTCGCGATGACCCTGTTTGCGTCCTGGGCCTGGGGCTTTACGTTGAATCGTGTTTCGCTGTTTGCGCTGATATTCTCGATCGGTATTCTCGTCGATGATGCCATTGTCGTGGTCGAGAATATCCATCGACATATGCAATCCGGTAACCGCAATCTGGCCGAGGCCATTCCGCTCGCCGTTGATGAAGTCGGTGGGCCGACGATACTGGCGACTTTTGCCGTGGTCGCGGCACTACTGCCGATGGCATTCGTGACCGGGTTAATGGGACCCTACATGAGCCCGATCCCAATTAATGCCAGCATCGGGATGCTGATCTCGCTTGCCGTTGCCTTCATCGTAACCCCGTGGCTCAGCTTGAAACTCCTGGCTCGGAAGGCCCACTCGGCCCCGGAAGATGCGGCGCGAGACCAGTCGCTGTACCCGTTATTCAAGCGACTGTTTGACCCGTTACTGGACGATGCCCGGGGACGACGCAATCGCTGGTTGCTGTTACTCGTGATTATCTTACTGATCCTGGGTTCGCTGAGTCTTGCCGGATTCAAACTGGTAGTTCTGAAGATGCTGCCGTTCGATAACAAGTCGGAAGTCCAGGTAATTGTGGACATGCCCGAGGGTAGCAGCCTCGAGCAGAATGCCAGGGTGATCGCCGAACTCGGCGCTAAGATCGCGACCGTGCCGGAGGTAACTGATTACCAGGGCTACGTGGGTACCGCGGCGCCGATAAATTTCAACGGCCTGGTGCGCCAGTATTACCTGCGTGCCGCATCAAACCTGTCCGATATCCAGGTAAACCTGCAGCACAAGTCGAAGCGTGATCGCAAAAGCCACGATATCGCCCTGTCGATGCGCGAACCGCTGCAAATTATTGGTAATGCCTATGGCGCGAACGTCAAAATTGTCGAGGTTCCACCCGGTCCGCCGGTGCAGGCGCCGATAGTGGCGGAGATTTATGGCATCGATTACCCGGGTCAGATACAGGTTGCCAGGGATATCCGTAAAGTCATGGAGCAGACTCCCGGCATTGTCGATCTCGATGATAGCAGCGAAACTGAATCCGGGCGCTGGGTACTGGCGATCGACCGCGCCAAGGCGACGCGCCTCGGTTTGAACCAGGCCAGCATCGCGAATGCGGTTGCGACACTGGTCGACGGCGAGGACGTGGGCTACCTGCACCGGGATAACATGAAATACCCGGTTCCGTTGCGGCTCGAGCTGGCCGAGGGAGACAAGGCGGATATCACCAGCGTGCTGTCACTCAAACTGCGTTCGCACAACCAGGAACTGGTTCCGCTTTCCGAAGTGGTGACCCTGCTGGAGACCCGCAACGAAAACAGTATTTATCATAAAGATCTGTTACCGGTTGTTTTTGTCACCGCGAATATGGCCGGCGAACATGACAGCCCGCTTTACGGTATGTTCGATGTTCTGAACCAGTTGAAGCGGGAAATCGTTTCGCCGCTGCTGGACGCGCCGATTCGACAATACATGGTCGGTCAACCCGATAATCCGTATCAATATAGCCTCAAATGGGATGGCGAATGGCAGGTTACCTATGAAACGTTTCGCGACATGGGGATTGCTTACTCGGTCGGGTTGCTGATGATTTACCTGCTCGTGGTCGCGCAGTTCAAGTCCTACTCGGTACCGCTTGTTATCATGGCGCCGATTCCGCTCACCGTGATCGGGGTGCTGCCCGGCAACGCGCTACTTGGTGCGCAATTTACCGCGACTTCGATGATCGGCATGATAGCGCTGGCGGGTATTATCGTGCGTAACTCCATTCTGCTGGTGGATTTTATCAACGAACAATCGGCGAGCGGAATGGCTTTCAAGGAAGCCGTTATCCAGGCTGCCGTGGTGCGGGCGCGGCCGATAGTGCTGACCGCGTTAGCGGCGATTCTGGGGGCTTTCTTTATTCTTGATGATCCGATCTTCAGCGGATTGGCGATTGCTCTGATCTTCGGTATCCTGATTTCAACCTTGCTGACCCTGGTGGTCATTCCAATGCTTTACTACACGTTGAAGCATAAAGAGCACAACTAGGCAAAGTTATATAACCATCGAATTGGCGCCGTGTGTTGGTGTCAAATAAAAGCACGCGGGTCATAAATTCATGGTATAGGTGCTTTCGAATTTTCCTGGATATCAACTCTAATCCCGTTGAGTGCGTAGGATATTGGTGACCGCAGTAATCGATAGTGCCGACAGACCCGCGCTGGGTATCGTAATGATGCTCGCGGGCATCGCCGCTTTTGCGGTGATGGACGCGACCATCAAGTGGTTGACTGCCGATTACCCGGTGGCGCAGGTGGTCGCGTTACGGAGCTGGTTTGGCTTGCCGCTACTGTGCCTGTTCGCGCTGCGCGGCGGCGGTTTGATCACACTTGCAACGCGGCGCCCGCTGGCCCACGTCGGTCGCTACCTGCTGGTTCTCGGACTGAGTTTCAGCTTTTTCTGGGCGCTTTCGCAGATGAAACTAGTGGATGCAATAGCGATCACCTTCGCTGCACCGATATTCATTACCGCGCTTTCGGTTCCGTTGTTGAAAGAATCGGTAGGCTGGCATCGCTGGTTCGCGATCGGTATCGGATTTTGCGGTGTGCTGGTCATGTTGCGTCCCGGTATCGGCGTCTTTCAATGGGCCGGCCTCGTCGTTATCGGCAGTGTCGTGTTTTATGCCCTGCTCATGATTACTACGCGTGCCTACAAGGCCACCGAGCACACGGCGGCATTGATGCTATATCCGCAGCTGGGTATGTCATTGACCGGGATTATCTTTGTGCCGTTTTTCTGGGTAACGCCCACTCCAGGTGACCTCGGTCTGTTCGCACTCGCAGGAATGTTTGGCAGTGTCGGCATCATGTGTCTGACCCACGCGTTTCGACTGGGACCGGCAGCGGTCATCTCGCCGTTTGAATATTCCGCGTTGATCTGGGCAGCCTTGATTGGTTACCTGGTCTGGGGAGAATTACCGGGTGTCTATACGCTGGCCGGCGCCGTCATCGTGATATCGAGCGGGCTCTATATTATTTATCGTGAGACGATTAAGGTCGGTCGTGCGCGACCGAAATTACCGAGCATGAGTCCCGATGACACTGGCCAATGAGCTGGCGGTCAATTGTCGGCGGCCACCGCAATGATGAAGAGAACTGCGTAGTCCTGTTTGTTGCAGCCCTTTACGGGAGGCATCGGGGCGCCCGGGGTAACGCGAAAAGCATGTTGCGGTGCATTGGCCGGTGAGCATGAATTGTCAGCCCCCGCCGGTGTGTAGCGCGCGGAGCGGCACGGCAAATGCGTGACATCATAGAGTTTCGCCCCGTTGCCGAGTTCCCAGCGCTTGACGCCGGCTTCGTCCGCGGGATGAACAGTGAGCACACTCATGGCCTCACGATCACCCGTGACAATATACTTGCCGGCAGGTAGCGGGAAAGTCGGCTTCTCCATGATCAGGCCGTTTTCTTCCAGCCACCAGTCGGTGCGGTCGAATTTCCACTGTGCCGGGGCGACGCCACCCGCGGCTTCCAAATTTTGAAAATTGTTCAGCCGAACACCTCGCGGGCCCGGGTCGACACGCCACAGACCCCAGGATTCCGCACCGCTACCAGAGGACGCGTCCGGATCACCCAGTGCGGCGATGAATTGCGTGGTTATGCGCTTGAAAGTCGTCTGACCATCGCCATTGGCCTTTGCCGGCTGCCACATGGCCGCCAGGATAATGATTATACTCAGCGCGAGGAGGGCATTAGTGACCAGATCCGGTCTGCTGCGAGCGGGTGCTGCCAACCTGGCTTCGGGAGCAACGATTTTTTCACCGACTGTAGCGTGTTCTGAGGTCATATTCGAGGTTGAAGTCAGTGCCCTTGATACTAATGCCATTCATTGTATCACTTTACGCCGAAATCGACGGATTGGATCACGCGGGCAATCAATTAAAACGACTCGGCGTTGTCTGGTCGTTGTCAGACTGGCAATATTTTCCAGTAAGGCGAACACGTATTGTGCCTAATCAAATCAACAGTCCAAAAACAGGCAGAAAGGGTACCTGGGCTTTAATCTAATAGCTCTGATAAACGCCTGTTTGTTATCATGCCCGGTAAATTAAGACAGGAATAACTATTATGAAAGAAACCTTTTCACGATTTGAAATCAACCCGGCCGCCGGAATGCAGCCTTCAAGTTTTACCTCGGCAGATGCGTTTACCACAGACGACAAGACGGAAGTAAACCACTTTTATTATGCCACCGATGACGAAAGTATATTAACCGGTGTGTGGGAGTGTGCTCCCTGTAAAGAAGTGTTCGATCCATACCCGGTGCACGAAATGATGACGGTACTATCGGGCTCGGTCACCCTGACCGGTACCGACGATGGCAGATCTGAAACCTTTACTGCCGGCGATACCTTTTTTGTCGCCAAAGGAACGCGTTGTACCTGGGAGATCACCGAAACCCTGCGCAAGTATTATTTTATTGCGGCCTGAGATACTCAGATTAGTCTCTATAAGAGCAGGACAACGGCGCTAAAAGACGGTGTGGGTTGTCAGGTCAGTCCGTTTTCGATTGTTTGTAATTAGCCCGAGAAGCCACTCTCTTATGGGGATGCTGGCTTCCAGGGCTTTTCAAGATCACGCTTGACAATTGCGCCGACGACTACGAGGGCCACCAACCCTCCCACGGCATAAGATGTTGAACTTTTAGTGTTCGAACCAGCTTCCGCATCGAGTCTCATAATAGGCACCGCATGCTCCGAAATTATGCTCTCACCGATATCGAGCGTGGTAGACGGTCTCAAATAATTCAAGACCTGGCTGCCATTACTATCTTCCGTAAATGCTATTCCATCCTTGATCCCGTCTTCCTGTCTGATCAGGAGGTAGTGATACCGAATGCGATCTGAAAATAAATTTCCGGATCTTAAATCGAGTGGTGTGGTCAATTGAAATCCGATATAAGCATCATCGGCTTCGCCCAAAAAATCGGCGCTGGCCATTGAAATGCTTAATCCGAATACTACTAGTAGCCCTTTTACAACAGTTTTCATTTTCGAATCCCCTATCTGAATTGTTGTTTGATGAGATACGGGCAGCTTAGCGATTAAGTTTCGATTAGCAACTTAATTGCTAATAGTGCTGTTATATAAGACCAAAGGGTCAGATTACCGATACTATTAGCGGAAAATGGACTGTTAATTGATACCGATCAAATCGAAGACTGCTTACTCGGAATTGACGTTGTTGTTACGGATTAATGACTGCGCGTCTAAGTTTGGAATAGTGGGTGAAAGCTACAAATACGCACCCGGTAGCCGATACAAACGGCTACCGGGTGCGGTTTTGCTTGGTTAAGCCAGGATTTGGCTCAGGTATCTTTCCACTTGTCGTAATGACTGCAGCCAGAGCCGTGATCACCATCTTGCGAAGCGCCGCTACCGGCAGTTGCGGTGCCAACCGTGAAGAACAGAGCCAGGGCAAAGCTGACGAGGAGTGCTTTCATGGTTCCTCCTGTTAAACGCTGAGAGCAGGGACAGAATAACCCAGGGGCGGATTCAGCGCAAACCCGCCAGGCCCTGCTATAGCCGCTCATATATCGGTTTTGTCACCTGACACCTTCTGGCGCTACGCGCCCATTCTAGGTGTCCACCAATACAGAGCAAGACCATTCGACCATTAGCAGCAGCTGATTTTTGCGGTAAATTCGGATTCCCTTTTAAATGGCTAAAGAAGGGACCGGTAAAGAACTGATAAAAAAAACCGGGTAACCCGTTAAGGATATACCCGGCATCAATATTTATTATCGCTTGTCAGTTTACGCTTCGAAATTACCCCCAGCTTCGTCGCACTCGGCTTTGCTCATTTCAAGAAATCCTTGCCCCTTGCATGCATTAAGACCCTTACAGCTGCTATTGGCAGTTTTGCAAGAACTTTGACCCTTGCATGAATTGGAGCCCATACACTTGCCGCTGTGGCTACTTGCGCTAACTGCCATTGGAGCCGTTGCCAGCATTGCAGCGGCAGCAATTGCGAGCGCTGCTCCAGTTGTTTTTCTTGCGGTAATCATAGTTTGTCTCTCCTCATTATAACGGTGTGAATGTAAGTTATTTTCCAGTTAATGCTAAAACGCATACCTGGAAGTTATTCTGACAGGCTTTATTGACGCTTAGTTCATTTTTAAATTTGCCGAACACCATTTGCTGGTCGATTTCGGAAGCCAATCAATAAAGGACGAAGGTTTGTTTTAACCCGAAGCGGACGCTGAAAAGTGCTTAGCGAGCTTCGTGCCTCGACCATAAGCCGCCATTGAATTATCCAGATTTAAAAGCAGAGATACGCGGTAGTCCAATACACAAGTTTCATATGAAATTGATCTATACTTTTTGGTTAGTAGGTCCATCTATTGATACAACTTTCCTGATAACGAGATATAAGGTCGATGATGGCCAATAGACATTAGGAACAAAACGCCACCAGTTAGCATCGTTTATAAGGTGGCAGATCTTCTGAATAAACCCGAATAAAGAATCGACCATGAAGAATATAATATTATTTGTTTTATTAACTATTGGCTTTTTTTATGCATTTGGCTGGCAACAAAAGAATAATGAAATAGTCGATGTCGCTTCAAGACCAGATTATGAGTTGACTATGTATTCACTCACTACCTGTGGCTTTTGCAAACAAAAAGTAAAAGAACTAGAAAATCAAAAAATTGAATTTAAAGAGTACTTTATAGATAAAGACAACAACATAATGAAGGAGGTAACTGCCAAGCTGGAAAAGGCCGGTTACGCACCACAAAGATACGGAACACCAATTTTTGAGGCCAATGGGGTAATGCTACCTAACAATCCCAAAATGAGTTTAATTAAATCTAAACTGGGATTTAATTAGTGAAATATTTTATTACATGACGACTTTGGTTCGTTAACCGCCATTTAATTTCTTATTCTTAGCGTCTGCTTTCTCGGGAGCAGACCCTCGTATAATCCAAGTAGGAGGCAATCTTCGGCCAGAAATGGATCCTAGGCTAGGAAATAATTGTTCTTTCTAGTTTTGCAATCAAAAAGGGCTTACAGGCAGAACTGACTATTTCAGCTTCATCTTTGAAGATCAGTTCCTGCATCGCGACTAGTTCTTCATCTGTCAAACTGTCGAGTAGCAGACTCCCACCACCTAGCACTTTTTTTCGCAGTCTCTCAAGAACAACTTTCGGATTTTCGTCTTTGTGCGCGGTATCAGACATGCGCCAACTATATCATTATTGAATAACCATCATGAAATTGGATAGTCTTGCTGTGGTATCGATAGCCCCATAGGAGACGCTCGCAGGAATTAGCTGGGCTTTTCAGAACGGCCAGGAGCAGACGTTCGAGATTCAGATAAAAAAGAAATCATAATTGCTTCTTGCCATTCTGGTGCAAGCCGGAATCCATTGTCGAGCCCCCTGCAAACTCAGCCAGCGGCCAGGCGCTCCCGCATGCGCGTAACCGTTTTCTCGAGTTCCTGCGCCGCGCGATTTCGCACCAGTGTCGTCGGAATCAGAAAGCCGACATCGATGTAGGACTCGTAGACAATTTCATGCAAGCCCTCGCGGGGGCCCGACAAGATCATCCAGCTGCCGGAAATCAGGCGAAAATCCCCGCCAGTGCGACGCCAGGTTATCAATTCGTATGGCCGCACGTAATCCCTTTGCAGCGTATAATCGAAGGTGAGTATCCAGGCCTTGATCGTATAGCGTACCTGCGCACCGCGTTCGTCCTCGTCGATGATCTCGATACGCCGTATTCCTTTGAAAGTTTCCTTGAAGCGGTCGTAATCGGTCAACAGCGCCCAGATGGCCTTGCGAGACGCGTGTAAGTGGAAGGTTGCACGAAGTCCATGGATACCCTGATCGTTGGTCACGTCCTCGATGACGATCGATTCTTTCGTGGCCGCACCATCGCCGGGCGCGAGCACTACAGATATGAAAAGCAGAATAAGCGAAAATCCCGTGCGCTTAAATTTTTCGTTCACATAATACCTCTAGCGGTAATCGGGGGACAGTATACCTATTTGCTCTCTTGCTCGAGGCCGAAATAAGTATACTGTAACCGCACGCTAGATAACCCTCAGCGCACTGCAAATTTATGGATATTCAAAATCGACCCGACACCACTGCCGATTCACGGAGACTATATATTGCTTTTGCAATCGCAGTGTCGTTCGCGCTACTGCTATGGGTGTTGAAACTTGCAGAGTATCTTGGCGGGCTTGATTTTGTTCAGTTCGGTATATATCCACGACGGGCTGACGGTCTCGCCGGGGTTCTCTTAGCCCCCTTTATCCATGGCTCCTTTACTCACTTGTTCGCCAACACCGCACCGATAGTTGTAATGGGTACGATGCTTCTCTACGGTTACCCGCGAGCAGCTAAGGTGCTACTGCCGTCTGTTTATCTTGGCGGCGGCGTCGCGGTGTGGTTATTTGCCAGGGAGGCTTATCACATCGGAGCTAGCGGGCTCGCTTTCGGTATGTTGTTCTTTGTCTTTACCGTCGGCGTACTTCGTTGGGAGCGGCGCACAATCGCATTTTCACTGGTCGTATTTTTTCTTTACGGCGGCATGATCTCGGGTGTTTTACCCGGGGCGCAGGACATTTCCTTCGAGTCGCATTTAAGCGGTGCGCTAATCGGTATAGTACTGGCCTTCCTGCTACGACATCGTGATCCTGAGTCGCCACGTAAGCAGTACAGCTGGGAGCGTGAGAAGATGGATGCCGACGACTACGACTGGCCAGACCAGCCGTAGTAGTGTAGCCCAATATGTAAGTTGGCTTAGAATCTGAATTTACATAATCTCTAGATACAAAGCGGACCCCCAAAAAACAGAGGCCGATCCATTCGGCCAGTAACAGACGCTCGTAGTCCTTAAATTAGGTTAACTGGCACCATAATTTTCAGAACCCAAGGTGTCGTTTCAGGTCAAAAACCCTGATTGAAATTAAAATGAAGCCGATGACTCGATACCTGACCACGATTGCTGCTACCTGTCTGATTTTTTCGTCCGTAATGGCAGATGACTGGGAACGTCTGGCACCCATGCCGACCGCGAGATCGGAAATGTCGGCGGCAGTCTGGGGTAATGTTATTTATGTCCCGGGTGGGCTTGGCGGAAGCCGTAGTTTCGAAGCCTACGACACTTTAAAGGGGCAGTGGATCGAACTACCGCAGATGCCAGAAGGGCGGCATCATATTGCGATTGCGGCCTACAAGGCAAAACTTTACGTATTCGGCGGGGCGGATGGCAGCTGGCGGGCCAGCGACAGCAGCTTCGTGTTCGATATCCAAACTGGTCAGTGGAGTCGTGTCGCGCCCATGCCCGCAGTCCGTTATGCCGCGGGCGCAGCGGTGATTGGGTCACAAATCTACGTCGTGGGCGGAGATGGTCCCGGGGGCCATACCCTGCGTTACGATCCCGCCAGTAATCGCTGGAAGGAACTGGCAGCACCTCGGATTCGACGCGAACACACGACCGTTGTAGAAAATAACGGCCAATTGGTGCTGATTGGTGGACGCTGGCCCGGGGTCGGCGAGCTTGCCAACGTCGAAATCTATGATCCCGCAACCGATAACTGGCGCGAGGCGCCGGAATTAGCCGTAGCACGAGGCGGGTTCACCGCGGTGAATCACCATAACCGGATATATGCCTTTGGGGGTGAGGTCATGATCACGGGTAGCGAAACCCTGGCCAGTGTCGAGCAGTTAACGGCCAAAGGCTGGAAGCCAGCGACACCGATGCCACGTGCTTTACATGGCGTGCCGGTTGTCAGCCTGAACGATTATATCTACGTGCTCGGCGGTTCGCAGCGTGCAGGAGCAATCGTCAATGATGGCCAGACTTTCAGATCGAACCGCTATTGAGTTGAATCAAAATTAATTGGTGGGTGATAAATGATTATCAAATTCATTCGACACCAAACCCTGAAATCTATTGATCATGAGTGCCCGAGTCGGGTCGAATTCGGCCGCTGAAATAATTGATTTGAGCGTCTATTTTCTCCAAAGGAGACGCTCGTAAAGTCCAGGTGGGAGGCAATCTTCGGCCAGGAGCGGACGCCGAGCAACAACAAAAAACTATCATCAATTCGCTTAACTAGTCACGCTTCCATGATTTCTTGGTCAGACACATTTGGAGATTTCAAATATTAATGTGTCCTTATCTCGGTTTAATGGATATCTTACTTGGAACCTAGTCCAGGAAGTGCGATATGAGTAACGTATCAGTAATAGGTCTCGGTGCCATGGGTAGTGCCATAGCAAAAGCCGAGTTGCAGGCCGGACACACAGTTACGGCCTGGAATCGATCACCGAGTAAAATCAATCCACTGATTGATTTAGGTGCATCGGGTAGCGCGACATTTTCAGATGCAATTAAAGCCAGCAATCACGTCATAATCTGCGTAGATTGCTATGATACTTCAGATCAATTGTTAAATGATGATACCGTCACCCATCATCTCGATGGTAAAACCTTTATTCAATTTAGTACGGGGACACCCAGTGAGGCGAGATCAAGCGAAGCCTTGTTATCGAAACATGGAGCGGCTTATCTGGATGGAACTTTACTGTGCTATCCCAGTGAATTGGGTGATCCTGAAAGCCTCGTTCTAGTCGGGGGAGTTCAGTCAGCTTATGATGATGCCAAGAAGTATTTGGACCCTTTAGGCGGTGATTTACGATATCTCGGAGAGAATATCGCTGCCGCCGCCGCAGTTGATTTAGGCGCTCTTTCTACAAGCGTTGCTTTATACCTGGGTGTGGCACATGGCGCTCAAATTTGTAAGGCTGAGGGCGTGGAAGTCAAGCACCTAGCCTCCGTTTTATCACATGGACCCCGATGCAAAGAAATGGCCGAGATCATTCACACTGGTTCATATGAGCTTGGTAGTTTATATGATGGTGCATCGCTCAGCGTATGGAATGATGTTGTAAAAAGAATTCTTTCTCACGCTGAAGAAACCAAGACAAATTCCGAACTCCCCGCTTTCCTTTCTCAAATTTATCAGAGAGGCGTTGATGCCGGTTTTGGGGCTGAAGATCGAGCTGCATTAGTAAAAGTATTAACCGATCCGGATTAACCCGGGCTGTTGATCTGGGGGATTAACGAGCCGGATTTCTCCAAAGGAGACGCTCAAATTATTGTGGTAAGCGGCAATCTTCGGCCGAGGCTGTGTAAAAACTCCCCTGAGCCTCGCGCCAGGTTGCTCTTTAGTGGAACACTCTGTTGATCTCGAACAGGATGAAGTAACGCACGCCGATTTATTCAGGGCGAGCGAACTGGTTAGAT
>Ga0224508_10000293_pt1 | contig 51364 bp, 38 predicted proteins | sample SF_Jan12_sed_USG_4_FD_170157 | JGI IMG/M metagenome (GOLD analysis project Ga0224508, IMG submission 170157) | Sediment microbial communities from San Francisco Bay, California, United States - SF_Jan12_sed_USGS_21 | ecosystem: Environmental > Aquatic > Marine > Sediment | place: USA... | reverse complement strand
GTAGTCGAGATCGACGACCTTCGTCGCAAGGCTGTCCGCGAAAAATCCAGCAATGAACAATGCGACATCGCCTATTCGTTGCAACACGGAAGTTCGTCTTTCGGCGGTTTCGGCGTCAGTCGCATCGGCAAGCATCAATGCCAGCGGTTTGAGTCCGTAGCGTTCGTCGTCTTCATACAGTTCGTCCGAGCGCGAGAATAGCGTTAGCAAATTGACGACATAGTGGGCTGCGTGAGGATCAACATTGACGCCCTGTCGGACAATGACATCCTCGACGGAAGTGCGAAAGTAGTCCTGCAGGTTGCGCACTGGCACTACCCGGTCACGACTGCTGCGATCATACATAGCGCTCCTCCGGTCGGACTTACTCAAAAGTATATCGTAATTAGACGTCTCCGCTTGTGACTTGGTTCACGACAACGTGAACATGAATTTAAGAAAAAATCGCAACTTTTTTCGTGGCATACGATACAACACTTGTGTTACCGCGCAGCGGCCCATTCCGCGAGTGTTGTTTTTTCGTCAACGAGTTTTTTGAGTAATGGCGCTGGCGACCAATTGTCTTCGTCAAGGCTGTCGCGGAAACCACAAATTCGCTTGTAGACTTCCACGAGACCGACTGTGTCGGCATAGTGCATAGGGCCGCCACGATACGCAGGGAATCCGTAACCATAGATATAGACTACGTCGATGTCCGATGGACGTTGAGCGATTCCTTCTTCGACAATTTTCATGCCTTCGTTGATCAATGCGAAAATCAGCCGGTCGACGATTTCTCCGGCATCGATCTCTCGTCGAACAACACCAAGGACTTCCGCCTCGCGTTCGATGACGGCAATCGACTCATCGTCAACTTTGTAGTCGCGCGACTCTGCATCGTAAGTGTAAAAACCTGCGCCAGACTTTTGCCCGAGGCGCCCCATTTCGACCAGCGCATCAGCTATTCGATAGGCCTTCGGATCGCCTCGTTCTTCGACCGATAATCCCTGGCGCGCTTTGTAGCCGACATCTAGCCCGGCAAGATCAAAAACCCGCATCGGTCCCATCGCCATGCCCCACTGCTGCAATGCCGTATCTATCGCGTCCGGCGTCGAGCCTTCGATAAGGCACAGCTGAGCTTCACGGCCGTAATGCTGCAACATGCGATTGCCGATAAAGCCGTAACAAACACCGGCGACCACCGCGACCTTGCGAATTTTTTTCGCCAGACTTAGACACGTCGCAAGTACGTCATCGGCCGTGCTATCGGCGCGTACGATTTCCAAGAGCTTCATGATGTGCGCCGGGCTAAAAAAATGCAGACCGATAACGTCTTCAGGCCGGCGCGTGACCGCGGCAATTTTGTTGACGTCCTGATAAGACGTATTCGTGGCCAATATTGCGCCAGGTTTACAGATCTCGTCGAGGCGCTCGAAGATATCCTGCTTCAGACTCAAATTCTCGAACACCGCTTCGACGACCAGATCTGCATCGGCTAGTTTTTCGTAATTCGTTGTGCCAACAATTCGATTGCGCGTCGCAACGGCCTGCTCCTGGGTCATCTTGCCGCGCTTGACGCCGCCAGCATAGTTTTTGGCGATCGTTTCCAGACCGCGACCCAGCGCGTCGTCGTTCACTTCCAGCAGAGAAACGTCAAGGCCGGCGTTGGCAAAGTTCATGGCAATACCGCTACCCATCGTGCCGGCGCCAATAACGCCGACTTTTTTGATATCTCGCGTCGGCGTATCTTTTGCGATGTCCGGCACTTTCCGAGCTTCGCGTTCGGCAAAAAATACGTGCCGCATCCCCGCTGACTGCGCCCCAGCCATCAACTCCATGAAATGCTCGCGTTCCTTTTGCAGACCATCCGGAAACGGCAATGACGTCGAAGCTTCGACGCAGTCGATAATCTTCTGCGGGGCAATCTGACCGCGCGCCCGTTTGGCAAGCGTGCGGCGATATTCGGCGAAAATACTGGGATCCGCTTCCGGCGCCGGCAGTTCGCTGCTGCACCGAGGCCCCGCGCCGTCGGCAATGAGTTTTTTCGCAAACGACAGCGCGGCGTCGGTAAGATCGCCCTCCACAATCGCGTCGATCAGGCCCTGCGTCTGCGCCGCCTCCGCGGCCATAGGCACACCGCTGGTCATAAGGTCGAGTGCCGCGATTGCCCCGGCCAATCGAGGCAGGCGTTGCGTACCTCCGGCGCCCGGCAACAAGCCGAGCTTGACCTCCGGCAACCCGACTTTTGCGCTCGGTAGCGCGATTCGATAATGGCTCGCCAGCGCAAGCTCCAATCCACCCCCCAATGCCGTGCCGTGGATTGCAGCAACGACCGGTTTGCTTGAGGCTTCGACCTCGTTTAGCAGCTCCGGCAGCCAGGGGTCCATTGGCGGCTTGCCGAATTCCTTGATATCTGCGCCGGCGACAAAGGTCCGGCCGGCACAGAGGATGACGACAGCCTTGGAGTCGTCTGCTTGTGCTTGTCGGATCGCACTTTGGATCCCGGCACGAACAGCGTGCGACAGCGCATTCACCGGCGGGCTACTTATGGTAACTACGCCAACGTCGTCGAGGAGTTCATATTTTACGGGCATTGGTTCGAGTCCTTGTTTTTATTGGCGATCGACGCGCTCAGCGGTAATTAATTCGCACCGTCGGGGCGGCACGTATAGAATACAAGCAATGTATCGGCAACTCATCGAACAGGCGGAAAAATACCTTAAGTCTCTGAATACCGGGGACAATATCGCCGCGCAACTGCAAACCATGCTAGCCGATCTGATGGCCAGTGGCGAGGCCAATGCGGATGCCGCCTGCCGGGCGCTGAGATTGAGCCGCCGCACCTTGCAGCGTCGCCTGAAGGCCGAGCGCACCAGTTTCCAGAAGGTGCTGCAGGAAGTTCGACGTGAGTTGTCGATACGCTACCTGAGCGACAAGCGGCTGAAGGCGCTTGAGGTCGCAATGCTGCTCGGCTATTCGAACATCAGTTCGTTTACGACCGCGTTCAAGTCCTGGTACGACATGCCCCCGGCCGAGTACCGGCAAAAATTCCTCGCAATCTCCTAGCACCGCAGTCAGTCGACGCGCCGCGCCGAAAACACGATTTTGAGCTATGATTCGCGGCTCGCTCGAGGAGGGCCAATTATGCTCGAAAAGCTGCAATTCTATATAGACGGCAAATGGGTCGACCCTGTCGAACCACGCACGCTCGATGTCATAAATCCAGCGACCGAAGAAGTATACGGACGCATCAGCATCGGCTCGGCCGCCGATGTCGACATTGCGGTTGCCGCGGCATCGCGTGCCTTCGAGAGTTATTCGCAGACATCGCGTGAAGAACGCATTGAGCTGCTCTCTGCAATACTCGAGGTTTTTGCAAAGCGTCACGACGATGTCGCAAAGGCCATAATGAATGAAATGGGCGCACCGTGGAAACTCGCTAAAAATGCGCAGGCGGGCAGCGGACCACAACATTTCAAGGCCGCGCTGAAAGCACTAAAGAATTACCCATTTGAGGAAAAGAGCGGCACGACGCTGATCGTCAAGGAGCCCATCGGCGTTTGCGGACTGATTACGCCATGGAACTGGCCGATGAATCAGATCGCCGTCAAAGTGGCACCCGCCCTCGCCGCCGGCTGCACGATGATCCTAAAGCCGAGCGAGATTGCGCCGTTCGACGCCATCATCTTCGCCGAGATTCTCGATGAGGCGGGCGTACCGCCCGGCGTGTTTAATTTGATTAACGGCGACGGCCCAGGTGTCGGAACCGCATTGAGTCAGCATCCGGGCATTGCAATGGTGTCATTTACCGGCTCGACGCGCGCCGGGGTGCTTGTAGCGCAAAATGCCGCTCCAACGGTAAAGCGCGTCGCACAGGAGCTCGGCGGCAAATCAGCGAACATCATGCTCGACGATGCTGATTTCGCCAAAGCCGTCGCCAGCGGCGCCGGCGACTGCTTCGAGAACACCGGTCAGTCCTGCGATGCGCCGACGCGCATGCTGGTGCCCAAGGACCGCTTAGAAGAAGCCACCGGGATCGCCGTCAAAGTGGCGGAATCTGTGAAAGTCGGCGATCCGCACGACGACGACACTGACGTCGGCCCAGTCGTTTCTAACCTGCAATGGCAAAAGATCAGGGCGTTGATACAGAAAGGCATCGATGAGGGTGCAACACTGGCGGCCGGCGGACCGGACCGCCCGGCAGGACTCGATAAGGGTTATTTCGTGAAACCAACCGTCTTCAGCAATGTCAGCAATGATATGACGATTGCTCGCGAAGAAATATTTGGCCCGGTATTGTCGATTCTACCGTATGAGGATGAAGACGAAGCGGTTCGCATCGCGAACGATACGCCTTACGGACTGTCCGGCTATATCTCGTCATCTAATCTCGAGCGCGCGCGCAAGGTCGCAGCGCGATTACGTACCGGCGGCGTACACATAAACGGCGCATGGCTCGATTCAATGGCACCGTTTGGCGGTTACAAACAATCCGGCAACGGTCGTGAGTGGGGCGCGCACGGCATCGATGAGTTCCTCGAAGTCAAGTCGATCTACGGTTACGAGGAACGTAAGAAATGAAAAGACTGTTATTGCTCGTCGGGCTGGTCATTACGATAGTCGGCTGCACGGGTGACTCGGCCTTTCCTACCCCGACCGGTAAAGGCACTGTTCGCGCAATCCACGCGATTAAGGGTGCCCCTGATATCGCGTTTCTTATCGAGGAAACCGGGCTCGACGCGATGAGCTACAAGACCAGTAGTGTAAGCCGTCGCTGGGATGACTTCGAGTACAGATTTAACTTCGAGGTCGGATTTCTCGGTGAGATTGAACTGCGTCGAGTTGCAAGCCGATTATTGAAGGTCGATGCAAACAGAGATTATACCTTTGTGCTTACGGGCGCCGTCACGTCACCAACAATCACCATTTGGGAAACGGATGAACGTATTTTCGACGGCACTGAAATGAACTTCGAAGCACGGTTTGCGCACACGGCGCCATCACTCGGCGCTGTCGATGTGTATTTTGCGGATCCCAGCACGCCACCGGCCGTGGGTGAGGAAAGAGGTACCTTGAATTTTGGCGAATTATTGAATCCAATTGACTTCGAAGCCGGCGACTATGTTTTGACGATGACCACTGCGGGTGACCCGGCAGACGTGATTTTCCAGTCGGACACGGCCGCCTACGCTGCGCAGAACGCACTCATCATCCCGATTTTCGATGGCGACGAGACCGATGTAGCGCCGTATGTCGTTCGATTGCTCAACGGCATTAGCGGACTAACCGCGCTTCCTGACGTACGTTTCTCACCGACGATACGCTTTTTTCAGGCATCGATCGATTTGCCGCCATCGGATGTTTACGACGACGAAATGCTGACAAACCAAGTGTTGGCCAATCACATGTACGGCGACATTAGCGGCGACTTTTCCGTGCCGTTGGGCTCGATTGCCTATGCTTACACAGCCGTAGGCAACACAAGTGCAGTGCAGTTTACGGGCAACTTTGCCCCTATTGTGGGCAACCACTCGAATTTTGTCGTTGTCGGCAACGAAGGATCGCGCGCAACGATTTCCTATATTCCGGACCGACGTTCAATCTCGACCCTAGCAAAAGTCGATTTTTTTCACGCATCAACGAACCACGAATTGCTGGACTTGTACGTCGTTGACGCCGGTGAATCGATCGCCGAGGTCAATCCGACGCTGTCCTTGAGCTTCTCGCTCGTGTCGCCGAACGTAACGCTCGAAGCGGGCAGCTACGATATTTATCTGACAACACTGGACGAAAAGACAGTCGTCAGCGGTCCACTTCGCCACGACGTCGTGCTGGGGGATTCGACCGAATTCATCATTCTCGACGAGGTCGACCCGGCGACGGCCGAAATAAAGGCAATACCAACGCTCTAAGGTCGGCGGTCCGCCAATGCGTCGTGAATTCGTTGCAATGATTCCTGGCGCATGCGCGGCGTGAAGTCTGCGAGCGGCAACTCCAACATCAGCTCAATCCGTGCCTTGAGATCCGTAAAGGCCTTCTCGAACGCAGGGCCGACCTCGTCGCCGGTCGCGGTTGCTGGATCGGGAATCCCCCAATGTACTGTGACCGGCGTGCCATTCCACATCGGACACGACTGACCGGCCGCGTTGTCACAAACCGTAATGACGATGTCGATCGCAGGCGCATCATCACCGTGGAATTGATCCCAGGATTTTGACCGCAATCCAGCCACGTCGAATCCCTGCCGTTCCAATATTTCGATTGCGTTAGGATTAATCGCCCCAGTAGCGTCGCTACCAGCACTAAACCCCGTCAATCGACCGTTACCTAAGCCATTGATCAGCGCCTCAGCGAGGATGCTGCGGCAGGAATTGCCGGTGCACAACACAAGCACGTTTAGGGGTTCATCGACGACATTCATCGATCGAGAATCGTCGAAAGACGAATACAAGGCAAGTCGGAATCTTAAGTGGCGCGCTACTACGAAGCGATGGCGGCTTCGACGTAGGCTGCGCGGTCATTAGCCGCCTCTTCGGCCGTGATCGATTTCACCTTATACATCGCCTGGTCCGCGACGCTGATCAAGTGCCACAACTCTTCGCCGTGTTTCGGCATCAACGAGATGCCAACGCTGGCCGCACACTTTATTTCCTGCCCTTGGATAATGTAAGCCTCTGATGCCGTGACAACCAGACGCTCCGCAATGTGTTTCGCGTCGTCGACCGTTACGCCCGGCAGTACGATTGCGAATTCGTCGCCCCCGAGCCGGCCGAGAATATCCTCAGGACGCAGGCAGAACTCTAGTCGATGACCAAAGGCCTTCAATAGTGCGTCACCCGCTTGGTGACCAAAACGATCATTGATACTTTTGAATTGATTCAGATCGAGATACAACACCGCGCCGCGCTCTTCCGAGCGAACACTCGTTGCCGCCTCCTTCTCGAAGCCGCGGCGATTTAGCACACCAGTCAGGGGATCGCGCAGTGCGTCTGCAAGCATCTTGTCTTCAATACGTTTGCGCTGCGTAATATCAACGATGGTCACCGAAAAATCTTCGCCAACGGGCTCGCCGACAATTCTGAGCCAGCCTTCTTCCGATTCGCCGCCGCTAGTGGTCTCAAAACTCAATGCCGAACTGGGGCGGTCAGTATCATCAAAATGCGCCAAGAGGCGCTGCGGATCCAGCTGCTCGAGCTTTTCCAGCGGCATGCCGACCAGTGTGCTATCGCCATCGCTTAGATAGGATTCGGCCGCACGATTGGCAAATATGCACCGATACAGACGGCGCTGGTCGCTGTCGTCGCGCGCGAATCGAAGAATACCGTTCGACGATGTTTCTATTAGTGTCCGAATCAGATGCTCGCTATCGGCAAGCTTGCCCAACGCCTTGCGTCTCTCGGTCACGTCCCGGCAGACAACCACGGTTCCCTGCGTCTTGCCGCGATTATCGAGCAATGGTGCAACGCTAACCTCATAGGTCTGTTTGGATCCCAATCTCAGGGTTTGGGTCAGATCGATCTCGCGTGCTTGATTCAGCACCGCGCGTGCTTCCGGTACATCTGCCCAGAGCTGCAGACCAAGCATCTCCGCTTCAGTCGTGTCGAGCATCTCAGTCGCTTTCTTGTTCGCGCAAATGACACACTGATTGTTGTCCAGCACAATTATCGGATCGCGCACATGATCGAAAAGAGTCTGGTAGGCGATCGGACTGAATTCGTAAACACGCATTGATACGCTGACGTACGCGTACACCGGCAACAGCAAGCTTAGCATTAAAGACAAGAAAGGAAATCCCACCGGTCCCACAATGACAAGCGTATTTGCGATGCTAACGACGAATGGCAAGATCGCGCAGCCCAAGAGCATCATGACGGGACGACGATGCGCCGGCGCGATGCCGGGCAATCGGCTCGCAAGAGCGATCAACGAAAAACCGAACAACCCATAAGCGAACGGCATATGCACGCGACTAAACCAATCGTCGCGCGTTATTTCTGTAAATTGGATACCGGCGTCGGTGACAACGGTCGACCAGATCATCTGGTGCATGGAATTAGTTAGCGCCAATCCAGTTGTCGCAATTGGAATAATCGACAATATCGCGATCGTCAAAGTGCCTGCCGGGCTGTCGGTGTACTGCCGATAAACCAAAAACATCGCCACAGGCATGAAGCTGCCCGCGAAAAACGACAGCGTGCGACCGATACCATACAGGTTTGGATCTTGAGTTCCGTATGAGAACGCCGATCCGGCAATCATCGTGCCGATCAGCAACAGGAAAAAAGCGATGATACTTTGCGGCGACGAACGCCAGACATACACGGCCAAGCCCAGGTAAAGTCCGGCGGTTATCGCGAAAATCGGCGGCAATAATGGTTCCAGCACCGCTATCATCTGCGACGCCTGGGCAGACTTATGTCATTTTGACGAAACATCCCGGCATGGTAGTCACCGCGGCGCGTTTTTGATGCGACCTGTGCCGCATAACGGGCGCTGAAGCCCGCGTCAATTCACAGTTTCAGTCGATATTGGTCCCGGCCCGGGCTGTCACCAAGATACCTACAGGCCCTCGGTGGTATCACTGATCAACGTATCGACGACCGCTTTCAGGCAATCCTCGTCACTCTTGCCGGCGGCCTGTTCCAGCTCGTAGGCTCTTAGCTGTCGATGGGCGCTGGTGCCGCGCGTCAGGATGTCTCTTACGGAGCCGATTTCTCGCGCACAACCCAGTGCGTCAGCATCCTCGGCGACCAGCGCAAGAATTTCATCGATGAGATCGTGAAACGGCACGACGACGCCGCGAGCGAGATCGACGAGGCCCTCATCGAAACTGTAGCGCATCGCGCGCCAACGGTTTTCACGGATAAGCATCGGTGTATAGATGCGCCAACGCTGATTGCGTGTGCGTAGGCGATACAGCATGCGCAGTATACAAACCAGCATCGCAGCAAGCGCAATCGCGTCGTCGACGCGCGTGCATACATCCATGACTCGTGTTTCGAGCGTCGGAAAACGTGCACTCGGGCGTAGATCCCACCAGATACGTGTCGAGTCTTCGATAAGTCCTGCATCAATCAGGATACGCACATGGCGCTGATACTCAGCCCAGCTCGCAAATCGCTCTGGCAGACCAGTTCGCGGCAGCGCGTCGAATATGGTCAGTCGATAACTCTTAAGCCCGGTATCACGTCCAACCCAAAACGGCGACGAACACGACAACGCAAGCAAATGCGGCAAGAAATACGATAATTGATTCATCAGGTCGATACGGAGTTCATCGTCGCCGATGCCGACGTGCACGTGCATGCCACAAATAAGGAGGCGGCGCGCCGCGCCCTGCATCTCAAAGGTCAGCTCTTCATAGCGATCTTTTGGCGTGTGCTTCTGTTCCGTCCAGCTACTGAATGGATGTGTCGACGCCGCGATCGGTGCGAGATCGTGTTTCGCAGCGGTATTGACAATAATCTTGCGCAGGCGCGTAAGGTCCTCACGTGCTTCTTGTATGTTGTTGCAGACCTTGGTGCCGATCTCGATCTGCGAGCGCAGCAATTCCGACGTAACCTGCCCTTCCGCCTGCTTCTCGCACTCACTCATTAGGCTTTGCGGCGGGTCGATAACCAGGCTACGGGTTTCTTTGTCGACCAGCAGATACTCTTCCTCAACACCTAGAGTGAATTCGGGTTCGCCCGTGGTCATCGTTGTTCCCCTTTAACTAACGTTCATGCCTGCGTGCTACGCTGAAATGCGATATTGGTCCAGCCGGATTCGTTTTGGAATTGATTCGAGAATCCGGTGCATGATGTTGCCGATCTTCGCGACGCCGGCTGCATCCTTGATCAGATCCTGACGAATTTCGATGCCGACGCTCGGCAGGCCGGAATCCTCACCATGATGATCTACTGTGTAATCCGCCGGCGCTTTGCCAGAGTATGGTTCATTGTCGCCAACCATAAAGCCGAGCTCGCGAAGGTCCTTTAGGAAGATGTCGCGCAAAGTCTTGTCCTTGTCCCACAGCACGCCGATCTCCCACGGCCGCGACTCGCCGTTCAGCACTGGTGTAAAGCTATGCACCGAAATGAACGCTGGCGGCACGCCGTCGGTCATCAGGCGCCGCATCTGCGTGTCGACGGCTCGATGATATGGCCAATAGATCGCCTCCGCACGCAGGTCTTTTTGGCTTTGCTTCAAATTGCTGTTGCCAGGCACGAAGATGCCATCGCCGAACGCCAGGAACGCACTTGGATCCATCAGATCACGATTACAGTCGACGACGAGGCGTGAGTACTGCGCGAGTACGGCCGTGACGCCGAGGCTATCGGCCAGGTATTCAGTCAATGATCCGGCGCCAATATCAATGGCAAGATGGCAGCGGCGTGCGAATGGATCGAGACCCATGTTTCCAAGCACCCGCGGGAAACGGCAGCTCGCGTGGTCGCAAACCAGCAGTATTGGCGTCTCGGATTCGCCGTGCATGACATAAAATGGCGGCGGTTCGCCCGAGGACAGCAGAGTTTCGGAATTTTTGTTATTTAGGCTGTCAGGCATACGGTCAAAGTGTACCGCATCAGCGGTCGTTTATGCTGAAAGCTCCGCAGACGGGTCGGCGGTAGCCCACGGCTCGAAGTACTCGACCGACGTTGGTCGGGCAATGTAATAGCCCTGTGCGAATTCGACACCGAGCGAGGCGAGCTTATCGAGCACCTGCTTTGTCTCAACGCGTTCGGCGATCGTCATTATGCCCATCGCTTGGCCGACCTCGCTGATGGCCTTGACCATGCTCTCATCCACTGAGTCGTCGACAACATTGCTGACAAATTGACCGTCGATCTTCAGATAGTCCACCGGTAGATTCTTTAGATACGTGAATGACGACAAGCCACTGCCGAAATCGTCGAGCGAAAATTTGCAGCCGAGCTTCTTTAGCGTCTGCATGAAATGCACGACGCGCGACAGATTTGAAATCGCCGCCGTTTCGGTGATCTCGAAACAGATCGCGCCATTGGGCAACTTCTGTCGCTCGAGCTCCTTGATGACAAAGTCGAGAAAACGATCCTCGGATAACGACGTACCCGACAAATTGATTGCCACTGTAAAACGCGCCTCACCTACGCTGCGGCGATCTGCAAGTTCGGAAAGCGCCTTATGAATAACCCAGCGATCCAAAGTTGACATCAGATTGTAGCGCTCAGCAGCTGGAATGAATTGGTCTGGGCTCACGAGCCCGCCGTTTTCATCGCGCATACGCAGCAGCAACTCGTAATGGCCACGCGCTTTGTGACGATTGTCGTTAATGCCAATGATCGGCTGAAAAAAGAGTTCGAGCCGTTCATCTTCGACCGCGCTCGTAATTCGCGACACCCATTTCATTTCTTCGTGGCGCTGCGAGGCGTCGCTGTCCTCGTACAAATGCACTTGATTACGGCCCATATCTTTGGCCGAGTAACAGGCGACGTCCGCCGAGCTCATGAGGCTCGCCACCTCTTCGGCTTCGGACGTAATCATGACTACACCAAGCGACGCGCGAATCGTCGTGAACGAATCCTGCCACTCGAAACGATATCCCTCAATCGAATCGCGTATCGCCTCGGCAACCTCCATTGCTTGTTTTTCGTCACAACGTTCCAACAGAATACCGAACTCATCGCCGCCTAGACGCGCGAACACGTCAGTTGAACGAATCTGCGCCTGCACTGTTTCTGAAAGCTGCCGTAGAAGCTCGTCTCCGGCGGTGTGACCGAACGTGTCGTTGACTACCTTGAACTGGTCGAGATCAAGATAGAGCAATGCGTGTGTCCGCTCAGGGTCGTTCTTTAGCACGTCGAAGCTCTCGATAATTCGATTCTCGAATTCGCGCCGGTTTATTAGTCCGGTGATTGCGTCGTGTGATGCCTGATAGCTAAGCTGGCGGAATAGCCTCGATTCCTTGCTCGTATCGTGGAACACCATAACTGAGCCGATAATGTTGCCGATACGATCACGAATTGGCGCCGCCGAATCCTGGACCGGAATCTCATCGCTTTTTCGCGTAATCAAAATGGAATTCTCTGCAAGCGTTATGACGCGACCTTCTTTAAGGCAGCGCATGACCGGGTTATCGACCGTCGCACGCGTGTGTTCATTGATGATCGTCATTATCTCGGTGACGGGCTTAGCACGGGCGCTACGCATGTCCCAACCCGTAAGATCTTGTGCGACCGGATTGATGTAATCGATATTGCCTTCGGCGTCGGTTGTAATGACGCCGTCACCGATCGACTGCAGCGTAACTTGCGCACGCTCCTTTTCTTCAAAGACGCGCGTTTCTGCCCGTTTGCGCTCTGTAATATCGGTAATCGTTCCCTCATGAGCAGCAATATTGCCGTCGTCATCGTACACGGCGCGGGAATTCTCGAGGACGACGACTTCGCGGCCATCCTTACGGAACAGACGATATTCAAAGTTCTTGACGATGCCTTCAGCTTCGAGGCGCGCAAACACGCGCTCCCGGTCGATCGGATTCACGTACAACCGTGTCGTACGGCCGGCAGATTTCAATTCCTCGACGCTGTCGTAGCCGAGCATGTCAACCAGCGCTGGATTCGCGGTGATTAGTTCGCCATCGCGCGACGCGATATAGACGCCGTCGACAACGTTCTCGAACAGGCCGCGGAAACGCGATTCACTGCCGCGCAATCGCTCTTCATCCTGGTATCGCTTGATCGCAATGCCGGCCAGGCGCGCCATGCGGCCCAGCGTATCAAGTTCATCGGTGCTCGGTGAGCGCGACACCTTGACATAGACATCCAGTGTACCAATGACGCGCCCGGCATCGCCGTAAACCAGAAATGACCAGATCGCACCGACACCGTGTTTTTCGATCTCGCCGAGATGCTTATCCCAACCGGGCTCATGAGCGATGTCCGCGGCAATGCGATCCTGCCTATGGAACACGGCGGAACCGCAACTCAGGCTACCGGCGTCTACCGGTACCTTATCAAGACACAGCTTTAGCGATTCTGGCAGGCTCGGCGCTTGCCCAACGGACAATGTCTGTTCGTCAGCGTCGAGCACCATGACCGCCGCGCTGACACCGTCGCTGACGCGCTCGACAAAGCGACAAATCGCCCGCAGAGTCCGATCGTACGGCGTGCTCGCCGCTATCATTTCGAGAATCTTGTTCTGCGCAAAGGCAAGCGTCTCGCTGCGCTTGCGTTCCTGGATATCGGTAATGCTGACACGGATCAGCGAGCGTTCATCGGCCGGCATGCGACTGAATCGCACCTCACACGGGAATTCCGTGCCATTCGAGTCCTTGTGCGTCCATTCGAAGGACGGGTGTTCGTCATTGAGTGCGCGTTCGATGAATCCGCGACGAATGCCAAATGAAGGCGTTCCGTCCGGTTGCATTTCGGGGCTGATTGACTCAGGGCCGATCGATAGCAATCGTTGCATCGATAGATTAAAAAGTTCGCAGGCCATGTCGTTCGCGTCGATAAAACGATTTTTGTCAACATCGAAGACGATGATCGCTTCCGGTGCATTCTCGACCATCGCACGATAGCGCTCTTCGTTTTCCTTCAGCGTGATCTCAGCAGCACGTCGATCCGTCACGTCACGCAGGCTGATGACGAAAATTTTGCCACCTACGGTGTCAATCTGGCTCGCATTGATCTCCGCGAAGAAATATTCACCGTTGATTCGTCTTGCCTCGACCTCGCCGGCGGGAAAGTCGAGCTTCGTATCGTTGAGGTCGGACATAAACGGCTCGAGAAACTCTGCAGCCGGCACGTCTTTCGATGCAGGCAATATATGTTCGATTTTGGAGCCGATCAGTTGGTCTTTGGTCAAGCCGAAAAATCGCGCGCAAACTTTATTGCAGATGCGTATCTCGCCCGCCTCGTCCACCGATAGCAGGGCTTCGGTGACGCTGTCAAAAACGACTTCGATCGGCGTATTGAAGGACAGTGTCGCAGCCGCCATCGACTGCGTATTTATCGTCTGCGTGCGCATCGATTGAGCGTTCACCGTGTGCGCAATCGTCTCTTCCATCTTGTCATAATGCTGGTCGATCAATTTGAGCAAATCGATGAAGTCTGACTGCTCGAGGTCAGTCGCTTCGGCTGCCAACCTAATCTTTTCCCTAAGATCGCTATCCATGCATCAATGCTCGTTTCGAAAAAACGATAAGAGCCAGGGCATTAAAGGCGCAGCCGCGCCCTGGCAGCATCGGAGTAGATTAAGGAGCTGGCAGGCCTATGTCTGTGATTTAGAGCAGATTATAAAAAAAAATTTGGGAAAATTTTCCCGTTTCCGTCGTGGGACCACGGCGAAACAGGGACTTGCGACGGAACCGCCGCTAGGACAACGCGTATTGTACCCGTTGCAAAAACAAGCACAAGACCGCTACGCGAGCATGATTGATTAGTCTTCTTTTGCCGGCAGCACTCGGATCTGATTGCCTTCGGCGTCGATTTGTAGCTCGCCATTCTTGCTCAACGGGCGAGCTGCGTCGCCGACTTGAATTGGGATCGCCGTTACCGTCGACATCGAACCGTTTTCTGTTTCGACACTCGCAGACACGTTTAGGTATAGCCGCCCTTCACGCATTGGAACAATCCTGACCTGCTGTACGCCCATTTGATCATCGCTGTTCGGCGCGAGCGACACCGTTTCGGGTTGCGACTTGGCAAGCTGCATCGCCGTCGCGTCGTTAATGCGATAACCGATATTGATCGGTTGTGGGCCTAGCGTCGATGACACACGCAGGTCAATGGCAACCGGTTGGCCGACAACCGGCTTGCCGATGATGCGATATGCCACAGTGATTGGACCTGACGGTTTTCCTGAGGACATCGTGTCGCTCTTCGGTGTGAACGTCACAATAGGAGCATCGTTCGAGACATCCACCTCCTCGATCGCCGCCGACTTTTCAACGGCTGCATCGCCACACGCCACGATGACCAAGCTGACGAAAAATGCCATTGCCGTGTTGTAGATACGCATACTGATCACCTGCTCGCTCTTACGGCGTTGCCGTAAATGAAAGATCAAAACAAATCTGCTCGGGATACGTCGTCGGCGCACCGTCTTCATCGTCGAAGCGCCACTCCTCGATCATCACCGAATAGATCTCGCCGCCGATCAACGCGCCTTGTGACGTGAATGCCTCGGAGTTATCGACGGGGCTGTTGCCGAACGCAATAAGCACCCCGTCCCGGTAAATGTAGACATCCGGATCGCTTTGGTCGCGGTCGTTAACGTCTGGCGTTACCGGTGTTGCCGTCGTCGTCGTCATAAGCACGTCATAGGAATCGGTCACCGGAATGGACAGCCGGATGTAGCGGTCCTCAGCTAGCTTATTGCCGTCGCGATCGGGTCTATCGAAATCGCTATTGGTGCAAATATTCGTCACGCTGCCGTCAGCGATCATGTCTGTGTACAGCGGCAGCACGTCACGATTACCGCCGGCATCGTTGGTCTCATTACTCGCCCAAATGTCGAGTCCAATCGAATCGACGTTTTCACGCTCGAGCTGTGAATCGAGAAACGCTTGCTGTTGCGCATTTAACATTGGTCGCAATTCCGCGGCGAACGAGAAAATCGTTGTGAACGCTTCGGTGCTGGCCTGTGGTCCGACCATCGTGTCGAAAATCGGCTGAAAGCCGAGCGAATCGTCGTCGGTACCGTCGTTGGCCGTATCGAACAGGTCATACAGAAAAGTCACAACAGAGATTTCGTTGTACCAGCCCTGCACACCAAAGCCACCGGACTCGGCGTCGATGCCGAAACCACCGCCCGTGCCGGGTATGCTGGTATCGCAATACAGTGGGTTGTCGAGCGCCATCGCCGCCAACGCCGTGGCCCAGCCCTCCCCGTAGGCCAGTCGCGCGTCAAGCGTCTCCCCGAGCGAGTGTGCGCCACCAATCGAGTCTGAGCGCGAGAAGGTATCTTCGAAATAGTGGCCCCACTCATGCACGACAACGTGGTCGTCAAATTCTTCCGTATCAACGCTCGCGTCGCCAAGCAGGAACAAGGACGGATTGGCGGCGCCACCATCGGGATTCGAGGAATAGAACGACGCGCCAAGTTCGCCTGCATCTAAATCCGTCGGACTCATCAGCGTATTGTTCACGCTCCAGTATGCATCTAAGGGCGCAAAGTTCGCATTGCCGTCGGCGCTCAATACCAACTGCACAGCCGAGTAAAACGCATCCAAAATGGCGAACGGCGCGGCCGAACGCGGGCCAGTGTAGCTCGCGCCACCCCAGCCGGTCGTCGCCGTCAGATTGCGGACCTGATCAGAACCGCCAGTGTTGAAATCACTACCGTCAAGCGCATACAAGGGCCGGTTCTGCAGTGGCGGCGGGTTGCCGCTGGTGTCGACGTTGTCGCGAACCTCGAAGTCCCAACTTGGACTGCCGGATCGCTTGAGCTCTGCGCGCACGCGCAGGCGCACATTCGTCAACGCGGCTACATTGGTAAACACGTAGTCGCCGAGATCGTCAGAGGTCGTCGCATCAATCACGCCGCCACTCGTCGCGTCGATCAGCTGCACCGTTGCTCCACGAATTGCTTGTGTGACGGTATTGTTGAAGTTCAGACCATTGCAGTTGACGTTCGGCGGCACGAACTCATAGTTGACCTTGCCGGAGATCATGACCATCGATTGGCCTTCTTCGACAGTGATCGTCACGTTATCCGTGTCGTTATTGACGCCATCCGAGACAATCAATTGAAAAACCAGCGCTTCCATCGTACCGGGCGCAACGTCCGGTGCCGTAAATGTAGGCTGGGCCGTATCGTCGCCGTTCAGAATGACCGCGACACCGCCAATCTGGCTCCACGCGTAGGTTAGCGTGTCAATAGAATTCGGATCGGACGACGCCGTGCCGTCGAGCGATACGGGCGTATTCTCGAAGACGTTTGCATTCGCACCGGCATTTGCGACCGGTGGCTCGTTTTCCTCGACGGTAACATTGACGGTGTCCGTTCGGCTTGCTGCCCCGTCATTTACCGCAATCCGAAACGTCAGTGTCTCAGGCGACCCCGCCACGACATCCGGTGCGGTGAAATCAGCAAGCGCCATAGCCGGGTTGTTGATCGTCACTAACTGGCCCGCCGTTTGTGTCCAGGCGAACGACAGCGTGTCACCATCGGCATCGGTGCCGACGCCGTTAAGATTTGTGGGCGTGCCTTCAAAAACCGTCTGGTCCGCGCCGGCATTCGCGACTGGAGGCTGATTTGTTGGCGGCGGCGGCGCATTCGGACTCTCGCTACCACCACAGGCCGCAAGCAGCAACAACGGCAGGACCGCAGTACCTTGGCTGAATGAACGACTAGATTTGAGTCGCACGCGGTTCCTCTGCAAGATTTCTCTCCATTACAAGGCCGGCGATTGCTGCTGCGGCTCTAATGCAGTACGGCAGCCTCGATGATAACGTTTGTACCTGAACGTGGACAGAATCCACGGCGTCCGAATTTGGCGACAAAGCCTCGCTGGATTCAGCCTCCGGATTGCGCTCATACTGCAGCGCTCAACATAATATTGTGCGATCCAGGTCCGTATTCCATCGCCCAGTATTGATAAACTTTGGCAGGCAATCGTGCGAGCGGTTCACAATTTCGGCGCATGAGCCTTTATAAGAAACGAGCGCTTGGGTAAAAATCGTATGACAAACAAGAAGATACTCGTCACAGGCGGCGCTGGATACATTGGCAGCCATGTCGTCCGCCAGCTTGGCGCACAGCACGAAGACGTCATCACGCTGGACAATCTGTCGACTGGCTTTCAGGAGGCCGTGACCGCCGGCGAGCTCGTCGTCGGCGATACCGGCGATGCAGCGCTGCTCGACAAGCTGTTCGCCACGCATGACATCGACACGGTGATGCATTTTGCTGCGCACACAATCGTACCCGAATCCGTTGCCGATCCATTGAAGTACTACCGTAACAACACGGCGTCGAGTCGCACGCTGCTGGAGATCGCACACAGGCACGGTATTGAACACGTCGTATTCTCGTCAACGGCAGCCGTGTACGGGATTCCGCTAAGCGGCAAAGCCGCCGAAGATGCACCGACGGCGCCAATAAATCCATACGGTACGTCGAAGCTAATGACCGAATGGATGCTGCGCGATTTGGCGGATGCCGGAGGACCGCGCTACGTGTCGTTGCGCTATTTCAATGTTGCTGGATGCGAACCGACCGGCACGATTGGCCAGTCGACGCCGCAAGCGACACTATTGGTCAAGGTTGCCTGCGAAGCGGCGGTTGGCCGACGGCCGCAAGTGTCGATCTTCGGCACCGATTATCCAACTCCCGACGGTACCGGCTTGCGCGACTACATTCATGTCGAGGACTTGGCCACCGCGCACCTCGACGCGCTGACGTATCTACGCAATGACGGTGACTCAACGACGCTGAATTGCGGCTATGGCCACGGCTACAGCGTGCGCGAGGTACTAAAGGCTGTCGAGAAAGCCAACGACGCGCCATTGAATATTGTCGAAGAACAGCGTCGCGCCGGCGATCCGCCCGAACTCGTTGCCATTGCGGAGCGCATTCGGACGACCATCGGCTGGCAGCCACATTTTGACGATCTCGACACGATCGTGCGTACGAGCCTTGAATGGGAACGAAAGATCGCGGCCGGAGATCCGAGTGCGTATTGGGCCGCCTGAGCCTGGACGACGCATACCCGGTGCTACACTCAATCGATGAGATTTCCTCGGCCAAAATCCCTTAACGAACTGATTCTTGTCGGCTTTGGTCTGGTCGCATTACCGCTGTTATTTGCCGTGCTCTGGGCACTCTACAATCTTGATCGCCTGGCCGAGCAAAGTGAACTGTTGGTGACCACCGGCATGCAGGCGGCTGAAAACAATCGATTGCTGACAGAGCACGTTGCTTCACTCGATCGCATCGCACGTCAGTACACGGTTTTACGCAGCAACGATTACCGCTCGCTGCTGCTGCAGGACCTGAGGACGATCGAAGATCGGCTCGACAAGATGCGACCACTAACAGAATCGGCGAACTCAACCGGCATGCTGGTCGCGGTCGGCACACGCGCGCGCAGGATTGTCGAGTCGCTGGCAATGCCGGAATTGTCGGCCGGAGAAGCGCAGGTCGCGATTTCGCAATTTGCGCCGCTTCGGCAGGAAGTGTCGCGACTAACACGCGTATTGAGCACCTATGTTGACCTCGAACTGCAGAATTTACAGGAACGCACGCAGTCGGCACAGAAAATCTCGGCCTGGCAGGTCGCGGCATTAGTGCCAGGCACACTGATCCTGGTGACATTTTTTGTCGTGCTCGTTGCACGACCGATTCGACAGATTGACGACGCGATTAACCAGCTGGGCCAGAGCGGCTTGTCCAAGCCGATTGAAGTAAAGGGACCTACCGATCTCGAGCGACTTGGCCGCCAGCTCGACTGGTTACGAATCCGACTGCTGGAACTCGCGCAGGAAAAAAACCGTTTCCTACGCCACATGTCACATGAGCTAAAGACGCCGCTCGCCAACATCCGTGAAGGCACCGAGCTATTGCTGGACGGCACGCTCGGTGACCTCGAAGCGCCGCAGCGCGAGGTCACCGATATCCTGCGAATGAATGGCCTGAAATTGATGCAGCTTATCGAAAACCTTCTAAGCTTCAGCGCTTGGCAAACCAAGAACGAGATTTTGACGCTGACCGACTTCCCACTACGTGCGCTCGTGATCTCGGTCGCGAAAGAACAGCGGCTCGCGCTGAATGCGGCACGCATTCAACTCAGGCTGGACATCGAAGACATAGTTGTGAACGCGGATCGCGACAAGATGCGAACCGTGCTCGATAATCTTTTGTCGAACGCGATCAAGTTCACACCGCATGGCGGCTTTGTGACGATACGCGCGCGCCGTACGCCGACCAGTTTTGTGCTCGAGTTCGCCGACACCGGTCCGGGAATCCCGGAGGATGAGAGACCGCGAATCTTCGAGGCGTTTTTTCAGGGACGCCGAGAACAAGGTGGCCAGGTGGCGGGCACCGGTATTGGGCTGTCGGTCGTGCTCGAGTGTATTCAAGCGCACGAGGGCGCGGTCGAACTGCTGAATACCGACGAATTTCCCGGCGCGCATTTCAGGATCCAGATCCCGCAGAAGCGGGTGGTACAGACACAGAAGATGGCAGCGAATGCGTAACAGCATCGGACAATCTGTTGGCGTGATTGGCGCGGTTCTCGCCGTGCTGGTGCTCTCCGGCTGTACCCAAACCAAAGGCTGGCTCGACAAGGTTACGCCCGGCAGCAATCGATCGAACGAGCCGGTGATACTCGGTGCACCGGACGCGGACGATTATCTGCGCGAACTCGAACGACTCGCAACCGGTGACCCGGCAACACAGGTTGAGATATTTGCGGATGCGGAATCACGCGCAACGCTGACGCCAGACCCATCGACAATCCTACGCTTCGCCTTAGTGCTGGCGACACCCGGACACACCGAGACCGACCCTGAGCGCGCACAGAGCCTGCTCAGAGAACTACTGACGCAGGCACCATTGATGACGCCGGCCGAGATTTCGCTCGCCCGAATTTATCTGAAGTACGTTGAAGAACACATTGTGCTGGCCTCTGAAGCCCGGCGCCTGCGGCAGTCCTCATCTCGCCAGGCACGCACCGAGGAACAGGCGATCAACCAGCGGCTCGCGAACGTCGAAGCCGAGAACCGGCGGCTGCGCCGCGAGCTCGACGATGCGGAGAACAAGCTCGAGGCGATCACGTCAATCGAGCGCTCGATCCGTGAGCAGGGGCAATAGGCGGCCGAACCTCTTACCGCGCTGGCGAATAAGCACGACTGATGTCCTTGCCCCTTCTGGGCCAACGCACTACCCTTGTCGCTCCATCATTATTGTCAAACGCGATGCCGGCAACCAACCCAATGCCAAGAGGCAAGATCCTACTCGTCGACGACGATCCGGGGCTCTTGCGGCTGCTTTCCATTCGACTACGTGCCGAGGGCTACGAGGTCGAGGCGGTCGAGAGCGCGCATAAGGCGCTCGCGTCACTGAACCGTTTTGGGCCTGACCTGGTCATTACGGACCTGCGCATGGACAAGATGGACGGCATTGGCTTATTAAAAGAGCTGCAAACGCGCTCGCCCGGCCTTCGCGTCGTATTGATCACGGCGCACGGCACGATTCCGGATGCCGTCGCCGCGACTCAGAGCGGCGCGTTTGGCTTCCTAACGAAGCCGATCGACAAAGATGAACTCATGGAGACCGTAGAAAGAGCGCTGCGGGTCTCAGGCTCGGTCGACGTGGACGAAGACTGGGCTGGCGGCATTATCACGCGCAATCAGGGCATGAAGGAAGTTCTGAATCAGGCGAAGATGGTCGCCGCAACGGATGCGCGCGTGTTAATTACCGGCGAATCCGGTACCGGTAAGGAACTACTGGCACGCGCGATCCACAACGCGAGCCAGCGCAAGAGTCAGCCGTTCGTTGCGATCAACTGCAGTGCCATGGCCGAAAACTTGCTCGAGTCCGAGCTGTTTGGCCATGAGAAAGGTGCGTTCACCGGTGCAACACGCAGCCACGAGGGTCTGTTCAAGGCCGCCGAAGGCGGCAGCCTACTGCTCGATGAAATCGGCGACATGCCGATGCGGCTGCAGGTTAAATTGCTGCGCGTGTTGCAGGAGAGCCAGGTGCGACCGGTTGGCAGCACACAAGCGATCGACGTAGATGTTCGTGTAATTTCAGCAACGCACCGCGACCTGCAGGACCTGATGAAGCACGGGCGCTTTCGCGAGGATCTGTATTACCGTCTGAATGTCGTCAACATCAAGTTGCCGACACTCGACGAACGCCGCGAAGATATTCCGCTACTCGTTGCGCACTTCCTGCAGGTGATCGCACGGGAGGCGGGGCAGGAGCGCAAAGTGTACGCGCCAGAGGCCGTGGAAATGTTGGTGACGGCCGAATGGCCCGGCAACGTTCGACAGTTGTTTAATGTCGTGCGACAAAATGTTGCACTATCGCGTTCACCGGTTATCAGCGCCGAACTCGTTCAACAGAGTTTGGGAGAGCACGCGGGCAAACTGCTTTCGTTTACCGACGCGCGCGATGAGTTCACGCGCAACTATTTGTCGCAGATATTGCAGATCACGATGGGAAATGTGAGCCAGGCCGCACGGCTTGCAAAACGCAATCGCACGGATTTCTACAAACTATTGTCGCGCCACGACCTGAACCCGGACCAGTTCAAGTCTCGATAAGGCTTACCAATGCAGCAGCGCTGTGAGCGCCGGCCTTAAGACGCCGCTTTTTTCGAATACCCTTCCGCGGAAAGACCGTACTTATTCAGAAGATCGTACAAGGTCGGTCGCGTAACTCCGAGCATTTCGGCTGCTTTCGATATATTGCCGTAACATTTGGTCAGCGCAACTCGAATGGCCTTAGACTCAGCACGTTGCCGCACCTCACGCAGGTTCATTGACTCGGGCTGTTGTTCGCCCGGCGTCACACCAAGATCGGCAGCCGTCACAAGCTTGCCGTCGGCCATAATCACGGCGCTTTTAATTTTGTTCTCGAGCTCACGAACGTTGCCGGGCCAGGAGTAGGCTTCGATAGCCTGAACCGCATCCTCACTGAAACCATTTATCGCACGTTTTTGTTTCTTGCAGTACTTCTGCAGTAGCGTACGCGCAAGAATCAACCGCCCCTCCTCGCGCTCGCGGAACGGCGGAATATTGATCGTGATTTCAGCAATACGGTAATACAAGTCCTCGCGGAACAGGCCATCCTTGATTAGATCTTCGGGATTTTGATTGGTTGCACAGACGACACGCACATCGACCGGGATCTCCTGCCGACCGCCGACACGCTCAATAACTCGCTCCTGCAAAAAACGCAACATCTTCGCCTGCAACGGCAGTGGCATATCGCTGATCTCGTCGAGAAATAGCGTGCCGCCGTCTGCAACTTCGATTTTGCCGATCGTTTGTTTGTGCGCGCCGGTGAACGCGCCTTTTTCGTGACCGAACAGCTCCGACTCGAGCAAGCTCTCGGGAATGGCGGCGCAGTTAATGGCGACGCAATTTCCATCGGCGCGTGGACTCAGTCGATGTAATGCACGAGCCAGCAATTCCTTGCCGGTACCGGACTCGCCAAGCAACAAAGTTGATACATCGTTTGGCGCGACTTTCTCGATCATGCGACACACGGCAAGCATGCCCTCACTCGCGGCAACGATGCCATCGAGCGGCGATTCATTGACCTGAGATTGCAGGCGACGGTTTTCGGATTCGAGCTCGGAGATGTTGAACGCACGATCGACGAGCAATTTCAGTGTGTCGGTATCGACGGGTTTCTCATAAAAGTCGTAGGCACCCTGCCCGACCGCCGTCAACGCGTTTTCCTGGTCGCCGTTGCCGGTGACCACGATCACTTTCGTGTGCGGCGCGATCTTGAGTGTCTCAGCCAGTGTCGCCAGGCCTTCCTCCACACCTTCCGGTTCTGGCGGCAGACCGAGATCCTGTAGAACCACCGTCGGCTCATGACGCCTGAGCTCGGCAATGGCCGCATCGCGGTCCGCGGCGGTCGCGACATCATAGTCTTCAAAGCACCATTTGAGCTGGCTCAACAGGCCGGGGTCGTCCTCGACAATTAGCAGTTTGCGGCTGGATTCGCGCATGGTGTCCCTGGCTTTATTGACTAGTGTCGTTTGCAAGTGATCGCCCATGGTGCCATGAAGCGGGCCCCGATTGCAGCGCTTGGGTCACAGGTGTAACTGTGCGATGCATCCTGCGTGGAACTGCCGTCACAGCGTGCCAGCACAGCCGACGATGCCGCCATCGACCGGTATGACAATGCCGGTCACGTAGGTCGAGGCCCTGGATGCGAGGTAAATCGCGGCACCCGCCATATCTCCCGGCTCACCGATACGGCCAAGCGGCACGCCCTTACGAATCCGCTCGCCTCGTTGCTTGAGTGTCGCGGCCATCATCTTGCTGGGAAACGGCCCTGGTGCGATCGCGTTTACGGTAATCCTCCTTTCGGCAAGATGCGATGCGAGCGTCCTGGTTAGGTGATGGATAGCCGCTTTACTCGGGCCGTAGGCAAACGTCGGCAATCTATTGACGTTCAAACCATCAACCGAACCCACGTTAATGATCCGCGCTGGATCTGCTTCAGTGGCCGCCGCTTCCAGTAACGCCAGCAATGCCTGCGTCAGGAAAAATGGCCCTTTGACGTTGATGTCCATGACTTTGTCCCAGGCACTCTCAGGAAAGTCCTCCATGGCTGCACCCCAGGTGGCGCCGGCGTTGTTGACGAGGATGTCGAGCTTTGACTCCAATGCCTTGATCTTGCCAACGAGCTTGTTGATGCCGTCCAACGTCGAGAGATCCGCTGGGATTGAAACACACTCGCCCACTCCGCTGAGCCGCGCAGCGGTCGCATTACAGGCTTCTTCCTTGCGCGAGGAAATATAGGTCTTCACGCCGTTGGCGACGAAGCCATGGGCAATCATTTCGCCGATACCCCTCGAGCCTCCGGTGACCAGGGCCACCTTGCCCGATACGTCAAACAAGTCTTTCATCGCAATGTCTCGGTTTTTACGTAATGTTATTGACAATCATTCGCATTTGCGTTTAAATACTCGCTAGGTTACTAAGTTACTGAATTTTATGTACGTCTGCATCTGCAACGCCATTACCGAAAAGCAAATTCGCCAGGCCGCGAAGGCCGGCGCCCGTGACTTGTGGGCGCTGCAGCGGTCACTGGGCGTGGCTTCGGGCTGCGGTACTTGCAAAGAGTCCGCCAGCAATATACTTCGAGAAACGACCGCCAAAGCAGGTAGATTCGAGCCGCGAACATACCGGCCCGCGGTCGCCTAAGCGCACTTCTTCTTAGACAAAAAAGCCTCGCATCGCGGGGCTTTGCTTCTTCTACGCTAAAAAAAAGCCATGCGTCGCGGGGCTTTGCTTCTTCTATGCTAAAAAAAAGCCATGCGTCGCGGGGCTTTGCTTCTTCTATGCCAAAAAAAAAGCCCCGCGATGCGGGGCTCTTTTTTTTGACTAAATTCGACGCTGTGTCGTTGGCGGCCTATCTGCTGCCCGATCTTTGCTAGGCCAGACGCCGTAATCCGAACCCGAGCAGACCGGCTGCTAACAAGAGCACGGTCCCAGGTTCAGGTACGGACGCTGTCACAGTCGTGTCGACTAGCGACGTGTCGATCGATTTTCTGCATTTTTCGCGTGTGTTTCTCGTGTAGCAAATCGAAACAGATTTCTGCCACTGTCCGGTCGTCATTGTTGGGCTGCCGAATGCCACCAGACCCGGTGGCTGAGTGGGCATTGTCAAGCCTGGCGCGATCGGATGCAGCGCGTCGAATACAGATGAATCCACACAGGCTGACGACTGACATTCGGATCCCAGTAGAAAGGCCGGCGTGTCAATAATTTCAGGCTCGCGATCGACGGGTATGGGTAGCGCGCTGGCGTGTGGCGCGATCAACACTATTGCCACGCCAGCCATCCCTGCAAACCAGATTGATAGTCCGGTGATTCTCACGATTATGTCCTTATTTGTTTATACTGGAACCGTACGCCCAGTGACGCCAGAGGGGTGCCAGCAAATCTAATCGAGCCTCAGATTAGCAATGGTGGTGCGGGAACTGAAGGAAGCCGATCACGGCAAAAAATGTGACGTAGTTCCGCCGCCGAGTTCTCAGCAAAAGGCGTGCAGCTAGAGCAAAAAAAAGCGGTTTTTCTATTCTTCGGTAACGCGGACGCGGCTTCCGACTTTTACATTATGTAATCTGGTCACAATCCCCGAAGGCCAGCGGACATCAATCCGCTCCACGTTCTGGCACCGCCCCATACCAAACCACACTGAATGCGGTCCCTGGCTAAGGTAGCCTGAGCCCGCCTGATGCGTACGTCGTTGTTTCGATGCTTCGCACACGACCTCAATGACTGCACCAACACCGTTGCGATTGGATTTGGTACCGACCAACTCAATTTCTACGAACGCACCAGGGTCCGGCAGCTCATTCCACAGGACAAGCAAATTCGGTTCGTTGCGGTTGGCGACCACCAAGTCTAAATCACCATCTTCATCCAAATCGGCTGCTACGACACTGCGGCTGTCGAGCACGAGGTCTGCTGCTGCAACTGACGCAACATCCCGGAACCTGCCATCGCCGAAGTTTTGAAACAGGCGGTTGCGCTCATAGCCTGCAAACGAACGTGATTCCTGTTGAACGAGATACGAAAAATAGCCGCTTGCGTAGATGTCCGGTGGCCGGCCAGTGCTGATCGGCGCAAGCAGGTGGCGCCAGAACACTGGGTCCGTGTCTTTACGGCTGAGATTCGAATACATACCGTTAGTCACATATATGTCGAGATCGCCGTCGTTGTCGTAGTCGAACAGGACATTGCCCCAAGCCCACTTGGCATCGCTCAATGTCGGCGTCTCGGACTCAGTAAATTTGCCTGACCGCGCCACGAACAGCGAATTGCCTTTGGCGAAGCGTTGCAGACGGTCGCGAGCGTCCGCATCACCTGGAAAGTCCTCACTATCCGCAAGCCGTTTTCCGGCATGGCTGATCATGTTCGAGACGTACAGATCCTCGCGACCATCGCCATTAAGATCGCCGAGACTGGCGGCCATGCCATTACCGAAATCACTGACGCCTACTTCTTCAGTGACGTCCGCGAACGTCATGTTGCCGACATTGCGATACAACTGGTTCGGACCGTAGTCGTTAACAACGTACAGGTCCTGAAAGCCATCCTGATCGTAGTCGAATGACAATGCCGAAAAGCTCCAGCGCGCATTGTCCATATCCAATCCGGCTGGCTGAGTCACCATTGCGAATTCGCCGTCGCCGAGATTGCGGAACAGCTGATTCTTGAAACCCCGATTACTATCGAAATAGTCCTCACGTGGACTGTTGTCAATTTTGCCGTAGTTGGCGACATAAAAATCGAGCAATCCATCGTTATTAAAATCTGCAATCGATGCGCCCGTGAGCCCCGTTGTCGACATTCGATCAAAATTCGAAGCGTCCGATATATCGCGAAAAGATCCATCGATATTTTCAAGCAAATACATCCGCGTTGTCGTCAGTATTAGCGCGTCTTGATCGCCGTCATTTTCCCAGTCGAAAAAGTAACCGCTACGCGCCGCGCGGATGTCGCCGAGACCGATTTGTTCGCTAACTTCCGAAAAACGACGTTGTCCATCGTTACGATATAGCTTCGGCGCCGCAAATTTTGTCGGGGCGAATACGTCAAGGTCATCGTCGCCATCGATATCGACAACCGTAACGCCTTGTGCGAAGTATTCGACGAACGCGAACAGTGGAATGTCGAGCGGCTTTTGTGGCGGCATCAATGTGTCGGTAGTAAACAACGACGGCGATTGAAACGTCTCCATCCATTTGAGATCGACGATTACGATTTGCCATTGCCGATCATTACCCCTGCGTTGGAGATCGACGACCATCTGTCCCTGGTCTTCATAGCCGTCGTTACTGCTGTCGTTATTACGGTCATGATCGCTGTCGTTCATGCTGACATTCCCGCGATAGCCGGTAACGCGAAACGGTACTGTCAGACGCCGCGTCTCGCCGTCGTCCAGCGTCTGCAATCGATCGACGTAGTGCTCGGTTCGAACGACTTGCCGGTACAGCTGAAAGCGCCGTTTCCAATTTTCCGCAAACGCCCGCCGATCAAGGGACGGTTTTTCGCTCGTCTGCCATCGCGTCCAGCTAATCGCGCGACTATCGTTGCGTACGTCCTGAAATTCACCGACGCTGGTTCCACGAAAACTTTCGGCAAAGAGTGAGGTGATCTGCTCATCGTCGAAACCGCGACCCTGCAGAGCACCAAAAAACTGTTCAAGGGTCGGCTCGATCTCTTTTAGTACGATCTCGCTGGGCCAGTGCATTCTGTCGATCTCACCCGCTTTCTTACTCCACGCGACCTCGGCTTCGGTAGGGTTTGCTCGACGCCCTTGTGCGCCAAAAGCGTCAATCCGGGCCTCAGCTTCACGTTGGACAGCGTCATTGGGCGCCTGTGCCACGGCATTTGAGACAGCCACGCTCGTCAACAGGGCCATACTAATCATTGACAACAATATAGTGCGTGCTTTGGAGTGAGTTATGTTCACCAGATACCGTTTCTCTGTATTGAGAATGTCACACAACTCTCGCATTATAAGAGAATGTTGCTGAAACTTTGTCATCCAGCATTAATGCGTTATGTCATTGCGGTATTTCTGGCTGCGCTTACGCCTGTTTCAGCCGCAGAATTACAGCCACTCAGCGATACTGACTTTCATTATGCTGGCCGCCCGAATTCACAGCAGGCTGAACTCGGACGTTTCCTATTTTACGACAAGATTCTCAGTGGCAATCGCAATATTTCCTGCGCAACCTGCCATCACCCGGCACACGAAACCGGCGATGGTCTGAGAGTTTCTATTGGCGAAGGCGGCAGCGGCCTCGGTTCTCTGCGCGATACCGGCAGAGGTGCGTCAGCAATCGCCTCGCGCGTGGGACGAAACGCGCAACCACTCTTCAATGTTGGCGCGCGTGAATTCACTGCCCTATTTCATGATGGTCGCGTCGAAGTCGATCAGCGCGAGCCAAACAATTTCCTTACGCCTATTGGTGATCGCTTACCCGACGGACTTGACAACGTGCTCGCCGCCCAAGCTTTATTCCCACTGGTTTCTGTCGACGAAATGGCCGGGCAAACGGGAGAAAACGACGTCGCCGATGCGGTGTCGGACAACGACGTACACAGGGCCTGGAACTTGCTTGAGCGGCGTATCCAGTCAACGCCAGAATACGTCACGTTGATGGTGGCCGCCTATCCGCACATCGAGCAGGCGGATGACATTGCGATAACCGACATAGGTAATGCCATTGCTGCATTTACGGTACTTGAGTGGCGCGCCGACGAAAGCCGTTTCGACGCATTTCTGCGCGGGGACGATGCATCGCTAACGTCAATGGAAAAACGTGGATACGAATTGTTTTACGGCGCTTCTGGATGCAGCGAATGCCATTCCGGAAGCTTACAAACGGATCACGACTTCCACGCTATTGCGCTGCCACAAATCGGTCCCGGGAAGGGCCACGGATTCGACGGCCATGAAGACTTCGGCAGAGAGTTTGTTACCGGCAATCCGAGCGATCGCTATCGTTTTCGCACACCGTCATTGCGCAATGTTTCTCACACAGGTCCATGGGGACACAACGGTGCGTTCGACACATTGGAGGCGGCGGTACACCATCACTTAAGCCCGGTCCGTTCCCTAAATGATTATTACTTATCGGCGCAAATCAAACCATCGCGATCAGACTTGGACGCCAAAGACTATCTGGTACAGGGCAGCACGCTTAGGCGAAACGCGATCGCGAGCCGCAACGAACTCACCAACACGAAATTATCCGACGTTCAAATACAAGAGTTGTTGGCGTTTCTCGAAGCACTATCGGACGCACGCAGTCTTTCAACCGACGCCGGCGTACCGCAGCAGGTCCCCAGCGGACTGCCAGTAAGTGATTGAAAATAAATGAGAAAATGACTTTTACTGCGAAGTCCACAGCAGCGAAATAATCAGGTTTGTGCCGGGCTCGTTGACACCCGAACCATGTACACGATAATTTTTGTCGAACAGATTTTCAATGGCAGCCGAGACAGACAACTCATTCGACAGATGCCAACCGCCGCGTAATGTCAACACGGTGTAAGCGGGCGTACCGCCCGGTGGGATTCTGTCTGTATCAGAACGATCGCGCGTCGACAATCGATCCTGTTCATCGGCAAAACCGACCTGCCCTTCTGCCCACCACGCCCCGTCTTCGGGGTGCCAGCGAAAACCACCATTTGCACTCAGTGTCATCAGGCGATCAATGGGTTCTCGAACAAGTACCGGATCGGATGTTGGAAACGTGTCAACTTCACCGTCCATCCAGGACGCATTGCCAAAAACTGACCACGCGTCGCTCAATTGGTAACGAGCTTGAACTTCGATTCCTTTGACAAAGCCATTACCAGAATTCTTCTTCGTGATTTCGGTGTCGCCGTCAATAATGCGTCCAGTCGGTGTACGAATGACCATGTCGTCGATCGTCGTGTAGTAAACGGCGGCCTGACTGTTCCACCGCGCACCTGCGTGCTTAATACCAAATTCATAGGTGATGAATTCTTCGGAGTCGAGTGTCGATACCGGAGTCTCGATCTCATTCGACCGCGCAGTATCGAATCGGGTCAAATCCGATAGGTTCGGAGCGCGAAAACCTTGCGAGACGCCGCCAAACAATGCGGTCCCACCAGACGTATGCAGACGATGATTGAATCGTGCGCTAAGCGTTGCGGCGCTCCAATCATCTTTGACTCGTATGCGCCCGCCCGTTAGCGGATCCTCCACGCCCTTCGCGTCAGCTTCAGACTGCGTATAACGAAATCCGAGCGTCAAATCGGTGCGTTCGCCATAGGCGATCTGGTTTTGCAGGAACACGGCAGCTGTCTGATACGTTGCATCGTCGGCGACGGGTCCCTGAATACGTACGCCGCGCAATGTTCCGTCAGCGTTGTAATCGCTACGAAATGATTCTACCTCGTCATGATAGAACTCAGCACCGGCCGTAAACGTACCTGCTGCGCTCGGCATGACAAGATGGCCAAAGAAACCTGTGGTTTGCACATCGGTACCCTGGATATCGGTGCGCTGATCGGCACGCGTACGGTGTCGCGTTTCGTCCTGGTCATGCACAGACAGGCTTAGCGCCAGCTCGTCGAGCCAAGGTGTGACGTCAACGCCACGATATTGCAGATAGCTAAGTGTTCGCTGCTGCGATAACGAGCGACGCAGTTCATCGCCGACAGTGGTGCCGCGCCAGCTCTTTCCAAAAATCGTCTTGTGCACGCGCCAGGCGTCGTCTTGATCGACGTGCTGAATGGCTGCGGTGACACGCTGATTAGCTGTCAAGTTATAATGAAATTTGAGCTCGGCGTCCTGTTCGTCGTAACCGGTTTTTGGCTGCGTACCGAGGTCATGTCCCGCCTCGAGGTCGCCAAAGTCCTTCAGCGACACGGCTGCGATCACGTCGAAGCGACGACCCTTGTAGCCGACTTCGGGACGCAACACCGCAGAACTTTCGGCCGTTGCCGCGCGTGCATACAATCGCCACTGAACACCGCTCGCCAACGACACGTCTCGATAGCTGCGGCTAATGGCGTTGACTGTCCCGCCGATCGCGTCGCTGCCGTACAGGACCGACGTCGGTCCTTTGACGAGCTCGAGACGGTATGTGCTCAGCGGATCCACGGTATTCCAGTACTGATTCGGTCCTTCGCGAAAGGTCGAATTGTTTAGTCGAATACCATCGATAAGAAATAGGGTTCGCAGACCGGTGAAGCCGCGGATGAACGGTGAACCTTGTCCATGCCCGGTTTTTTGAATCATGACGCCGGGTAAATCGCGCAATGCGTCCGGTATCGTTCGTACCTGGCGTACAATCTGCAGTTCTTCCATGCCACGGACGTTAATCATGTACGGCATTAGGAAGGCATTTTCGGCGCGGCGAGACGCGGTGACTACAATCTCTGCAAGATCGTAGGTGCCAACGTCGTGCGAACCGGCATCATTGCTGAACGCTGTGGTCGGGGCTGTTGCGCCAAGCCCCAAGGATAGGAGCAGGAAAGCGCCTGAGTGTTTTATTGGCATTATTACTCTTTGGCGATTTTCTTCGGTTGTTCCTCCCCACTTTTTTCCATGATGAGTGAAACGCTGACTGTCACCGGGGCCCCGTCCGGTGGCAACAGCGTGGTATTTCCTGTGATATTACCGTACGCGCCGATGCCCAGTCCGTCCTTGTGTTCGATAATCGCAAACGGGTCATGCACAAAGCCGATTAGCGAACCGACCGATTCCGCGACAAACTGGCCGTTTTCCTCTGTGATCGAGCCAATGTAGACCCAATCATCACTATCGAGTGGCTTGCCGCCCGCAAGAAGCGCATTGCTCGCTTTGACGGTAGTAGTTTTGCCGTCGATTTCCCAGCTGATATCGATTGCTACACGCTGTCCGATAGCCTGTCGGTCGTCGAACTGGAAACGTGGTTTTACACTATTCGCGTCGTCGAGACCGATCAGGATGCTGGCAAGCTGGAATTGCGTCGCCGTTGCAAGAAGTTCCAGCAGGCTCTCATATTCTTTGACGCCACCGATACTGACCGCGAGATACTCGAGCGGATCACTGCGATGGGCGATGCGTCCCGGCACAGTGAAGCGACGTTCCGCTTTATCAATCATAATCCCGGCAATTCTGAAACGGTCGTTGCCGAGATCCTGCACGTCTATATGCGGTGCAGCGGGTGGCAGATGCTTGGCCTTAGGCGGCTCCGCAGGAGTCTCTGCTGCAGTCAAGACCTTCGTCGCGACAACCGATGCAACAACAACCACAATGATTAATACGTGTTTCGACATCCGCATCATGAGCGAATTCCCGTTACGACCCGGTGTGGCATTGGCGGTGGAAACGGTCGACGCAGTGTATCAACGAAACCAGCCGCGTTCATCCAGGCGTCCACGTTCGCATCGGCGTGCACACAACCGTCCGCGGCCGTCAGCATCATCGTAATACCGAACAAAGCCGAAAATTCCGGAGTGGTGCCGCCCTCGTCGGTAAACACATCGTTAACGATCAGCATCCCGCCCGGTTCTAAACAATCTCGCGCTTGGTCAATCAATCGCTTGCAGGCCTCTGCCGTCTCGCGATGAAACATGCCGGACATCAGCACGACGTCATAACCCGACCCGAAATCGCTTGTATGATAATCGCCGCGAATCATCGCCACGCGATCGCCGACGCCGAGATCGTCGAGTATCTCCTCCGCGACACTTGCAACGCCGTCGAGCTCCAGCACATCGGATCTCAATCCTTCGTAACGCCGCGTCAGTAGTGCCGAAAATGTTCCCGGCCCGCCGCCGACGTCCAGCATTCGCTGGCGGCCTGTCAAATCGACTACTTGAGGCAGCGCCTGTCCGATTGCCATCGCTCGATCATGCATGCTGTAAACGAAATGCCGCGTCTGCTCTTCGTCGTTACCCAGATAGGTGACCGCGGCCTTGGCGGGCTGACCAGAACGTAAAGCGTGCTCCAGATCACCCCAGGTAGCGTACAGGTCGTCCATGAAGCTCATCGAGTTTTGCATCGACGCCGGGCTGCCCGCCCTTAAGAAAACGTCGCTGACGCGCGCGTTCAGATAACGTCCGTCGACCTTTTCGCACAGACCCAGGCCGACGCAGGCATTCATGAACAGTGCTGTCATCCGACCATCTAAGCCAAGCTGCTCGGCCAATGCGGTCGCACTCTGGGGACCATTGGCTAATGCGTCGAATACACGGAGCCGATTCGCGGTTAGTAGAACCTGCGAGCCCCAGTACGCCGTGCTGAGGGCGATGATTCTCGACGGATCAGTCGGAGGCGGTACGTTTTTCAAATTTGCGGCAGTCGACATGAAATTCTTGCTCAAGCCTGGGTACGATCGATATCGCATTCGAGCTGCATATAAGCGCAGCGGTGACACATGAAGCCGTCCCAAATCTCGAGACCATGCTGCTTGCGAACATCCCGGTAATTCAACGCAAGGTGCTCAAAAAAATTCCGTAGGCGGCTCTGATAGTCGGAGCGTTCTTTGCCACCGACCGGGTAATACAGGGAATAGATTGGCACGATGCCGCGACTGCAAAGGTCATTGACGCCCTGCCCCGCCAGCTCGGCCGCTTCTTGCCATTCCATACCGTGCTCGGGCTCGAGCTCGATGCCCGCAACCATCGCCGAGTACACACGACCGCGGCCCCACAGTCCGACGGCGGTCTCCAGCGATGCGATCCATTCATTGTAGCCGACGTAGTTGTTCTTGCCGGGGCAAACCTGAGAGAAGAGTTTCTCCGACCATATCTCGAGGTTGAAACACACTGCATCGACCAAGCGTTCGTCGTAAAACTGCTGCAGAGTTTCTTCGGGAAGCGCGCCGGATCCCAGCGTTACCGGAATGTTTTTCGGATTATTTTCCTGTACTGCGCGCGCAAGTTGCAAAAAACGCTCTCCTTCCTGCTCGGGATCCGTTAATGAGCCGCCGACCAGGTAAATGTGCTTGATGTCAGTCTCCGCCGTGACGGCGTTCATCGCTTCTCGCATACGCGCGAGCGTAAGCTCCGGAATCGTAACCTGACCGGCTTTTTGGCCCAGGTGCGCGGTTCGTTGATCCGGCGCACCGTAGGAGCAAAACGTACAGCGCATGGAATTGCCGTTGACCTTGTTCAGAAAATATTCGCAACCCGGTGCTACGTTGATCACCATCATGTCGCCGTGCGTGCTGACGCCAGCTTGCGCGATCGGAAAACCATCGGACGTGTTGTCCTGCATCCAATCGTGCAATGGCTCGAACCGAATGTCGACGGCGTCAGCGGGGTTCGAATCATGGAGCAGTTTGTAGCCGTCCTCACGATTGCCCATGACCGACCACGGCGAATCGCCATTGCCGAGCACACGAATCAACGTGTCGTCGTCGGTGTTGATCAGATACGGAATGCTCGCTTTTCCCTTGCCAGTAGGATCGTGCTCGCCTTTCTTGAAACGGTATGGAAAGTAATTCGGCAACGAGTGTTCGGCCGCGGCTCCGAGCGCATCGCTAAAGCGAATGCCCTCGAACATTACGGTTGTCTTTAGCGCCGGTGATCCCTCGAGTTTTGCCGTCGGCATTGCATTCCTCCCGCGCGACTTATTGTTCATCTGAGGCCGGGAACCGGTCCCCTGATGTTATTATCAAATTTCTTTCGCACGCATCTGCTGTCAAATCTAACGCATGAACAAGAAATTCTATCGGCAGTGTCTAACAATTATAATCGCTCTTTCGATCCCGATCATTCCTTTTGCCATAATTGGCGAAATGCCTGGAGAGACATGGCTATCGGCAAAGGACGACAACGCCTGGTTGTTTGCGCTGACTGGCGGCTCTTTGTTGTCGCTGGATATCTTGCTGCCATTACCATCCAGCATTATTGGCACACTGCTCGGCGCACGACTCGGAATAGTGCCGGGATTCTTTACGATTTTGATTGGGTTGATGGTCGGGCAAACCGTTGGTTATTTCATCGGGCGCGTCGTTCTGATACGCGCTAATCCCGACCTTCCCGAAGTACCCACGTTGCTCATCGTTTTTTTGAGCCGCCCGATACCGATACTGGCGGAAGCGATGGCCGTTGCGGCCGGCGCGAGTGCGATGCCTTTTTCGAAATTTGCGGCGGTTTGCCTGGCGGGAAACACGATCTATGCTGCCGCTCTCGCGGCGAACGGTGCAACGCTTCTGCCAAATTCGCTGAATGGCCCTGGCCTCGTTATTCCGATGCTATTGCCAGTCATTACCTGGGGAATCTGGAGCTGGATATCGACACGTTACTCAACGGACGCCGATTTCGATGACAATAACTCCTGAGTCCGCTTGCTAGGAAACGACCAATGCTTTTCATGCTTATCAATCGCACGCGCAGTGATCTTTCACAACAAGAGTACAAGGAACTTGGTGGCCTGGCTAAAGCCTTTTACGCGAATATCCCGCATGACGTCGTGTTGCACAAGGATTGGGCAGCGCTAGACCAGTCATGCACGTTTGCATTAATTGAAGCAAAAGACCAAGGCTTTATCGAAAAAATACAGGAACCATTCCGACCCTACGTCGATATTGACATTGTCCCAGTCCGCGAAATCAGCGGCTGGGAAGCTAGCTAGCCTAGCGATCAAACCTAGCTCTATGGCGACGACGCGCCGTCAGATGGCGTAGCGTTCGGTGTTAGATACAACACTTCCACGCCGGGTATGCTGCCGCCAACCTCAAGTCGCACGCTTTCACCTCTAGCCACTTTATGTGTCAGCAACATCATCGCATGCTCGGGCCTCTGCACGGTATCTCGACCGATTGCTTTGATTACGGTGTGCGAGGGCAACTCCAGCGCGATATTCAGACGTTCTTCGAGCATCGCTCGTTTTTCTTCTGCACTATTGTCGTCCGACCCGGCCGATTCTGAATTTGCATGTTCACGCGACAGCGCTTCGAGCTCCAGTTGGGCTTTGTCATAGTCGATACTCTGCGACGCATTGCCCGCGGAAATCTGTAAGTCACGCGTTCGCGACGCCGCAGCGACGTCTTCCAATCGAGTTGGCGTTCCTTCCAACTCGAGGAATATTTGAGAGGCGCCACGCTTAAGGTGTATGCCGTCGGAGTCAATAAACTCGACGACGAATCCATCAATGGCGTCACCTTGTCTGTAGAGTTCCTGCGAGCCGTCCGATTTCTCGACGACGGCGATCTGCTTCTCCGGCGTCATGATTATTCCGGAAACGCGATAGCGCTCGTCTTCAGCCGTTGCAATGCAGGTCGAAGAATACACAATACCGGCCAAGATCGTGGCGGAAAAAATTCGCTGCATTTGCATGCTTAACCTGTCCCTACTCGAAACAAAAAACGCGGGCTCAGCCTATTGGATGAGCCCGCGTCGATTACACGATCACCGTTCGTGAGCGATTACCGACGGGTACGCGGCATTGGCGTACCTTCGGCCGCCTCGCTGGTGCAGAGTTCCGTACCAGCCCCACTCACTGCAACTACCTTGTAGTAGTACGTCACACCGTTGGTCAAACCGCTATCGAGATACAACGCGATACTGGTTACATGACCCTGAGCAATGACTGCAAAGCCACTATCGGGTCCGTCTGTGCTACGCATGATGGTGTAGCTAGCGGCGCCCGGAACCGGTACCCATTCAAGTTGGTTCTTGCCATCCTTCGGACGAACGGTAATTGCCGGGCACTCTACTTCTTCCCCGACGCAGAACGGGTCGTCTGATGGTAGAACCTGGACCGTCGTGAAGTCCGTATCCGTCAGGTCCGGAGACGCCGCAGACGGGAACGCTGCGGACGTGTTGTCGGTTACCTGAAGACCCAGTTCAAACACTCCGAGTGAGCTGTAGGTGTTTGAAGGCATCGGACCAGTTAGGTCACCGAAGCTTAGATCACCATCGATATCCCAGTCGTAGGCCGTGATCGTGTCGAATGGCGGATTCCCCGATTCGCTCTGTCCCTCATCAATATCGAACGAGCCCGAACCGTCGAACGTAATGGGTTCGTCGATACACGCCAGGTACGGTCCACCCGCGTCTGCGGTTGGCGCATGCGGTGGGATCGTAATCTCGACAATAACGACATCGGTGTCGGTCAGCGCCGGATTATTGTCATCCGTGACCCGTAACGTGACGGGAAAACTTCCCAACGCAGGGTACGTCGTCGACGCGTTCACGCCGGTAGCGTCAAAGACACCGTCGTTGTCGAAGTCCCATTCGTACAGAACCAGAGACCGTTGCGGATCTTGATGGAACGAATTCGAACCGTCAAAATTGATGGTCTGATCCACCGCACCCGGATTTGGCGCCGCATCGGCGCGGGCTACAGGCCCGGCCTGGAACAATGTCTGCGTCAAGATCTGTATGCACCACGGCGTATTGTGGTCGTCTTGATTAGATCCATGACTGTTGCCCGGGCGGTCCGTGCAACCGCCGATATTGACGCCATCGGGTATGACATAGTCAACGACCGTGCGCGCCAGTCCGTCGGTCGGATGGTTGTACCAGTCGAGTGGCGCTGGACCACCGGCGGCACAGCCCGGATTCGGACCACAACCAATGCCGTTGACGGAGTCGTCTGCAACACCGACCACGGTACCGATAATGACCACCGGTTCCGGTTTCGCCGTACGCATGCCTTTGACGAAGTTGAACATCGCGTAGTAGTAATTCTTGAATTCATTACCCTGCGCCGCGTTATTGAAATTTCGACGGAACATATTTTCCGTACGTATCCAACGCTCGTCCGGTGTCGCAGACGTCGTGGCTTCGATGCCATCGAGCGCCATCTGCACGGTGGCGGCGCCGGACGTACTGTACGGACCCCAGATCGGGCCAGTGCTGGTATAACCGTGCCACCCATCGGCGTCGGTCGTGTCACTCTCGTTGTCCGTGAATTCGAGGCTGTCGATATTCTTGTCTTTGACCCACTGCGGAATCGTTGAGCCGAAAATATCCTCGGCAGCCGACAATCCAATGCCGGCCCAGCCGTTCGTCGAATTATCTGTGGCCCCACTACTATTAGCCCATTCGTTGTACTGCCAGCCGCCGTGATTGGCGTTGTCGGACTGGGCCCATGCGTACCAGTCAACCATGTCTTGGATGATGTCGCCGTAGGTCCGGCCAGCAACATTTACCGGTCCAGTAGTTGCTACGGCATTCGGTGTGCCCGACGCAATGATCGCGTCCATAATCATGCCGCCTTGGTAAGGTGGATCGATACCGTTGACGAACACGCCGAGCCCATTGGCGTTCGTATCCGGATCATCACTGCGTCCAGCAGGCACGGTTTGCACATTGATACCTTCCGCGGCCAGCTGAGAGAAAACGTATTTCAGACCACGCCGAACAGTGTCACTGTACGGGCTATCATCCGGACCATCTTCTCGATAACCATTGGCCTCGAACGCATTGGTGCTGGCGCCGGATACCGTCGCGGTCGCCTGCCCGAACGTCTGCGGGTAGTCCCATCGACCCATTGGAATCGTCCCGCCTTCCGCGCCCGATGCATCGCCGTCAAACCGGAATTGATTGCGGTGCATGTGCCACAAGCCTTCATCGACAGCGGTATTGACCTCGACCGGTAAGGTCTCGGCGCGACAAACAACCCTATATGTGTCGGTGCTCGAATCGCCATTATTCGTCACTGTCACCGTCGCATTGAAGACATCATCGGGCGCGCAATTATAAGTATGTGCGGTCCAAATCGAGTAGTACGGTGTAAAGCCCGCATCGTCCAACTGTGTATTCGCTGTTGGATTCGCATCGACGGTACCGCTTAATACCGCGGTACCATCGCCCGGATCCCAGGACCAGTCCGCGCCTGCACACATGTCATTTGTGCAAGGCGCTTTTAGTGTGGTCACTTTGCCGGAAATAACGTCGTGACGGCGTAAGTCGTCAAACGGGTCTAGTGGTACCGCGTTCACGGTGAAGTCGCACGCATCCCCGATGCCGTCGTTGTCGCGGTCTAACTGACCGGCATTTGGGTCGGCCGGACAATTGTCTACACCATCATCAACTCCGTCGTTATCGTTGTCGTTATCGACGCAATCCGGGATCCCGTCACCATCGCCGTCAGGGGAGCCCCCAGCCCCTGTACCGACGAATGGGCCCGCCCCATTGAAGGCGGTGCCTCCCTGACACGCCGCAGGATCAGTAAGATCTCCAAGAATAGTGATGGTCTCAACACCCGATGGCGTTGTTATTTCAACGCCCAGTGAACCGATGATCAGATTTTCTCCGGGAGAGACTGTGACCGTTGCCGTGCTGCCAACGGCCACACCGCATTCGTCGACTTCTGAAGTACCGATACCGGCCAGCTCGGTCGCATCATCGTAAACCATGTCGATAATGGTGGCTCCGCAAGTACAACCTTGCGTTGTTGGCGCCGACGGCGTCAGATCCTGACCGTCGATATTGAGCGACAGTTCGTTGCTGCCGACCCCTCCACCTGAGCAGTCCGCATGGGCACTGATCAACCGGACGCTAGTTGCTTCGCCCTCCGGCACCTCAATGCCGGGATCCGGCGGTGCTGTGGTGTTTGCCGGCAGCTCGCTTGTACCGGCGCCGCCGCCGCAGCCGCCGAGCGCGACAAGTAGGCTTGCTAGAAAGATACGGTTTGTTTTTGCAGCAATCGTCGTATTCATTGTTGTTGCCCCTTCATGCCTGCCGCTTAACGCCCCACACGTTATTGCACTCGTAGGCTAATGCGGTCCGACCTAGGTAAGTTGTTTGTATCGTGCTTATGTCAAATTTGTTCGCCGCGCGCTTGTTGCGAATAACTAAGAGAAGAAAAGGGCGAACACTCTATGTGTTCGCCCTTCCTTTGAATCAGTGCTTTTGAGCGATTCGGCGTCGCAGGCCAAGACCGAGAAGACCTGCACCCAGCAGGAACAAGGTGCCCGGTTCCGGTACGCCTTGGACTGGTTCGTCCCTGAATTCCAATGTGCTGGAGAAAAAGTAGGTGAATTCACTATCGGGATCTGTATGCGACAGACACAGCGTCATATCACTTGGAGCGCACTCTAATGAGAGCAGGAAAGTAACGACAGCATCCACACCATCGGCAAGCTCGAAATCCCAGCCTATCGCCATTGAGACGTCATTGGGGTCAGGGTCTCCGATGCTGTTGTCGAGCGTCCCATCGACGAAATTGTCAAAGATGTCGCCAAACGGGGCGAAAAAGCCTGGCTCGTCGATCTCCCAGGACTGGCCAGCAGCAGCAGCGCCGGACACCGCACCGGTTTCGTTAGAAAACCCGTTGACAAACTCTTCAATTTCCCAGTCCACGAACATCGCAACGTAGTGTGCGCCAGCATCCGCGATGCCTACCACGACTCTGCCGAGACCGTCGCCACCGAGGAGCAGATTCGAATCATCGACAGTTGCGGTAGTAGCGTCATCTGACGCACATCCTGCATCGCCAACCGAGACAATAGCGCCATCGGCATTGACGCAAGATTCGAATTGGTCGATCGGATCCGCATTCGCACTTGCGGCGAACATCAGGATCAAGGCGCCGAATAGGGTTTTGATTTTCATTTTTTGCACTCCTCAAAAGCCGTCACGCTGTTTCGTCGCGCTGCACGCTGCCGGCAATATCTATGGTTTTTTTGAGCCGTTATTTACACATATGTAGCAACAAGCATGCCAACATCTATAAGGTGTTGAAAAACCAGAATAATGATGGGTTCAGACCGACGTGGCGCAGTGCTTGCTATCAAATGCGATAACGTTTGTAAAAAAAACTGACAATCGCGACTAAAACGAAACCTGTGTCGCGAACGAGAGTTACGCAAGCGTCACGCTGCCGCGCTGTTAACTCATTGAACATAATGTGGAATACAATACCAGCCAATACAAATTAGGTACTTGCGTTCTATTCGTCATAGAGTGCACGAAGAATATCGTGGTGTTTTCGCGAGTTATTCTCATTCGATGTTGTACAAAAAACTGACATGACAGTGCTTTTGACGCGAGGAATGTGCAATTTTTAGACAGCCGAACAGCTTGTATTGGCGTTTATTGCTGCCACTGGGCGGTGCGCTTTTGATTGCGATGTTCGCTGCGTGGGCGATTGCATTGAAGTTGTTGACGAATGTCATCGATGCACAACTCGACGCCAAACTCGGCAATGCGACGGCGACGCTTGCCGAGAATGTGTTTCCGTTCAGTCCCGAATTAATCGGCCGACTCGACAGACTGATCGAATCGCGCATAGCATTGCTCGACGACGATGGTCGAGTTGGCCTTTCCACCGGCGGCGACGTTCTCAACGACGTTCTTCAGTCGAATCCGGAGCAGTATGCGAAATCAACGGCATCGGATCCGGTATTCCTGACGTTCGATGCCGACGGTATGACGTGGCGAGCCGTCGTGCAGGCCCTGCCGCCGGGCCGCGATGATCGATACCGCTTCGTTGTCGCGGCCGCGTCGCTCGAGGAGACGAATGCGGCGGCGCGAGAGGCGGCAATTCTGCTCGCGGCGGCGATGCTGGTCGCAACATTATTTCTCGCATTGCTTGCCAGCTATTTTGTGCGCAGTATTACTCGACCGGTCGCAAACCTCGCTGCAGTGGCCAATTCAATCTCCGAAGGTCGTCGCGATATTGCGGCTGCAGTTGATGAACGTAACGAAATCGGCGTGCTCGCCAATACACTTGCTGACATGGCGACTCGACTTGAGTCCTACGAACGAGACCTGTCGGAAACCAGTCGTCTCACCGGGCTCGGCGACCTCGCCGCACGTATGGCGCACGAAATTCGCAACCCGTTGACCGCTATTAAGTTGCAGCTCGATATGCTTGAAGAACGGGTTGTCGATGACGATCAGAAGCGCGTTCAAAGTGTCCTGGACGAAATCCGGCGGCTGGAGCTGATTGTCAATTCGGCGCTCTCGCTCGGCGGAGCACAAGCTGTCAACCCTGCACCCAGCGATGCGGGCGAATTACTCAAGGACGTCACTGACTTATTGCAACCGACGCTCGCGCATCGACAAATTCAACTCACCGCAAACGTCGAGGCGCTGCCAACGATGGTGCTGGACGCGGACCGCATGAAGCAGGTGTTTTTGAATCTGATCAACAATGCGGCCGATGAACTCGACGGCGGCGGTAGGATACATCTTGCGGCGAAAATGCAGAGCGGCGGCGGTGCAAGTATTACGATCGAGGACTCGGGACCGGGCATGAATGAGCCCGGCGCAGACTCCACAAAACCGCTGGGCCTCGGGCTCGGACTCAAGATCAGCCGTGAAATTGTCGAACGCCACAACGGACAACTAGTAGTCGGCGAAAGCGATCGTTTGGGCGGCGCAAAATTCACGGTCAGCTTACCCGCCTCTATAATGTCTGTTCCCACCAACTGAGGATTATGGCTATGGCCCGAGTGCTGGTCGCAGACGATGAACGCAGCATTTGCGAGGCGTTCTCGACGCTATTGAGCGACGAGGGCCACGAAGCGGTCGTTGCCTCCAGCGGCCCCGAGGCGGTAAGTCTGGTCCGCGATCAGGCGCCTGCGGTGGCATTTCTCGATGTCCGCATGCCCGGCGGTGACGGCATCACGGCTCTCGAAGCGATTCGCGAAATCGCGCCTGACCTGCCGGTCATTGTCATGACCGCCTTTGGCACCCTCGATACCGCCAAGCGTGCGATGGAGCTCGGCGCATTCGACTATCTCGGCAAGCCTGTCGAGCTGCAGCAGGTGCGCAAGCTACTCGCGCGAGCATTACACCAGCCAAAGACTTACGAAACCGAGAAGTCAGCAGCGCCATTGCCCGATCGTCCTGTACTTATCGGTCGAAGCGCGGCGATGCAGGCCTTGTTCAAGCAAATCGTGCTGCTGACGAGCAATGACTTATCCATACTGATTATCGGCGAAAGTGGCGTCGGCAAAGAGTTGGTCGCGCATGCAATTCACGACAACAGCAAGCGCTCCGCCGAGCCATTCGTTGCCGTCAACTGTGCAGCGATTCCAGACACACTCATCGAAGCCGAGTTGTTCGGCGCCGAAGCCGGCGCCTTCACCGATGCGAAAAGCACGCGCATCGGCCGTTTCGAAGCCGCCGGCGAAGGCACGCTGTTTCTCGACGAAATATCCGAACTGCCGTATCACTTGCAGAGCAAGTTATTGCGTGTGTTGCAGGAACGCAGCTTCGAACGCCTCGGCAGCGTCAAGCCAACAGAATTCAAAGCTCGACTAATAACGGCAAGCAATCGCAACCTGGACACTGCCATCGAGACCGGCAACTTCCGTGAGGACCTTTACCATCGGCTGCATCTCGCCACAGTGCCGGTGCCGCCATTGCGCGATCGCAGGGACGACATCGAACCGCTAGTCAGACATTTCATCGCACAAGCGAGCGAGGAAATGGTGAAAGCGATCAAAGGCGTCGAACCGGAAGTGATTGAAAAACTGCAGGGCTTCTCCTGGCCCGGCAACGTGCGGGAGCTTGAGAACTGCATCAAGCGAACCGTGCTCGCTGCGCGCGGAGAAACGATCACCGTGCATGATCTCGACATGCCGAAGGAGAGTAATTACGAACGCCGGCGCGCACCGAATCTTGAACAGGCGTTGCGCACGCAGGCAGCCGAGATGGTGAAGCATCCCGACAAATTCGGGGGTGAAGGCGAGCTTTACCAGTGCCTTGTCGACAATGCCGGCTACGAAATCATCAAGGCGGCACTCGACGCAACAGACGGTAATCAAGTCGCGGCGGCAAAATTACTCGGGATCAACCGGTCCACGCTGCGCAAGAAGCTATTTGAGGCAGAAGGCGAGTGATGCTGGTATTTCGGACATAGCCTGTATAGCGGCTGGTCAGGGACGACGGAGCGGCCAAATCTCTTGCAGCAAACTTCTCCCTAAGTAGTTGAAAAATAAGCGTAAATTTCGATGTGCCTAGCTGGCACGATTCCTGCTATTTATTAATTGGAGACTGTCGATCGATCGCACTAGGTTGATTGCTTTGGGCGACTCCGGGGTACCCCACAAATTTCCTCGGGTCGACGCGTTGTGGAATCCGGCCCCTTGTGATTCCACGGCGACAGAATCCAGGCAGCGCGTCCAAGCTGGATGCCGGGCCGGTGCGTTCTTAATGGGCGCGCCGGCCGTGTTCTGCGTGTAACGACAACAATAGGCGGAATAAAAAATAATTGGCGGACGGGGACGAACGAAACATGACGTTTCATGACTTGCGATGGACGCGACGTGAACTGCCGGCTACCTTGGTCAAGCTAGCGCTTGCCGGTCTGCTCATTGCCGTTTTTCCGCTGGCACTGCCCGTTGCCAATGAACCCGCGCGCGCTGAACTCCTCGCTACCGTCTATTCAACAGGCGCTATCATCGCATTACTGCTATTCGCGCCGCTCCATGGCGCGTCCTTACGCAATACGTTTGGCTGGTGTGCGGCTGTCACATCCTTGTTGCTGATCTTCGTCTTCTTGGACCCAGCGACACGCGCCAGTGCAAAATTGACACCGGCGCTTGCACTCATTGTTTTCCTGCTCGGTGCAACGCTCGGTATTTTGGCACGTCGCTTGCCGCCAGCGATCGTCATTGGCTTGTTCGCGCTACTTGCCCTGGTCCCAATGTGGGCCGGGCCGATGTTGGAACTTGCGAACAATCCGGTGTGGGCGAACCGGCTGGTCATGTACGTGAGCCCATTAACGGCTCTCGCGACCGCACTCGATTTCGACTATCTGCGCACGGCGTGGTTTTACGAGTACAGCGCCGTCGCGACGATGCGCTACGACTATCCGAACTTTGTAAACATCATATTACTTCTTGCCGTCTTGCCAGTAGCTGCAGTTATTCGGCGCTACTCGACAAAAGATTCGGCGTTTCAATACTCTTCCGAGGCTCATCCATGAAAAAAGCTCTGTTGCACGCGTTGCTATGGTGCGTGTTTATTACAAACGCTGCATTCGCCAATGATGATCCAAGTATGGATCCGGCGCTGCGCGAGAAAGCGCAGCGTGCCGTTGACGGCGGGTTGCATTACCTACGCATCAACCAGGCCGATAACGGCTCCTGGTCGGATTCCGTTGGCATCACCGCGCTGGGATTGCGCGCGTTTCTGCAGAGTCATCGCAATTACGGCGAAAGAGATGGCGCCTTCATCACGCGACCGATCGAGTTTTTGCTCGCACACATTAACGACGATGGGTCGATTAGCGAAACCAATCAAAATCGCAACTACAACACAGCGGTCAGCCTGACGGCACTTGCAGCGACTGGGAATGATGAGTACGCAGACGTCATCAAAGATGGTCAAAATTTCTTGCTAAAGCTGCAGATTGACGAGGACGATGGCTACGAGAATGATCACGCCTACTACGGCGGCATAGGCTACGGCGGTGATGAGCGGCCGGACCTGTCGAATATCCACATGGCGCTCGAAGGTCTGCAGGCCACCTCTGCGGATCCGGATGACCCCGTTTGGGACAAAGCATTGCGATTTGTCAGCCGCGTGCAAAACCGTAGTGAAAGCAACGACCAGGAGTGGGCCGCGAACGACGGTGGCTTCACGTACATGCCCGGCTACAGCCCGCACAAGGGTACCGCCTCCTACGGTGGCATGACGGCGGCCGGTCTGCTCAGTTTGCTGTTCGCCGGTGCCGACCAGGATGACCCGCGGGTGCAGGCCGCCTACGATTGGATTCGGAACAATTACACGCTCGAGGAAAATCCTGGCGCAACTGACGGCGTTCAGGGCCTTTACTACTACTACAACGTGTTCGCAAAGAGTCTTTCAGCTTATGGCGGTTCCGTGCTGGTTGATGACGAAGGCGATGAGCACAACTGGCGCAACGACATTGCGGCCAAACTCATCAGCCTGCAGAGCGAAGACGGCTCTTGGGTGAACCCCGAATCGCCGCGTTGGTGGGAAGGCAATCCACAACTCGTTACGGCGTGGAGTGTCATTGCATTGAACGCTGCGCTGAATTAGGCGTGCACTACCAGTGGTGAATTCCTTCCTTGTTGGCGTTTTCATCACTCTAGCTGCGCTGGACAGCGGTGCTTCGATCGAGATTTCGCTGGCCTGGGAAGGAAATGTAAGCACGAACGCGCTCACCGAGCTGGCGGTAGTTGCACACGGCGACACCGATGTCGCGTTAACAGTAGCGACTGAATCGGAATCGCCACGAATCAGTTCAGTATTGAAAATCGATGGCTCGCGCGAGGCACAGGCCTGGATGCCTGTGGTCCCTAGCAGTGACGACGTCGCCGTGAGGACGCAAATCGGGAGTGACAAACTCAGCAGCAATATCGCGAGCCAAGCTACGGCAAACCGCAAGACCATAGGCACGCAACCTGGCATCGCACCGATTGTGCTGCTCGGCGAGTTTGCGGCGGATCGTTTTGCCACGGTGGCGCATGCGATGCAGCTCGCTCCGTCGGACTTGCCAAGACTTGCTGCTGCTTATAAACACATACGTGCGATTGTGATCGATGGCAACGAACTCGCACAGTTGGAAGATGCGCAGTTGCGCGCACTCGTCGAGCATGTGGGCAACTGTGGCCGGGTGTTACTTATCGATGTCAACGTCGACGTCGCGCGTTTGTTGATGCAACGTGCGGGTTGCGGCGGTCGTACGATTGCCAACGTGAATCGCATTGATGACGTGGGGCTGCAGCTCGAGGCATTACTGAACAACAAGACTCAACAGATGCCCGGGCAAACGGCGTTGCAGCGGCTACTGGTTCGCCAGCAGACCGACGTCGCGCTAATGGCGATATTCTTGTCCGGTTTTTTGTTGGTCTTCACATTGATGGCGTCTGTCCCCGTTACGCGAATGGCCGCACTCGGCTTTTGCCTTATCGCGACCGGTTTCACAGGGCTGTTATGGACCGGCGGCCATCGCGATAGCTTCGTTGCGTGGGCAGAAGTCGAGGACGGCTATCGTGTCGCACGATACAGCGGGCTCGAAGCGCTGGCGTCTGCCGGCCGCGGTGAGCAAACCTTTCACACACTAAGTCTCGGACGCTCGCCGCATTGGATCACCGGTGATGACGTCACACTGCTTTGGAATGCCGAGCCCTTGGACAGACAACTCCGTTGGTTACCGCATTTATTGCAGGAAATTCAGGTGCTTACGAGTGGTAGCTTTGCGATCGAATCGATTCTCCGCGCCGGCCTGACGGACGGCATTGCAACGGTTTGCAATCTCGGTGCCACTACGACACCTGGAGCTTTCCTGCGCTGGGGAGACACGACCTATTCGGTACCGGCGCTAGCGCCAGAACAACGTTGGACGCCGACTGACGAAGACGTCGTTCGCCAGCGATCTGCGCCGTTAGGATTATTGGCGACCCGTGCTCAGGGAAGCGCTATTGCATTATTGCGGCCGCTGAGATTGCCAAGCCAAAGCCGCGGTAATCAACAAGCTTGGTTGCTGCGGCGCGAATTGGATGACTCGGAGGTATCGCCATGCCGCGTTTAAGCGCCATGCCAGCGATTCTCGGGGGCGCAATTGTTTTTGCCGTTGCTAGCTGGTGGTTGGCGAGCATCGCATTGCAAGGGCGCGCAGGTTATGCGGATGCTGCGACGCTCAGTGCGCAAGCGGCCAGCGTCGCAATCTTCATCCAATGGCTCGCGATTGCATTGATCGCGCGATCCGTCAGCGCGACAAGCAACGGCACAGCTTCGCTGTGGGTTTGGGAATGGGTGTCGATGCTCGCCGTCGTGTTGCCGTTTTGGCCACTGCTGGGTTTGTTGTGGCTGACGAGCAAGCTCTCCGCAATAACGCTCGTTGCGTCACAGCTGATCGCCGTCTTGTTGGCTGCGTTGATGCTGGTCGCCAGTCGCGCGATTGCGTCACTTCCGGTTGGCGCCGAATTGCGGCAACTACTGACCATTACGGCAAGCGTTGCGGTCGTTGCAGTCATATGGTTGAACCAAAGTCGATTAGCTGAATGGGTATCACCGTGAAAAAAGTTTCGGTGCTTGGCTTTCTAAAGGCCGTGCGACGGCGGCTCTGGTTTGAAAACCTTTTGTCCCGGATGCGCGTGGCAGTCTGGGTCGGTAGTGGCGTGTTACTTGCGCTTGCGGTGATCAACGCGCTGTTGACGTCCATCCCATTCGTTTGGGTAGTCGGCGCAGCGGTGCTGGCTGCAGCGCTTGTTGCACTGCCGGAGATGTTGCGTCGCCCCACTCTCGTAGAATGTGCCGTGCGCGCCGACCACCAATTTGGCGGCCATTCGGTGCTGACGACCGCGCTCGACACACTACGAGGCAGCATCTCAAGAACACGATCATGCGCCGTCGTAATTTCGCAATCTGAAGCGGCGGTCGCCGCGTGGTGGCCGCGCGTGAATTCAATTTGGGCTGCACCGTCGCCAACCGCATTCGTACTTGCCGCAGTGCCAACATTCGTCGCACTGCTATTACTGGTCGTGTCGTCGCCGCAACTGCGTACCGAGTCTGCAGCGCAAAGCCAAACGAGTAGCGGAGCCGAGACTGTCGATGATGCCGACGATAGCGTCGTTGCTTTGCGCGATTCGATTCGCCGTGACTTGAGCGTGGGGCAGACCGAGCGAACGACACTGGATGGAGACCGACATCAGTCGACTGACATGGCTCCCAGCGCCGGCGCGGACACGGAATTGGTTGAAAACCCGGCCGGCGCGCCACCGGAATCCGCCGTCGCGACGCCGGGCGCCGGCACAGAAGCCGGCGACGCTCGCCGAACGTCCGCTTCGCCCGCGACGCAGGCCGCCTTCGAGCAACCGTCGTTCGCTGGCCGAACCGAGCAACAGATTCAGCGTCGCGGTGAGACAACCGCGAGCCTACAGGCCGGCGACACCGACTTCCGCGAGAGCCTTGTTGCCCGCCGTATCCCGCGCGGCCAACTGCGACCCGCAGCCGCACCGCCAACGGCATCGCCGTGGACCGCAATGACCGCTGCTGAGGTCGCGTACGCCAGAGTCTACCTTGACGAGCGCAATCTCAACGAAGAGGTGTCGCTACGTGACTGACTTCACGAAAACTGTCGAAACGGTTGGGCGAGATATCGGTGCCGTACACGACGCGCTATCGAGGGTTATCGTCGGCCAGGATGATCTGTTGCGTTATCTGTTGATCGCGATCTTCGCGGGCGGCCACGTGCTGCTCGAGGGTCTGCCCGGACTTGGCAAGACACACCTCGCCAAAGCGCTCGCTGCTGCCCTCGGCGTTCGACTCGGCCGTGTGCAATGCACGCCAGATTTACTGCCTGCCGACATTACCGGCAGCGACGTCTTATCGGCTGATGCGAAAAGCGTCGAGTTTCGACCCGGACCGGTATTCGCAAACCTCGTGCTCGTCGACGAAATAAACAGGGCGACACCGAGGACGCAAGCGGCGTTGCTCGAGGCCATGCAGGAGTTTCAGGTGACTTACGGCGGCACTGCTTATGAGCTTCCGACGCCGTTCTGGATCGTCGCGACGCAGAATCCGATTGAGCTCGAAGGTACGTTTCCGTTACCCGAAGCACAGCTCGACCGCTTTCTATTCAAGATCGACATCGGTTACCCGTCGGCTGACAGCCTCGAGGAGCTTTTGGACACATCGCTCGATAGCGAACCGGCCGACGAGCTCGAAGCATTGCTAACGACACAGCGGGTGCAGGAGATCGTCAACGCAACGCGCGAGGTGCTGGTGTCCGAAGCCGTCCGGAAAGGCGCAATTCGTCTGATCCTCGGCACGCAGCCCGATTCCGAGTTCGCCGCCGTCTCCGCAAAGGAACACGTTCGCTACGGTGCAAGCCCGCGCGCCTTGCAGGCGCTGATTCGCGCCGCGCGCGTACGTGCACTGTTTTCCGGGCGTGTTCAGGTCGACTTCGATGACCTGCGCGCGGTTGCCACGCCAGTCCTGTCGCACCGGATGCTTTTGAAAACTGTCAGCGAACTTGACGGTATTACGATTGATTCGGTCATCCGTACATTGCTTGGCGAGTGGCAAGACGGCCTGGGTCAGACAAGATGAGCGTGGACAAGCTGCGTAAGGGGCTGCCGATTGACGAGCTGCGGCTACGACGCTTCGCCCGCCTTGCCGCACCGATGCTCCGGGGAGCCTCCGCACAAGGGATCGGTCCACACGCGTCGCGTAACCGTGCAGGCGCCGGCCTCGAATTCCTCGACTTGCGCGACTACACGATGGGCGAAGATGCCCGACACATCGACTGGCGGCAGACGGCGCGCCGGCAAAGACTCGTCGTTCGACAATACCGCGATGAAACCGCAAGTGACTGGCTGTTGTGCGTCGATGGCAGCGCTTCGATGCACGATGACGCGAAATGGCGGCTGGTCACAGAGCTAACGACCGCCCTTGCCTACCTGTTTATCTACGCCGGCCACTCGGTGGCACTGGCGGTTTTCGCCGAGCGCGTGCACGCCCACTGTCCTGCAGGGCGCGGCCAACGGCAGTTCGCGACTATCGTACGTGAGCTCAGCGCTTACCAACCGCCGTCGCGCGGCGGCGCCTCGCTCCCGGGACTGTGCGCGCCGCTGATCGGAAAAACATGCAATGTCGTCGTACTGAGCGATTTCCTGCGCGAGGATGCGATGAACGACGACCTCCACCGCCTTCGCGCGCAGGTATCGACCGCCAGCGCGATTCAGGTATTGGCGAACGATGAGACCAACGTACATACAAGTGGCCCTGCGGTGATCTACGACAGTGAACTTGGAACCGAGCAACGTCTCGATTTGGGCCCCGCGGCAACGTCGGCCGCCACCAATACGCTCGACACCCATAATCGACGGCTGCGGGAACGAGTGACGTCGCTCGGCATGCGCTTAAGCGCCTGCAAGGCGGGCGACACCTGGGAACGGGTGCTGCTGGCGCACCTAGGGGCGTGACGGTGTTCGGCCTGGCCGAGCCCTGGTGGCTGCTCGCGCTGCTAACGATTCCGCTGATTCGCTGGCTGCATCGCTGGCGCGCACCGCTGACCTCTGTCTCCGTCAGCGCGCTGTTTTTGTGGCGCGGGACCCAATCGATCGATGCTGGTGGCAATATGCATCAGCCACCGGACGCGGCGTGGTGGCGTCGTGCACTTGTCGGTGCGTTATTGGTACTCGCGCTTGCGCAGCCGTGGCAACAACGCGCGGACACGCACCTGACCGTGTGGATCGATGACTCGCTGAGTATGGCGTCCATTGAATTTGGTCGGACAAGACTCGCTGAAGGGCTCGATCGTCTTGCACGTGACATCGACGCGGCAGAATTCTCAGACTTCACGC
>Ga0224508_10000292_pt1 | contig 51696 bp, 58 predicted proteins | sample SF_Jan12_sed_USG_4_FD_170157 | JGI IMG/M metagenome (GOLD analysis project Ga0224508, IMG submission 170157) | Sediment microbial communities from San Francisco Bay, California, United States - SF_Jan12_sed_USGS_21 | ecosystem: Environmental > Aquatic > Marine > Sediment | place: USA... | reverse complement strand
AGAATCTACAACTGTAACTTGTGCTGATTGCGGCACTGAATGTAGAGTTCCATTTGTTCCAAGAAATGATAAACCAGTATACTGCAGTGATTGTTTCAGACAAAATAAACCACAAGATTCTGGAAATGATAGATATTCCAGAGATGATAGAGGTTCCAGATATTCCAGAGATGATAGAGGTTCCAGATATTCCAGAGATGATAGAGGTTCCAGATATTCCAGAGATGATAGAGGTTCCAGATATTCCCGAGAGGATAGAAGTCCAAGACGTTCCAGAGATGATAGACAAGTAGAATCTACAACTGTAACTTGTGCTGATTGCGGCACTGAATGTAGAGTTCCATTTGTTCCAAGAAATGATAAACCAGTATACTGCAGTGATTGTTTCAGACAAAATAAACCACAAGATTCTGGAAATAATAGATATTCCAGAGATGATAGAGGTTCAAGACGTTCTAATTATCGAGAATCACGCTCAGGTAGGGTCGATTTCAGATCTAAAAAATCAACAAAAATAAAATCATTGAAAAAACAGGAGACACTCTATTCTGGTGGTTCTGACAAATTCTACAATACCTTAAAGGAAAAATTATTTGAAATTTTAGGTGGTAAAGTGTGCACGAGTTGTGGATTCAAAGACGAAAGAGCCCTAGGAATTAGCCATAATATTGAGGCGGATTCCTTTGATAGTGTTCGAAGGGGAGGATCTGCATCTTCATGGGGAAAATATATCTCCGATCCTGATCTTGCCAGAAACGAACTAACAATTCTTTGTTTAAATTGTAATGAACTCAAAAAACCTATTTCTCCACCAAAAGAAAAAACCAAAGATTTTAAGAAAAAGAAAAATCGTTTTCCAAGATAATCATTGGAACCAAACCTGAGAATTTATTAACACTTTAATTATAATAATTTAAACCCCTAATTATGAATAGCGACTTTAAAGCACTAGGATTAAGCCTAATTGCAATAGTTGGTTTTATTGCTATCTATACTGTATTTGTAAAATAACTTTTTTCCTAGTCTAAACCTACTCTCTATCCTTTCACAATTTCGATATCGTTTTCAAAAATTTCAGTTGAAATGATTCTATGTTCTTTTTCTAATACTGATTGTATGAAATCCGCAAAAATTTCTACTTGAAACTTATCCTTTAAAAGAACGCTATGGGCTGACTTGTCTTTCAATGCCACCACTACCTCATTTTCAATTATGTTTAGGATTTTTGTGATGTAGGTTTCTTTAGACTCTTTAATAAAAATAAGACTGGCTAGCTTTTGACATTCGTATTTGTCTTCACAACTTACTCTAACCTTCATTTATTTTCGTAAAGGAATTCGCTGATCTGATCTTTTGCTTTTTCTCGTTTTTCTTGATGGACTTCCAAAAATGAATTAATTTTTCCAATTAAAATTCCTTTTAGTTCCCCGGTGAGCATTTTTCCTGATTTATAATCATCATGAATTGATTTTAATTTATTATCATCTGGTTCAAAAAATATTCTTAGATATTGATATGATACATCAATATCTGGATTGCCGCCAATTTTTCGGTGTTGTTCAACATCTGGTTGACCTCCAGAAAATGCATACTTGTTAATTTTCTTTTTTACAGTATTAGGTGTATCAGTTGTGTATACCGTTCCATTCTCACTAGAGGCTGACATTTTTCCTCCAGGACCTTCTAATCCTGGAATCATAATGTTATGAATTAGAGCTGGTTTTGGTTTTCCTATTTTTGGTGCAACATCTCGTGTAATTCTAAAATGCGGGTCTTGATCCACTCCTAAAGGAATCAACACTGGTTTATCTTCTATAAAACATGGGGCCGATTGAAGTGATGTATAAAATATCATTCCTATGTTAGTTTCATTTGTAAATCCAAAAACTCCTTTGGTATTTGAAAAATTTACCTTTTTTGCAACCTGAGCTGCAATCGGATAAAGTGTTTGAATATTTCTGGTGTTGATGATAATTTTTGTATTTTGGGGTTTGAATCCAAGAGCGATAAAATCAAGTGCATTTTCATATGCATATTTTTTTGTATCCTCTAAAGTTAAATTTGATTTCGCGTAAAATTTTTCATCATCTGTAAGCTGAAAGTACATATTTACATCAAATTTTTCCTGGAGCCATTTTGCAAAGACCCAGGGTACCAAATGTCCTATATGGGTATGACCCGATGGACCTCTTCCTGTATAAAGGAAGAATTTCTTCCCTTTCTCATAATCCTCCAAAACTCTATTCATTTCTCGGTGAGAGAAAAAGATCCCTCGTCGGAGCATAAAGTGATCCTCTTTGGTATTTTTTTTAATTCTATCAAGAATTTCTGAAGAGATTTTTTCAGTACCAAACTGTTTGATTAATTTATCATAATCGATTTCTCCTTCAACATGCCATGGAGTTACAACAAAGTCCTCAGGTGACATTCAATTTCACTTAGGTTAAGGTTTAAAAAGTCTTTTTCGAACTTTCTGCTATTGTCACAAGTTTTTCATGAAATTGAAAAAAAAATTATTTCTGTATTAAAAATTGAATCAGAATTAACTCCAGAAAAACTAGGAAATTTAACACAACTTTCGCCAGACCAAATTAGACGAGGAATAGAATGGCTAAAACATAAAGATTTAGCCATTGTAAATGAATCAAAAAGTGTCAATTTCCAGCTTGCAAAAAATGGATTAGAATCTCTACAAAATGGATTACCTGAAAGAAGACTGTTGGATTTAATTAAAAAAAATCCAATGGAAATATCAGAATTACAAAAACAACTTGGACCTATTTTTGGTCCAGCTATGGGCTTGGCCAAGAAGAATAATTGGGTAGAATCAATTGAAAACAAAATTTCTCTTAAAAATTATCCCTCTAGTATTCCTGGGGAAAAAACTTTACAACAAATTGGACACGATAGTATCCCTGAACCGAACATTGACAAGGATGATCTTGCCAGTTTATTGAAAAGACCAGCATTTTTAATTGAAAATATTGTTAAAAACAAAGAAATTTCCTTAACAAAGGATGCACAAAATTTAGATTTTACAAAATCTGATTCAGGGGCAATAGATGTAGAAGCAAAGGTACCCGAAGTTAATGTTGCAAGAACCCATCCCTTAAAAGACACTATTGATGAAATTCGTGAAATTTTTGTCACTCTAGGTTTTGCTGAAATTTTAGGGAACATGACCCAATCAAGCTTTTGGAACTTTGATGCTCTTTTTACTCCTCAGGATCATCCGGCTAGAGAATTACAAGATACCTTTTATCTTGATGGAATTTCAGCAAAAAAGATTGGAACAAAAGAACAAATTCAAAATGTTTCCAAATATCATAAAAAAGATTGGCGATACCATTGGGATATTAATGAAGCAAGAAAGATGGTACTTCGAACTCATACCACTTGTGTGACCATAAAACATCTCGCTGAAAAAAAACCAGATGAAGCTCGAGTGTTTTCGTTGGGCCGAGTTTTTAGAAATGAAAAAGTCAGCTACAAACACCTTGTTGAATTTAATCAAATTGAAGGAGTTGTGGTTGGAGCCAATGCTAATTTACGAAATCTAATGGGTATTCAAAGAGAATTCTATCGCAGAATTGGAATAACAAAAATAAAATTTTGGCCAACATTTTTCCCTTACACTGAACCATCCCTACAAACTATGGTGTTTAATGAAAGATTGGGGAAATGGGTTGAACTGTTTGGCATGGGTATCTTTAGACCAGAGGTTACAAAACCACTTGGAATAACTAAACCTGTTTTAGCTTGGGGAGGGGGAATAGAAAGAATTGCCATGTTAAAATACGGTTTGGATGATGTTCGTGAATTTTACAATAACAACTTGGGCTGGCTTAGGAGCACTACAAAATGCCAGTAGTCGAGCTTTCTTATTCTAGACTTCAGAAATTAATCGGAAAGGTATCAAAAAAACAAATTTCTGAAACATTGCCATTTCTGGGGTTGGATATAGAATCAGAAGATAAAGATCTAGTACGAGTTGAATATAGTCCAAATCGACCTGATTATTCTACTGATTTTGGTATAGCTTTAGGCCTTCAAGGATTATTAGGAATCAAAACCGGTTCTTTGAAAATTAAAATTAAAAAATCAAAGGAATACAAAATTAATGTAAAATCCAATGTCACAAAAATACGACCATTTGTTACTGGAATAATTGCAAAGAATGGAAAAATTGATGATAAAATTATCAAACAGTTTATGACAATGCAAGAAGATCTTCACTTTGGAATAGGAAGAAAAAGAAAAAAATCCTCTATCGGAATTCATGATTTAGATAAGATCTGTTTTCCGTTATCCTACACTGCAACTAATCGAAATTACAAATTTGTTCCTCTCAACTCCAATAAAGAAAGTACAATCTCAGATATTTTGAATAATACTGAGGTTGGACAAGAATATGGAAATATTTTGGGAAATTCTTCACAAGTTCCAATAATAATTGATTCAAATGACAAAACAGTTTCGTTTCCCCCTATAGTAAACGCTGCAGTTACTACTGTTACCACAAAAACAAAAAATCTTTTCGTTGAGGTGACAGGAATTAACAAAGAGGATGCAGAAGATATGCTTTCTATAGTTGCTACGATTCTTTATTACGCAGGATTTGACCTTACATCTACGAATATTAGTGGAGCAAAAAATTCTTCTCCAAAACTTGAATCAAGAAAGGTATCTGTAAACCCTCAATTAATCAATGCATCATTAGGATTAGAACTTAACAACGCAAAGATTGTTTCTTCTTTAAAAAAATCAAGAATAGATGCCTCCATTAAAGGAAAAAACATTGTATGTAATATTCCTCCTTATAGGTTTGATATTTTTGGTCCAATGGATATTGTTGAAGAAGTAGCCTTAGGTTATGGCATAGAAAATTTAGCTCCCCTTTTATCTCCATCTGAAACAATGGGAACAATTCATCCAATATCATCTCAACTAAAATCACTTAGTTTGGTAATGATAGGACTTGGATATCTTGAAGGATTAAACTCTAGTTTAACTAGTAAAAAAATTCTTTATGAAATGACCAATAGAGAATCTAGCAAACCCATTGCAGTATTAAATTCCAAGAGCCAGGAGCACACTATTTTACGAGATTCAATTCTGCCGGGTATATTGGAAAACCTTTCAAGAAACATACATGAATCTTACCCCCAAAAATTATTTGAAACCGGGACAATTTTTCTTAAAAATAATCCCATTGATGAGAAAACAAATTTTGCCGCTGTATGTGCACACCAAGATGCAAATTTTACTGAAATAAAATCAATTTTACAGGCAGCACTAAAAACTGGTTTTAATTTAGAAATTGAATCCAAGACCTCCACTCATGAAACTTTTGAGAAAGGTAGAGTGGCTTCCGTTTTAGTCAATGGAAAAACAATTGGTATTATCGGCGAAATTAGTTCCAAAACAATTGAAAATTATAAAATACGCGTTCCAGTTGTGGCCTTCGAAATTAGCCTATCTGGATTAATATTTGACTAAATCAATAATTAATCGCCCAAGAGCAGGCATACAGACGGATTAGGATGATGCGATCGTATTGATACCAATGATTTCTAATTCACCCAGGTATGCTACATGTAGGGCGACCCCGGTTTCAGAACCCAAGGAGGTTTTGGCTAAAATACCAATGATCTTGTGCGAGTCAGAACCGGGGGACATTTGAATAATCAAAGAAATAAAACAACCACGGTACAAAAGAAAAAAGAATTGGTAAATTACTGGTTAGCAAAACAAGAACCTAGCGGACCTAGGGGATATAGTTTTGATACACTAAAAAAAGATAAAATGACAATTTGGGATGGCATTCACAACAATCTTGCCTTAAAGCACATGAAAAATATGAAGATAGGCGACCTGGTTTTATTTTATCACACTGGGACAGAACGACAAGCCGTTGGAATAATGGAAGTTACTTCCAAACCATATCCGAATCCAAAAGAAGAAAACAAAAGATTCATTGCAGTTGATGTAAAATACAAAAAACCATTAAAGCGTCCAGTTACTTTGGATGAAATAAAAAATCAAAAAAAATTCAAAGATTGGGAACTAGTACGTATATCCAGATTATCTTTAATGCCTGTACCAAAAGATATCTGGCAAAGTATTCTTAAAATTTCTCAAAATTAACCCCTTGTAATCGGTTTATTGATATAGTCGATTTGTTTAATCTGAAATATGGCAACAGCTTATGTTTTAATAAACTGTGAACTAGGTTCTGAAGAGGCTATCATACAGCAGCTAAAGGGCCTAGAAGGTGTAAAAGAAGTTCATGGAACTTTTGGTGCATATGATATTTTGGCCAAGATTGAATCTGATACCGTTGAAAAATTACGTGAAACAATTACTTGGAAAATCCGAAAAATTGAAAAGATTCGATCAACACTAACCCTAATGGGAATAGAAGGTCAAACATAACACACCCCTTTTTCTTATTATGATTTTACATTTTATTTTTGTTGTAAAAGAAGAAGATCGAGATAAACGTAAACCAGAATTTGAATACATACTTCAAATGGGTCAATTTTTTAAAATATGGATAAAAGAAAAGTTTGGATTTGATTTTGAAATTCAATGCGATGAATTAATCACAAAGCCTAGAAGTGTTCTTCAAAAGTTAGACACTCCTACATTAATCCGTGATCATGAACAGAGAGGAAAAGAAATTTACCATTTTTATCTCTGCCATTTTAGACCTATTTGGACTGACTGTACATGTGAAGGATATCATTCAGAAAATTTTGGAATGGTATGGTGGCAATCCCCAAAGGATCCAAATGACACATTATTTTTAGCAGAAAAAAATTGCACCACAGTTTCTCATGAAATTGCTCATGAGCTCTTAAGACAACTAAATCACAAAAAATTCATTGATGTTGTTCATGATATTTGGACAAAACATCTTTTTTCTGATCTTTACTTTGAACAATATGGAAAAGATTTTAAAAAAACTGATGGAAAGCCTATGTTTCTTACAATAGACACAACGGAACTATCAATTTAACAAAAATCAATTTAAATTTTAAATATTTTGTTAAAAAAATTTTCTAACACTTGGTTACAGAATAAATATTATTTTCAAAATTAGCAGTTTTAAAATCAAGTTTGTTTTCTGGATCATCTGTTCTTGATTTATTCAAATTTTCCAACTCAACTAATGCATCTCCCTTAAAACCAACAGAAGACCCGTAAATTGCATCTGTTAGCAGAGTTCCATGATCTCCCTTTTTAATATCATCTACCATGTCATAAAATCTCGTTGTTTCTTTTTTGTTTACTGGATTTCCAGTTGCTTTGTTGTAGGCTACAGCAATGTACATTCCATTATTTTTTACGGCCACTGGAATTTTATGATTTTTGCCGCTTGCTCCGGGAATTGTTTCATTTACTATTACCTCACATTTGTGATACATACTTGATACGTACGCAAAGAATCTATATTGAGCATATTTTCCTGCACTATCTTCTTCGCAATCTACGAAAACTTTGTGTAATAACATTAACGCATCATCATTCATACTTTGAAGTCTATCGTCAATTCTTCCTCTTTCAAGAAGGTCAGATTTACATTCTTTTGCCACTAAAACTAAAATGAAATCAGGTAAATTGTAATTTTTTAAAGCTGCTACAAATGCCCCGGCTTGCGACATTCCAAATTTTGGAAAACCCTTATTGACCAACCAAACACCTCATTTTAATTTCTAAGACTCTCAATAATCAAATATTGTACTGTGTATGGCTTATAATTGTTAAGAAAATACCATGCCTGTTGATTTTAACTTGTTGAAATTGAATTAAAAATAAATTCGGGTCTATTTCATTAATTTTTGTGGAAACAGACAGTACTCCAGAATTAGTATCAGATGTTTATGATAAATTAAAGCAAAATATTGAAAAATATCGAAATGTAGTGGGACGACCATTAACACTCACTGAAAAAATACTTTCAGGTCATTTAGAAGAAATTTCTGGTAAAAATCTAGATGGTGAAAAAAACTATGTTTTTCTAAAACCCGATAGAGTTGCCTTACAAGATGTAACTGGTCAAATGGTAATGCTCCAATTCATGCAAGCAGGACTTGAGCAGACTTCCTTGCCAACGACGGTTCACTGTGATCATTTGATACGAGCTCAAGTTGAAGGTGACACGGACATGAAAGTATCCCTAGATGAAAACAACGAAGTTTTCAAATTTTTACAATCAGCTGCTGCAAAATATGGTTGTGGTTTTTGGAAACCTGGTGCGGGAATTATACATCAAGTAGTCCTTGAAAACTATGCATTTCCTGGTGGATTAATGATTGGAACTGATTCTCATACTCCAAATGCAGGAGGTTTAGGAATGATTGCAGTTGGTGTCGGTGGTTTGGATGCTGCAGAAACAATGGCTGGAATGCCTTGGGAATTACTTTATCCAAAAAGGATAGGTGTTAAACTTGTTGGGGAATTAAATGGGTGGACTGCACCAAAAGATATCATTCTAAAAGTCGCAGAGGAACTAACAGTATCCGGAGGAACAAATTCTATCATTGAATATTTTGGTCCAGGAACTGAATCGATAAGCTGTACTGGAAAAGCTACCATTGCAAACATGGGCGCAGAAGTGGGTGCAACGTGTTCAGTTTTTCCCTATGATGAAAGAATGGAAACTTATTTGAAATACACAAATCGTGAAAAGATTGCAGAACTTGCAAATAACAATAAAGAATTATTGATTGCAGATAAAGAAGTTCAAGAAAACCCTGAAAAATATTTTGACAGAATTGTTGAAATCAATCTCTCGACACTAGAACCTCACATTGTTGGTCCACATACACCGGATTTGGCTAGAAAAATTTCTGATTTATCTGAAGATGTAAGATCTAAAAATTATATTGATCCAATATCTGTGGCTCTAATTGGAAGCTGTACCAACTCTTCATACGAGGACATGTCCAGAGTTGCAAGTTTAGCCGAACAGGCAAAATCAAAAGGTATCAAATCCAAAATTCCATTACTAATCACTCCAGGTTCGGAGCAAATTAGAGGAACCATTGAAAGAGATGGTCAAATGAACTCTTTAAAAGAAATTGGAGCAACTGTTTTGGCAAATGCCTGTGGACCGTGTATTGGTCAATGGAGTAGACCTGAATTAAAGGACGATGAAAAAAATACAATTGTCACAACGTTTAACAGAAATTTTCCAGGAAGAAACGATGGTCGCCGTAATACTCTAAACTTCATTGGAAGTCCAGAAATGATAATTGCACTTGCCTTGAGTGGTCGACTTTCTTTTAATCCTATGAAAGATGAGTTAACTGCTGCAGACGGAACAAAATTCAAATTAGATCCTCCAAAATCTGCCCCTGAAGTTCCAAAGGATGGTTTTATGAAACCCGATGGAATTTTCATTGCACCACCAAAGAATTCTGATAACCTCGAGGTAATTATTGATCCAAACAGCAAACGCCTACAACGTTTAGAGCCATTTGAGAAATGGGATGGAAAGGACTTTGAAGAAATTCCAATTTTGGTAAAGGCCAAGGGAAAATGTACAACAGACCATATCTCTCCGGCAGGAGCATGGCTTTCATTGCGAGGTCATTTGGATAACCTGAGTGATAACATGCTTTTGGGTGCAGTGAATTCTTTTAATGATGAGGTAGGAAAAGGGAAAAATATCTTAAACAACCAACTCGAATCTTTTTCAACCATTGCAAGACAATACAAAGAAAAAGCAATGAGATGGGTAATCATTGGTGATTCAAATTATGGTGAAGGAAGCAGCAGAGAACACGCAGCAATGTCTCCTCGATTCTTAGGATGTGCTGCTGTAATTACAAAAAGTCTCGCTAGAATTCATGAAACAAACTTGAAAAAACAAGGAATCTTGGCACTTACCTTTGACAATCCAGATGACTATGAAAAAATTCTGGAAGATGATAAGATTAGTCTTATTGGGTTAAACGATTTTCAACCTCAAAAACAAGTAACATGCAAAATCTCTCACAAAAACGGTTCAAGTGATGAAATCTTGCTTACTCATTCCTACAATGAATCTCAAATCAACTGGTTTAAGGCAGGATCAGCTCTAAACGTTTTGAGAAATAAATAATCATACAAAGTCTAACGTCCGACTTACAGAATTGAACTTTAGGGTTAATTGGGTTCATATCAAGCATACATTTACAATTTAATTCGTTATTTTCATCCTTTCCCAAAAAATAATTTATTATTCAAACTAACTTTCAGGATTTTTTATGCCGATAGCGTTTTTCTAAAAATCCACTCCAAAAAATTAGGACCAATCCTACCCCAATAAAAAAATAAATTGAATTAAAAAATTTTGTGTATTCGCAGACTTTGGGTTTCTCACTTTCATTCTGGGAAAACGGATCAGATGCCTTTTGACATAATTTGTCTGCCTCTAAAACAGTCAACCCTGAATTTGAAACAGGAATAAAAAATCCTATAAAACCAAAAACCACTAGAAGGATACCCACAATGACAAAAAAAGAGAATTTCACATGAAAAGATGATTTTTGTCTCTAAAAAAGAATCCATTTTTCCTTCTCAAAAAATCATTTCTAGTTTCAAAATTGATCCTAAAAAAATTCACATTGTTTTTATATACCATAGAAAAATAGAAATCGGAAAAACAAATGGAAATAAAAAGATCAGGTTTTCTTACTAGTGCTATAACAATTTTTACTCTTTTTGGAGTAGTTTTTGCCTTTAACGGCGTTTTCGATCAGGTGGCTTTTGCCCAAGAAAGTTCGGAGGATATTTGGTTAGGTCCAACTACTAATGCATTATCTTCATTCTTCAGTCAAGTGGCAGAATCTTTGCCAAAAATCATTGCAGCAATCATCCTTTTGATAGTTGGTTGGATTGTGGCATCAATCATTGCCAAAGTTATTCGAAAAGTCGCAACAGTTGCACTCAAAACAATGAACAAAGATGAGGATGAAAATGCTACTGATGGATTATCCCAGGTTACATCCTCAAAAGGTTCTGCTAAATTAATTAGCACCGTCATCAAATGGTTTGTTTTCTTATTCTTTGTAATGGCTGCCGTAAATGCATTAGAGTTCGAACAACTAACCGTAGCAATGACAAACTTGTGGTTATGGATTCCCAATCTATTAGCATTTGTTCTTATTGTTTTACTGGGAATGTTTCTGGCTAAGTTTGTTGGAAAATGGGTTGAACATGAAATCATTGAGCATGATTATGGCAATCCGAAATACTTTGTCTTGGCAGTTCAAATAGTCATTTATGCAATTATCTTTGCAATTGCCCTTACACAACTAGGAGTAGGTCAGGAAGTAATTTCAATTCTAGTCTCAGCATATGCATGGAGTATTGCAGGTGGAATAGGCGCGGCCTTGGCAATAGGTCTAGGATTTGGATTAAAAGAAATGATCCCTGGAATTATAAACTCCCAATCAAAGAAACGCTCAGTCCTAAAGATAGGCCAAAAAGTACAGATTGGGGAGGATAAAGGAACTGTTACTGCAGTGGAATTATTACACGTAATACTGACAAATGAGAACAATGATAGCATAGTTATACCTACCAAAGATCTCTCAAACAAATCTATCCGAATATTTGGATCGTCTGCTTAAGGAAGATTAATTATTTTACAAACAAGCCCGTAAGACAACAAAAAAAGAATCCAATGTTCATTTTCAAAAAATATTTTCATTACTTAAAGTGAATACAATTGAAACGTGGGGCCGACCGGAATCGAACCGGCGACCTACGGGTCACTACAGCTCCAAACTTACATCATCCCTGAGTCAGTTTAGCTTAGTTTACCTCTGGAGCCCTTAGCGGTGATCTTTGTAGATACTGTCGCCCTACCAGGCTAGGCTACGACCCCACGAAAAAGATTGAAAGCAACTTGAATTTTAAGTTACTTTAACCAAGATTTATTTGCAATTAAATTGAATTCATAATTGTAAAGAAAATCATGGTTAAACCAATTATCATAGCAGTAGGTGCCATTCCTGCTATTGTTGCTCTTTTGATTATCTTTCCTTTAATTACAAAACCTGATATTCCCTACTCTGCTGCAAATCCAAATGATACCATTGAAATTGAATATACCAAACATCAGTTAAAAAAAATATCATTTGGTGTAACAGAACGGGTTGAACCTTTGAAAACCGAAATTCTTTTGATAAAAAATGACGGGGAATTAAAATATACTGTTACAAAGGAGGGCTATCCACAACCTGAAATTAAATCAGAATTAAATGAGGAAAAATTGCGAAGACTAACGGCTTTGATTAAAGAAACAGGTTTTATCGCAATTCCATCTGAATCTTTTCCTGTGAAAGATGATGTAACTGATTATCAAAAATCAAATGTAAAAATTACCTTGAATGGAAAAACAAACCAGGTGCATTGGCCAGAACAAAATGCTACTGAAAAATTTATTCCACCAATAATTTTTATGGTAGAATCTCAGTTGGATCAATTTATCAAACAGATTGGTGAATAGGTACAAATAGCCAGAGGTGAAACTTAGAGCATGCTTCCACTAGCTGGGGAAAGAAAGGATGCAAAAGGTATAGTCTCCGAACAGTCTGATGCAAATGAGATCATCCGTGGTTCATCAACTTTGAAACGTGGATTTGCTCACATGTTAAAAAATGGTGTAGTAATGGACGTTACAACCGTTGAACAGGCTCAAATTGCAGAAGAGGCAGGTGCAGTCTCTGTTATGGTTTTAGATAAACTTCCTTCTGATGTTAGAAAAGCCGGAGGAGTTGCAAGAACTGCAAGTATTAGGATTATTCAAGATATTATGGATTCAGTTACAATCCCTGTAATGGCAAAGTGTAGAATAGGCCATGTCTATGAGGCCAAAGTCCTAAGAGAAACAGATGTAGATATGATTGATGAATCAGAAGTGTTAACTCCTGCAGATGAACATCATCACATTTGGAAATGGGATTTTACAACTCCTTTTGTAAATGGCGCAAGATCATTAGCAGAAGCATTACGAAGAATAGAAGAAGGAGCTGCAATGATTCGAACTAAAGGAGAACCAGGAACTGGAAATGTTGCAGAGGCAATTACTCATATCAAAAAAGTTAATGATGAACTACGAGCAATAAAAGCAATTTATGATTCTGGTGACCATCAAGATCTAGTTCGAATGGCAAGAGAATTCAAAGTATCATATGATATAGTTGAGGAAACTGCAAAACTTGGTAGATTACCGGTGGTAAACTTTGCAGCTGGTGGAATTGCAACACCAGCAGATGCGGCATACTTGATGTCGCTGGGATGTGATGGAATTTTTGTAGGATCTGGAATTTTTAATGCAAATGATGCTAAGGAAAGAGCAAGAGCAATTGTTTTAGCAACTACCTTCTGGGATGAGCCAGAAAAAGTCAAAGAAGCACAAAAAATGATAGACGAAAGACAATCAATGTTGGGGTTAGATGTAAACACTTTGGAATTAAAAATGCAAGAACGTGGTGGCACATCCTGAGTCTTCAGGTCGGGGTTTTAGCAATTCAGGGAGACGTTTACGAGAATCTTCTCTCCACAAAAAAAGCACTTGATGAACTAGGAATAGATGGAACAGTAAAAGATGTGAAAACAGCTGATGATGTAGAAAAACTAGATGGCTTAATCATCCCAGGAGGTGAGAGTACCACCATTGGACAGCTTTCTCTTGTAAACAGCTCTCTTCGTGTAATTAAAGAAAAAATTGATGGCGGAATGCCTATTTTGGGCATTTGTGCAGGCATGATTTTACTTTCAAAGACAGCTGCTGACAGAGTTGTGGGCAAAACCAACCAACCACTTCTAGATTCCCTTGATGTCAAACTAGAGAGAAACTCGTTTGGTCGACAACGTGAGTCATTTGAGGCTGAAATTGCAATGGATTCAATTAATATTCCAAAATTTCATGGTATCTTTATCCGAGCGCCATCTGTTTCTGAAGCAAATTCTGATGTAGAAGTTTTGGCAAAATTTAATGAAAAAATTGTAGCAGTAAAAAAAGGAAACATTATTGGAACTGCATTTCATCCTGAACTAACTTCTGATGTTTCATTACACAAATATTTTGTAAATTTAGTAAAGGAATCTAAGAATTAATTTTAGAAAAATTTTTATTCTAAATTATGCATGGACTTTAAATCTTTTCTGAATGGCTCCAAACTTTCCGGGATTGGAAAGGAAAATGAATCTTTAAGCGATAAACCTTCGGCTTTCTTTTTATTCCATACTTTGGAATTAAATTCTGTAATCTCATTTGTTATTTTGTTTTCTGTAGATTCTCCTTGTACTTCTATTTGACGTTCCTTGTGTATACTATCATTTGAGTACAATGTTTTCCAAAGATAATCAGTGATAAATGGAGTAATTGGGGCTAAAAGTTTTAAAATTGTTGATAATGTTTTATGTAGAGTGAAAATTGCACCATCTCTTTCTTCATCTGAGAATTCAATTCCATAGGCTCTTGCCTTTACCATTTCAATATAGTGGGCAGCAAAAACATTCCATGTAAATTCTCTAATTGCAATTGCGGGGATGAAGAAATTATATTCCTCATATCCTCTCTTACATTCTTTTATGAGATTGTCTAGTTCGGATAATATCCATTGATCAGTTGCATTGGGTGTTCCTGAATTTATTACTGGAAAACTAGATAAGAATCTTGAAACATTCCATAATTTACTTAGGAATTTTTTAGTAGATTCAATTTTTTGTTCGTTGCATCTGAAATCATAACCGTGATTAATTTCACTTGCACTCCAAAACCGAAACGTATCTGCCCCAAATTTTTCAATAACTGGTAGCGGGTCAATTGCGTTTCCTTTACTTTTGCTCATTTTCATCCCCTTTTCATCAAGCCCATATCCCATAATCCATGCCTGAGACCACGGTTTTTCTCCAGTTAGCTGGTCACACCTGAGAAGTGTATAGTAAAGCCAAGTTCTTACAATGTCCTTTGCCTGAGGACGAATGGAGGTTGGATACGTCTTTTTGAAAAATTCCGTATCTTTGTTAAATTTAGAGACAAAAAGTGGCGAGACACTAGAATCCATCCAGGTATCAAAAGTTCTTTCTTCTCCAACAAATTCTGTTGATTCACATTTGGTGCATTGGGATATGGGACATTTTTCAGCCCATGGTTTGTAATATTTTCCCGGTTCGGGAATATGTGGCTCTGAGCAACTTTTGCAATACCATATAGGAATCTCTGTGCCATAGTATCTTCGTCTTGATATTGGCCAATCAATATTGATTGATTCTAACCAATTCATGAGAATTTGTTTATGCATTGATGGATAGAAGGTAATTTCCTGTCCCAATTTTTTTATTTTTTCTACTGCTTCTTTTTGTTTTAGATAATATTCCTCCATTGGAATTATTTCAATGGGAATTTTACTTCGCTCAGACACTGGAGTTCTATGACTAATGTCTTCTGTTTTTTCAAGGAAACCATTATTTTCTAAATCTTCGATAATTTTTGTTCTAGCTTGTTTTGGTTTTAACCCTGCATAAACTCCTGCAGCTTCAGTCATTCTACCATCTAGTCCTATTGCTACTACTTCATCTAGTTCTAATTCTCTAAATAATGCAACGTCATTTTGATCACCATAACTACAAACCATCACTGCACCAGAACCAAATTCTTGTTGGGCAGAGTGGTGTGTTCTAAGTTCTACTTCTACATTGGTAATTGGTACAATTACTTTTTTCCCAATGTATTGAGAATACCTTTGGTCTTCTGGATTTACAATAATGGTTTTACAAGCGCACAAAAGTTCTGGTCTTGTACTTGCAATAATTATTTCCTTGTCTGTATCTTTTATCTTAAATTTCATGTAAACCAGTTTTGTTTGCAAATCTTGATAGGTAATTTCAGCATCTGCAATTGTAGTTCCTGATACCCAATCGTAGTTGTTTGGCCTATTTGCAAGATAGATTTGCCCTTTCTTCCATAGTTCAATGAAAGTAGATTGTGTAAGTGCTCTGTACTCTTCAGAATCTGTCCTGTAATAGTTTGCAAAATCGCCACTAATGCCCAGATTTTTCATAATTAGGAGCATTTCAGCCTCCAAATCATCAAGTGCAACCCTACATAATTTTAGAAATTCTCCTCGTTCAGTTTCTCGCATTCTAATGCTGTGTTTTTTCTCGGTGTACAGTTCTACTGGAAGACCGTTTCTATCAATCCCGATTGGAAAATAGACATTTTTTCCTGCCATTCTTGCAGTTCTTGCAATCATGTCGATTTGTGAGTAGTGAGCTGCAGCTCCAATATGCCATGGTCTTCCTGATGGATATGGAGGAGGGGTATCTATCGTAAAATTGTCATCAGTAGGAGTAAATGCATAAATTTTTTCTTCTTCCCATGATTTGAGAATTTCTTTTTCTAGCTCTGGATTCCATGCCTTTTCATTAATTTTTGGGTCCATTTTTTAATTATCTAGAAATATTTGAAATAATGTGAGAACCTTTGTTGTATCCTTCATAAATGTAAACTCCTACTGCTTCAACATTTGGTGGCATTTTGGGAGCCAAAAGTTTGATAATCTCTGATGATAAATTCTCAACAGTTGCCTCTCCTTGCAAAAGATATGTAGTATTTTTTGGAACTTGAAGGTCAAACATTCCTTTGGGACCGTCAAACTGGATTTGATAGTGTGATTCATCTTCTTTTTTAAGATATTTTTCATTGATGAAAAACTTGTGATCAAAAATATCTACAACCTCTTTGATTATTTTTTTTGCAACTCCAAAATCTACTAAAAGATTGTTTTTCATCTGTCCTACAAGTTCAACCATAACTGATGATGTATGTCCATGAAGGATAGAGCATTTTTCAACTAGTGGAAGTATATGTGCATAATCAAATGTAAAGGATTGGTCCTCCAAAAAGATTGAACCAGTTTGAGGTGTTTTATCATAAAATACAATATCTTCCAACTCTTTGATTTGCGCCGAATATTTTGGATGGCCAACTGCCATAACTTTATTTTCTGTATTGTCTTTGATCTCGTTGTATTTTTTTATGTCTTCCTCATTATCGATTACTTCGATGAGTCCTTTGTTTGTTTTAAAATCAATTTTTACGGTTTTTCCGTTTTTTAGTGTTAATTCATAGTCATATTGGTACTCTTCTTCCAGGAATGTGAGCATTTGGGCTATGGTCAATTCTGTTCTGGTTCTCAAAAGATTGCCCTTTTTGTCGATATATTTGAAATCAGAGTCTAGAATCGTAGGACTTGTAGCCATGTGAAGTCATCTGATTCTGGTTCTATAAATTCTGTAATGAAAGTACCAAAATTCCTTGAATTTTGTCAAAAAATTAAACTAGCGAATTCAAAATTTTGGCCAGTTCAATATCGTTTTCTGTAATTCCACCGGCATCATGAGTCATCAAATCAACTGTAATCTTATTGTATACATTAAACCACTCTGGATGATGGTTCATTTTTTCAATTTCCATTGCGGCTCTAGTCATGAATCCAAAGGCTTGGTTGAAGCTCTCAAACTCAAAATCCTTGTGTAGCTTTTCTTCCTTAACTGACCATCCTGGTAGGTTTTTCAACTTTTCGGAAATTTGTTCAGGTGATAGTCTCATCATGAAATTCTTAATGTATCATTACATTAAAAGTTAAAGAATAATATCTAATGCTTTACTAATTTGGATAGTCTAAAATTTTGTGAATAAAATGAATACTGTACTTTTAAAAAATATCCAGGACGCAATACAAAAAACCATACCTAAAAAAAGAATTGGCGTAGCGTTTTCAGGCGGAGTTGACAGCACTTTGATTTCTCAAATCCTTAATGATTTGGGCTATGAGGTGACTTTGTTGACTATTGGGTTCTCTGAATCCCATGACATATTGTTTGCAAAAGAAGTAAATGAGCAGTTACAATTTTCTCATAAAATTTTAGAAATTGAACCAGATTCTTTTATGAAAATATCTTCTGATATCAATAAAAAAATCCAGACTGACAATCTTTCTTGGAATGAAAATTGTATTGCATTTTATTATGTTTCAAAGCTAGCAGCAAGCTTGAATCTTGACACTGTAGTTACTGCAAATGGGATTGATGAGTTATTTTGTGGTTATAATGCATATCGAGATGTAATTTCCCAAGGAGAATCTGCAGTAAACAAGTTGATGGACTCAAAGCTAGACAATGAAATTAAAATGATGAAAACAGTAAACCAGATATCATCTGAATTTGAAGTGACAATCATTCAACCTCTAATGTCATTAGAATTTGCAAAATTTGCAAAATCTATTCCTATAACTGAAAAGATTTTGGATTCAGAAGACTTGATGAGAAAACATGCGATTCGCAAGCTGGCTCAAGATGTAGGAGTGCCAGAAATCTCATACACTAAAAGAAAAAAAGCCTTACAGTATGGAACACAAATTCACAAAAAATTACTAAAAACTAGATAATTTTTTTACAGTTTTTTGAAACTGACTTTTTCACATTATTGATGATTATACTTGATGCACCAAGATGTTTTTGGGGTGAAAATATTGAATCAATCTCCTTTTCTGTAAGATTTGATGCAAATGCCCTGTCTTGTTTTATTGCATCTTTGTACTGTATTCCCTTATCTTTTGCCTCAAATGCAACTCGTTGTACATCTCGGTAGGCTACAAATCTTGGAATTCCTTTTTTGATTAACGCCTCTAGGACAAACTCTGCAAAAATTTGCCCCTTTGTAATGTATAGATTTTCAACTATTCTTTTCTCATTTACAATTAGATTTGAAACAATTCTAGTCATGGTTTCAAGCATTTCATCTAGTAGAATTGCTGCAGTTGGTAAAACAAATCTCTCATTTGCAGAATTTGATAAATCTCGTTCATGCCACAGTGGAATATTTTCAAATGAAACTCCAACTTGACTACGTAATAATTTTGATAAGGATGAGACTCGTTCACTTTTAATTGGGTTTCGTTTAACTGGTACCGCACTACTTCCCATTTGACCTTTTTTGAATTGCTCAGCTACCTCACCGATTTCGGTTCTCTGCAAATTTCTAATCTCAATTGCAATCTTTTCTAATGTGACTCCAATTAATGCCAATTCAAATATATACTCTGCATAGCGTTCTCTTGGGATTACCTGTGTGGTGACTTCTGCAGGATATAGTCCAAGTCGTTTTGATACTCGTTTTTGCACTTCAATTGATTTTGCACCCATTAGTGATCCAGTACCGACAACACCCAAAGTCTTGCAAATCAATATTCTTTTTTTCAACTCTTCTATTCTTTCAACATGTTTTGACATTTCAGCTGCCCAATTTGCAAACTTTAATCCAAATGAGATAATACTTGCATGCTGACCATGAGTTCTTCCAACCGCAGGAACCTTTCCATGCTTTACTGCTTTTTTTGCTAAAATTATTGCTAATTTTGCAACCTTGGGTTCAATAATTTTCAATGCATCTCTCATCTGCATAGAATTGCTAGTATCTACCAAGTCATTGCTGGTAAGACCATAATGAATCCAAGGCCTTACTTCTTTTGAACACTTTTCACTTAAAGATTCAACTAGAGCTGCAGTATCATGGTCGCTTTTGGCTTCTAACTGCTTGATTCTTTTTGCAGTTATTTTTCCAGAGTTTGCAACTTTGAGAACTTTACTTCCAACTCCTTTTGGAATAATTCCAATTTCACTCTGAGATATGGCAGCTGCACCTTCTATTTGCAGCTGATAATCAACCTTTTTTTGTTCTGAAAAGATCTCCATCATCTCTGGGGTCCCATATCGACCATTATCTATGGGTAAAATTGCCAACAATTCTTCTTTTTTTGTATCGAAAATAAATCTACTTGTTTTTTTGAACGCTGAGCCTAAAATCCGAAAAAAATTCTTTATTTTATAAAAAATAATTCTAAACTAAATTCAAAAAATAACAAAGATAAATTTCTCTAGGTTAAAGATAATTCATGACTAAAAATTTATTCATTATAAAGGCAGATGGGCGTAAAGTTCCCTTTAATGAAAAAAAGATCATATCAACATGTCGAAGAGCTGGCGCAAGCAAAGATGCAACAAAACGTATTGTTAAAAAAATTCGAGGACAGATTTTTCCTGGGATAAAGACCAAAGACCTTTTCAAGATGGTTTTAAGGGCGTTAGGTGAAGAAAAAGGAGGCACTGTTCTAAAACAAAAATATCAACTAAAAGATGCAATAATGCGATTAGGGCCAGGAGGGTTTATCTTTGAAATTTATGTTGGACAAATTCTAAAGCATTCAAATTTTAAAGTGAAAAATATAGGGGCTAAAATTCGAGGAAAGTGTGCACTTCATGAAATTGATGTAATAGCTCTTTCAGGGAACAAGAAATTCATGATAGAATGCAAGTATCATTCAAGACATGGGCTATACACCGGTTTGAAAGAATCTATGTACACTCATGCACGTTTCTTGGATTTGACGCCAAGATTTCATAAAGAAGTTCTTACTTGTAATACCAAGGTTTCTTTTCAGGCAAAAAAATATGCCAAATGTGTAGGTCAACAAATATTATCATGGAGATATCCACCAGGTAAAAGCCTAGAGAAAATTATTGAAAAAAATCGTCTTTATCCAATTACTATATTAAATTTAAACTCAAAGGAAATTGCGATTTTTTCCAAAAACCATATAATGTTGGCAAAAGATCTTTTAAACTATACAGAATTTGAGTTGGCCAAAATTACAGGAATTAAAACTCAAAGAATAAAGAATTTTCAAAAACTAATTCGACAACTATTTGACAGTACTTAGGTAAGGCTGTGTTCCTGTATTTTTTAAAATATGTATTATGGCATTGGTTTACCTCTATCCCTTATCAAAAGGCAAATTTCAACTAAAAAAAAATAAAAAAATCCAACTATACGTTGGAGATTATTTCATTCGAACAATATCGATTTTGACTACAGGACTGCCCCAAGCATGAACACTTTCGAGAAGATCTTCATCTCCAATGATTCCAGGGTGTGGGATGACTATGCCATCTTCAGAAATTTCAGAATTGCTCGTTCCAGTTCCTTCATCATCTGAGGAAACTCCAATAGCTCCCTGACATGGAGGGACCATATCTGCAAAGTCTTCAGTATTCATCTCAGTTCGGGCATCATATGCCATGGCATATACTGTCTTTTGGTTAATTGGGAGCCTGATAGAATCAAGTCCTGCAAAACCATCATTTGTACACACCAACATACTCGCATAGGAGAGATATCTCGTTGTTCCTTCAGCTGATATCACAAAGGTTTCAGAATGACTCAAGCCTGTATTTCCCGGATCGTTTGCAGGAGCTAACGGTGCCATTCCATGAACAACATCTACTACTCCTGGTTTACCTTCCAACAATGTAACTAGTGGGTCTAGATTTCCATTCTCAGCTAGTTGCTGCAATTCTCCACTTGCCATTTCACCTACTGAAAAAAATCCAGCATCAGATTCATGTGTTACCAAAAGAGGTGGTGTAAGTGGTTGTCCTGGCGTGAGATTCGTTACAGTTACCTCGTAGATTTTTGCTTGTGCAGCTTCGGATTCTGGTATTCCTGTTAAACTTACAACAGTTAACAATGCAACTATTGCTGTCAAACCAAAAATACCTGTCGTTTTTGATTTCATTGAATAAATAATTTGAAAAATTCACCTTAAGGATTTACCCACTTTAGACCCCAATCTTTTTTGGAAATTATCTTCTTGTAATCGCTACAAGAACAGATAAACCAACTGTCTGAATCACATTGATTGCAAACAGATAATGTGCAACCATATCAGCTGACATCATCAAGGCCTTGTCATCCATGTAAAGTGTAAACCAAAATATCACAATCACAATATTTTGAATCATCAACAATATTGCAACCAGGACTAATCCTGAAGTATAGTATGATCTAATCACTCTCATGTTTTGAACATAGGTTGCAATCGTTACTAGCAACAAACCAATGTTAAGAAACGCTGCTATCACTGCAGCTAGCATAAAGTCTACCATGTTGTGACTCTCCTACGATTTGATAAATTACTTTGTCCCAATTTTCCTCATAATCTCTTCTAATACATTTTGATTTTCTTTCATGATTGGCGATAAATGATATTCAGCACCGTAATCTTTCTCGGCCTTTACAATTAGGTCATTTTTTGATAGAATTTTTACGTGATGGTGTATTGTTTTGTGATCCACGTTCAAAAACTTGGATATCTTGTTTGCATTCATTGGGGTTTCCTTGATTAAATTGAGGATTTTTGCCCTGTTTGGGCCCCCTCTCGTGCCTGCAATTATAAGCCAAAGTACCATTTTGAACCTAGGATTTGATTGAGGTTGTTCACCATCCGTTCCTAAAAATGAAAATATTGTTCTGGGAATTATCATTGAAAACGAAAACACTGGGAAAATTACTATTGCACCAATCACTGATTGCTCACAAAGGGTATTAGATATAAAAAATTCCTTTTGAAAGTTTTCAAAATCATTATTGCGGCAATAACTCTGCACTACCAAATAAAACTCCAAATGCTTTACACCAAATCAAGACATTGTTGTATTGAGTTAGATCAACTTCATCTGGAATTTCATAATTTTGATTTCCACTACTGGCTTTTAGTTCTCCTAGATTGACAAACTCTGATGCATCCTTGTCAGTTGAGAGATACACAAACAAGTCAGGACCATTTGTGGCCTTGAAATTCTCCAGCCGTAAAACATTACTTCCATCTTCAATTGGTACGGTAAATGCATCTCCTTGGGCATCGTGAATTCCATCACCTACACCTACAAAATTTCCTGAATAAACAACTGGAGTTACATCTTCCATAGCATCATCCATCATAGCTTCTTCTTCCATCTTAGCATCATCCATCATAGCTTCTTCTTCCATCTTAGCATCATCCATCATAGCTTCTTCTTCCATCTTAGCATCATCCATCATAGCTTCTTCTTCCATCTTAGCATCATCCATCATAGCTTCTTCCATCATAGCACCATCCGTCTTTGGTTGAGTGATGGCACCAGTTGGTAATGCTTCATCTATGGTTGACTCAGTAAAATATGGTGATAAAGCAAAAGCAGCAATCGTTCCCACTACTAATACTCCAATTATTGCCAGCAGGGCTTTATTCATGATTGAATCAAGTGGTTTTTGATATAAAGTCTATTTTCCACTTTAGACCCCAATCTTGGGCACAAAAATGGGTGATTTTTGGTAAAAACCAATTTTTATCAAATGATATTAGAGAATTCACTTTTGGGTATATGAGTAAGGATTGAAAATTTTCTTCATCTTATTAGTTGTTGGAACCCTTCTAATCTCAACTTCGTTTGATGATGTATATGGGTTGTCTTGTGCTGTTCCAAACGTTACCCAATCTTTTGAAGAGTCTGATATTGTATTTTCTGGTCAGGCTATGTCAAAAGATTATTTGACACCTTCAGATGAGCACACACTCAACGCTGAAACTTTGTTTTCAATTAAAGAATCATTTAAAGGAGAAGCACAAGACTTTGTCAAGATAACCTCAAATGAAAAATTTTGGGGCATTAACTTCACAAAAGGATTAGAGTATCTGATTTTTGCAGATAAAGTTGACAATGAAATACAATCTCAATTATGTGGTCCTACTTCCTTGGTTCAATTTTCCGCCATTGATCTTGTAAGGGAAATATCACAAGATAATTCTAAAACTCTATTTGAAAAATGTGTTATAGGAAATTATGAGAAAGATTTTGGCCTTGGAGAATGGCAGGTAACAACACGTAACCAAGAAAATGGCATGTGTATTATGAATATTTACTGGTATGCAGAAGCAGATTCTGTTGAATATTTTTGCAAAGTCCCATTGTCAGAATTAAAAAATTCAGACTGGAACACCTCCTCACACCCATTATTCAATTTGGACGAATACTGTGCAGTAATTAAAAAAAATTCTTTGATACAAAAAGACAGTGAATACGTCCTTCCTCCAAAGAAACAGCTAGAGTGGGGGTTGGAGAATAATGAAATTGTTTGTAGAGAGAATATGGAATTAATTTTCAAAGCCACGAATAATTCTCCTGCTTGTGTTCAACAATCTACTGCTCAAAAGTTGTTAGTAAGAGGATGGACTATACTAGGTAATCCTTGAGATAAAATAATTTAATTCTCATCCTTTTCAAAAGAATATCAAAATTCTGGTTTTCATATTTCAGAAGAACCTCTAATCTCAATTATCTGAGCGTTGTTTACTCCAAATGTAATTTTCCCCTCATCTATCGTATATGGTACTTCCTCACCAAAAATTAGAACCTTAAAAGATACAATATTGTTTTGTGGATATATTTTTTGCAAAATTCCCAGCGGATCATCCATGTAGATAAAACCATCAGTATTCTCTGAGACTGTAAAAAATAATGACTGACCCTCATCAATTAGGCCAATTCGGTAAATATCCATATTGGAAGAAATTGCAAAACCATTTGTAGCCTCTAAAATTCTCGGATCAATCTCCTGAGTAAAGTGTACGCCACCTGATGTAGAATTGATAATTAATGGAAGGGAAACTGATAACCCAATAAAAATTGGAATTAGCATAAAAAATTTGTTCATTTTCTTTTTCTAAAAAATCAGCTTCTTAAGGTGTACGGTTCTTAGCTTCAATTCCCTCGAGGGGCATAGATGATTTACCTTTATGCCCTCGTTGTGAATCTGTTACGGTCCAACCCATTTAGGAGAACCGAACTTTTAGGTTGATTCCATGAAAATTTAGATCTCTTATTTTTCTAGTTAGGGATGGAATAGAAAGTTTGTATCCCAAGTGAAGGGATTGTCAATTTAGTTTGGTTCCATGACAGTTTTAGGCGTGAATATTTCCAAAAAAATAATTTCAAAAAATGGTTAAAAAAACCCAACAGTATAAATTTTAAAAAAAACACCCTACAGTGTTGGAAAAGATTTTAGTTCCTATCGATGGATCAGGATTCTCTCAAAAGGCCTTTGAAAAGGGATTGGAGATTGCAGAGAAATTTGAATCACGATTAATAGTTTTGACTGTAATTCAAGCCAAAATATCTGACTCTGCAGGAATCTCACTTGAAAGAATGCAAGAAATTCAAGATGAAGAAGAAGATGAGGCCACTAAAATGCTAAAGAAATTAGAAGACCAGGCAAATGCAAAAAAAGTATCCTTTTCAATGAAAATAATTCACAACCCTTCAACTTCGGATGGAATTGTGGCCTTTGCTGAAAGTAACAATGTTGATTTGATTGTTATTGGGTCTCATGGACGAACAGGGTTTAGGAAACTTGTTTTAGGAAGCGTTGCAAATGGAGTAGTTTCACATGCCAAATGTCCTGTTTTAGTTACCAAAGGAGAATTTACAAATACCGATTAAAAAAAATCTCATGTACTACAAACTCTTGGATTTTACTATTTTAGTAATTGTAACAATATTTTTCGTAGGTGTTTTGGCATTTGATTATTCAATATTTGGATTATCTGAACCTTTGATTTTTATTCCAAATGAGTGGAAATTTTTCTTTGATGTTTTGCTCTGGCCTCTTGTATCTTTATTGATAATAGATCTTGCTTTAAAGTACAAAAAAACAAAGAACCCTAAAAAATTCATTAAAAAATACTGGATTGACATTGTGATGTTGATTCTAATACCTATTTTCTCTGCTTTCAAATCTTTGAAAATCGGAATAAAGATTGTCAAACAACTCAAAACTGCAAAAATGGGTGCTAAGGCAGCTCATAAATCAAAAAAGATTTCTAAAAAATAATTTCAAAAACCATTTAGGGGAACTGAACTGTTGATATGGTTCCATAAATCAAAAAATAATTTCAAATTAAAATTCAAATTGTTTATTCCATTCTTTAGACCATTTTCGTACAAGATAAGCAACAATGGGAAGATAAATTGCTAAAGACCCAAATATGACTAAGAGCATTTGAGGCATAAATTTTTGATAAACTAATTCTGCCTTTAGATCTTTGTTGAGTTCGGATTGTATTTCTGCGTCATTTGCCATTTGAAACATAACGATTCCAGTAGCCCCTATAATACCAATTATGCCAATTATTGTAATTTTTAAAGCCTGTTTTTTCTTATCAAGTTTTGAGAAAGCATAGGTATCCAAACCTGGAATCATTGCATAAAGAGTATATTTTTTCACATTAACTGGACCCTCTGCAGGGTTTGGATATTTCATATGTTATTCTCCAAAAGAAATGCTCTTAAATTATACTATTCTTGATTGATGTTTTTATCATTCCAAAAAAATAATTCTCAAAGACTAGGATTTTTCAGAATTACGTAAAGTAGATTGGTTTCCTGCTGAATGATGTATTCCAATAACCTCTCCGGGGTGATTAGTAATTACCATCAAGGTTTCACAAGAAAGACATAGAACTGATAGTACATAGTCGGCATTTTTTTCAGACGGACCAGTAGTAGCTAATACTGCATCATCTTTAAGGTCTAATTTACCACAATTCACACATTTCGAGGGCTTTGGCGATACACATTTTATTTTATTTACGTAATAATGAACCACGATAGAAAAGATTTCCAGTAATGATTCTTAAATTAACTGTTTTCGGCCTTTTCAAAAAGAAGTTCAAATAAAAACTCCAATACGCTTAAGTTGATAATTCTTCAAGACGACTCGTGAGTTTTAGGGCAAGTGTATTATCAAGAAAAGAAATAGCAATAATTATTGGGATTTCAACTATAGTTTCGGCATTTTTGTATGTGGCTTATGTTACAGGTAGATAAATTTCTGCAAAATCCGTTCCCAAAAAATAATTTAAAAATTACATTTTGTTTGAAAGTACAAAGAAACGCTTAACTAATTGATTTTTAATTTACCAAAGAGAGTTGAATATTTCAAAAAATTTTCTAATTGTTTTAATGGTTGTTGTGTTTGCTGGAGGAGCTGGAACTGCCTATGCTGGAATCGCCTTACCTACAATTACCTTGGGTGGGAATGTAGTGATTACCGGAGATTTAGATATGGCTGGTGAAAAAATAGAAAACGTAGGAGATCCAACTGCCGATATGGATGCTGCAACAAAGGGATATGCTGATTCTCAACATGGCAATATCGTAATAGGAAGTCCCAGTGGCGTTACTGCCTATAGTGCACTCCCATGTAATTTGAATAATCCAATAATTAATCCTGTTTTATTTTTCATGAGAGATAAACCATCAATTGTTGAGACCGAGTTTGGACCAATTTTTTCTAAATTACCAATTTTTGCCGAAGCCACTCCTTCCCCATATATTGGAGAAATTTTCTTGTTTGGAGGAACATTTGAGCCAAATTCTTTTGCTTACGCTGATGGTAGTTTGTTGCAAATTTCACAAAACTCCGCACTGTTTTCAATTTATGGAACTATGTATGGCGGGGATGGCCAGGTTAATTTTGCCCTACCGGATATGAGATGTTTTGAGAGTTGGGATGAAAATGGGAATCAGGTTGGACCCAGATATATTGTTGCATTAACAGGTACATTCCCATCACAAAATTAGACTAGGTTACCAAAAAAATAATTTCAAATAAAATCTCCAATATCCTTAATTGAATACAATATTCCAAAAAATCATGGGGAGTAAAGGGAAAAATTTTGAAAAAATCTACCAAAATGTGGCAATACAAATAATGGAAAGGTGTCATGGGGCAATCAAAATTACAAAACATGGAAAAATTATCGAAGTATATGACCCAAAACGTCACATCTGGAGTATTGGTTTGGCGGGTCTCATAATAAAGGAGGAATGCAAAAATGCAAATCTAAAGAATTGGGAGTTTGCAAATGTTCGAAGTATTGTTATCAAGGAATTACTTGGTAAATCTGAAAAATAATATCTTACTTTTCAAAAACATCTAGGTGAAAATCAAAATTTTTAAAGATTTTCAACGACGAGATTTTCGTACCGTAGCAATTTTCCTTTGTGATCTTGGAGTCTTTGCCCTTTGCTTTGATTTGTTAACTTTTCCTTCTTTTTTGTTAATTTTCCCACTTCTTCGGGCAGATTTGGAGGTCCTTATTCTCATTTTTTGATTTTCTTTCTGTTTTTTTATTTCAGCAATCGTTGGTTTTCTTTTTACAGGTTTCTTTTTAGATGTGCTTTTTTGAACTGGTTTCTTTTCAATAATTTTCCATAGATTAGAAGTTATTTTTGAAATGTTAGAATTTGGATCTGCGCTTATCAAAAAAAGATTTTTGTCTAAAATCAAAATTATCGTAGTTACATTTTCAAATTTTGTAATAGTCTCTTTTACCTCGCCAAGCTTGTATTGAAGATTCTGAAGACGATTTCTTCTGTCAGATGCATAATAAACAAGCATCTTTAATTCTTCATTAGATAATAGGGACTTTGAATCAGATCTACTTTTTTGTGCAACCAAATTCCCTCTAGAATCTAAAACTCCTGCAAATCTTACCTTTTTATCAGATTTTAGACAATCATTACAAAGTTTGTTTAAATTCATTTCATATTTGGTAAAAATTACGCTATTAATAATTGATTCATGTTTATTAAAAACAGGAATTTTCCAAAAATAAATTCAGAAATTAAATTCTATTTGCCCTAAACTGTTTTAGATAAATTCAATCATCTGTAATATCTACAAAGGGTACCATCCACAATGAATACAAAGTAATCCATTTTTTACAAAATCTTTTAACGATACTCAAAATATGAAAAATATGGACGATGGACCAAAAGAGGCAGTGGTTTTGGCAACCATCAAAGCAGGAATAAAATCCTTTGATAAAATATCCAAAGTCGCCAATATGCCTACCAATGAATTAGAAGCAGTCCTTGAAAAACTAGAATCTAGAAACTTGATTGCAGTAAATGAAAAAAAGGGATTTTTGGGAATAAAAATAGAGATCAATATTACAGAGAATGGAGAAAAAACTCTAAAAGATCAAATCCAAGAGTTGAGAGAGAAATGGAAACAAATGATTCGGCTGTACCAATTAGAAGATAAACAAAAACTCCAAGCATACATTGATGAGAACAAGAATTCCTTTAAACCAATGATATTTTTTAGAATACTTGACATGGCGAATTTCTCCAAGATGTTTGGCATGGTTAATTTGGACATGGCCGAATATATCTCACCTAAAGACATACCTCAAGATATAGACGGTGGATGAGTGAACAGTGATGAAAATGATTCTGACCAGTTTCGAATCATTTAATCCAATTTCAGAAGCAACCTTAAGTATATGGAATTATTTAACACCTTAAAGATGGATAAAAAACTAAAGGTAATTACAATTACAGCATGTGCATTTGCCTTGGCTCTCGTTGGATATGTAAATGATGCAGAAGCGGCAGCCTACATAAAATTCGATGGAGTCGATGGAGAGTCACAAGATGCGAAACATAAAGAGTGGATAGAGATATTATCATTTTCTCAAACAATATCAAGAGGAGATTCTGGAGCTTCTGTTAGATCTTCTGCAGGTGCAGTTTTTCAGGATATTGTATTAACCAAAGAGCTTGATAAATCAAGCCCAAAACTTGCCGAATCGATTGCAATGGGAAAAGTTTTTCCAATCCTTGAATTTCATTTGACCTCTAGTGCCGGAACCTACTATGCATATGAACTAAAAAATGTAATGGTTACAAGTTATTCTATTAGCGGGGATGCTGATGAGCGACCAACAGAACAAATTTCTCTAAATTTTGAAGAAATTAAAACAACATACACAGAGTATGGTCCTGATGGAAGTAAAAAAGGCAATGTCGAATACACTTGGAAAGTTGAAGAAGGTACCTCATAAAACTAGGTCAAAACTAGATGAATAATTTTAATTTTCTATTTATTTTCGGATTTTTATTAATCGGTTCTGGATTTTTAATTTCGGATGCCTATGGGGCAGGCTATATCAAATTTGATGGAATAGACGGAGAATCTGAAGACAAAGATCACAAGGACTGGATAAACTTACTTTCATTTAGTGATGGCTCTAAGATTAGAGAAGACTCTGCATCAACAAGATACCAGTATAACGTATCTGACCTTATTGTGGTAAAAGAGCTTGATAAATCAAGTCCCAAACTTGCCGAATCAATTGCAATGGGAAAAGTTTTTCCTAAAGTAGAGATACATCTTGACTCAGAAAAAGAGACCTACTATGTGTACGAGCTTACAAATGTAATGATTACAAGCTATACAATTAGCGGAACTAACAAAGACATCCCCACAGAAGAATTTTCTTTAAACTATGAAAAAATAACAATTTCAGAATCATCAAAAGAACCACCCAAGGTAGAAGTTCCAGTTGAAGAACCAATAGAACCAATTTCAGAACCCAAAGTAAAAGATGAACTAGAAATTAAATCAGATTCCAAAGTTCCTATATGGGTGCAAACTACAGCACAATTTTGGATTGATGAGGATGTTTCAGATAGAGAATTTACTGATGCTTTAGGTTTTTTAGTAAAAGAGAAAATTATCGATGTAGAAGTAGATGCACCTTTAGACGATGTTGAACAAGACAACATAGAACCACAAGTTCCTGATTGGATTAGCACTACAACTGAATGGTGGATTAATGGTGAAGTCCCAGAAGATCAATTTCTTGAAGGAATAAAGTGGATGATTCAGAACCGAATTATCACAGGAGTTTAATTTTTTGAGATATGTTTTGGTTGTAAAAGTTAATCTGACAAGTTTTGATTCATTTTATTTTTAAATTTGTCTTCATCCCTCCCAAAAAATTATTTCAAATAAAATTTCCAATACGCTTAAGTTGATAATTCTTCAAAACTACTTGTGAGTTTTAGAGCAAGTGTGTTTTCAGGAAAAGAGATGACGATAATTATTGGAATTTCAACTATAGTTTCAGCATTATTGTACGTGACTTATGTTATAGGTAGGTAAAACTGGAAACTTTTTCCAAAAAAAATAATTTCATATAAAACCTCCAATGACGGTAATCACTCTAGATGATCTTGTGATGTTTGTACAATCCATAGCATAAAAATACTGTACCAGCAAGCCATATACCTGTCACGGGATCACTACGAACATATCCACCAAATAATTCATTGATGTAATAGTATAGATCAGCTACAGTGTTGAGCAAAATCCCCAAAAGTAAAAGACCCCACGCCGAACCTAAAACGCTTTTTTGAAAAATTTGAGTTGCAACAATAGCAAGAGCAAATGTTAATGATGTTGCAAAAACAAATACCAATCCTGTAAAAAATTCAGTATAAAATTGGGAATCATAGGTGGAAAATACTGAGATTTGTATAGTTCCAAGTCCACCATCAGCACTTACATGGGCAAGACCAAAAAAGCAATAGATCGATGAAAAAATAATTGGAGTTAATACGATTATTAGTTTTTGCGATCGTGTAGTGGATGGACTAAAATATTTGGAGTTTTTTCGCAAGTGATAAATTACAAATGGATAGTATGCTAAAAAAAATACATCAGGAAGAGCTACGTAAGGATTCTCTACATGATACCAAATTTCATAAAACCACCAAAGATTCCAGCCAATATTATAACACACAAATCCTAATGCAAGGGCAAGATAAGATTTTCCAAAAACCTTAGAACCCCAATATCGTCTTGCGATAAAAAATGCAAAAATAACAACAGCTGCAAACCCAAGCGAAGTCATTAATTCATAGAAATCAAGTTCCTCCTCAACTTCTGGCTCAATGGAATTTCCAATTATGAAAATTAAAATTCCAATTGTAATGGCCGCTATAACATAATAATTAATCTTCATTTCAGACTGGATATTTTCCTTAAATCCACTTGACACAATAACATATTAGCATCACAAATTAATATCTGTGATCTAATTTTCTTTTCATCCTTCCGAAAAAATAATTTCAAAAGATTTGAATCGATAGACTCAACCACTAAATTTGGGATGAAAATGGATGCAGATAGGCATAAATTTCAAAAAATAATGTAATCATGAAGAATGGTTTGTTGCCAAGTAAACATCTTGATATGCTTCAAGCAAATCCCTACCAGTTACAATCCCTATTAGAGAATCATTTTTTGTAATTCCTAATCTTTTGATGTCGTTTGCAGCCATAATGCTGGCAGCTTGGTTAATTGTTATTTCATCATTGGCGACTATCAGAGGAGATGACGAATATTTTCCAATCTCAAGATCTAACTTAAAATCATTCGAATAAAGATACGTTAAAAGATCTCTTTCAGAAAAAATTCCATACCCTTCCATATCTTGAATTATTACACTTCCTACTCTTTTTTCATGCATTATCTTTACTGCCTTTAAAATAGAATCATTTTTACTACATTTTTCAATTTTCGTACTAATTACCTTATACAGCGAAGTCTCAGTCTTTATCTTTCTAAATGCCCTTAGCAAATCAGATACCGTGACAATTCCAACTAGCTTGGCATCATCAAAAACCAATAGTCTAGATTTGTTCTTGTTCATTAGGTGGGTTGCATCTAAAACAGTGTCGCCCAAGTCTAATTTGGTAAATGGTTGCAAACCTACATCGTCAACTGTCAGTTCATCAAGATTCCGGGATTCAGCAATTGCCTTTAGAATTTCACGTTCAGTCAAAATGCCTTTAGGCATCGTTCCATCACTTACAACAAGATTTCCAAAATCTCTTTCAACCATAAACCCTATTGCTTTTGTAATTGGAACTTGGGGTTCAACTGAGATTGGATATGCAGTCATGTAATTTGTAATTGGTAAAGTTTGAATTTTGACTGTCATAATATGAAATAGAAAACCCAAGTATTTTATTTGTTGGATTAAATTTCAGACATGATAATTTCCCAAATCATTTAACATCTCTAGTGTAATGAATTAATGCCGTTAACACAAATTTTAGGAAAAAATATTGTCCACCGGGATTCACCCAAGAAAATTGGGTTAAATTGGGGAAGACTGATGTGAAAAATAAAATCACTCCTAATCTCTACTAGGATTATGGATAAAATTTTGTAGTCACTCAAAAGTTACAACTTTGCCATCTACAATGGATTTGAGATTACCATTTGTTTCATCATAGTAACTTATCACGGGATTGCTATCTGAACCAATGGCAATTGAGGTATAGTCTCCTACCAGTCCATCACTATCAAGGATTTCTATCGTATTTCCAGTAGAGCAAGATATGTCACCACAATGTACTACCTTAAGATCATCATTTGTAGAATCATAGTAGCTTATTACAGGATTATTATCTGGACCAATGGCTATAGAAGTGTTCCATCCTACTATTCCTGTACTATCAATGGTGTTAATGATATTCCCAGTAGAACACGAGATGTCACCACAATGTACTACCTTCAGATCAAAATTTGGTGCCTTAGCATAGTAGCTAATCACTGGATTGCCATCAACGCCAATTGCTATCGACGTGTATAACCCAACATCATCATTGCTATCAACGGTGGTTATTGAATTACCCGAAGAACATATTGTGTCACCACAATGTACTACCTTTAGGTCTGAATTGGTAGAATCAAAAAAACTGATCACCGGATTGCCATCAGCACCAATGGCCATAGACGTGAATGTACCTGTAACATTGGCACTATCAAGGGTTATTACATTATTTCCAGAAGAGCAAGATGTGTTACCACAATGTACAAATTTTAAATCCCCTAAAGACTGGTCAGTGTAGCTAATTACCGGATTGTTATCTGAACCAATGGCAATTGAGGAGTATATCCCTACCGAACCTGTACTGTCAACGGTGGTAATAGTATTACCAGTAGAGCATAACGTGTTCCCACAATGGACTACTTTTAGATCCCCTCCTGGTAGATAATAATAGCTAATCACAGGATTGTCATCTGCGCCAATGGCCATAGATGTGTATTGCCCTACATTATCTGTGCTATCAACTGTGGTAATAGTATTACCAGTAGAGCATAACGTATTACCACAATGGACTACTTTTAGATCCTGGGTTGTTTCATCATAATAGCTAATCACAGGATTGTCATCTGCGCCAATGGCAACAGATGTGTATAATCCTACTATTCCTGTATTGTCTATGATTGATATAGGATTATTTTTTACAACCAATTTTACACAAACCCAATTGTTTCCATCAAATTGGGCCAATTCATTTACCGAACATCCAATACTTGTTAAAGTATCGTCATCAGAAACACAAACCCAATTGTTTCCATCATACTTTGCAATCTGATCAATGGTACATCCTAATAGGGCGAGTGTATCAGTGGCGGGTGATGAATCTACGTATCCTTTTGTAGCTGCATCAGCGTTCTCCGTTGGTACACCCACATTTGTTATTTTATCACTTGTCATATCTAGACCCCCCGTAATTATTACATCTCCAGAAAGTGTAATTGTAATTAAAGCCGAGGCTGTTCCAACCCCAATGGAAACTAGAACAATAAATAAAACAAGAAGAGGAGTACTAGTAAATCGATTTTTCCAACCCATCCTCATACAACAAATGATTTGGGTCTAAATTACCTATTAATGTTTTTTAGTAAAGACATCTTTTTTATTTCCCCCCAACATAATTTCAAATCTGGGACCTACAGGATTTGAGAGCTTTTGGTGACTAATTTGGTATCAATTAGGTGTAAAATTATTCAACAAAAATTCAATTCCTTTGGATCTGTTTGCCGTAAACTAAAGGAACGATTTAGGGTTAACTTCCTCTCTCCCCAACAATATCACCTACAATCTCCTCTATTAGATCCTCTACGGTAATTAATCCCATTAAATTCTCATCATCATCCAAAACTATTCCCATGTGAGTTTTTTCATTTTTTAGTTGAATTAGAAGGTCGCTTATCTTTTCTTTGGTGAAAACAAAAATGGGTTTTCTGGCAATTTGTCCTATCTTTGTTTTGGAATATTGATTTTCTGGCAACTTTGCAATATCCCATATATGTAAAATCCCAACAATGTTGTCTTTAGTTTTAGAATAAACGGGGATACGTGTGAATTTCCTATCTTTAATTTGTTGAAAAACATCTGAGAAAAATTCATTTTCCTCTAAAGAGAATATTACCTTTTTTGGCGTCATAACATCAATAATCGGTTTGTCATCAAATTCAAGAGCTTTGTGAACTAGATCGTGCTCTTCTTCCTCAATTGCTTTTTCTGATAAACCTAAATCTACGACCTCTTTGATGTCCTCTTCTGTGATTGATTTTGGAGATGAATCTCTTCCAATAACCCTCAAAAATCCCTTGGTTACAAGTTCTAAGAATATAACAATAGGATACATAACATAGGTAAATGCAAGAAGGAAATTGCTAAACCGTAATGCAACTTTTTCTGAATTAATGTTGGAATAAGTTTTTGGAAGAATTTCTCCAAAAATTAAAATCATAAAAGTCATAATTCCAATTGCAATTCCTACTCCCTGATCTCCGAGCAATTTTATCATAACGTCAGCTGCCAAAACCGATGAACCTACATTGACTAGTGTATTGCCAAGATTAACGCTGGAGGTCATTTTGCTTGGATTTGACTTTAGTTTAAACAAAGCAGAGGAACCTGGAACCTTTTTCCTGTAGAGCCTTAGGACCTTTGAACGGCGAGTGCCTACAATAGCAATCTCAAGTCCGCTAAACAAGGCATACAATCCAAGGAGAACAATTACTGCAACAATTTCTAATTCTACATATTCCAATTATCTTAGATTAGCTTGGAGTGACAGGATTTGAAGGTTTTTGATGATTATTTTGATACCAATCAGGCGTGAAAAACACAGAAAAACTGTAGATATGAACTGGTCTGAAATTGTAAAATTACGATCAAGGTTAAGTAATTCAAACCATTTTGTATTATGGGGCATGGAGTGGAAAAATCAATTAACTAAAACCCCATATCTTGTGCTTTTCATATTTTTAATTACAATTGGAGGCGGAACTGCCTACGCATTGATAACCATCACTCTTGCAGGTGATGTAATAGTTGAAGGAGACATGACATTTACCAATGGAGAAATAACATGTACTGATTGCATAGATACTGCCGATATTTTAGATGGAACAATTACCAAAGAAGACCTGCCAAAATTTTTGATCCTAGAAACAATAGAAACAGTGGATACCACCACGGACTTTAATCTTTATTCGTCAATTGCGCTGGCAAAGGATGACATTCCAGTTGTTAGTTATTTTGATGATGTCAATGAGGATCTCAAGTTTGTAAGATGTGGCAGCACGGATTGCTCCTCAGGAAATTCTATCCAAACAATTGATAGTACTGGAGATGTGGGGCGCTATACATCAATTGCCCTTGCAGATGACGATATTCCAGTGATTAGTTATCAGGATGAAAACAACAATGCTCTAAAACTTGTAAGATGTGGCAACATTCATTGCTCCTCAGGAAATTTGATTCAGACAGTTGAATCCGGTGTGGGGGGAACATTTACTTCCATTGCCATTACACTTGGTGACATTCCAGTGATTAGTTACTATGATTGGATCCTTGATGATCTCAAGGTTGTAAAATGTGGCAACACGGATTGCTCCTCAGGAAATTCTATCCAGACAATTGATAGTACGGGTGATGTGGGTGAGCATACATCCATTGCCCTTGCAACAGGTGAAATTCCAGTGATTAGTTATCATGATAATACCAATGAGGATCTCAAATTTGTAAAATGTGGCAACACGGACTGCTCCTCAGGCAATTCCGTTCAGACAATTGACAGTACAGGCAATGTGGGTTGGTATACATCCATTGCCCTTGCAGCAGGTGATATTCCAGTGATTAGTTATACTGATATTACTAATAATAATCTCAAGTTTGTTAGATGTGGCAACACGGATTGCTCCTCAGGAAATTCCATTCAGACAATTGACAGTACAGCTGCTTTAGGTTTCTACACCTCAGTCTCCCTTGCAGCAGGAAACCTTCCAGTGATTAGCTATTTTGATAGTAATAATGGTAATCTCAAGATTGTAAAATGTGGCAACACGGATTGCTCCTCAGGAAATTCAATTCAAATAGTTGACAGTCCTGGTAATGTTGGTAGCTTTTCCTCCCTTGCCCTTGCAGATGACGATATTCCAGTGATTAGTTATTTGGACAAAACAAATAGTGCTCTGAAAATCCAAGGTTTTTCCAAACAAAAAATTATTGATTTAACGGATTAAATCCATCTTTATCGCTTTGAAAAAATAATTTCAAATTCTAGATTCAATTCTATGGAGGCTTGAACTATTTTTGGAGATAGAAATGAAAATACAATTATTTGACAATAGTTACAGGAGCTCTTGCCTTGTGTAATACAAAATTGGACGTACTTCCAAAAAATAGTTCTTTTGGAAATCCCATTCCTCTGGATCCTATAACAATTTGATCAATCCTGTTTGCAGGATTATTAGCAAATGTGGTTAAATCAATACCCGAAGTATGACCTCCAATGACAATTCCTTCAAATTCAATTTTATTTTTTTCTACTTTTCTCTTTGCAACATTCATTAACGCTTTTGCTCCCTTTTTCCATTTTTTCTCTGGGAGTATAGGTGCACGAACAGCAGAAAATGCACTAAAACTAGTATCGCTGTGAACGCCAATAATCATAGCATCTGATTGTTTTGCAAACGAAATTGCCTTATCTAATCCCCTTATGGAATTTTTCGAACCATCTAAACAAACCATTATTCTTTTCAAAGTCATGTAAAATCAAGATAATATTCTGTATTTATTTGGTGTTTTAGTTCGAAACTCTTAGTTGAATCCGTAGAGACCTGAACCGTTTTGGCCATAAAATAGACCCCAGATAGGCGTGAAATTAAAGACTAGAGACCTCATCTAGAATGGTATTGGCAAATCTCCTGCCTGAACGACTTTGAGTTTTTGCAATTTCTATCAAATGTGGTTTTAATTCCTGGTCATCAAAGTTCAGTTTTAGCAAATTATAGTATGCTAGACCCACTGTATCGTTCTCTTCTGATACTATTTTCTGCATGATGTTTTTTGCTCTGGATATTTTATCCTTTAGCGGTAATTGCTCCATTGCATACTGTAAAAATATTTTTACAATCTCTGCGTGTCTATCCCCAATAGATACAGTTAATCTAAACTTTGACATGCTGTTAAATTCCTCAGTTATCTGCACCAGTGCATTGTCATATTTCATGTGATACCTTTGCATTAATGGCATTACTTGGCGTAACAGTATTTCATCAAACTCGTAATTTTTTGAGAGATTTTGTTCTGAATCAATTACTAGTTCAATTATTACAAATACAAAACGTAGCGGGTCTCTGATTTCAATTTTTTTATACTCTACTGGGTGTTTGATGAACATTTTGTTTAGAATGTTGATGCCATGCGCCGACAAGAGACCGCGTTTTTTGTCTGCATTTAGAGTTTTTATTATTTTTAGCAGGGTGACTGAGAACAATGAATAGTTTTTAGCTGTTGCTCCATTTTTTTGCAGACATTGTATTTCAAAATTATTTGCAAACTCGTCTAATATTCTTGGAATTTGCTGGTCTGGCTCTATGTTTCTAAAATTTACTAGCTTGGGTTTGGTGTTGTCTGTTTTAGTTGTGGCAAATAATGGGCTTGCTAGCTTTAGTGCACTTTGAATTGATGTTAGCTTGCCCTTGTTGCCTTTGCCGTACTTGGATTTTTGCAAAGTCTGAATGGATTGAATTAGTGAATCGTGCAAAGTATTACAACCTCGCTTTTTTGTAAATATGTAATTTATAATGATTTTTTATTCTCATACTTCTCAAAAAAATTCAAATCAACATCCATGATTTCGTGCCCATTTACTTTTCTTAAATTCACTAGATGAGCAAAACTTGGAATACAAATCTGCCAACCCCGCATCTAGTATTGCATCATTAAGATTTACTCCATTACAATGAACTACCCCAAGCATTCTATCATGGCTTCCTTCTTGTTGAAAGTCATCTTCATCGACTATAGCAAACGAACCCACAGGACAATTTTCTGCAATAAAGTCTCGTGCCTCCTCATAACCTGAATCGCCTATTTCTGGGGCATCAACTAGGACTAGACGAATAGATTTTCCATAAATTTTGAGGGTATCTCCATCAATGTTTTCAGTCACATAGCCTGGAATGCATCCTGCAGTGCCTGAACACTTGGAGGTCGGATCAAGAAAGTCATCCTGGATATCTAAATCCGTTTTTTCAGGTGGGGGCTCTATTTGTGACTGCTCTGGAATAACTAGAATTCCTTCTTTTACGAGATATTGTAATGCACCTACAAATTCTTCGTCACTTATTTGGTTACTTGACCAAAACCCTGCAATTGTCTTAATCCATTCAGGTAAGAATGACTCTTGAGAATATGCAGAACTAGTAATTCCCACGACAAGTGCAAAAGCTAATGCTCCTGCAAAAAGCTTGGTTGAATATTTTAATGGCACTAATTTTTTTATGTATTTAGTATAGTTATAAGATTGTCTTTACTTCAAAAAATAATTTTAAATTATCGAGGTTTAGTTACGTATGGTTTCAAAAACTGTACAATATCAGCTACCTGTCGTCTATTTAGAGTAATTTCTCGTTTTTTCAAAAATGGAATTACATTGCCCAAGCTTGTAGTGTAAACTGACTTGTATCCTTGATTTTTTCAATCACCATTAGAAAGTAATGAAAATATGCAATGGTGCTAAAATGACTTCCTATGGCACAGACGAATATTTTAGGGATTGTCTATGGTCTGGTAAACGATAAACAATTGCATGACTCTAATTCTGTTTTGCACCATTGCATGGAATACTTATGACAATTCTGCATTTAACTGGCACTGAGAAATTGTTCATACAAATCATCAGCGAATCCATGACTAGAATTTAATTTTTAAAATTGTTTTTCCGTGCTTCATTAACTGGATATTTTCATTAATCCTTCTTTTATCATAAACTGGATTCCTTGCACAAAGGAATCATCATCAATATCCCCTGCTGCCCACCATCCAGCATTGTTTTTTACCCAGTCAGGAATGTTATTGTTCTGTGAACCTGCTCCTTGTTCAGTGGATGGTATTTTCATCAATCCTTCTTTTATCATAAACTGGATTCCTTGCACAAAGGAATCATCATCAATATCCCCTGCTGCCCACCATCCTGCATTATTTTTTACCCAGTCAGGGATTTTAGCAGATGTATCAGCTGGTCCTGCACTTAACTGCAAAGATGGTGGATCAATCTGAGTTTGTGATTCACCGTTTATCACAAATGAAATAATTTCCACTGTAGCCTTTGAGCTTCCATATTGAGCCTTTACAGTGTACTTTCCTTCTCCAAATTCATCATCAAGAATTACAGTGTGGGAATATGCACCATCAGGATTTACTGGTGTTTTTTGAGTATCAATTAGGCTATTTTTTGAATCAAAGATTGAAATTCGTAAATTTCTGTCCTCATCATACTTGTTGACCGTTCCAGAAAATGTTACAGTTTCTCCAAGGCCATAGGATTCTTTATCCAAGTAAATCTCTACAGTATAGTTCCCAGAACTGCTTTGTGCTGGAGGTCCTCCATAACCCAAAGCACTCTGTCCTAAAGACAAGACAAGAAATGACATTGCAGTAATAATGAAAAATTTCCCAAGTTTCATATCCACCCTAAGACAGTTCTTTCTAAATTTAAACTGTGGGTGGATGGTTTTCCCAAAACCACCTCTAAAATTTAGTTTGTACGATAGATTTTAAAAGCGAATCAAGCTCTTCAGGATTTTGTCAATTGCAGTAATTTCCTCTTGTCTTTCCTTTATGGTATTTTCATTCCACGCTTTCATAAATTCAGACTGTTGGTCTAGCTTTTTTAAATTCTGAACTTGTTTTTCCAAATAAATCTTGTAGTCCTGCAACATATCCAAGCCCTTGTTGTGTTTTTCCTGAAAAGACTTGTCCATGCATAATAAAGTAGTAAATGATCTTTAAATTTTCCTGCAACTCATCTTGGAGGACCCTGGTGTTGTCCCTTTTCACACGAGCTGCAAACCTCATCGATGATGGACTCGGCCTTGTCAGTATCATGCTTAAACTCTGCTTCAACTATGGCGTTTTCCTCTTCATATCTGTGACCAAACTCTGGAATCTCATTGGGACACGTACACAGATAACACGAGCATTTTTTCATAATATCTAAAAATTTTCCAAGCTAAAGAGTATTGCCAAATCTGCTTAGGATTTAAATTATCAAAACTGCAAATCCTACCATTACACATGTCCTCTGTTACTCCAAAAAAAATAGCTGAAAACCAGTACGAGATAGAAGCTGATTCAAATGAGGGAATGAAAGTTCCAGTGCGAATCTATGCAAATGAAGCATTACTGCAAAAAATGCTAACTGATAGAACCATAAAACAGGCAAAAAATGTCGCATCAATTCCTGGAATTGTTAGCCACAGTGTAGTTCTACCTGATGGCCATGAGGGATATGGATTCCCAGTAGGTGGAGTGGCTGCCATGGATGCAGACGAGGGAATGATTAGCCCCGGAGGTGTGGGATATGACATTAATTGTGGAGTGAGACTGCTCCGTTCAAACTTGACTGAAGATGCAGTTCGCGCAAAACTCAAAGATTTGGTAACTGATTTGTTTAGCTCCATTCCATCTGGAGTGGGCTCCAAGGGTTCGATACGACTGAATCCCTCGCAGCTCGACGAGGTTCTCGTACGAGGAGTAAACTGGGCAATTGATAATGGATATGGCTCAACTGATGATTCAGACGTCTGCGAAGAAAACGGACAGATTGATAATGCAGATCCAAATAAAATCTCAGAAAAGGCAAGAAAGCGAGGAGCACCACAGCTAGGTAGTTTGGGTTCAGGAAACCATTTCCTTGAAGTACAAAAGGTAGCAGAGATTCATGATGAAGAAGCTGCCAAAAAAATGGGAATCACAAAGGGAACAATTACAGTTTTGCTTCATTGCGGCTCTAGAGGATTTGGACACCAAGTGTGTAGCGATTATCTGCGAGTAGCAGAGCAAGCAATGGGAAAATATGGCATTGATTTACCTGATAGGGAGCTTGCATGTGTTCCAAATACATCTGAAGAAGGAGAGTCTTACCGAAAGGCAATGTTTGCAGCACTAAACTATGCGTGGAGCAACAGACAGATGCTAACACATTGGACTAGAAAATCATTCCAGCGAGTATTTGGCCAATCAGAGTCTGATTTGGATATGAAATTAGTGTATGATGTTGCACACAATATCGCAAAGATTGAAAAACACAAGGTAAACGGAGAGGAGAGAAGACTAGTAATTCACAGAAAGGGTGCAACTAGAGCATTTCCAGCCGATAGAGAAGAGGTTCCATTAAAGTACAGACACTTGGGACAACCAGTACTGGTTCCAGGATCAATGGGTACTGCAAGCTGGATTTTACTTGGGCAACCAAATTCGATGAACTTGAGTTTTGGCTCAACTGCACATGGAGCAGGAAGAACCATGTCAAGAACCAAAGCTAGGAAAAATTTTACTGAAGATAGCGTTAAAAAATCATTAAATGACAAGGGGATATTCATCAAAGCATTGACCAGAGATGGTGTTGTAGAGGAGACTCCTCAGGCCTACAAGGATGTCGATGCCGTGGTAAATGTCTCCCATGAGCTGGGAATTGCCACCAAAGTGGCAAAATTAGTGCCTATAGGCGTGATTAAGGGATGAGCGAAGATTCTGAACTAGAAAGACTAAAGGCAAAAAGGCTAGCCGAGATGCAGCAAAATATCTCCTCAATTAAACAAACAGAGACAGCACCCGAGGAACCAGAAAAAAAAGAAACAAAGAGCCCCCGTGATATGGTTGTGAGTTTTTTGGGATTTCGAGGAGAAGAAGTACTGCAAAACGCAGAATATCAATTTCCAAATGAAACTAAAAGTGTGATTATTCAGATTGCTCAACTGATTAAAACTGGTGAGCTAAACGAAAAATTAGATGGAGGACAATTGTTACAGTTATTTCGCTCAATCGGACTCAACGTAAAGATGAACACAAAGATTAACGTAGAACAAGACGGAAAGTTTGTATCATTAACTGAAAAGTTAAGCAGCACAAAAAATAACGAAGAAGAATGAACACTGCACTAGAGATTAGCACAAAAAATTATGCTGATGACAAGCTTGCAATCAAGATGGCACTATCTCACATGGAGACATTGGTTGGAAGTGTAAATGGCTATCTACTTAGTGAACCGTATTCAAAATTTGGCTGGACATTTTTCAAAGTAGCACTAAAACCAGAACTACAAGATGGAATTGAGAAAAAATTTGCAGACATGATTGAAAAATACCAATGGAGTAGTCCGACTGAGAAATTTACAAAGTTTATGACAGACTATTTTAAATCCAAAGGCTGCAATGTTGTAATAAAACCAGTTGCCTAGACTCGTCTTCCACGTTTGCCACCTTTCTTTCTGGTGGTATCATGTGGTATTGGTGTAACATCATCGATTCTTCCTATTTTGAATCCGCCTCGTGCTAGTGCTCTGATTGCGGCTTGTGCACCTGGTCCTGGTACTCTAGAACCGACACCGCCAACTGCACGGACTCGTATATGAAAACCAGTAAACCCTTTTGTCTTTGCAGATTCAATTACTGCATTTGCTGCTTTCATTGCAGCAAAGGGTGATGATTCGTATCTATCGGCATTAACATGTACTCCACCAGAACTGAGTGCTACCGTTTCAGCACCAGTGAGGTCAGTCATGTGAATTATTGTATTATTGTAACTACTGTAAATGTGGGCAATTCCCCATTTGTCAGGACCGGCTTTTTTAACTTCAGGCTCAGACTTTGCCTTTTCTTCGGATTTTGGCTCCTCAACAACTGCTTCAGTTACAGCTTTTTCTGCTGGGGCTGGTTTTTCCTCAATCTTGGCTTCAGTTTCTGACAATGTCTGCTTTGGTTCTAAAGGGTTTAAAAAACATTGATTTTTTACAAAATTCTAAACTTATCTGGTTGCGTGTAAATTCAGATCCTTTAAGGAATTTGCCGCTTTGTTTTATACCCAAAAAATTTTTCAGGTCTTTGTTTTTCACAACTGTTTGTGTCCAAAAAAACAAACACAATCTTATGTAAAAATTATAACACAATAAAATGAAGCCCCAGTGCTGCTGGCAACTGACTTGTAGCGTTTCATGCTGGGTTTCGCCTTCATACTTGTCAAAAATTATTTCATAATCCTACTATGTATTTTGAGAAACCTGATTTTTTACAATAGGAATACAAAAATGAAACAACATCTTCGAATACTTTAAGAGGATAAAAAATTCCAGCTAAAACTGAATTGAAATATTTAATTTTACTTCTAGTTATCACTGCAAGTGCAGGAATTCTTCAATCAACATATGCTTATCACCAAGAACGTGAAGAACTTGAAGAATTACAAATGACGGGGATTTTCAACTCCCAGATGAATATGATTAGATTTCCAGTTGTAGGGGAGCAATATCACTTGCAGGTTGTTTTGCGTGACGAGTCACAATACCAAAACTCTACTGTAACTGTTGGGTATGGATTTAATCATGTAGAAAGAATACCAAACAAGCTAACACCGGATTCAGTCAAACCGTTTATGGGATTTGATAGCCAACACTCTACATCGGCAATGCGAGACTCGCAAACAATACAGACTAGTCAACATGACTTTCCAATAATTGTAAACTTTACAGTAGCATTTGAGAGGCCAGGTGTTCATCATTATTCGTTTTTTGAGCATACAATAGAACCGCAAGGAAGTGCCGGATCCTTTGGGGGAGGATATCATATTGTATCACAGTACAGCAAGGCAATTGGGGAGGATGGAGGATGTAAAAATCCAGAACTTTTGACTTTGGCAAAACATGATTTTTCTACTCTTGTTTGCGTTAAAGCAGAGACTCACCATGAACTAATTACTAGGGGTTGGGGGCCATTGCCCGGATAGGGTTTGTCTGGAAATCAAAAATTTTAATGAAAATTTGAAAAAGAAAACACAATAATTTTACTTGAAATAGTCACAATTTAATTAAATTTTTTCGTTTTTGTAAAATGACGCCAACCACGATCTTCCAAGGTTACAAATTTTTTATTTTTTTCAACAAATACTCCTCGTCCTTTACTTACAACTCCAATCTCAAGTATTGGGGTTTTGGAAAGTTTTGCATTTTTAATTATTTTTGATTTGTCTTTTTGGGATACAGTAAATACAATTTCATATTCTTCTCCCCCATGTAAAATCAAATCATCAAAATTTTTCTTGTGAGATTGCGCATATACTTTAACATCTTCTCTTGCAGGAATTTTTTGTATTACAAATTTACATTTACTCTGTTTGGCAATCTCATGGAGTGTAGTGGATAAACCATCACTGGAATCCATCGAGGAGGAAAAATATTTTTTATTTTTCAAAGCAAAATCTATTCTTGGCTGGGGTGTAATCATGGACTTTATTGCCTTTTTAGAAAAACTATCGACTGCTTTTCCATTTCTGAGTAATATCTCCAGGCCTGCAGCAGAATAACCAAATGGGCCTGTGACAAAAATAGAATCGCCTGTTTTGGCGCCCTTTCTGGTAATAATTTTCTCTCCAATCCCAAAAAGACAAACAGAAAAAGAAATTTCCTTACCTTCATTGATGTCTCCACCTAAAATTTGAATATTAAATTCCTTTGATGCCTTTGCAAATCCTGATGCAATCTCGTCAATTTTTTTACTTGTTATTCCACTGGATAAAGTTACAGAGATAATTGCAAATTTTGGTTTTACACCTTTTGCTGCAAAATCACTTACACTTGCAACAACGCTTTTTCTTGCTGCATCCTTTAGACTCATCCTAGAGGGAATATCCGTACTTGCAACCAGAGTGTCAACCTTGAGGATAATTTTTGTATTCCCTACACTGAAAAACTCTACGTCTTCTGAGATAAAATTTCTATTTCCAAATTTTTTTTGAAATTTTTTTATTATTTCAGTCTCATCTAATTTCTTCATAACATTGATTCACTATCTCTTTTGATTCCTTAACAATTTTTTTACATTTCTCCAAGTCATTTGATTCAGCTGAAATTCTAATTATGTCTTCAGTGTTTGATCTTCTAATCAAAACCCAGCTATCCTCATCAATTATTCCCTTTATGCCATCCAGAGGAATTACCTCCGAATACTTTGAATTTAATTTACCTGCAACCTTTTCCATGACTTTATCCTGGAGGACTGCATCAACATTTGTTTTGTCTCTAATTTGAATATAGTTTTCCATAAAGTCCAGCACCTCGTTGAATTTTGAATCATTCAACATTGAGACAATCAAACCACTAGCTAGTATCCCTTCTCTGCAATAATTAAATTCAGGTAAAATAAATCCTGCACTGCTTCCCTCACCACCTGCTTGGGCATTTGATTTTATCATCAAGTCAATGACGTTTGCTTCGCCAACTTTGGAGCGCTGTACTGTTCCGCCATGCTCTTTGATGAACTTTTCAATTGAAACACTAGTATCAATGCTTAGAACAAATTTTTTGTAACCCAAGTCTAGAGACTTTGCAACTCCCAGTCCTAGTGTCACATCAGGAGTTTGTTTTTCTCCATTTCTAACTACAACTAGTCTGTCTCCATCCAAGTCAAATGCAAATCCAATGTCTCTAGTTGTAGATGCTTTTACTAGATCCACCAACTCATCAGTCGTAGGATCTGGCCCTCTGGTGCTTCCCTGCAAGTCTGGATTTATCACATCCACATTACAGCCTAGTTCTCTGAGTAAATTGGGCGCAAACTCCTTTGCCGCGCCTCCACCAATGTCTACTGCAATTTTCGGTGTACCCTCTAGATTTCCAATAATCTTTTTGGCATCTTCAAGATATGATGATGCAATTTTCTCTTCTGTCCCAATGGGTGATGTTTGAAGCCCTTGTTTTTCTAAAATCTGTGGCAATTCTCGCTCGTTTATCCCACGGCCATCAATGATGAATTTCAACCCATTCCATTGGATTGGATTGTGCGATGAAGTAATTACAATTCCAGCACCATATTTTCTAGATTCATGAAATACCACGGGAGTGGGGGCAGTTCCAAGATCAAACACGTCTATTCCATTTTGTCTCAAGGCTGCATTTGCAGTCTCTATTATCATATCGCCTGAAGGTCGTGTGTCTTTTCCTATTACACATTTTCCAGATTTTATTAACGAAGAAAAATTATTGCAAAATTCCAGTACTTCCCTTAGAGTAAAGTCATCTCCGAAAATTCCCCTAATCCCTGAAATAGTTTTTTTCATCTGTTCAAAACCAGAAAGGCTTTTTATAAACTCTGATAGAGTAAGCGAAAAGCGCCTCGGTAGCTCAGTCTGGTAGAGCGAACGCCTCGTAAGCGTTAGGCCACGGGTTCAGATCCCGTTCGAGGCTTTTTTATTTTAATAAAAATTTATGTTGAATCGCTAAGGGTTTCAATATCTGTCTCTAGTTCTTTTCCTAATCCTTTCCACCATTGTTTTAAATCCCCTGACATTTACTTCTCTCAGTATCCGCGCAAATCATCCTTTATAGATCTGCCGATTGAATCGTAATTGATCACCTTTAACTAAAAAAATTGACTTGACTGCAACTAAACTATTGCTTCTCTTCTTGCTGTTTTTTCTTTTTGCGATAAATAATAATTGCAAGTGCTCCTCCTGCACACACCCAAAATACGGGTGATAATCCATTTTCCACTTGAGGTTGAAATGCACCAACAAAGGCCAGAGTCATTATTGCAACAAGACCCAACCCAAAAATTTCAAGCATTTTAACCATAATTTTTCTAATTTCAATTCGCTAATCAAAAAGATATATGGTTTTGCAAAGGCAGTAATTTGTGGATAAATATCTGATGGTAATCTTTGTCTTTATGATTGTCACCATACCCATCGCATTTTTTAATCCAGGTACAGGAGAAATTCGAGACCCTCCACTATTTCCGTTATTTTATGCTGCCATAGCCGGAATGATTATCATTATCCTTTATAGCTCCTACAAGAGTCGAAAGGAACGACAAGCAGAAAGGGCCAAAAGACGATCTAAAAAATAGATTTTAGAGTTCTAACCCAAAGGATTCAGCAACGTTGGCAAATTTTACATAAGATTCCAAGTATTGTCTTCCTTTTGGGGTAATTACAAATGTGTTTTTTCCATCATACTCGATTTTGTTGATTAGTTGGGCACCTGTCAAATTGGATAGAAATTTTGATAATCTGGAATGCGATAGATTAGCCTTTGTAAGCAAAGTTGTGGTTTTGATTCCCTCTTGACCGGACTGTTCAGTGGCAGTCAAAAGATCTCCAACAATCTGCATGCTAGTTCTATACGATGCCATATACAAAATAGTCAATACCCAAGATATAAGGGTATTACCACTAATTCAGATCAGATAAATATTCTAGGCTTGGTTTTTTTGATATTGTCTTCCCAATCTCCCGTACCCTGGTTTGATGATTTTATCGGAGTTGCCTATCGTTATTATGATTTAAGGATGAATGTGGTGCCACTTTTTAGCGAAAGAAAACCAGCAACCAAAATTTGGCTTGAATCAATCCGCAAGTGGTTAGACCATTCCATAAAGATAAGATTTGTTGAAACTGATGATCAATATTGGTTCATTATGGGTGCAGATTCTCAAAATCCCCAGACCAATATGTCATTTTTCAAAAAATTAACAAAGTCAGAAAGCTATGAGAGATTCAAAAAAGGTCATGGTGGCGAGGCCTATCTTAGATTAGGAGTTTATTCTGAAAAATTTCTAGAGGATGTAAAAAAAGATGCAGTGTGTGATTGTGGTCATCCTGCAGAAGACCATGATAAAAATGACAACGATTCTTGCTTGTATGAAATTTGTAACTGTAAAAAGTTTAAAAGTTTTCAGGTAAACCTACTAAAAAAGAAAAAGACAGTTACAAACATTTTATTTCTAGATGAAAAAAATGTTAAAGACGATCCCCTTGCATGGAATTGTCTTAATGCAAACAAGTATTCAAAATTAAAGTAAGTCTATTCTAGATTTACCCTAGTGTGTTCTCCAGGATAAAATTCAGCTAATTTTTTGGAATAGCAATCTCCGCATAATTCTCCATCAATAGACCATTCTGGCATTGGATTATAATGCAAAGTTGTCTCTTCATTACAAATTGTACATTTGTGTTTGGATCCCAAATTATTGTTGCTCTTTTTATTCAATATAAAAAACATTCTAGATCTGATGAAAATAAAAAAATTATGTTAAATATTACTAGGATATACGAAACTTAGGTAGGCAGTCTGGCCAATGTAAACCTCCTGCAAGTTTTTTACTTGGTTGGGCTTCTACCTTTAAAATAAATTATCAACAAGTTTTTTTAAAGATAGGATTTCCTCTTCTTCTCGCCTAATTTTTTTATCCAATACCCGAAGCATCGAATCATTCCAGACGTGCTGTGAGAAGAAATTGTGCTTGGTATTTGCCAATTCAATTTCATCCTCCACTATGGTATCTTCTAGGAATTTTGTGACCACAGTATCGGTAACCTTGAGAATTCTAGAGTTTAGTTTGAAACTACGAAATATTGGCTCGAGTTTTACCACGTCCTTTTTAAAATCACCTTTGGTTTCAAGGATTTTCTTGTACATTATTCTAAAGTATACTGCAACATAAAACAAGGTAGCATATCTTTTTGTTTTGTGTCCTCCCTTTTTTCCATACTTTGGTATTTTTTTTGCATATTCTTTTACAAGATAGGGGTAGAGCAAAATTTTGTAATCGTCTTTGAGGTTATCATTAAAGACATCATCGTATTTGCTTCCACGTGGAAGAAATTGAGCAGGAGAACTATACGCTTCAGTGGGTCGTTGTTCTATTCCTGCAACTAAAACTTGAATTGCATCTTTTGCAACAATAACTTTTTTGTGATTATCTGGAAGATACTTGTTGTATGTAGAGTCTCCTTCATATTCGCATTGTTTAGATTTTGTTTTAGTATCAAACGATCCTGCTTGAATTTCATAAAAATACCCACAATTTTTTAACTGAGACTTGACAGATTTATGAAAATCCATCAGGGAGACAAGGTCTTTTCCCCTTACGGAATTTTGTGAATTCCTATACTTTGTAATGTTATTTTGTTCTTGTTCATCGTCGGCTTTGATTATAGTTACAGTCATTGAACCGTTCATGTTTTTGGTTCGTTTGGCATGATCCACAATAGAATTGGATGTTTGGGCGCCATTTACTATTTGAGGAGCATAAAGTTGTATGAGGTTCTCTCCTATTTCCTCAAAATTACTAACAACAATTGTAATTCCATTGTTATAAAAGAAAAATTTACCTGGATTGTTCTGCAAAGTCTCTCGTAATCCTTTGTTTACAGTAGTCTTAAACTGCATCCACTGTCTAATATTTGATTCAAAAACATAGTCTCTGTTTTTACTAACAAATTCAGTTAGTTCTCTTAGTTTTAAAACTCCCAAAATAGTATTATCATAACGCAGCATTTTTTCTAATTTTATAGAGGATTTTTTCCCTGCGGCAGGCTTTTTTATTCTATCCCATAATCTTTGAATGATTTTTTCTATGTCTAAAATTTCAATAAAATCATCCGAATACTCTACTTTTTGGTTAGTTACATAGCAACATTTTATTTTCAGATTTTTTTCCTTAATTTTAGTAACAAGTTGTGCCAGTTCGGGCCTCATTTTTGAAATGTCTTTTCCAAGAAAACGTTTTGCATCTTCTTTGAATTTAGCTATGGCTTCAAGAGAATGTGACGTCCCATACTTTGCTTGAAATAGACGAATGGTATTATCTGAAAAATCCACAGGAAGATATGCATCTATTCCTAAATCATTTGCACCATCAACAATCGCATCTGCAGCGTCATCTTCGGTAGCCTCGAAAACTCTGGTTAAAACCCACTGAAGAAAATTGTTTCCCTTCTCGACTTCACTCTTTGAGTTTTCTGCATGATCTTGTATGTTATCTTGGATGTTTTCAGAGAATCCTTCCAGGGGAGGTGTGGATTTTTTCTGAATTAACAGAGCCTGTGATCCCGGAATGTATTCTAATAGACCTCTTTCATTTTGAGCCAAACAAATTTTCTAATATGTTATATATTTAGAGAATTTGGTAATTACATAATTACCGCTGACGAAAAAACCATAATTTGTGTGGTTTGTTGAAGATTGTTTCCTTTTTGTTTAATTTTGAAATTATTTTTTGGGAAGGATCAGAATATTAAAAAAAGGATTATTCCTTATAATGAACTATTAGGGATTTTCCCATAACCGGATGAACAGCTACTATGTTTTCGCCCTTTTCGGCTAGAAATTTGTTTACTACATCTTGAAGAAATACATCCTGAGATAATTGTTCAGCTTCAAAATATTGTATTTTGTGAATCATTAAAGTGAAAATCAATTAAGATGATATTAATGATTCTGAAAATCATAATTTAGATTATTTGAAATTATTTTTTGGGAAGGATTAGAATTGATTGGTTTTCATTTGTCCCTGCAAGACATAAAGACATAGTAAGATTTATGCATGATTGAAAAACCCTGCTTATATTAAATTGAAAATCAAGAAAACTGGATCTGAGATAATGGTCATCGCAGCAATAGTCATTTTACTAATTTATGTTGCTGATGCTATGGTAGGTCAAGGTGAAGAAGGTTTTCTACCAATGACTGCTGAAGAACGAGGCAGAACATTTGGAACATCATCAATGATTTTATTCTTTGCAGCCT